>TBL_comb47_HYPODRAFT_10000078_pt1 | contig 119404 bp, 120 predicted proteins | sample TroBogypolimnion_40_FD_10682 | JGI IMG/M metagenome (IMG submission 10682)
ATTTTCACATTATGTGGATATCTAAAAATAACGATATCGCCGCGTTTAGGCTCGCCGCCGTCAATAAGATGCAGATCATCTGTCCATGGCGTAAGTGAATATTCCAAAAATGGAAGATGCGGAGTCGGAACACCATATACAAATTTTTTAGCAAAAAGATGGTCGCCAATAAGAAGAGAATCTTTCATAGAACCGCTTGGAATTCTAAATGCCTGTGCGACAAAAAAGATCACAAACAAAACGATGATAACAGTTCCCGTCCATGAGTTTGAAAATTTGTATGCTTTATAAAGAAAATTTTTCATTAGTTCGCTTTCGAGTGAAATTGTGCCGCTTTGAGCGTGTTGCTAAGAAGCATTGAGATAGTCATCGGGCCTACACCACCTGGAACAGGCGTTATGTAAGAACATTTTTGTGCTACATTTTCAAAATCGACATCGCCGACAAGTTTGCCATTATCAGCTCTATTAATACCGATATCAATGATAATAGCACCATCTTTGACCATATCTTCTTTAATCAAGTTTATAACACCGACACCGACTAAAATAATGTCAGCATTAAGAGTATGTTTTTTCAAATCATCTGTAAATATATGGCAGATTTCAACGGTTGCATTAGCATTTAGAAGTAGGGCAGCCATCGGTTTTCCAACGATATTTGATGCGCCTACGACCACACAGTTTTTGCCTTTAAGATCGATATCATATTCTTTAAATATCTCCATAACACCAAGAGGAGTACATGGAACAAAACCATCAAGGCCAGTTGTTAAGCGTCCCACATTGTATGGGTGAAAACCGTCAACATCTTTGTTCGGAGAAACAAGTTCAAGGAGTTTTGTCGTGTCAATTTGTGAAGGGAGTGGAAGTTGGATCAAAATACCATCAATATTTGGATTATTATTCATCATCGTAATCGTATTTTCTATTGCGTCTTGAGAGATATTTTTTGGCATTTCATGAGTTACTGAGTAAAATCCCACTCTATCGCAAGCTTTTTTCTTCATGCTTACATACGCTTGACTAGCAGGATCGTTTCCAACTAAAATAACTGCCAGTCCAGGAACACGTCCTGTTTCCTCTTTGAGTAACTCAGTTTGACTCAATACACTATCTTCTATCTTTTTTGCTAAAGTTTTACCATCTAGAATCTTCATTTAATCACCATAAATTATTTTTTTGATAATATAGCGATAATTGTCTAAAAGGTCGCTTTGAATGAAACTATTTCTCCTGTTAACTGTATCTACTTATCTCTTTGCTGCAACATCTTTCATCACTGATGAAGAGTATGCATCTTCACTTTATAAAAATCCAAGAGGCATCGGCTGTAACAATTGCCATGGCGATAGTGGAAAAGGAAAACTCGTTGCAAAATATGAGCAAAAAGGGGTGATGAAGAATTATGGCGGTTCTGACATTACAGATATCGGCTTTAAAGATTTTTATGAAGCACTCGATACGAGAATCACTGGAATGCCAAGGTACTTTTTAACAAAAGATGAGATTGAAGCTCTTTACAGATATCTGCATAAAGTAAAAAAACAGTGAGGGAATTTCCACTTCAAGAGATAGAAGAAGCTTTAGCACAAAAAGATCTTTCACGTCTTGATGCGCTTGCCGTTCCACTACAAAGAGTTATAAATAAAAGAGATGATTATCGCTCTATTTTGATGCTCTCAGCCCATAATCTAAAACATCTATTGAAGATTCCCTCTCTTGAAGCAGAATGTATCATGCTCAATCTTGAAGATGGTGTTTCAAAAGAGCAAAAACCCTTTGCTCTTGCACTATGTGCAATATTTTTAACGCATTATAAAGATTCAGAAAAAAAACTTGTCGTTCGTGTCAATGCTCTTGATGAGGGGGGATATGATGAGATCACTTATCTCAATCAGTTTAAACCTGATGCTATTCGTGTGCCAAAGATACGTACACCAAAAGAGGTAAAAAATGTCTTGCACCTGCTTGATGAAGAAATAGAACTGCATCTTTCAATAGAAACATGTGAAGCATGGGCAAATCTTAACTTATTAAAAGTGGATAAAAGAGTAAAGACATTTTATCTTGGTATCCTGGATTTGTTTGCAGATATGCGTCTTTCTCAAAGTCAGATTAAAAAAGAAAATCCGACTATGCTTTATATTTTGAGCCATTTTTTGGTTACATGTAAAGCCTTACATGTAAAGCCCGTTTCTTTTGTATATCAGGATTTTAAGAACTTAGATGATTTTAGATTGTGGCTAGAACTTGAAAAAAGTATGGGCTTTGATGCAAAAGGGTGTATCTCTCCATCACAAGTTACTCTTGTCAACGAAGTTTTTAAAGATGAAGTGGCAGAATTAGAACGTGCAAAAGTTATTGTTAAACTCTTTGAAATGCATCAAGAACTTGGCATTAGCGGCTTTGTGGATGAAGAGTACGGCTTTATAGATGAGCCTATCTATAAAGGTGCTCTGTCTATTTTAAGCAGACTTGGATGAAGCGATAAATCGTAACCAGATATAACCTGTAAAACCTGCGATGAGTGAAGCAACAAGAACCGCGGTTTTGGACTGGATAAGGAGTTCTGGATTATCTGAATATGCAAGATCAGCGACAAAAATACTCATGGTAAAACCGATCCCTCCCAAAAATGAAACTCCAAAAAGTTGGTTCATACTTGTATCTTCTGGCAGTTTTGCAAGACCTAATTTTATAGCGATATAGGAAGCCCCAAAGATACCGAACATCTTTCCAAGAACAAGACCGAAGATAACTCCAAGACTCACTTTCTCTAATAATAAAGCATCAAGTGAAGAAAAATCAATAGGAAGTCCAGCATTGATAAGTGCAAATATTGGAATAATCAATATTCCAATAGGCACATGCAAACCATCTTCATACCTGTTAAGTGGTGCTTCTACGCCACAAAGCTGACTTTTCATGCCTCGTACAATTCTTTTTTGTTTATCATCAAGTGTAAAATTATCTTTAATGGGATCTTCTTCAAAACCATTGATAAGTTCTTTCATCGGTTTTGCAAAAAAACGTGGATCATATTTTGGCAAAGAGGGAATAGTCATAGCCACTAGAACACCTGCAATCGTTGCATGTACGCCTGATTCTAAAGTAAAAAACCAAACAAAAACACCTATGATTGTGTAAGGAAGCGNAGATCTGATACCGAAACGATTTATCACTATCAAAACACACCAAAGGGCTAAAGCAATGATAAGAGAGAGTATCTGTATCTTTGCTGTATAAAAAATAGCGATGACCGAAACTGCCCCTAAATCATCTACAATCGCGAGGGCAACTAAAAAGGTTACGAGCGCGGGGGAGATTCGCTTTCCTAAGAGTATAACAACACTCACGGCAAAGGCGATATCTGTTGCCATAGGAATGCCCCATCCACTCGCACCAAGCGTTCCTTTGGTAATTGCAAAAAAGATTAAAGCAGGAACAACCATACCGCCTATAGCTGCTAAAATAGGCAAAACAGCTACTTTAAAATCTGAAAGTTCTCCCACTAAGATCTCACGCTTAATCTCTAGTCCAACATGAAAGAAAAAGAGTGTCATCAGTCCATCATTGACCCAAAAATGTACACTATGATCAAGTGAAAATGAACCTACAGAAAATGCGATATGTGTATGTAAAAGATGTTCATAAGAAGCACTCCATGGAGAATTAACCCAGATTAGTGCTGTTAATGTAAAGAGCATCAAGATAATACCGTTTGTCATTTGTGCATGTAAAAATGCTTCAAACGCAGAGTAAACCGTTTTTCTAAAAAACTTTTCCCATGGATGGTAGAGTCTTACCAGTCGATTTTTCATCAATAACCTTTTAAATTATAGTAAACTTTATAACGTATAAGTGTCTTTTGCTGCGGTCTTGGATACTTACTGTAGGCATATTCTATCGTTTCTCTTGTTGTATCGTCAAGAATATAATAGTTACTATTTTTCAAAAATTTAAAATCTGTCATATCCCCGTTTGGGTGAAGATAAAATTCTATGATATTAATACTATTGACTCTCAAATTATCAGGAATATTGACTCTACCGACTCTGTTTAAGATCTCTTGAGTAATCTTTCGCATCGTCTCCATATTGTCTTCTATATACTTTTGCTCGCCAGGGCTAAGTTGACCAAACTTCGCACCATAAAGTTCTTTAACATTTTGATCTAGCTGAGAACCTCTTTGACTTGAAGATTTATTATCGTTTGGATCATCTTTTTGGTTTACATTTTCTTGAGAAAGAAATTTATAGAGCTTTGCATGCTCTTTTGGAACTTGTACTGTTGTACTTTTAGTTGTCGTATCCAATGTTTTTGGTGGCGTTATATAGGACTTACTTTGTGGCGTTGTCTGCACGGCAGGAGTGGATTTTTCCACAATAGGTTCAGGTTTATTGATTGTAGTCTCATGAAAAGATTGTTGGGTAGGTTTAGGAACATATTTTTGCAATGGTTTTTGTACAAGAGGATTACGTGTCGGTGGTATAATTTCTGGTTTTGGAATGGTCTTCTTTACACCGACTTCCTCTTTTTTTGGAGTTTTTGGAAGTTCTTTGAGCGAGATTTTCATACGTTTTTCATGAGGCTGGCTATCTTTGATGATTTTAAAATCTTTTGCAAACAAAATTACCATAAGAAGTAGTAAAAGATGGAACAATAATGCTATTAAAAATGCTGCAGTGGAACGGTTCAAATAGGGCCCTAGTGATAATTTGCGTCATTATAGCAAAGATGCATTAATAGTTGATTGGTTATAATAGCAAAAATATAGAAGGTCAGGATTTTATTTTATGAGTATTGAAAAGTCTGTAAAAGCATTTGAAGAAGCACAAAAACTTATCCCTGGAGGCGTGAATTCTCCTGTTCGTGCATTTGCCAGTGTTGGCGGGATTCCACGTTTCATCGCGTCAGGTGAGGGCGCTTATATCATCGATATCGATGGAAACAAATATGTAGATTATGTACAAAGCTGGGGACCACTGATATTTGGTCATAGAAATGAAGAGATCGAAACTGCTGTTATTGAAGCTGTAAAACATGGTCTNAGTTTTGGTGCTCCAACTGAGGCAGAAACTGAACTTGCATCTATGGTCACAAACTTTTTTGAGTCTATCGATAAAGTACGTTTTGTAAGCAGTGGAACTGAAGCTGTTATGAGCGCTATCCGCCTTGCACGTGGATTTACTGGACGTGATGATATCGTCAAATTTACAGGCTGTTACCATGGACATAGTGATTCTCTACTAGTTCAAGCTGGAAGCGGCGCGGCAACTTTTGGAAACCCAAGTTCTCCTGGTGTTCCAGCTGATTTTACGAAACATACGCTTTTAGCGACTTACAACGACATTGAAAGCGTAAAAAAATGTTTTACAGATTCTAAAGATATCGCTTGTGTTATCATCGAGCCGATAGCTGGAAATATGGGACTTGTTCCTGCTGATAAAGAATTTTTAGCTGAACTTAGACGTCTGTGTGACGAAAATGGCACATTGCTGATTTTTGATGAAGTCATGAGCGGATTTCGCGCTTCTATCTTTGGTGCAGAGTCGATTACGGGCGTAAAACCAGATATCGTAACTTTAGGCAAAGTTATAGGCGGCGGTATGCCTGTCGGTGCTTTTGGCGGACGCTCAGAGATCATGGCAAAACTCTCACCTGAGGGGCCAGTTTACCAAGCTGGAACACTTAGTGGAAATCCAGTTGCTATGGCGGCAGGTCTTGCAGCACTTAAAAAACTAAAAGCGCATGCAAGAGTGATGGATGTCTTACATGGTAGAGCTGCTCGCTTGGTTGATGGCATGAAAGAGATGGCACAAAAACATGGGATTTCTTTACAAGTTGATTCAAGAGGCTCTATGTTCGGATTCTTTTTCAACGACAAACCAGTGAAAAATTTTGCTGATGCCCTTACGTCTGATACTGTAATGTTTGCAAAATTTCATGCTGGAATGCTTGATGAAGGTTATTACTTTGCCTGTTCTCAGTTTGAGACGGGATTTATCTCCACTGCAACAACTGATGCAATGATCGAAGAGACAATAAAAGCGGCAGATCGTGTATTTGGACGTATCAAATGAGTGAAGAAAGAGAACCGCGTTTAAAGCCTATCATCGAGGGTGCTGAGAGTTTATCTCTTGGTATCTCTATGGTTGTAGCTGTACTTATCGGTGTAGGAATCGGTCTAGGTTTAAAACATCTTTTTGGTCACGCATGGTTACTTTGGATTGGTGTATTTATCGGGATTGCCGCTGCAGTTTTAAATGTATATAAAGCTTACTCTAAACAGTTTAAAGAGTATGAAAAATTAGCCCAGGAACCACGCTATCAGTATAAAAGAGATCTTGAAAAAGAGGCATTAGAAGATGATGAAGAAGAGGATTTTGGTGCAAAAAAATATTAAAATATTTCTTAGTGCAGAACTGTTGATCGTCGCTACAAATTTCATCTCGTATAGCTTTTTTCTTAATGCACAAGTTGCATTTTTAAGCTCATTTTTGATTCTTTTAGGTTCAATGTATTCTTATAAAAATTTAGTAGAAATAAGAGCGGAAAACGAAGTTTTTGTAGATGATGAGAGAGATGAACTTGATAAGTTAGACGATCCACATGGACTCTATGAAGAACAAACGATTCAAGAATTACAAGCTGTTGTTGCTGAAGAAAAAAAGCAGACAAAAACAAGTAATCTCAAAAATATCAAAACAACTTCACGCGCGACTGTTTCACTTTTTAGGATATTGCCTTATCTCTTTTTGGTAGCTGGTTTTATCGGATTAAAAAACAATCACCACTTAGAACTTCTACCTTACCTACTTTTTTTATCTTTAGGCCTACTGGTAGGTTATCTCATAGGCAAAAGTATTTTTCTTCCTAAACAGTAATAAGTGGAATATTTAAAGAGATCTTATCCTCTTTGAGTTCTACTGAAACACTATTTTCACCCGCTAACTGCTGGATAATAGAAAATTTAGACTTATCTATTTGTGATGCACTAATAGCGATAGAAAATAGTGAATACTTCTTATCATCAAATTTAATATGCTCACCGATACGGAAGAAAAGCTTTGTTGTGATCTGCTCATTTTCTATACATACTGAGTAGATTCTATTAAGGAGTTTTACAAAAAGATTTGTATTAAGTCTAATATCTGGGATCGATGGATCGAGGTCTTTTATAAATTTTGCATTTGAGTTGATAGAATTACTACTTATACATAAGTCGATAAGCGTATAAACATTTACCATCTCTCCACTGTCTATTTTAGGTTTTGAAAAGTGGTAAGAGGGAACTTGATAGAGACGAATTCCAAGTTCGTTTTCGTCTTCATAACCGACAGTGATACCAAAAAACTTATATCTTCCAAATTCAAGATCCATAAAAGTTGTTTTAAATCCAAAGTTTTGGCTTGCATGATGTGTCGCTATTTCAAAAAGGGTGGAAGTGTTTGAAGCGCCAAGTAAAAACTGCGCCTCAGAGTTGAGTGAGAGAATTTTTCCCGATGCATCAAAAAGAATGAACGGATTGAAATCGTATTCAATCCACTGCTGTTCAAACGTCATTATTCTTCGATATAATTTTTAAGCTTACGCCCGACTTTAGGGTGTTTTAGCTTTTTAATCGCACTAGATTCTATCTGGCGAACACGTTCACGAGTAACATTTAACTCTTTACCGATCTCTTCTAAAGTTCTATCACTTTCATCGTCCATGATTCCAAAACGAAGTTTTATAACCGCTTTTTCACGCTCATTTAACTGTTCAAGAACACTTTCTATCTGAACACGAAGGTCATCTTTTAGAGTAACATCAGATGGAGAAAGAGATGTTTTATCTTCAATGAAATCTCCAAAACGTCCATCATCTTCATTTCCAATAGGCGCTTCAAGAGAGATTGGCTCTTTCGTGATTTTGATAACATTTTTGACTTTCTCAACAGAAAGTCCCACTTCTTGCGCGATTACTTCAACATCCGGCTCTTTGCCATGTTCTTGAAGGTGTTTACGCATGATCTTGTTGATACGGTTAATTGTTTCGATCATATGTATTGGGATACGTATAGTACGTGCTTGATCAGCGATAGCACGTGATATTGCCTGACGAATCCACCATGTTGCATAAGTCGAGAACTTGTAACCTTTTTTATATTCAAATTTATCAACAGCTTTCATAAGACCGATATTACCCTCTTGGATAAGATCAAGGAAAGGTAAACCTCTGTTAGTGTAACGTTTTGCAATTGAAACAACGAGACGAAGATTTGATTTCGCCATACGAGTTTTTGAAATTTCTGAGATATTTTTACCGCGTTTGATCTGCTCTAAAATATCTGCAAGTTTATCTGGTTCCATATTGAAGCTGTCTTTTGACGCTTCTTTTGTCTGGATAAGCTTTTTAATCTCAACATAAGTTGAAACCATTGTAGCTTCAGGAACCATCCCAGTGATATCTTCTTTTGTAAGATCACAGATTTGTTCTACGATTTTTTTGTGGTTATCTTTAAGAGTATCATTAAAAAGTGGAAGTTTGTATTCCAAACGTCTGAGTTCTTTATCAAAACCTTCATCACTTTTAAGTGCTGTTTCCATAGATTTTACAAGCTCATTGATAAGTTTAGAAGTTGGTCCAAGATCTAAAAGTTTTTCTTTCAAGATTGACTTTTTAAATGTTGCAGTCAGCATTAACATGACAAGATCTTCTGTAATCTCATCATTATAAGTTTCTAATGCTTTATCAGCTGATTTTACCCACTCTTTTTTCGCTTTTTCTAAGGCTTTAAAGCTTGTGACAACTTTTTCTACACGTTTTTTATCTTTTGCAGAAAAAACTTTTTCTGCACTTTCATCTTCATTATCATCGATATCCTCAGAATCTGAATCATCCTCAGAATCATCTTCCTCTTTTTCATCTTCAAAACTTTTGAAAAGTTCTTTAACGCGTCTCTCACGGTTGATAAGAGGATCTTTATAATCAAGAATAAAATCAATAAGATAAGGAACCGAACAAATAGCATCAATAATAATACTTTCACCTGATTCTATTTTTTTTGAGATTTCTATCTCTTCATCTTTTGTTAAAAGAGGAATCTGTCCCATTTCACGAAGATACATCCTAACAGGAGAATCTGAACGAGACCATTCGAGGAGCTCATGCTCTTTTAAGATATCAAACTTATCAGATTCATTATCTTCAAGCATTTTTATCTGAGCGTTTCTTTTTGCTTCTGCTTCTCTGTCATTGAGCATTTTTGCATGTTCAGAAGAGGTGTATAAACACTTATTATGTTTTGTTGCTAGCTTAAAGATATTTTTAGCCTGAGTCGAGGTAGGCTGTTTTTCCAATAAGGTTATGATTGATTCGTATGTAACACATTCATGAGTAGATTTTTTTTCAATAAATAAATCTTCTAGTGCTCTGGTAAGTTCTTTTGCAGTCATATGAAAATGCTCCGAAATTTCTTGTCTCTTTTTAAAAGGAATGGATTATATCCAAATTTAATTAAATAATAACTTACATGTAAAAATATTTGCTTTAAAACAAAATTGGAACACTAAATGCTGATGTAAGAAAAAATGAGCAGAAGGATGGTTGAATGCAAGCAGGATATTATAATGCAGCTGCTGGAATGGTTACACAGTTTAACCGTCTTGAAACTATTGCAAATAATCTAGCTAACGTAAATACAGCAGGATATAAACAAGACAATCTTGTAACCGGTGATTTCATGCGACTCTATAAAGAAGCAAGAGATAATCTGCCAAATGCAGCAAATACAAAAGATGCAGCAAAATTTTTAAATCGAACTTTAGATCGTGCTCCTCAAATTGTGGATTCTTATACCGATCAATCACTTGGAAATATACAAAAAACAGATAATCCTCTTGATTTTGCTCTCTCAAAAGAGGGACTTTTTTTTGCAGTTCAAACACCCAATGGAGTCCGTTTGACACGTGATGGAAGCTTTACTGTCGGTAATGATGGAAAGCTTGTAACAAAAGAGGGATTTGATGTTCTAGGAAGTGATGGAAAACCAATCTCTGTCGATCCAAAAGCTGCAATCATGCAGACTGATGCAAATGGAAAGATTTCTGTTAATATTCCTGGAGGCGTGAAGTTTGTCAATGGTAAAAATTTATATATCGCAGCACCCGACAACTTGAGAAAGTTACAAAAAGAGGGAAGTAATCTCTATAGCTATGATCAGACCGATCCTTTAAAAGCTCAGTCTGAAACTGGTTCTGTAAAGCAAGGATTTATAGAAAAAAGCAATGTCAATGCCGTTGATATGATGGTAAAAATGATTGAATCAAACAGATTGGTCGGAATGTATCAAAAAGTTATGGATACACAAATGAATGATCTCAACTCTGATGCAATAAATAAATTAGCAGTTACTAAAGCCTAAAGGATAAAACTATGATGCAATCACTTTATATCGGATCAACGGGAATGCTCGGGATGCAAACCCAAATAGATACGACAGCAAATAATATCGCCAACGTAAATACAATAGGCTTTAAAAAATCTCGCGCTGAGTTTGCGGACTTAATGTATAAAACCATGGAATATGCGGGAACATCTACAAGTGATACCACAAAATCTCCAACAGGTATCGAAGTTGGTCTTGGTGTGCGTCCAACAGCGACAAATAAAATATTTACTGAGGGAAATCTTAAGCAAACAGATAATCAACTCGATATGGCAATTACAGGGCAGGGTTTTTTCAAAGTTCAGCTTCCTGATGGAAGTGATGCTTATACAAAAAATGGTGCTTTTAAAGTGGATGAAAATGGAACTATTGTCAACTCAGATGGATATCCTCTTCAGCCACAAATTGTTATTCCTGCTGATGCAACAAATGTAACAATCGGTGTAGATGGAACAGTAACAGTTACTCAACCAGGACAAGCACAAGCAACGCAAGTTGGACAACTCAATCTTACTAACTTTATCAATCCTGCGGGTCTTCACTCAATGGGAGATAATTTATATATAGAAACCGATAGTTCTGGTCAACCTGTTGATGGAACCCCGGGAATCGATGGGCTAGGAAATATCAGACAAGGATTTGTCGAGATGAGTAACGTTCAGCTTGTCGTTGAACTTACTGATCTCATAACTGGGCAAAGAGCATATGATTCAAACTCAAAAATCATCACTACGAGTGATGAAATGCTACAAACAGTCAATGGTCTAAAACGTTAAACTATCTTAAAATAGGTTAATATGAATAAATATTAACCTATTAATTTTTATTTTATATTTCTACAATCTGCATTTAGCTATAATCACAACCATTTTTAAACATACAGGAAAATATATGCAAACTATTGATGCTAAAATATGGAAATTCGGAAAAGATATAGATACAGATCTTATCATCGCTGCAAGACACCTAAATACTTCTAACCCAACAGAACTTGCAAAGCACGTTATGGAAGATGCTGATCCTGATTTTGTAAATAAAATGAGTGTTGGAGATATTATTGTCGCTGATGAAAATTTTGGATGTGGTTCATCAAGAGAACATGCACCAATCGCGCTTAAAGCTGCTGGAGTTGCTGCGATTATCGCTCCAACTTTTGCACGTATTTTTTATAGAAATGCTTTTAATATGGGACTACCTATCTTTGAACTTAAAGAGGTAAATGAGATTACAGAGGGTGATGTTGTCAGTATTAATATGAACAATGGAACTATTACAAATAAAACAACTTCAAAAACATATAAATTTACTCCAATTCCAGAATTTATGCAAGAACTTATTAATGCTGGCGGACTTATGAATTTTGCAGCCCAAGAGATCAAAGCAGGGGAACAAAAATGAAAAAATATAATATTGCACTTATCAAAGGTGATGGAATTGGACCTGAAATCATCGATGAAGCTGTTAAAGTTTTAGATGCGGTTGCTTCTGTTGAAAATTTTGAGATAAATTATAATGAATTTTTGATGGGTGGCTGTGCCTATGACGCCATTGGCGATCCTCTTCCTGAAGCAACAATAACTGGCTCACTCGCAAGTGATGCTGTACTTTTTGGTGCTATTGGTGGCGAAAAATGGGATAATCTTCCACGTGAAAAACGCCCAGAAAGTGGACTTTTAAGATTTAGAAAAGCACTTGGTGTGTATGCAAATCTTCGTCCGGCATCTGTTTATGATGAGCTAGTCAATGCATCTGCACTAAAAACTGAAATCGTAAGAGGTGTCGATCTTATGGTTGTTCGTGAACTCATAGGCGGTATTTATTTTGGTGAACCAAAAGGACGCGATGAAAACAAAGGGTGGAATACGATGGTATACACTCGTGATGAGATCACAAGAATCGCACACCAAGCCTTTAAAATTGCCATGGATCGTGATAAACGTGTTTGCTCTGTAGATAAAGCCAATGTTCTTGATGTTTCTCAGTTGTGGAGAGATGTTGTAACGGAGATCTCAAAAGAGTATCCTGAAGTCGAACTCACTCACATGTATGTAGATAACGCAGCGATGCAACTTGTTCGTAACCCTAAGCAATTTGATGTCATCTTAACTGGAAATATCTTTGGTGATATTTTAAGTGATGAAGCAAGTATGATCTGTGGATCAATCGGTTTACTTCCATCAGCTTCTGTTGGAAATAAGATAGGTGTTTATGAGCCGATTCATGGTTCAGCACCAGATATCGCAGGTCAAGGTATCTCAAATCCAATCGCTACGATTGCAAGTGCTTCTATGATGCTTCGTTTTGCCCTTGGCGAACATAAAGCCGCTGATAGAATCGATGCTGGTATTAAACAAGCCCTTAAAGAGGGATACCGCACAAAAGATTTAGCTCAGTTTGATGCAAAAGAAGTTTGTTCTACAAGTGAAATCGGCTCTATCATTGCTAACTACGCGGCTAAATGCAAACTTTAACTCTAGCAAATATTTATGAACTTCAAGGTCTCAAAGAAGAGGCTCTTGAAATTTACAAAGAGGTTCTAAAAAAAGATCCCTCAAATACTGATGCTAAAATAGCCATTAGAAGGTTATCTGGTATGAGAAAAAAGTTTCTTGGTGTCAACAAAGAGATGAAAGAGTATTTTGTAAAGATGGAAGATAAAATTGAGTTTTACGAGTTTGAAAGGTGGCTGTTAAAATCATGGAATTAAAAGATGTCATATTAAGCACTTTAGCAGAGCTTGACGAAATAGAATCTGCCGTCGTCGAACACAAAAAACAAGAATTTAATGAAGTTAAAAAGCAAGAGATAGAAATTCCTTTTACACAAACTTCTATATCCAATGATGAAAAACAATTTTTAGAGAGTATTCAAGAAAGACTACTTGTATTATTTGAAGGGTTTCAAGCACCAAACAATATAAAAGTAGAAGCAAAAGTAGACCTTACCTTAAACTTTTTAGAATATCTTTTAGCAAGTGTAGAAAATCGTATAAATTTGATAGATCATAAAGAGAAGTAATGAAGCAATACAGAGTTTTAATAGATGCGCATGATGAAAAAGGACTTGTTTATAAAGTTTCATCAATATTTTATAAATTTAATTTAAATATTTTATCAAATCATGAGTTTGTAGATAAAGTAAATAATAAATTTTTTATGAGAAGTGTTGTTGTTGGTGATGTCTCTGAGATTGAACTTTATGAAGCACTGACAGAGGTGTTACCAAAGAAAGCGAATATCAATGTGATTACGCCTAAAAAGAAAAATATTATCCTTATGGCTACAAAAGAGTCTCATGCACTTGGTGATATTTTGATGCGTTATGAAGCAGATGAACTTGATGCAAATATTTTGGCAGTTATCTCAAATTATGATGATCTTCGAGATTTAGTTGAAAGATTTGGAATTACATATCATCATGTTTCTCATGAAGGACTTGACAGAGCAGAACATGAGAATAAGGTCTTAGAACTTTTAGCACAGTTTGAAGATATTGACTATGTTGTTCTTGCAAAATATATGCGTATTTTAACACCTCGTTTTGTGGAGGAATACAATAATAAGATTATCAATATTCATCACTCATTTTTACCAGCATTTATAGGTGCCAATCCTTATAAACAAGCTTATGACAGAGGTGTCAAAATCATCGGTGCAACAGCTCACTTTGTAAATAATAATCTTGATGAAGGTCCAATTATCGCACAGGATATTAGACATATTGATCATGCATTTGACTGGAAAGATATGCAACGTCTTGGAAAAGATGTTGAAAAAATTGTACTTTCCCGCGCTTTAAAGCTTGCCCTAGAAGACCGTATTTTTGTCTATGCAAATAAAACTGTTATATTTTAAGGAATCTATTTGTTTAATATAGTATTAGTGACACCACAGATTCCAAATAATACAGGAACGATTGGACGGTTATGTGTCAATACTGGCTCTTCACTTCATCTTATTAAGCCTCTTGGTTTTGATATCACAGAAAAAGCTGTGCGCAGAGCAGGGCTTGATTACTGGGAAAAACTAGATTTACATGTATGGGAAAATCTAGATGATTTTTTTGCTAACCATAAAGTCTCAGATAATATACATTTTGCAACGACTAAAACTGACAAACCCTATTTTAACTCCACTTTTAAATCTGGAGATTTTATCTTTTTTGGAAGTGAAACATCTGGATTACCAGCAGATTTATTAGCAAAGTTTACGGATAAAAATATCACTATTCCGATGACTAAAGAGGGTAGAAGTCTCAATCTTGCGGTGAGTACTGGTATCATCCTCTATGAGGCAATCAAGCAAAATTTTATAGAGTATAAGGAGCTGATGTGAATTTTGTAGATATTTTCATGTCCATCTTCTTTGTACTATTTCTAGTTTTTATCTTCAAAGGTTACCATCAAAACAAACTTGAAGAAAGAGAAAAAAAGGAAGATTTTAAGAAAAAAAACTCTTAAAAAAATCTTTCTGCAAGTTCCTCTATTTTTCTATCAAATCGTTCTAATATAGTTTCAGTTTTTTTGATTAGACTTTTCATTGTGTTAACTCCATTTATTAAATATTCCAAATTGTAAATAAAAATTAAATTTTAATGTAAAAATATTGCAAATTGTCATATAATCTTAAATAAATAAATAATTTTATTATTATTATATGAATCATAAATAAGATAGGAGTTTTCCCATGAAAAGTTTTATAGAAATTGTAGAAGAGATTAAAGATATCATCTCAGAAGAACATCCAGGTAAAAAAATATTTGATAAAGATATTGCTGATGTTCTTGGAATTTCCCAGATGAATTTTGCAACCATGAAAAAAAGAGATAAAATGCCTTTTAGTGAGCTTTTGGACTTTTGCGCACGAAAAGCTATATCGATCAATTGGCTTTTATATGGTCAAGCACCTGAAAGTCTTGTTGAATCCACAAACCGTTTTTATATGGTTCGATATTTTAATGATGTCAGCGCATCAGCTGGCGGCGGTGGAGATGTAGATAACGAAGGATATCAAAGCTTGGAACTTTCTGAAAATTTTATAGATATCTTGGGTGGACAAACCCAGATGAAAAATATAGAAGCTATCAAAGTAAGCGGAGACTCTATGGAACCTACATTTTCTTATGATGACATTATTTTTATAAACCGTCAAAAAACTGATCTTTCTCGTGGTGGAGTTTTCGTTATAAGAACTGAACACGGACTTTTTATTAAAAGAGTCAGTAAAAGAATAGATGGAAAAATAGATATAATCTCAGACAATAAAGAATACTCAAAACTTACCGTTCATCCTACAGAAGTAGAGTTCATTGGAAGAGTTGTCGGTAAGTTTGGAAGTGTTGATTAACGCTTATACCCAAAGGGTACTTTGCATATAAGGAAAACAGTTGAACTATCTTTGGTCTTTATTTTTACTCTTTTTTCTAAGTGCGTGCTCACAAGTGAATACTCTGGCCTATGCTGATATCGCAGATTTAAAAGAATTGCCGCAAACTGCAGTGCCTTATACGACTTCATTAGATGAAAACAGATCACTCTATGAAGTGCAATCTGAGTATGAAAAACATTATTTTCGAGCTTGGCATATGCAATTGTCAAAATTTTCTATTGAGAGCATGCGATGGCCATTTAAAAGCTATACTCCTCAAAATAGTTATGGAGAAAATCTTGAGCCAATCTCTCAAGCATTTTTAGATCGTCTTAATACAAATACAAATTTTGACAAGTATGCGAGCATCAATGTAAAAGCAATCACTGTGCAACAAAGTAATTTAAGAGCACTTCCTACAGATAAACCTTTTTTTAATGATCCAAGAAAAGCTGGAGAGGGTTTTCCCTTTGATTATCTGCAAGAGAGTTCTATTCATGTCAATGAACCAATATTAGTTTCTCACTATTCACTTGATGGTGCATGGGCATATGTCTCTACCTCATATGCATCTGGATGGATTCATATAAATGACCTTGTATTACTTTCCGACCAACAGTGCCAAGAGTTTGAAAATGCAAAAAAGATCTCTATTACTGTAGATGACTTTCCTATAAAAGATGATAAAAATCAATTTCTATATTATAGTAAGATTGGTATGCAATTTCCTATTTTACAAGAAACGAATGATAGCTATTATGCTTCTGTTATCGTTGCTGGAGCTGATCGTAGTGCCGTTTACAAACATATAATACTTCCAAAAAATATTGCAACTGCTGATGTGTTAGCATTAAATCAACAAAACATTACAACGCTTGTAGATGCAATTGTTCATACCCATTATGGTTGGGGAGGAATGTATGGAGAGAGAGACTGTTCATCCACACTTAGAGACTTATTTGCACCTTTTGGTATATGGTTACCTAGAAACTCCTCTTATCAAGCCAAAGTTGGCAAAGTTATCTCACTTAGTGGACTTGGCGATGATGCAAAAATAGCGCTTATTAAAAAAGAGGGTATCCCTTTTGAAACATTACTCCATAAAAAAGGACATATTCTTTTATATACAGGTGTCTATGATAATAAAGTAGTTGTTATGCATAATCTATGGGGAATAAAAATATCTGGTGGTGGAAAAGATGGAAGAATTATTGTAGGAAAAACAGTTTTCTCAACTTTAGAGATAGGCAAAGAGCAAAAATTTTATAATGGGAGTTTGCTAAGTAAACTCGACAGTATGAATATCTTAACTCTTAAACCTTGATATCTAAAAGAGAACCGAACATCTCATTTTGAGTCTTAATAGTATTCACATTTGCTTCAACGGATCTTGATATAGCAATCTGGTCTGTTATCTCTTTTGTAAGATCTGTTTGACTTTGTTGTGAGCCATTATCAGTCGCAAATTGCGTATTTGCACTTATAATTCCATTTGCAGTGCTACTTAGGCGTGTGTCTGAAGGTATAAATCCATCAGTATTTACATTTGCAATATTATTAGCATTACTATTCAAAAAGACTTGATTAGCTTGAATTGATGAAACATTTGAAGATATCACAATGACCCCTTTAAGGAGTCATTATAGAATGATTTAACTGAAGTTAAAATAAGTAAAATTTTGAAGCTAGTGAAGATCAGCATTTAGTTTTACTTCTCTTGTTGAACGGCTCACTGAAAGCTCGCCTGTAAGAGAGTTTTGTCTAAAATGAAGTCCATTAAGACCTGCGAGTTCTTTACCTTTAAAAATTTCACCACTAAGAGTATGTTCTGCATTCACTTGATTTATTTTTTCTAAATTTTGCGCCGACATAGTAACTTTTGTACCTTCTAAGATAGCAATACCTGCATCAATGATACAAGCATCTCCAAGAGGAATTCCACAAACGCTATTTGCACCAAGAAGACAATTTTTTCCTATTGAGATAGGATTGCCATCAGTTCCGCTTAAAACTCCAAGAATAGAAGCTCCACCACCAACGTCACTGCCATCTCCAACGATCGCAGAAGAAGAGATACGTCCCTCAACCATACTTACACCAGTTGTTCCAGCATTGAAGTTGATGTAACTTGCACCTGGCATAACTGTAGTTCCTGCATGAAGCTGTGCGCCAAAACGAACTTTTGATGCTTCTAAGATACGCGTGTTGTTCGCTGGAATGATGTGTTGTAAAAATCTTGGAAATTTATCTACAAAGTCAATATTTGGATATGTATTTGAGAGTTTAAGTTCAATCTCAAATTCTCTTAACCACTCAAGCTCAATCGGAGCACCTGCTGACCATGCAACATTTGGCAATGCTCCAAAAGCACCATTAAGATTGATACTTCTGAGTGCAACTTTTGCTAAAGAAAGAGCATAAAGTTTAAGATATGTTGCTTCAACACTCACACATGGAGCGTCATTGAAGATAAATACAACTCTAAATTCTCCCTCTCTACATCCGCTTTCTTTTAGTTCTGCGTAAAGGTGTGAAACAACTTGGATATTTCTATGTGCATCACCATATGCTTCGTCGCTGTAAGGAGTAAAAGCATTGAGACAGCTCTCTAAAAATGCTAGATTCACATTGCAAACAACTTCATTTTGTGTGAAGTCTACAGCTATTCCTTGCTCTTTTAATGCTTCGATAAAAATAGCAGCACTTCCAAAATTTTCATTCCAGTTGATAACAGGGTAGGTTGCTTGAAGCACTTTATCACTGTTTAACTGACCAAAATCAACTCTTGCAATACCAAAAGCAAGTGGATTTTTATAATCTTTTGTTTGGGATTTTATATTTTCTATCAACGCTTTAAAAGCATCGCCTGTTTCTATGATTTGCATATTAAGACTCTTTTTTTAAGATTTGTTTGCAATTATACTTAAAAAAAATTAATTGGCTAAGTGTTAAAAATGGAAGGTATAATTTCACACTATTAGGTGGTTATGATGGATGAATGGATTAAATTTTTACAAGAGAATGATTACTTAGGTATAAAAAAATATCTCAAAAGTAACGTTGATGTCAATGAGAGTAGTGAAGAGGGCGATTCTGTTTTGGCTCTAGCGCTTAGATATAGATGTGATGATGAGATCATAGATCTCTTAATCGATAGCGGTGCTGATTTGGAAGATTTTAATGAAGATGGCGTGAGTATTTTAGATTATGCCATTATGTATAATAAAATTGATTTGACAAAAAAGCTTTTAGAATCAGGGATTGATGTCAATTTTACGCGCAGGCGAAGCAAGTTTACCCCTCTTATGGGCGCTGTTTGTTATGGACGCAAAGAGATTGCAAAGTTGCTTTTAGAAAATGGAGCGGACAAAGAGGCTGTGGATTNAAAAGGGCTTGATCCTCTTACCTTTGCTAAAAAAACACATAGAAAAAGCATGATCGAACTTCTTGAAAACTGTTAATCAAGAAGTTTGTATTCGATATTTTTTGACTCTAGAAAAGTTTTAAATTTTTCAAACTCATTTTTGACAATTTCTTCATCATAATAGTTTAAAGAAAGTTCCACTTCTGGGCCATTCTTTCCTATAATAGGTAAAGAAGAAAGCTCCATATCTGATGGAATCTCATTCATAAGATCTATCAAAGTGTTTTCGCTCGTATAAGCAAAAAGTGTCTTTCTGTACTTTTTCACAGAGTTGCAAAAGTATTTTTCGACACACTCAGTTATCATGGGATGAGACATCTCAGGAAATCCTGGAACAAAAAAGTATCTATGATCTAACTCAAATGCAGACATATTATTGATAGGATTTTTTATGAGATTGGCATTTTCTGGTAGGTCTGACATAAATATACGGTGAGGATACGCTTCCGCCTCAAATCTTTCTATGATATCTTTTTCAAACTTTTTATTTCTTACTAAAGGTTTACATGTAAAGACCTCGGCGGCTATTTCACGAGTAAGATCATCAGGAGTTGAGCCTATACCGCCAAAGCTAAAAAGTACCGCTTTTTCATCTTTTTTTACCAACTCAAAAATATCTGTCATAAAATTTTTCTCATCTTTTATGATAAAGGTCGCAAAAAGATTATGTCCGTAAGAGTTTAAAAGATCACGAACAAATCTGAAATGCTTATCTTCCCTTCTTCCATTGAGTATCTCTGTACCTATAATAACCGCATAAAAATTAAACATATTAAAAATCCTTGATAGCTTTTAAAAACGAGTGATTATAATGAGAATCTTGTTATATATGCCTTACATGTAACCAACTATTTGGTATTATTTTACCTATAATAATTGAAGGATAGAAAATGTTATTTTCACAAAAACTCGAAGAGATGATAAAACAAAGTGTGTTGCCAGATATCGAAGATAGAATGGATGAGCTTTATGAAGTTATCGCAGATAAAAAAAATGAGTCTATTGAAGAAGCGAAAGAGGAACTTGAAGAACTTATTGAGTTTCGTGATGATTTAAAAGAGATTCTTGTTGATATCGAATGTGGCGAGATTGAAGAAGATGAATGTGAAGAGATCTTGAATGACATCATATCAGCGCAAACAGAAGAAGATGACGAAGAGTAGATTAAACTCATTTGTATATAATTTTAACAACAAAACAGATAGGACTTAAAATATGAGAATTATACTACTTGGCGCTCCGGGTGCAGGAAAAGGCACTCAAGCCCAATTTTTGACTAAAAAATACAATATCCCTCAAATCTCAACTGGAGATATGCTTCGTGCGGCGATCAAAGCCGGCACAGAGATGGGAAAAATGGCAAAAGCAGCTATGGACGCTGGACAGCTTGTAACAGATGACATCATCATCGGACTTGTGAAAGACCGTATAGCTGAAGATGACTGTAAAAACGGCTACTTACTTGATGGTTTTCCTCGTACACTTCCTCAGGCTGACGCTGTTACAAATGCGGGTATCGCAATTGACGCCGTCATCGAGATAGATGTTCCAGATTCTGAGATCGTAAGCAGAATGAGCGGTCGTCGTGCGCACTTGGCAAGTGGAAGAACTTATCATTTAGTTTACAATCCGCCAAAAGTAGAAGGTAAAGATGATGAAACTGGCGAAGATCTTGTTCAGCGTGATGATGATAAAGAATCGGTAGTAATAGACAGACTAAAAGTTTATCACGAACTCACAAGTCCACTTATCGGTTACTATAAAGAGCAGGCATCTAAAAACTCTAGTATCAAATACATTACTGTCGATGGTACCGCTCATATCGATGAAGTTGAAACGGCTATCGTTTCTGGACTTCAGTAAATAGAGTTATATGTAACCCTTTTGGGTTACGCAAAAGGGGATATTATGAAAACACTTTGTGATCTTAAACGAGATGATCTCGAGAAAGATTTTTCCAAAATTGTTAATATCGTGAGTCAACCAAGATTTATATGCAAAAAATGTGCACGTGTTGCAAACGAGAAACAATATCTTTGTAAAGCAGTAAAACTTAAAGATATTTGATCTAAATAAATCTATGCAATCGAAGTAACTATTCAATATGATCTAACACTACATTCACTGCTCTTCAATAATAACTTTGTCACTTTTTTCTGTAAAATAAAAAGTGTTATAATGGGTGCTAAAGGATAATTATGAACAAAAATTATATTTTTATAAGCTTAATGGCAAGTTTATTTATAACGGGATGTTCCGTTCAACCACTTACTCCATCAAATAAATTCAATCCAGTTCTTACAAAATTTCTTTATGAAAATCATGGAAAAAGTACTATAAAAGGCAGCGCTTATTTACGTAAAAATAGTGGTGAAATTGTAACTTGTAAAGGCCTAGATGTAGGAATGATTCCCGTAACACCATATTCTTCTGAACGAATGCAACATATATATTCCAGCACAGAGCATGGTTATAGAGCATTCTCAAGAGGGATTCCCCAGTTTACTCAAACTCCAGATAAATATGAACAATATATTGCAAAAAGAGTCTGCGACAGCCAAGGTCATTTTACCTATGAAAATGTAGGAGATGGTGAGTATTTCATCACTACATCAGTTCAATGGCAAAATGGAAATGAAAAAGAGGGCGATATTTTGATGCAAAAAGTTAAAGTCTCTAATCGTGAGACTAAAAAAATCACATTAACGAAATAGAAAATAGCAACTAAAATTTATTCAGTTGCTTTATGAATAGCTTGCTTTGTTGAGCTCCATGCGTTGCTAGAGTCTTCTTTGACACCGTTCCAAGTTTGTGAACATCCACTGATTAGCAAGATAACCATTACCGCTAAAAGTAAAATAGAATTTTTCATAATATACTCCTATAATTTTGAATTGATAAAACTTCCCATCTTAGAAACAATCTCTTCGATAGTCCCTTCGCCACTGATTACATGTAAGAGATTTTTAGCATTATAAAAAGCTTGTATCTCTTCTAATGGTTCAGTATAAACTTTCATTCGGTTATCAAAAACCTCTGTATTGTCATCAGCTCCGCGTGCACGTCCTAAGACTCTATCGCGCGCTGTTTCTTCGCTTACATGTACTTCTATGACACTGCTGAGTTCTAAAGATGAATCGTTTTGCAGATATTCATCCAAAGCGTTTAACTGTTCCATACTTCTTGGATAACCATCGATAATGATGATATCTGTTGGAGCGTTTTTGATAGCGTTTATGATAGTCGTGATCGCTATTTTGATTGGAACAATGAGACCTTTGGAAATGTAATTGTTTATCTCTAAACCTAGCTCACTACCACTTGCAACTTCCCCACGGAGCATATCGCCAGTAGAGTAGTGAGTTATCTCATCGTTTTGCTTTGCAATGAGCTCTGCATCTGTAGTTTTCCCAGAGCCAGGAGCTCCGATAATGAGGAATAGTTTTTTACGACTCATTTTATGCTTTTACTTGCTCGCGGATTCTGATGTGTAGGTCTTTGAGTTGGTCATTATCTACAGGACTTGGTGCATGAGTTAGCATACAAGAAGCTTTTTGCGTTTTAGGGAATGCAATGACATCACGGATGCTTGATTTTTTAGAGATCAACATCATAAGTCTGTCAAAACCGATAGCAAAACCACCATGTGGAGGAGCACCAAATTTAAGTGCATCGAGTAGGAAACCAAACTTCTCTCTTGCTTCTTCTTCACCGATACCTAGAAGCTTAAATACTTCTTCTTGAACTTCAGGTTTATGGATACGAATACTTCCACCACCAAGTTCAGTTCCGTTTAAAACAATGTCATAAGCGATAGATTCTATCTCTTCAATATCTGTTTTATCTGTGTCGCGCGGCATTGTAAATGGATGGTGAAGTGCTTTGACACGACCATCTTCCACTTCAAACATAGGAAAATCAACAACCCATACGAACTCAAATTTGTCTTTATCAACAAGATTCATCTTCTCATGTTCAGCGATAAAGATTCTAAAACGTCCCATATAATCAAGAACAGTCTTTTTATCACCAGCACCAAAGAAAACAACGTCACCCACTTCAAGTTCAGTTCTCTCGATTAAAAGGGCAATATCTTCTTCCTTAAAGAACTTCAAAAGTGGACCTTTTAAGCCGTCTTCTTGCATCTGAAAGTATCCAAGACCATGTGCACCAAACTTTCTTACATAATCTTCAAAACTTTTCATCTCACGTTTAGAGAAAACAAGGTCAGCACCCGGAACTCTTAGCGCTTTGATACGGTTTTTATGAGGTTGTTTTGCGATATTTGTAAATATTTCATTATCACAACGCTCAAAAATATCAATAACATCAACCATTTTAAGGTCATATCTAAGGTCTGGTTTATCTGAACCGTACCATTCCATAGCATCAGAGTATTTGATGTGATTAAACGGTGGTTTGATCTCTACGCCACAAGCGCTAAACATCCCTACTAAAAGATCTTCAGCTACTTTGATAACATCTTTTTGATTACAAAAGCTCATCTCGACATCTATTTGAGTAAATTCAGGTTGTCTGTCAGCTCTTAAATCTTCATCTCTAAAACATTTTGCAATCTGGAAATATCTGTCAAATCCACCGACCATCAAAAGTTGTTTGAAAAGCTGTGGTGATTGTGGAAGAGCATAAAACTCACCATTATGCACACGTGAAGGCACAAGATAATCTCTTGCTCCCTCAGGAGTTGATTTTGTCAAAATTGGAGTTTCAACTTCCAAAAATCCGTGAGCATCAAGGACGTTACGAGCTGCAATAGCCGCTTTTGAACGAAGACGGAAAGTTTCGAACATTGATGGATCACGAAGTTCTAAATAACGGTATTTTAAACGAGTTTCTTCACCAACGTTTTTATCACCGATTACAAATGGAGTAGGGGCACTTTTATTTTCTATAACGAGTACATCTACAACCATCTCTATATCACCGGTTTTAATGCGAGGATTTACAAGTCCTTCGCCACGAGGACGGATTTTACCAGTTGCAACAAGTACAAACTCGTCACGAACGCTATCAGCGACTTTGTGCGCTTCTGCATTGTCTGATGGATCAAATACAAGTTGAATTAATCCGCTTTTATCGCGTACATCGATGAATATAATTCCGCCATGATCGCGGTAGCTATTTGCCCAACCAGCGACAGTAACGACTTCACCAACGTGTTTTATGCTTAGGTCTGTACAATAATGAGTTCTCAAATCTAGATTCCTAAAGAAAAATTTTCGCGATTATAACGCAACTATACTGATAGCAAAATAAACGTCAGTGCTTGATATTTGAGCCTACGCTCGCTAAAAAACTTATTCTATCAGACTGCTTCTTTATGTTTGAGCATTTTATAAGATGACAGTAAAAGTATCAAACAAATAATACTTCCAAATAAAAGAGTAAAAATAATATTTGAGTTTTCAACCAGCATTGAAATAGGTGTCGTAGAAAGTCTAAAAGGCAATGCAAAACCAACTACGACAAGACTCATAGCTTTATTTAATATTACAGCACTTATTGCATTAAAGTTAAAAAAATATATTAACAATGGAAGTCGAAACTCAGTACCGCCTAAGCCAACAAGTCCTCCAAGTATACCGATCATTCCTCCGCTAAGAAAACCTTTTACCGAGTTTTTATTTTTGTTCATTTTTATAAACCTTTTACAAAGTTTCTATAGGATAAATCAGTGCACAGGCATAAGAATAGGATTAAATGCTTTTGAAGAGATGATCGCTTGTGAGCCGATTTGAAACTGCTCCGCTTCCATACATGATATGACTGTTTTGACCACAGATGAACCTACAAGCAAAGTAACGACAGTGATAGGAAAATCCTCTTCAATTTTCAGCACTTCGCCGATGAGTTGTAATTTTCCACTTAAAGTATGAGATGTAAAAAAATCCATCGGTGGGCATACTTTGACTATGCGACCCGCAACAACTGATGCCAGACGGTTTGAGAGTTTGACGGTCTCGGCTATATCATGACTCACAAGTAGAGTTGTAACTCCTAGTTTATTATGAAGGAGTGCCAACTCATTTTGCAGTTTTTGACGCATGGCAGGGTCAAGCGCAGAGAGAGGCTCATCAAGAAGAAGTATTTTTGGTTGTCGCACTAAGGCTCGAGCTAGTGCCACCCGCTGTTTTTGCCCGCCTGAAAGTGAATAGGGCAGACGATTGGCTAAAGATGTGAGCTCTATCATCTCTATGAGTTGATCCACATTTTTACGCTGTTCATTATTCTCTGCGGCAAACAAAAGATTCTCTTTTACGCTCATCGTTGGAAAGAGGGCATAATCTTGAAATACAAACCCGACAGAGCGTTTTTGAGGTGGAAGGTTGATGCGTTTGACGCTATCAAACCAAACTTCTCCATGCACTTCTATTCTCCCGCTTTTGGGTTTTTCAAGCCCTGCGATGAGTCGCATAAGTGTTGTCTTACCCGCACCCGATGATCCAAAAAGAGTTAAAAACTCATTCTCGTTAATATCGAGGTTGAAATGTGCCTCAAGTGCACCATCTGCAGTGTTCAAATCTTTTGTAATATTAATGGATATCATCGAGTTCCTTCAAACGATTTTTTATTTAAAGTGTAAACAAGCAGTAAAATAGCAAAAGTCACGACAAAAAGAGTAAGCGCGTATTGATGTGCAACTGCATAATTGAGTGATTCAACCTCATCATAAATCGCGATGGAAGCGACGCGTGTCTCTCCGGGAATATTTCCACCTATCATCAAAATGACTCCAAACTCTCCGACTGTATGAGCAAAAGCAAGCACCATACCTGAGATCAAACCATGGCGAATAGTCGGGAGGATGACATGAAACATCGTTTGAATCTTTGATTTTCCAAGCGTATAGGCTGCTTCAAATATGGAGTGCGGCACTTGTGAGAGAGCCGCTTGAATAGGATGAACCATAAAGGGAAGACTAAAAAGTACAGAACCCACAACTAAGCCCTCAAAACTAAAAGCAAGGTGAATCCCACGGTCACCCAAAAAAGTGCCAATCGCAGAGGATGGACTAAAGGCAATAAGCAGATAAAACCCCAAAACAGATGGAGGAAGCACTAAAGGCATCGAGACAATTGTTTCTATAACACTTTTAAATCGTATCTTACTAAAGACAATAAATGAAGCAAGAGGAATTGCTATAAATAAAAGTATGGCAGTAGTTATGGCAGCGAGTTTAAAAGTCAGTGTCATTGTGGAGAGAAATTCAGATTCCATAATTCGTACTCCATAAAAGAGAGATTTCACTTGGCTGTATCATCCAAGAGATGGTGTCATTTTGGCTTACATGTAAGGCTTCAAAAGCGGGTGTTGCAATGAGGGTTTTAATCTCCATCGTACCATAAAGCAGTGTGACTTGGGTCAATACTACGCCTTTTTCTATCTTTTGTATCGTAGCTTCTGCGACGTTTGCACTCGAGTTTATAACTCCTTTTGAGAGGATCACTTCAGTCTCTTTAAATGCTAATCGAACGTTTTTTTGAAGATGGAGTTTTTCATCAAAAACCTCTACCAATAAAAGGTGAAACAGGTCTAAACCTACACGAACTTCTATACATGAAAGGTGCTCTGAGGAGACAATAGCTATGATAGTCGCTGGTAATATATTCATAATGGTTCGATTCTTACTTTGATATCTGCTGGTGAAGCATTATAAGGCGATGAAGTTACAATAACATCGACTCTAGTTTGGGCATACTCTTTAATGTTTTTGGCATTGATTCCACCCGTTGCCATAAGCTTTATGTGAGGAAACTTTGTGCGTAAAATTGTAACTGCATCTTTAAGTTTGTCAAGTGAAAACTTTTCTAATTGTAGATTATCTGCTCCAAAAGCGGCAAATTTGAGGGCTTCTTCGATATGTTCAGCCTCCATTACAATTTTTTTCTCAGGATTCGCTTTTTTTACTTTTAAAAAAGCTTGGCGAAACAGTTCATCTGTAGGAAAAAATACACGATGATATTCAAAAATAAGAATCGACTCTGAAAGCCCCAAACGATGCGCTACACCACCGCCAGACTCTACGGCTTTTATAGCGATCTTTTTTGTAAAGGGAATCGTCTTACGTGTGGTTGCTATGATAATATCGGGATTGACCAAGCGCGCTGTGCTTAAAAGTTGGTATGTGTACGTCGCAACACCACTTGCATAATCAAGAAGGTTTTGAATAGTTTTCCATACACGATGAATCGTACCAGCTGCTCCTTGAACCTCTAGAAAAATAGTTAAAGGAGTTACGACTGTTCCCGATGGAACAAAACGCTCAATATTGAGTCCGTACATTTTGCATAGCTTTACTGCTTCTTCACTACAAGAGATGACAAGCGAATCTTTACGAGTAGCAAATGTCATACGTGCACGCTGTTCTTGAATTCCAAGAGAATTAGTTGTAAGATCACCAAAAGGGATGTCTTCGCTTAAGAGATTTTCAAGTTCATTGTCGGTTAGTAATATCATGATTTTCAAACTTTTTAGGTGAATTTTAGTATAAAATATTTAAACAAAGGAGATTATAACAACTCTTTTCTTCAAAAACTTTTGATTCTATCAGCCCAAAAGGGACCAATAGGGCTTAGAATCTGTAGTTTGCTTCTAAACGTAATTCATGGTTTGATGTGTCGTTACCAATACCATTAGATAAAGTTGCATTAGTAGTATTACCAGTTGCTAATCTAACTGTAGTAGCATTTAACACTTGATTTTGTTGAATCATATAACGAGCTTTGAGCTCAAGTCCTTTAATTGTTGGAACTTTATAGATCACATCTACATTGTATTGGTTGGTATCACCATTTCCATAATAACGATCTGTTTGTGATTGATATCCAATTTTTGATGGATCACGATCATAGAATGAGTAGCTAAGCATTGTGCTTACACCACTTATGTATTTGTTTAGATCATAATCAAATTGAACTTTATACGCTTTTGTATTTGCATTCCAATCTGTTTGTGTCATCGATCTTGTATAGCCATCTGTTGGAAATCCACGCCATGGAGCTATTATATCTCCACCCGAGTCTGTATGTGAATAAGCAACCATCAATTTTGCAGGTCCATATGTTGCTGAGGCACGTAGTGCATAAATGTTTGTATCGACTTTATTGTTATTATCGCCTTTATTACTTATTGGTGCACCAGCTACTCCACTTGGAGTAGTGACAGCGGAAGCTGTTCCGGGTTTAATAATATCTCCCGCTCCTGTATCCCATTGTTGAATATAACGTGCGCCAAATGAAAAAATTACACTACCTGCTGGAACTGCATAGTTCGCTTCAATTCTTCCTTGATTTACGATATCTTGCCACTCCATAAACCATGCTTGCAGCTCAAGAGCATTAATTGACTTGTTTGTTACACCAGCAATAGCTACACCTGGAGCTGAACCGTCTTTTCCACCACCATTGGCTGCTGAAAGTGTTGTGTAATGTGTACGATAGTAATTTTTAATCGCATCTGGAGTATCGCCAGTATCTGCCATATTTCCAAAGTATGTCATCCCACGCTCTTTGATTGCTTCTGCATAATCAAGTTGAATCATAGTATTTGCAATATCGTTTGAAACAAAACTCGCTCCCTCAACAGCAATAGGAATCATCTTTGTATCATTTGGGTTGATCCATGGGTTGGTCATTAAAAAACGACCCCCTTTGATTTTACTTTTTGCAAGCTGATATTGAAGGTAAGATTGTGCTAAGACGCTATATCCATCTCCCCAGTGCGTTGTAGCCCCCGGTCCACGAGAAAATAGATCTGAACCTGTTGCTGGTTTTGCTCCTGCTTTTGAGCTGCTTCCAACATCTGATAAATCATCTGTATAGATGCCAAGAGATTGAGTGGTATAAAATCCAGCCCCAGCACTGATACCATAGAATGGTGCAGTTTGGTAGATTAAGCTACCACCAACAGCTGTCCCTCGGCTATCTCCATTAGCTTTATTTGCTCCCCAGTTGCTAGTACTGTTTTTATTCCAATCCGTATCAATAGAGTTAATACGGATACGTCCTTCTAATGTGCCCTCTTTAAATGCACTTGCTAGATCATCTGCTGCTTGTGCAAATACTGCTGTACTTAAAAGGAGTACTGTTACTACACTTAGTTTTGTCATTTTGCATTTCCCCTTTGTTTATTTTATTGTTTTGGTAAAGCGTAACCGCTTGCTTTTAAGATCTCAACCGATTTTGGTGAAGACATAAATTTGATAAATATTTTTGCTGCGATCTGATTTTCAGGAGTTCCGTTTTTAAGTCCTACCATTGCTTGATCTATCGTATGATAAGATTTCGGATCTACTTCAACCCAATGACCTACATTTTTCATCTCAGGTGAAAGAACGATAGATTTTGCTAAAAATCCAGCATCAACAGATTTAGTTGTTACATATGTTGCAGTTTGAGAGATAGACTCTGCCGTCACTATTTTTGAAGATACAGCACCTTCAACTTTGTAAAAACGCATAGCATTCATAGCTTCAATGCCATATGGAGCAGTTTTTGGATTTGCGATAGCTATTTTTTTGATGGCTGGATCAGTCAAACCCTCAACACCTTTTGAAAGATTTGCTCCACTATTTGTCCAAAGAACAAGTGAACCATAAGCATAAATTTTCTCAGGTGTTGTTGTATAACCACCTTTTGCAAGTTTTGCTGGAAACTCCACATCAGCTGATAAAAATAGATCATACGGTGCCCCACTCATAATCTGTTGTGTTAGCTTTCCTGATGCTCCTGTGATCACTTTTACATCGATACCAGTTTGTGCAGTAAATGCTTTTGCGATATCGGCAATGGCATATTTAAGATTAGCCGCTGCCGCAACGGTAATTGTTTGAGCACTTAAACTCGCTGCAAAAACCAACGATACAAGAGATAGTTTCAATAATTTCATAATGGATTCCTTTTTACAGCATTCCGATGATAACGCTTGATGCTTTGAAAATCGCATAAACTTCATCATCTTTTTTCATCATTAGTTCAGTACAAGACTCATTTGTGATAATAGATGTTAGTACCGCATTGCCTAAAGACATTTTTATTTCGGCATTTACAGCACCCTTGATAACTTCGATAACTTTTGCAGAGAGTACATTTCTCGCACTAATACGCATAGGTTTATTTTTTGCCAAAATTACTGAACTTGATTTAATCAAAGCATATGCGCTAGACCCGACAGTCAACTCTAGATTTTTCACAGACTCATTCGTAAGAGTTGCAACAATTTTTTCTGATCCTACAGATAGGACTACTTCAGCTTGGACTACTCCATTGACAACCGAATCGATTGTTCCATAAAGTGTATTTCTTGCAGATGTTAACATGGTGATTCCTTTAATTATTTTTTGATATAACGATAACTACAAACTAAACATTGCAAAAAACAATCTAGAAAAGATATACAATTTTGTTATGTTTTGTAAGATATAACGAATTATAGAAAAAGAAACTTAAACTTTTGTAAGTATAATTTGTAAAAATGTTATAAAGATGAAATATGCAAAAATTATTAGACCTTCTTGCTCAAAAAACAAATCTCAAACCTGATATCATCTCTAATATCTTAAAGCTTTTAGAAGAGGGTGCGACAATTCCATTTATTGCTCGTTACCGAAAAGAACTCACAGGCGGAGCGGATGATGAAACCCTTCGTGCTTTTGAAGATATCTACACAAGTACGAAAAAACTCTTAGAGCGTAAAGAAGATGTCAAAAGACTTATCGCTGAACGAGCAACACTTACATTTGAGATACAAAAAAGCATCGAAGAAGCCGAAAACTTGAGAATTTTAGAAGATATTTACCGTCCTTTTAAAGAGAAAAAAAGCTCTCGAGCGAGTGTCGCCGTGGCAAATGGACTTACACCTCTTGCAAACAGTTTGCAAAGCGCGAAGATGAGTAAAGAGGAGTTTTTAACTTTTGCGAAAAGTTTTGTCAAAGGTGCTGTTAAAAACCTAGATGAAGCCGTTTCTGGCGCGCAGGATATTTTGGCAGAGCGTTATGTAGAAGAGCCAAGAGAGCGTGAAAACCTACGAAACACAATGTCGCGTCATGGAAACTTAGAGATTAAAAAGGGCAAAAGTTTCAATGAAAAGGGGGTACTTCTAAACTTTGTAGATAAGAGTGAAAAAGTTGCTTATATTCCATCGCATAGATATCTGGCTTTGATGCGCGGTGTGAACGAAAAAGAGCTTAGTGTGAAGATCACTGTCGATATGGAGCGCATAGAACAAAATATCAAAAGTTATAAAATTCCTCGTAATGCTTCAAGCTCTAAAGAACTGCTTTTTAATGCTTATAAAGATGGGCTCAAACGTCTTTTATTGCCTTCAATCGAGCGCGAAGTGCATGCAGAGCTCAAAGAAAAAGCGGACGTACAAGCCATCAACACTTTTGGCAAAAATCTCTCGCAACTTCTCATTACTCCACCTGTCACAAAACGGGTGATTTTGGGTGTTGATCCCGCCTTTGTAAGTGGATGTAAACTCGCAGTTTTAGATGAAAATGGAAACTTTTTGGACTGCGCTGTTATCTACCCGACAGAGCCGAAGAAAGATTATGAAAACTCAAAAAGAAAGATTTTAGAGCTTGTTAACAAATACAATATCAAAGCGATCGCGATTGGTAATGGAACAGCTTCAAGGGAAACTGAGGAGTTTTTCGCAAGAATCAACAGTGAGATAGAGGAACAACTCAGTTACACAATCGTCTCAGAGGCGGGTGCTTCGATTTACAGCATCTCAAAAATCGCTTCAGATGAGTATCCTAAACTTGATGTAACGATCCGCGGAGCGATCTCCATCGCTGGGCGTCTTCGTGATCCGATGGCGACTTTAGTTAAAATAGATCCAAAATCTCTAGGAATAGGGCAATACCAGCATGACGTTGATCAAAAACTTCTAGAGAAAAAACTCTCTGATGTCACAATCGATCTTGTAAATCGTGTGGGAGTAGACATCAACTCCACTTCTGCTTCGCTTTTATCTTTTGTCGCGGGCATTGGAGAGAAATTGGCCAAAAATATCATCGCTTATAGAGATGAAAATGGAAACTTTAAAACAAAATCTGAACTCTTACATGTAAAGGGTTTGGGTAAAAAAGCGTATGAACAAGCCGCAGGATTTATCCGCATCAAAGACGCTAAAAACCCGCTTGAAAATACAGGTATTCACCCTGAGAGCTATAAGATTGCTGAAAAACTAAAGGGCGTGGATTTGGATAGTATAGAGGTTGAAGTTGTGTCACAAAGCTTACATGTAGGCAAAGAAACGCTCAAAGATATCATATTTGAACTTAAAAAACCGGGCTTTGATCCAAGAATGGAACTAACACCCATCGCTTTTAAAAGCGGACTTACGGACATTTCAATGCTTCATGAGGGAAGTATTGTTTCGGGAGTTGTGAGGAATATTACGGATTTTGGGGCTTTTGTAGATATCGGTCTTAAAAATGACGGACTGATCCATATCTCAAAGATCAGCGGAAAAAGAGTTTCTCATCCGCTTGAAGCTGTGAGCTTGAACCAATATCTTTCGCACATCGAAGTGATAGCAATTGATAGGGGAAAAAACAAAGTTAGCTTGAGTTTAAAAAGTAACCTTTAGAGCTGAAAAATGTCAATCTGTCATACTTTGTAGCTTTTATTGAAATTAAGACTACTATTTAGAGATAAGTTGGCAAAAAAAATAAAAAGTGTATAATAAACCAATAAAAAGCCATAAAGAGTCTTGTTTGAAAAAAATGAATATAAAAAAAGTGGGCATTATTTTAAGACCTTCTACTCCAGAACTTAAAGATGTTTTCTACGATATCAAAAACTTATTTGAAGCTCACGATATAGAAGTTTTTATTGATAGCATCAGTGGCGGAATGATTGATGTGATGGGTCAAGAGTTTGATACACTTTGTCAAAAATGTGATATTTTAGTCAGTATTGGAGGCGATGGCACACTTATTTCTGTTGTGCGACGCTCTTATAAATATCAGATTCCTATTTTAGGTGTCCACGCTGGAAAACTTGGCTTTTTAGCTGATCTTTCCATCGACGATATGAAAGATTTTGTAAAGCTTTTGACTACAAATGAGTTTCGCATTGATCATAGATCTGTTTTACAAGCAACGATTAAAACTGCCCAATCAGAAGACACTATTTATGCATTTAACGATATCGTGCTTACTCGTCCCTCTATATCAAAAATGATTCGTATAGAGACTTTGGTGGATGATAAAGCGTTTAATACTTACTATGGAGATGGCGTTATTGTCTCGACTCCAACAGGTTCAACGGCTTATAATCTTTCAGCCGGCGGACCGGTTTTGTTTCCTTTAACAAATGTTTTTTCGCTTACTCCGATCTGTCCACATTCACTTACTCAAAGACCGGTTGTACTTCCTGGGCATTTTTCTATTGACATGAAAACACCGGACAAATCCGCGCTCTTAATCGTCGATGGTCAGGATATGCATGAGTTTGGAAGTGGCGACACTATAAGCATCAAACTCGCTAAAAATCCAGCAAAACTCATCCACAAAAAAGAGTTTAATTACTTTGATGTTCTCAAAGAGAAACTCAGATGGGGAGAATAGGGGATGATTGAACGTTTTTATCTTAAAGATTATCTCAGTTTTAAAAATATTGAATTGAACCTTTCTCGCGGACTTATCGTCTTTACGGGGCCAAGTGGAAGTGGAAAATCAGTTTTGATGGATTCTATCCTTAGTACATTTGGTTTATCCGATGGCGGTGCGGCCCTTTGTGAATCTCAGATAAACTGGAATATATTAGGTGATGATTTTGGTATAGAAAATGAGGATATCAATGTTTTTAGACAAATAAAAAAAGAGAAAGTACGCTTTTTTATCAATAATCAAAGTATCTCAAAAAAAGATATTAAGGGTATAGGCTCAAATTATATACGACATTTAAGCCTCAAAGATTATAGTGATTTTGAAAACAAAAATCTTTTAGAGATTTTGGATAATCGTGTTAAAAATGCAGATATCCAAACAATAAAAGAGAGATTTAAAGCAAATTTTTCAAAGTATCTCGAAGTTTCAAAAGAGTTGCAAGAGATCGAAGATGAGGAAAAGCGTATCGTAGAGCTTAAAGAGTTTGCCGCTTTTGAGATACAAAAAATTGATGATATCAATCCAAAAACAGGCGAAGATGAAGCACTTTTAGAGATAAAAAAAGAACTTTCAAAAAAAGAAAAATCAACTAAAAAAATAGAAGAAGCAAATAAGATATTTGATTATGAGCATGTTGTTGCTTCCGCTCTCGAACTTTTAGAGATTGAGAGTTCATTTTTTGATGATGCGATGAATGAGCTTCGAGCTCATTTGGATGAAGCGACACAAAAGTTTACCAATCTTGAAGATATTGATGTTGAAGAGGTTTTAAATCGCATTGAAGCACTTTCTTCACTCAAGCGAAGATACGGCGGGATAGAAGAGGCTTTAGAATATAAAAAACTCAAACTTCAAGAGCTTGAGCGTTATAACAATATTGAGATTACAAAAGACAGCTTGGTTGATTTAAAAAGTAGTTTACATGTAAGTATTACAGAAGATGCAAACAAGATGACTCAGCTAAGACAAGGTGCTCTTGGCGATTTTACAAAAGATCTTAATAGTTATGTGACACAGCTTTATCTTCGAGGAGTGAGCATCAAACTCAAAGAGATTCCGCTTGGAAATTCTGGTCAAGATTTTGTTGAGATAGTTTTAAGTGAAACTCCTCTGGACAAAGTAAGTACGGGAGAATTCAACCGTCTGCGTTTAGCAATCTTAGCTATAAAGTCAGAATCCGCTCAGGAAAATGGCGGAGTACTTATGCTCGATGAGATCGATGCAAATCTCAGCGGCGAAGAGTCTATGAGCGTTGCAAAGGTGCTTAGATATCTTTCTAAAAAATTTCAGATCTTTGTTATCTCACATCAGCCTCAACTCACTTCTATGGGAGATCAGCATTTTTTAGTACATAAATCTGATGGAGAGAGCTTCGTAAAGCCACTTGCTCCGCTTGAGAGAATAGATGAAATTGCCAGAATGATCAGCGGTGAGAGTATAACAAATGAAGCAAAACTTTTTGCAAAAGACCTACTGGAGATGAGTAAATGTGTTTTATAATCTCCATAGTCTTACTCATTTTAAGCTATAACTTTTATATGGCTGATAGTATTGTTTTGGCACTTGGGTCATTATTAGGCTCTATTTTCTTTATTATTTTAATGGTAAAAAATATCTTACATGTAAAGAATCTAAGAAAGAATCAAAAAGGAAAAGATAAATGATCATAGATACCCATATACATCTTGATGATGTCAGATATGATGATGATTTTGAAGATGTTCTTAAAAGAGCGTATGAAAACAATGTAGAAAGATTCATTATCCCCGGAGCAGATCCTTCGACACTTTCTAAAGCTGTGACAATTGCCCAAAACCATGAAAATATCTATTTTTCAATCGGTGTGCATCCTTATGATATGAATGACTTCAATGAAGAGATATTTGAGCAATATATACATCATCCAAAATGTGTTGCTGTTGGCGAATGTGGCATGGATTATTTCAGGCTAGAAGGAACCCAAGAAGAAAAAGAGAGTGAAAAGAAGCAACAAGAAAAAGTTTTTAGAGCTCAAATACGACTTGCCAAAAAATATAATAAGCCTCTTATCATCCATATTCGTGATGCATCTCATGACGCAAAGATGATACTTTTAGATGAAGACGCTAGCACTGTAGGAGGTGTTTTACACTGTTACAATGCTGATGAAGAGCTATTATCTTTAGCAAAACAAAATTTTTATTTTGGTATCGGAGGGGTCGTTACTTTTAGCAATGCAAAAAAACTCATTAATGTGTTACCAAAAATCCCACTTGAAAAACTACTTATTGAAACAGATGGTCCATATCTTACACCAACTCCTCATAGAGGCAAGCGTAATGAGCCCGCATATACGAGCTTTGTAGTAGAAAAAATTTCAGAACTTTTAATTATTGATCGAAAAGAAATAGAAAAAATAACTACTACAAATGCTATGAATTTATTTCATATTTCCTGATATTTACACACTTTCTGGGGTCTATTTTTGGCTCATTAGCTATTTTAAGATAGAATATTAACCCTATCTTAAAGTAGAAAGTTTATATATGCTCAAGTATTTAGTTTTATTATTGCTTCCGTATGCTCTTTTTGGTGGTCCAAATACGAGTTCGGAAAAATATAAAGATATTGATCTTCTCAAAACATTTGATATTGATCCCTCTTTTTTAAATGACTCACAACTTAAAAAAATGCAATCTTCTGAATTTATAAAATATAAAAATAATCGTTTATTTCAAGACATGGGAGATGCTTCTGCATTTATTCCAAATGTTAGAGAAGTGTTAAATGAATATAAAGTCCCGCCTGAATTTTTGTTTGTAGCTATTGCGGAATCAAATTTTTCTGCTAAGGCTAACTCTGCTAGAAATGCTGGTGGAGTTTGGCAGTTTATGCCTCAAACTGCCAAGCGTTATCATCTTCGTATTGATAAATATGTTGATGAGAGACGTGATCTTGTAAAATCTTCAAGAGCTGCCGCAAAATATTTAAGTATTTTACATAACCAATTTGGAAAATGGTATCTTGCCGCTATAGCCTACAACTGTGGAAGCGGATATCTTAGTCGCGCAATACAAAAAGCCGGCACAGATAATTTACATGTACTTTTGGATGAAAAGAAAAAATATATTCCTGCAGAAAGTCGCAGATATATAAGAAAAATTTTGGCTCTAGCCATGGTGGAAAATAATGAAGGACGTTTACTAGGAGATGAAAATGATGATTCTAATAACGGCTTCGATACTCCTTCTCTTACCGCTGTTCAAGTTGGCAGCGGTGAATCATTGTCAAAAGTTTCAGATATGCTTGGATTACCGGAAAATGATCTGAAAAAATTCAACCGCCAAATAAATTATGATCTCACCCCTCCGGATGAAAATGGCTATGATATTTATATTCCTTCCGCTAAACTTTCTGAGTTTAACGATAAATATAACGGAGATAGCGAAAAGAAAAAGTATATTGTCTATACGCCAAAACAAGACGATTCTCTACCTTCAAATTCTGGAAAGTATAAAATACAGTCAAAAATCGTAAAAGATTTAAACAAATTGAATACAATGAAGCTTTTATCCAAACAAGATATTATAATTCCAGTTGCATCTAAAAGTAATATCGTTTTAGACAAAGGGGCTTATCTAGTCAAAGATACAGATACTTTGGAATCGATTGCTAAGGCAAACAAAGTGACAGTAGCGTACATAAAATCAAAAAACAATATTAAAAATGACAGCGTAAAAGCTGGAGATAGGCTTTATATCAATGAATAAAATTCTTACATTTACTCTTATTTTACTTTTTGTGTCAGGCTGTAGTACACGTGGCGTAAGATACTATGGCGGAGGAAATAGCTCTTCATATCAGGGTTCACAACAAAATGTAAAAGCAACGATGCGTCCATACACGATTCGTGGTATCACTTACTATCCGACTGTTGTAAGTGTTGGAGATGAATTTAACGGACGTGCTAGCTGGTATGGTCCAGATTTTCACGGAAAACAGACATCCAGCGGTGAAACTTATGATATGCATGATATGACAGCGGCACATAAAACATTGCCTATGAATACAATTGTCCAAGTAACGAGCAGAGAGACAGGAAAGTCTATCATAGTGCGTATCAATGATCGTGGACCTTTTGTCGATAATAGAATCATTGATCTCTCAAATGAAGCGGCTTCAAGAATCAATATGGTCGGAAGAGGGACTGCTTTGGTTTCTTTAAAAATACTTGGTTTTGAGAAAAGTGGTGCTAAAATTATTCCAAATCAAAAAGAACTAGACAAAGGACCAAAAGAGGAGATAATTACTGAATTTGCTCTACAAATTGCTTCATTTTCAAATATAGAAGGTGCAGTTTTTACTCAGAAAAAATATGACGGCTTAGATGGCTATAAAACAATTATCAAAGATATACCAGGAGAAAGGACTGCTTTTAAAGTTTGGATAAAAGGCTTTCAAAGTGAAGCAGAAGCAAGAGACTACAGCGCAAACGGAAAATTTAGAGGCGCATTTATCGTAAAGGAATAATATGAAAAATAAAACAAGAACAACAAAAGAAACGAATATCACAGTCTCTCTAAAACTCTATGGCGAGGGAAAGAGTAAAATAGAAACAGGTGTGGGCTTTTTAGATCATATGCTTGAGAGTTTTGCAAAACATGCACTTATAGATTTGAAGATTACATGTAAGGGCGATACGCATATAGATGATCACCACAGTGTTGAAGATGTGGCTATTGTAATAGGTTCTTTATTGGCTGAGGCCATCTATCCTGTTGTTAAACTAGAACGTTTTGGGAATGCAAGTGTTGTTATGGATGAAGCTTGTGTAAGCGCTGATATAGACCTTAGTAATCGTCCTTTTTTAGTGTATGAACTAGATCTTGCAGGAAAAGTTGGAACTTTTGATACAGAGCTTGTGGAAGAGTTTTTTAGAGCACTTGTGTTCAATGCCAGAATCAGCGCACATATTATCCAACAACGCGGAAAAAATAAGCATCACATCATAGAAGCATCATTTAAAGCTCTCGCCGTCGCTCTTCGCCGTGCGACGACTATCAATGAAAGAGTCGGTATTCCAAGCACAAAAGATGTTTTATGATCAAGCTTTTGGTTTTGGATGTAGATGGATGTTTGACTGATGGGAAAATTATCTATTCAAACAGCGGTGAAGAGAGTAAAAATTTCAACGTAAAAGATGGTTTTGCCATCACAAACTGGATAAAACTCGGCTACGACATAGTGATCATCACCGGGCGAAAATCTCAGCTTGTAGAATACCGTGCCAAAGAGCTTGGAGTCAAATATCTTTATCAAGGTATCAAAGATAAAAAAGCGGTTTTAGAACAGCTTTTAGAGGAACTTAAACTCACGATGAACGAAGTAGCAGCAATCGGCGATGAACTTAATGACTATAAACTTCTCTCATGTGTAGGAAAAAGTTTTACACCCAAAGATGGTGCTGAGTATGTCAAAAATATCGTAGATGTAACCCTTACAAGTAAAGGCGGCGAGGGCGCAGTTCGCGAAATGATAGATATAGTCGTTAAAGAAAACAAACAACTTGATCAGTATTTGGCTCTTTGGATATGAATATAAATTTCTTTTTTATATTTATATTTACGGCCCTAGCCATGATATATCTATTTTTCAATCCTACAAAACTACAACAATTTGAAACAAAAGAGATAGCACAACTTGAACTTTTTAATTTTACCATTTACGACATGGATAAAAATGGATTAAGAAGTGTTTTTAGTGGCTTAAAAGGGTATAAATTTAAAGACAGATATGAAGTTTCTGATATAAATTATACTGACAATACAAAAGAATACACAGCAAATATTCTCTCAGATTTCGGTGTTTATAAAGACAATATCGTAAACATGCAAGATCATGTTGTTTACACGAGATCAGATGGACTGATTTTTAAAACAGACAAAGCGTCATATAATCAAGATACAGGCTTCCTTAAAACACCAAGTACATATACTTTATACAAAAATGATGATAAAATCACGGGGACAAAACTAATTTTTGACAGCAAAGAAAATCGCGTACAATCACAACAGATATCTGCAACGTATCAAATCAAAGACAATGGAAAATAATGAAAATAAAAACGATTTTTACTCTACTTTTACTCTCTTCAGCCGTTCTTTTAAGTAATGACTTAAAAGTTGTTTCAAATGCTTTCGATGGCGATGAAAAAAAAGGAATAGGTATATTTACAGGCAATGTTAAAATGACAAAAGGTTCTGATGAACTTAATGCCACTAAAGTAACTATCTATACAGATGACAAACATGATCCTATAAAAATGGTTGCAGAGGGCGATGTCTCATTTTTTGTAAAAACAGAAAATAGCTCGATATATACAGGAAAAGCTCAAAAAGTAGTCTACATGCCAAAGATAAAAGAGTACCAATTTTATACCAACGTTCATCTGCGCCAACTCAATGAACATAAACAGATAGATGGAGATAAAGTCATATTAAATACTATTACTGGTAAAGCATTAGCACAAGGGGCCAACAAAGAGCCTGTAGTTATGATTTTTCATCTAAAAGATCAGAATGAGAGTAAATAATGATTGAGATCGTCGAAGCCAAATTTATAACATCTGCTCCAAATATAGAAAAAGCACCTCCTTCAGAAAAACAAAATGAGATTGTTTTAATGGCTCGCTCAAATGCAGGAAAAAGTTCACTTTTAAATGCGCTGGCAAATCATAAAGGTCTTGCGAAAGTTTCTTCAACACCTGGAAAAACACGCCTTATAAACTATTTTGATATCACTTTTATCGATAGAGAATTAAATGAAAAAAAATATGCAAGGCTAGTGGATCTTCCAGGCTTTGGATATGCTAAAGTTTCTAAGTCAATGAAATATGACTGGGAAAAAAATCTAACTGATTATATCGCCCAAAGAGAGCAAATAAAGCTTTTTGTTCATCTTATTGACAGTCGTCATCCTGATCTTGAGATTGACGCGGGAGTTTCAGAGTTTTTAGATGAAATTGTGGATCAATCACAGGTTATCTTAAGAGTGTTTACAAAAATAGATAAACTCAATCAAAAAGAGCAGAGTGCGCTAAGACTGAAATTTCCAGATGCTTTGATGGTTTCAAGCAGTAAAAAGCGCGGGATTTCAAAACTCATTTCTGTAATCTATGAAGTTGTAAAAGAGGAGATGACCGATGATAGAGTATAGAAAAGCCTATCTTAGCGACATCGAATCGATGCAAAATCTGATACAACCTGAAGTTGAATCAGGTGTTATCTTACCAAGAAGTAATGATGAGATAGCAACAAATATCAGATCCTATATGTTGGCTTTTGATAAAGAAGTGCTTGTAGGTTTTTGTGCTTTACATGTACACTCTTACACTCTTGCAGAGATCCGTTCTTTAATAGTAAGAGATGGCTACAGAGCTAAGCATATAGGCTCTAAGATTGTTAAAAGAGCTCTAAATGAAGCTGCATCTCTTGGCTTAAAGCAAGTTTTAGCACTTACCTATAAACAAAGTTTTTTTGAAAATTTAGGATTTATTGAGATTCCAAAAGAATCTTTACCCGATCATAAGATTTGGGCTGATTGTATAAAATGCAAACACTTTCCAATATGCAACGAAATATCACTTATCAAAAATATTTAAATATTGTTCTCGTTCTTGCAATATTTTTAGTTTATGAGAGTCTAAGCGACATCTATCTTTTTTTGCCGCCTTTTTTTGCAGTTATGTTTGTAATTTTTATCAATTCAATCAAAAATGATGACAGTATTACACTTTTTGCCACCTCTTTTGCTCTGATGTTTTTTGAAGCGCAAAAGGGTTATGTGCTTTTTAGTTCCATCGTATATTTTACTTTGGTTTATAGGCTTCTTATTTTGAAAATGGATCAGTATATCCAGTGTGTTGCTTGCACTAAGATACTGATGGTTTTGCTCGCTTATGTCGGATATTACTTTTTTTCCTACACACTTGCACAGACATTTTTGTTAAATGAACCAGAGTTTAGCTGGTATGTGATCTATTATATTGCTGTTGAGTTTTTTCTGCTATTGATTTTTAAAGATTAGAGTTAAAGGGTATTTTCATTGAGACTTAAAATAATATTGACACTTTTTGCTCTAGCTTGGGTTGCCTTGATCGTAAGAGTTTTTTATCTTTCTATTTCGCACAATGCCTATTATGAAGATCTTTCTGATAGAAATACTATAAAAACAGACTTGACTGCGCCAGTACGCGGAGAAATCCTAGACAGAAATAATAATCCCGTTGCTATCAACAAACTAGGCTTTAAAGTAGAGATAGCTCCTCACTTAATCAGTGGAGATGACACGAGTTTGCTAGATACTGAATTAAATGTTTTGATGAAATATATTCCCTCTTTAGACAGAGAGAAGATGAAAAAAATATATCTTCAAAACGATTCTTATTATAATCAAGATTATATACAAGTAGCTGATTTTATTCCCTATGATGCGATGATTCCTGTTTATTCTATTTTAAATTTAAGAGAGAATTTACATATTTTATCTGCGCCAAAACGTTTTTATCCATACAATGATACCGCAGCCCATATTATTGGCTATGTCTCAAACGCCAATCAAAATGATATTGATAAAGATCCACTTTTATCTGTCATTGGAACTGTTGGTAAAAATGGAATCGAAAAATATTATAACACCTACTTAGAGGGTGAAGCTGGTGAGAGAAAAATTAAAGTGAGTGCAAAAAATGAGGAGATCGAAGAACTTTCTCATAAAAGTCCGATTGAAAATAAGCAGATAAAACTCGCTATAGATATGAACTTACAACAGTATATCGCCGAAATGTTTAAAGATGAAGCGGGGGCTGTTGTTGTTATGGATGTGAATGGCTCAGTATTAGCTGCGGGTAGTTTTCCTGAATATGATTTAAACTCTTTTTCAAACGGGATTTCAAGCGATGAATGGAAAGCACTGATCAATAGCGCTGATAAACCTTTTACTAATAAACTTGTCAATGGTCTTTACCCTCCAGGTTCAATTGTAAAAATTGGACTCGGTCTTATTATGATCACGACAGCACTTGATGAACATTCAACTGTAAACTGTACGGGCAGTTATGTAGTTTCAAACCGTAACTTTAGATGTTGGAAAAAAGATGGACACGGAGAAACTGATATCAGAAAAGCTGTGCGTGAGAGTTGTGATGATTATTTTTATAAAGGCAGCGTCAAGACGGGTATAGATGCCATGAGTGCAGGTATGCTACGATATGGTTTTAGTCAAAAAACTGGTGTCGATCTTCCTAATGAGTTTATTGGAACTGTACCAAATCGTGAATGGAAAAGAAAAAAATATCATCAGTCTTGGTATATTGGAGAGACTCTCAATACTGCAATCGGGCAGGGCGATTTTCTAGTAACTCCGATGCAAGTAGCAAGATTTACAGCACTTTTAGCAACAGGCAGACTTGTGACACCGCATCTTGTAGAAAAAGTGGGAGATAAAATAATACAACCAGAATATAAAGAAGTGCTCTCTCCGACTGAAAAGCAAAAGATCGGTATCATCCGAGAGGGGATGTATGATGTATGTAATTCTCCCGGCGGAACAGCAAAAAACTACATACATTCAAAAGTTACTATTGCGGGAAAAACAGGAACGGCACAGGTTGTAGGTATCTCACAAGATACTATCAAGAGAACAGAAGAGTTAAATATGGCTTATTATTCACGCTCTCATGCTTGGTTGACTACCTATGGTCCTTATAAAAATCCTCAGTTTGTCGTTACTGTTTTAGTCGAACATGGCGGACATGGCGGTAATGCTGCTGGAGAGATTGTCTCAAAGATCTATGACAAACTTTTAGAAAATGGTTACATCAAAAACAACGATTAAAAGGTTAGTATGCGATACTTCATTAGTTCATTTATAATTTTAGGTCTCGGCTTATTAGGCGGGTATTTTTTAGGCGGTTTTGAGGGCGTTTATATTGCCGCTTTACTTGTTGTTTTAGAGATTTCACTTTCATTTGACAATGCTGTTGTTAATGCCAAAATATTAGATACGATGGATCCAATCTGGCAGAAACGATTTATACTCTTTGGTATTCCTATCGCCGTATTTGGTATGCGTCTTTTATTTCCACTTGCTATCGTTTCTATCGTAACAGGAATGGGATTATTTGAAACCTTACATGTAGCAATCAATGAACCTCATCAATATGAAGCTATACTAAAAAGCACAGAAACTACGATCTTTGCATTTGGTGGAGCATTTTTACTTATGGTCTTTTTAGATTTCTTTTTCCAAGAGCATGAGATTACTTGGTTTAAACTTATTGAAGATTCTAAAATGCTAAAACAGTTTTCTGGAGTTGCAAATATTGAGTTAATTATCGCAATTCTCATAGGTATTGTTCTTGGACATCTTACACAGGATTTTGAAGTTATTTTAGCTTTTATGTATGGTGTGTTATTGCACTCTCTCCTAGGAATGCTCGATCATTTTCTCTCATCTGATACAGTTAAAAGTGGTATAGCAGGATTTATTTATCTTGAAGTCTTAGATGCAAGTTTTAGTTTTGACGGTGTTATCGGAGCTTTTGCCCTTTCAAGTAATATCTTTATCATTATGATCGGTCTTGGTGTGGGGGCTATGTTTGTAAGAAGTATTACTTTGTATTTTGTAGAACATAAAACGCTTTCAGAGTTTCAATATCTTGAACACGGTGCTCATTATGCTATCGGAATTTTAGCAGTTATTATGCTTATGAAAATTATGATGCATGTTAGTGAAGCTGTAACAGGAACTATAGGAATAGTACTTATTGCAGCAGCATTCCTACACTCTATTTGGGAAAACAAGCAAGCAAGTCACTTAAAGTAAACCTTTTTAAGCGTTATCCCTCTGTACGAACAATCAAGCTATCAGGCAGATTATACTGTTTGATAAGCTCACTCTCTTTTTGGCGCATCTCTCCGCTATCTACTTCATGATCAAAACCTAGAATATGTAGCAATCCATGGATAAATAAAAGCGTAAACTCCTCTTGTTCAGAATGCTGGAGTTTTTGTGCAACATCTTGCACATATTCGTAAGAGATGATAATACTGCCAAGTGGAGAAAAAGGCATCTTTTCATAGGGAAAACTTAAAACATCAGTAGGCTTGTCTATATTTCTAAACTCTTTGTTTATTGCTTGCATCTCTTCATTATTTGTCAATACAAGTTCAATCTCTTGATCCGTAAAGTCACAAGCCATGCGTTCTAGAGTTGTAAGTTCAAAATGAAGTGGGGTTCTGTTATCAAAATCAATCATGAAGAAATTATATCGAAGTGGAGTTGTAAAAGGGTTGAAAAAAGTTAATACAGATAGAATCATCTACCTGTAAATAACTATGCTTTTAAATCTAAGCTTTGGCCTAAACCTGTTTTTTGCGCAGTAGATTGTTGCATTTGCATATCACGAGCTTGAGAATCTTGGATATTTTTACTTTGAGTAGTAGCACTATCCAAAATCTTTGCCATAGACTGCTCATCAACCTCACGACTTTTTTTCATGGCATACATCTGTGCCCCAACAGGAGCTTGTGAATTAGTTACTGAATCCATTATATTTCCCTTTGTAGAGTATTTGCACACTTTTAAATCGGCTAAACACTCAAAAGGTTAAATCTTCTATGCTACTATTACGAAATGAAAAGAAGAGAGTTTATCAAATATTCCGCACTGTTACTTGGTTCTAGTGCCTTTGCTAGAGACTTTCACTACTATGCTTTACATGTAAGGATTATACAGGAACCTTATCAGACTATTGCAAGCGTATTAGAACAGCTTTTCCCTCCAAATATCGCTATGCCCTCTGTACACTCTTTTAATTTGATAGGTTTTTTTCAAGCACTTATGAAAGATCCTCGTGTTAAAGATGAAACCAAACAGATACTCCAAGATGGCGTAAAATGGCTCAATCAGACTTCAAAAAACAGCTATATGAAAAACTATAAAGAGCTGACACTTTCACAAAAAGAGACCCTTTTAAAACAAATATCTCTAAAACAGTGGGGTGATACTTGGCTGTGGCATCTTATGAATTTTGCTTTTGAAGCGATGTTTAGTGATCCTGTGTATGGAGCAAATATCAATAAAATAGGATGGAAATGGGTGGAGAATGAGAGCGGTTTACCCCGTCCACCAAAGGTGAATGCTTATGTATGATGTTTGTATCATCGGCAGTGGTCCAGGCGGTGCGCCAATAGCTTATGAGCTCGCTCGTGCTGGGAAAAAGGTGCTCGTCTTGGAAAAAGGACCTCATTATACTGAAAAAGATTTTTTCAAAGATGAACTAGCTGTTAGCCGCCGTGATATCTATACACCGCCGCTGGGTGAAGAACAGCACGTTGTAGAAACACAAGATGACAATGGCAAATGGCAAAGTGTGGAAGCCAAAAACAGCAACTGGAATTTCTGGAACGGTTCTATGGTTGGTGGTTCATCAAATCTTATGAGCGGATATTTTCACCGTTTAAAGCCAAATGATTTTAAAATGGCTTCTGTCTATGGAAAGATTAAGGGTGCCAATGTTGTTGACTGGGTGATTGACTACAAAACTTTGGAGCCTTATTATGACAAAGTAGAAAAAGTCGTAGGAGTCTCAGGGAAAGTTATCAAACATCCATTTTTAGAGCCACGTTCTTCAAAAGATTATCCATTTAAACCAACTTGGGAACATCCCATTTCTTCTTGGTTTGACCTTACATGTAAGCATCTTGGATTTCATTCAATTCCTACAGCACGCGCTGTTTTACCTTATGATGCACTGCAAAGAAAGGGGTGCTCTTACTCCAACTTTTGTGGTAGTTACGGCTGTGCGACGGGAGCCAAAGGCAATGCCCGATCTGCTCTTTTAGATAAAGCGGTAAAAACAGGCAACTGTACGATTTTAAGTAAATCTTTTGTGTATAAAATAGACACAGATGCAAAACATGTAACGAAGATATACTATTATGATAAAAACAGAAAACCATTTTTCGTTAGGGCAAAAATCTTCGTTTTAGCCGCACAACCCATCGAAACTGCCAGACTTCTTTTAAACTCCAAAAATAGCCACTTTCCCAAAGGTCTTTTAAATAACTTTAACCAAGTGGGAAAAAACCTTATATTTTCCGCTGGAGGCAGTGGAGAGGGGCAGTTTACCTTTGCAAATCTGCCAAAAGAGAAACGTGATGTTCTACTCACACGCGGTGCTTTTGTCAACCGTTCACTTCAAGACTGGTATGAATATACAAAAAATGGCAAAAAGATAAAAGGTGGAACAATCGACTTTTTATTTGAACATGCAAACCCTACAAGCCGCGCGATGAGAGAAGTTTATGATAAAGATTCAAATCTTGTCTGGGGTGAGGCACTACAAAAAAAGATACAGTTTGCCTTTATGCAATCAAGAAAGTTCACTTTTGAAGTGTTTAATGATTGGTTACCGACAGATGACTGTTTTGTCAGTGTAGATGAAAAGGTGAAAGACAAATGGGGTGTTCCCGTTGGAAAAGTACGCCTTAATTCCCATCCAAGAGACATCGAAGTTGGTGAGTTTTTAGCTCAAAAAGCGGTAAAAGTTTTAAAAGATATGGGTGCTGTAAATGTTACATCTTCTATCTCTTCTGCTCCTCCTCCAAATCTTGTCGCTGGGGGGTGCCGTTTTGGAAATGACGAGCAAAGTTCAGTTTTAGACAAAAACTGTAAAGCGCATGCACTGGATAACTTCTACATCACAGATGCTTCTTTTATGCCGACAGGTGGAAGTGTTCCCTACACATGGACGATTTATGCCAACTCTTTTCGAGTTGCAGATGTGATACTCAAAAGATTTAATATGTTAAAATAAGGCTATGAAAAATATGAAAAATAAAAAAGCAGTTTGCATTATGAGTGGCGGAATGGACTCGACTCTTTGTGCTTACATGATGCGTGATTTAGGCTATGAGATTATTGCGGTACATTTCAATTATGATCAACGAACACAGAAAAAAGAGCTCGAGTGTTTCAATAATATCTGCGATGCCTTACACCCACATGGCACTTCACATGTAAGCCAAAAATATAGCCTCGATATCGGGTTTTTCAAGGAACTCGGAGCTTCGGCATTGACTGATACAAGCATAGAAGTCTCAACTAGTGGGATAGAAGAAGGTGTTCCGGTAACTTATGTACCCTTTCGAAACGGCATCTTTTTAAGCATGGCAGCGGCTATTGCAGAAAAAGAGGGTGCTGAAGCAATTGCTATCGGTGTTGTTGAAGAAGACAGCAGCGGATACCCAGATTGCCGACAAGAGTACATAGAAAGTATGCAAAGAAGTATAAATCTCGGTACAAAAGATGAGACAAATATCACTATTTTTATGCCGCTTGTGCATCTTAAAAAATCCCAGATCGTCGAAGAAGCGCAAAAACTCAATGTTCCACTAGAGCTGACATGGAGCTGTTATAAAAACGAAGATAAAGCTTGTGGCGTTTGCGATAGCTGTAGACTGCGATTAAACGGTTTCAAGGAAGCCGGTATCAAAGACCCAATCCTGTATGAATAACTTAGAGATTCTTGGCTTACATGTAAGCTATACCTATAATCCAAGACTCAAAAATAGTTATATCCATATCCTTCCATCTGCTAAAATTATTGTCAAAACACCCATAAACTCTGAGAAGCACATACGTGAACTCGTACAGAGTAAACATACTTGGATTGTCAAAAAAATCAATCATATTGAAAAATATCAAAAGACAAATGTCAATCTTGAAGATGAAGTGCTTATATTTGGAGAGCTTTATAGTATCGATCATGAGGTTGCCACGGCTTTAAGAGAGAAACTACTAAAATCAAGAAGTGGCACAAATGAAAATATTGCATCTCTTTATGACAACTATTATAAAGAGATGGCTTCACAATATATCCCTGAAAGAGTAGAGTATTTTAGTCGTATTATGGGACTTTATCCTATAAATATCAAATACAGAAAAATGAAAAGAAGATGGGGAAGTTGTGACTCAAAAAAAGAGCTGACATTTAATATCTATCTCTTAAAACTTTCTCGTGATCTTATAGACTATGTGATCGTCCATGAACTCTCACATATCAAGCATATGAACCATTCAAAACGTTTTCATGATCTTGTCTCAAAATACCTTGTAAACGCCAAAGAGTTGGAAAAAAGAATCAAAGAGGAGTACTATAAATTTATGGTACAATAATCAAAAGCAGGGGGTTAATTTTGAGTGTAAATATCTTATTTGTCTGTATTGAAATTCCAAAAATAGTCACTAAAAATGAGTTGGAAGTTGAATTTCCTGGGATGATGCTCTCTAAGATAGAAAACTCACTTGTTGGTGAAATAACAAACAATAAGCTGATATTTGTCTCATCCTTTGGTGTTATTACCTTTTGTAATTTTGCTCTTGAAGAGATACAATCATTCCTTTCAAGACTAGATATCCAAGAAGCACAGCACTACAAAACAGCCCTCATCAATCAAGATTATCCGATGGTAGTCCATTCGCAATACACAAAACCTATCATCGATGAACACACTATTAAATATGATAAGTTTGACAAAGCAACAGCGTCCATCATCTCTTTAGCGCTTTCTCAAAGCGTTGGACTCGAAATTCGGGAGAGAACACTTGAAATGAAAATGACAGAGAGTAAAAAACTCTATGAAAAGATAGAAACACTACAAGTAAAAGATAGAGCGAAACTCATGAAATTTGCCAGCTCTATCGCAAAAGAGCGTTTTGATATTTTAAATCAGCTTTATCTTTTAGATAAGCCGGATATTTTATGGGATGATGTAGAACTCGAATCCCTTTACAATCAGCTTTCACTGCAACTAGAGCTCAAATCAAGGTTTGATGTTATCGAATATAAGATCTCTTATTTAAAAGAGTCTGTGGAGTTTGCAAAAGATATGATAAATCAAAAATCAAGTGAGTTTTTGGAGTGGATTATCATTTGGCTGATCGTGATAGAGATCATCTTTTCTGTCTATAATTTTATAAAAGATTTTGCGAAGTAAAAAGGTCTATTGTCCACTTGATTTGGCAAGCATATCATAATTTTTCAATACCTTTGAATAGTAATTATTGCCGTTTATTTTTCCATTATAACAATTGAGCGTTTTTGAAGTAAATCCGTATTTGCCTATACAGCCTTTTAATACCCAAGCACCCATATAAATATTCACCTTTTCATCAAGAAGCTTATCTACGGGAATACCATTTTTTTTCAATGTAGACAAGTGTACAGAGTTTACCTGCATAATGCCATAGTCGCAGGTTCCATTGCTATTTGCACAGTTTACAGCATTTGGATTTTGTCCAGATTCAGTTTGTGCAATTGCTTTTAAGAGAAGATAATTGATCTCATAAAATTCACCTGCATCTTTATAATTTTGATCATCCGCAACAGCACTAGAAGAGAATAGAAAGATAGTAAATATGGCAATTAAAAAGTTAAACGATTTCATATCATTATTCTAGCACAAAAGTCGCTGGAGAGATGGTACTTTTAGCGGATAAAGTAGCAAAAGGATATTATACATGTAGAGACAGTATGAATAATATGATTGACTCATCTGAAAAAAATCTAGAAAATGCGATAAGCACACTTAAAGATTTTACTGCGCATGAACACTCAATAAAAATGCATTAGATTACATTATTTGATTAACATAATGTAAATTCTCTTGAAAAATACAAATCTCTTTATTGTCACATCTGTTGTATATTCTAATACTTATACGTCAATGTAAAACGCACTGATCTAGGCTCTCCGGGATGAACCATATAATCATTAACAGATGCTGACTCGTTTTTAAGCTGTGAAGCATAGTAATATTCTATATCATAACTTTGGACATTAAAAAGGTTTAACACATCTAATGAAAGATCAAAATTCTTTCCAAGATGGCGTCCAACCTTTAAATTTACCAGAGTTGAAGGTTCTGAACGTATAGAATTATCTTCTATCAAAGCGCGACTACCAAAATAACGAAGACGCGCACCTCCGAAATAATTTTTATAATCTGTTATCTCAGCACCTATAGATACTGTTTTCTCCATCGCTTCAGGGACATATGCACCACCTTCTTGCGCGGGATTTCTATAGTGTGCTTGTGAGAGTGTAAAATCTGCATCGATAATACACCAAGGAAAAGGTGTCCAGTAGTTTGCCCACTCTACTCCTATCCTGCGTGAAGGTCCAGTCGCTTCTGTCGTACCTGAATCTCCTGCAAATACAAGCTCTGAATCACTGTCCATCATCCACAAAGCCAGTGAACTCTGTAATCCTTGGATCGCTCGCGTTTGTACACCTACTTCCGCTCCAATAGTTTTAACAAGTGGCGTCGCAGCAGTACTAGATGCCATCACACCTCTAGCATCATTACTATGAAATCCATAACCTGAATTTATAAATAGTTCAGTTTTTTCCCAAGGGCCAAAAATAAAATTGAGCTTTGGGCTGGTAATAGCTGCAGTCTTAACACCTGAACTCGTAGGATTAGTATAATTTGTCACATCAAAACGATATAAATCTTCTCGAATTCCTCCGATTACGCGAACTTTATCAGCTAGAGTAAGTTCGTTTTGATAATACAATCCAACACTTGTTTCATTGACTTTATTATAACTCACGGTACTTAGTGCATTACGATTTTGAGTATTGTATAGACCTACTCCGTTGATGAAATCATTTCGTACCGCTAAGCCATATGACTCGATGCTATCCATATCAAAGATTTTTTTTGTTCTCACTTGAGCGATATTTGCCCCTGAAATGGTTCTTGAATCTTTTTGTTCAAACTGATCGCCTTGAGTAGGATTGTTCATATAATAGGTAAAATTAGAAAAAAGATCTAAACCATAATCTATAATATAGGCACTTGCCGTAGTAGTGGCATCATCGCCGTAATGAGTCAGTTTTGCACTAAGACTATATCTATGTGTATTACCGCCATCGCTTGGATCGAGAGAACCGTATCTGTCTATAGTTCCATCATTAATTGCTCGAAGAGGAACTTGATTTGTCGCATCCCAATCTCCTTTGTAAGCCATCGCACTGATCTTATAACTGTTGTGCCCATCATTTTTCGCATAGCTCACTACACCATTAAATCTTTCATATCTTTCAGGATGAGTCCACGGACCGTCGTTATGAAAATACTCTAAAGCATAAAGCAATTTACCACCGGCAACATCATAGGAATCAGCATTTAAAACACGTCTATCGCCAAAACTCCCTACTGTCACACTCGAGATACCATAAGGAAGCGAATCTACATAACCGATACTCGCACTCCCCGTTGAAGCGAAATCACCTTCACTCGCATAATAAGGCCCTTTTTTATATTTAATATCTGAGATTAGTTCAGGTATCAAAAAGTTCAGATCACTATAACCCTGCCCGTGCGCATGTGTTGGAAGATTGATGGGCATATCTTCTAAAGTAGTGTAAAAGTCAGTCCCATGATCAAGGCTAAAACCACGCAAAAAATATTGATTTGCCTTACCATCGCCGCTATGTTGTGTAACAATAAGTCCCGGAACAGTCTCAAGCACTTCTGCAGGTCGCAAAAGAGGTCTGTTTGCAATCTGTTTTGCATTTACAGTGCCCTCTGTCGCACTGTCTGATGTATCAAAAGTATCGGCATTCGCCTTGGTTGCATCCACTGTTATTTGTGGCAGCATTATATCGTTGATTTTTTGCTCTCCGCCAGCATACATAGGTATAGCTGTGACTAACCCAAACATAATCGTAAACTGGAATTTCATTATACTTCCTTTTAATACATTAGTATTATTTATTTTATTTTAGTATTATTCATAACTAATACTAAAATAAAGCTTAAAATGAACGAATATTCATTTATTAAGCTATTTAAATTGAATTTTTGATAAAATAATTAAAATTAATATAGTATTAAAGGAAGAATTAAATGGCAAATGATGCAATAATCCGTTTTAGTATTTCACTCCCTGAAGAGCTTCTTGAATCGCTCGACCATCAGATTATCAACCAAGGTTATGTTTCTCGTTCTGAATTTGTACGTGATTTGATTCGTGAGCAACTCATTGAAGATCGTTGGAATAGTAGTGAAGAGACAGTTATCGGAGTATTAACGCTTATTTATGATCATCATCAACGTGAACTGCTACAGCGAATGACCGATGCACAACACAACACAGATGCGCAAATACTTTGTAATACCCATGTTCATATTGATCATCATAATTGCCTTGAAACTATCATGATCAAAGGTACTCCGACGCAAGTCGAAGAAGTTGCTAGTAAAATAGGTGGATTAAAAGGGATCAATTTTTCAAAACTTACCAAGACGGCTTCATTTTAAAAATTGAAAACATTACAAATTTTTATCTCCTATTTTACCAAACTCGTTTCCCAGCCATCATACTGACCGTTGTATTCTAAAGACTGTTCGATGAGCTTTAATGTCAGAGTATCTATATTATTATAAAACGGAATATCTACGCGATAAAATTTTATTCCGTAGTTTGGTACTTCAACGCTTGGTTCTATATTGTTTAGAATCTTAAAATTCTCACTTATGATAAACGCTGAAAATATCTCTCTCTCCGCAGGATTTTTAAAATAACTAGTATGTTCTATCGCCCTTTGCATGGTGAGATTATCCCCTGCTTTAGCTAGTTCATCGCAAGCATGATGATTATGAATAATTTGCCACTCTGTGTCTGTTGGAAAAAGCAGTTTTTTATACACTTCCCACTCACTATCTACTCGAGATCCAAGTTCAAAACTGTAATTTTCAAAATGACTCATCGATCCATTTACGGTATCACTCCACTCAAAATCAAGTTTTAAGTAGTATATAAACGTAATACTGCCTTGAGAGATAACACGTCCTACATACTGTCCATGACGATATCTCAAACATTCCAGTTCTAAACGGTCTTCAATGAAAGTTATCTCTTCAATCTCATCTTTTGAGACAAATCCATCCTCAGTCTTCGTGTTGAGTTTGACTTTTACAAAAGCGACATAGCCGTGATCTTCCTGTGAACCATCCTCTGAGACGCTGACGTTTAAAGAGATCATCGCTGGATGTGCATCGACGATTTTTATATATTCTTCCCAATATCCTTGCATATTATTATCCTAATTTAAATTTTTTTATCTTATTGCATCTCTAAGCTCATCAAAAACATATCTTCGCCATCTATCACCTTGACATCTATGCTTTGACACTTTGGACAACAGTATTGAACCTTATCAAGTTCACTTACTACTTTACACTCTTGACACTCTATAGTAAGCGGCTGAATATTCAAACTAAATTCCGCCCCATCACACACAGTCGTTTCCTTAAAAGTGTTAAAAGCAGTCTCCAAAAGATAGGGCTCAATCCCGCTCATCACACCGATCTTCACTACGATTTTAGTTATTTTTTTTGCATTATTGGCTATTGCATGTTCTTCGCACTGCGTCAATAACGCTTGCACAACACTGTATTCATGCATCCTTTTCTCCTTTATAAATTAATCGCTCAGGGGTGCTAAGAGGACATTTTTTATAGACAAAATCTCTTCTTAGAGAATGAAAACTGCTCTTTTCCTCCCAGAATTGGCTATACATCGTGTTTAGTTCTTCTTTATGCTTTGCCAAAATGAGATCGGTATCTTTTTGCAATCTTTGTCTTTTTGCATCAAGAAGTTCAAACCATGCATCTTCATCTTCTGCCAAGCTCTGGGCAAAAATATCAAGCTCATCATAAAACGTGTCCGTTTCTTCGCAAAATACTTCATCCACTAAACCTATTTTTTTCGCTTCTTTGACCGTAAGAGGCAAAGCATTTTCTAAGAGTTCCTCAGCTTTTACTTTTCCCACTCTTGCGGGCAGTGTATATGTGTGAAACTCACTGCCGCTAAGTCCTATGGTTTTATAGTGCGGATTTAAGACGACTCCTTCTCTTGCAACTATATAATCACAAGCCAAACCTAAAAAGACGCCTCCCGCTCCTGCTCCACTTCTAAAAGCGGCCACTGTCAAAATATCGTCCGACATCAAGACTGAGCGTACCATATCATTCATAGCATTGATGTTGCTCCATCCGTCTTCACCCGCTTTTTTGCTATCTTCTAGGATGTTTAGATGAATGCCGTTTGAAAAGAAATCCTTTCCACCCATAAGAACGAGCACTTTGCAGCTTTCTTGTAAAAATTCTACGGCATACTTCAGACGAATCGATTGTTCAGAGCTAAAAGCGCCGTTATAAAAGTCAAAATAAAGATACGCCACTTCACCTTTTATTTCTGTATAAATTTCATAGAATGTTTCTCTATGATTCTCCATGATCAGTGGGATTCTCGACTCTTTTATCCCTTTGAGTTTCTCTTTTAACACATAAGTTGCAGGCAGTTTAAACTTTAAAACCTCTTTGAGATGCGATATCCATACCGCTCCATCAATTGTTTTAATACACACTGCACCGTCTCTTTTGGCAAATATCTCTTTTATCTGTGCATTTTTGGCAAGATTTCTTAGATTTTCATCCTCTTCAAATCCTTCTACATGTACGCCAAACAGATAACATTTCACTCCCAACAACTCATCAAGTACTCCGGGAAAACTATCTGAAGCATTGATCTTTTGAATGATCTTTTTCGTAGTATCTTTTTCCCAATCGATAGCTCTTTCTAAAGGTGTTATTTTTCTATGCATAGGTGTGGATAACTGTTTGATTGGCTCAAACGAGCTGTTTTGGAGATTTTTTAAAAGTTTTTTGAGAGCTTTGGATGTCGCCGTGCTTACTTCTTGTCTGTATATAGATGCTTTTTTCGTATCGCGCATAGGAAAGTTTTCCAAAGCATAAATATCTCCGCCATCAAACTCTGCGTTTGCTCGGATGATACTCACGCCCCACTCATCCTTTTGATCAAAAAGCGCATGTTCGAGAGAATGGGGACCTTTATCTCCTAAAATACCAGGATGAACGATAAATGTCGGAATGTTTGTATATATTGACTCAGGAATGAATTTCGTTAGATAGGGACAGATAACGATATCTGGATGAAAACTCTTTACTGCATTTTGTATCAGTTCATCGTTGATGGCAAATTGTACAGACACAATATATCCGAGCTCTCTCATCTCACAAAAAATCCTCTGCGTTAAAGAGTTGAGCACGGTAGCTATTATAAGAATTCTCATCTAATATTGTTCCTAACAGATACGCGGAAGTAGTTCGCCTGTAGGCAGGTCTAAAAATCTTTTCGTCCCATATGAGGAGTTCAAGATCACCTTTCCGATATAAGCATCACTCACCTTCCCTATTGCTACAGCATTTGAAGAGTTTTCAAACTGATGAAGTACTTCAAGCGCTCTTTGTGCATATTGTTTGGGAATAGCAAGAACAAAAGTGCCCTCGTTTGCCAGATTGAGCGGTTCAAATCCAAGCATCTCACAACTTCCATAAACCTCTGAACTTACCGGAATAGTTTCTTCATCCACCTCTATACAGATATTGGACTGTTTTGCCCATTCATTTAACACCGCCGCCACACCACCGCGAGTTGCATCTCTGAGTGCCGTTATCTTTATGCCAGCATCCATCAACGCTTTGACTTGAATATATAAAGACGCACAGTCGCTTTGAAGTGAGGAACCAAAATCCATCCCTTCTCTTGCCACAAAAATCGTCGCTCCGTGTCTGCCGATGTCTCTTGAAAGTAAGATTACATCATCTTGGGTTATGTTGTTTGAACTGATGCCACGCTGTTGTATTTCGCCTATGCCAGTGGTGTTTATAAATATCTTGTCTACAGCACCTTTGGGAACTACTTTGGTATCTCCGCTTACTACAATTGCGCCGTTGATTTCTAGTTCTTTTTTCATAGAACGTACGATATTCTCAAGGTCACGGATGGCAAAACCCTCCTCAATGATAACGCTACATGTAAGATATTTTGGCGCGGCGCCCATCATGGCAAGATCGTTACATGTACCGCAAATTGCAAGTTTTCCTATATCTCCACCGGGAAAAAATATCGGCGAAACAGTAAAAGAATCAGTCGAAAAAGCAAGTGCTCCGTTATGGATCACCGCCGCATCTTCACTTTTAGAAAGAATCTCATTTTCAAAAGCTTTATAAAATACTTTGGAAATTAGTTCGTTATTTTCTTCTCCGCCGTTACCATGTGCTAAAGTTACATATTTTGTCATTTTAAAAGATTCCCATATTTATAGTATGCCGCACATGCACCTTCACTACTGACCATACAACTTCCAAGCGGAGAACTCGGTTTACATGCCGTGCCAAAGATCGTACACTCAGGCGGATTTGCCATACCGCGAAGAATATCACCGCAGATACAGAGTTTATGATCTTCTATCTCCTCTTTTGGCAGAATAGCATCATAAATTATTTGCGCGTCAAGTTCACTGTACTCATTTTTGAGTTTGTATCCACTCTCAGGTATATTTCCAAGACCGCGCCATTTGAAGAGATCTGCTTTTTCAAAATATTTTTCGACAAGCTGTTGCGCTTTGAGATTACCTTCATATGAAACCAGTCTCTTATATTGGATCTCCAGCTCACAGCGCTGTTCGTTAAACTGACGCACTAGCATCAAAATGGCTTCCATCACATCTACAGGTTCAAACCCAGAAACGACGACTGGACGGTTATACTCTTTTGGAAACTTCTCATATATTTTCGCGCCCGTAATAACGCTTACATGACTCGGCCCTAAAAATGCATCTATCCTGTTGTTGTAACTATCTACATGCTCATCACGGCTGTCGATGAGCTCGACCATCACTTCAGGCACCGTCACATGGTTGATATGAAAAAAGATGTTTTTGATGCCGCGTTTTATAACTGTGTCTATCAAAGCTACAGTCATAGGCGCTGTCGTCTCAAAACCGATGGCAAAAAATATCACTTTTTTTTCTGGGTTTTCTACAGCGATCTTCAATACATCTAAGGGCGAATAGACAAAACGTACATCTGCGCCTTTGGCTCTTGCATCTTGCAGAGATCCCTTGCTTCCGGGCACTTTTATCATATCTCCCAAAGTAACAAGAATCACATCTTCTTGCTGGCTTAAGATATACGCATGGTCTATGCGTTCTTTTGGCATGATACACACAGGACAGCCCGGACCATGGATAAACTTGATGTTTTGCGGCATAAGCTGAGGAAGTCCGTATTTCATGATTGAATGCGTATGACCGCCGCAAACTTCCATTATATTTATAGGATGAGGCAATTGTTTTGCTTCTTCATTTATGAGTTTTGCAAGCCCTCCGATAACATCAGGATTACGAAATCCATCGTAGAAGTCTTTTAACTGTAACTCACTCATTGTAGAGTCCTGTTTTCACAGTTATCATCTTCTAAAACGAGCCTTTCACGTTCCTCTTCATCGAGTTTTTCAAGTATCTCGTTGTAAACTTTTAAAGATTCCAGGGCATCCTCTTCATCTATCTTGTTCATCACAAAACCTATATGGATTAAAACATAATCGCCAACTTTGACACTGCCCTCTTCGACAAGATCCAGACCCGCTTTTCTTGTCACTCCCATGGTATCCACCACCGCAAGATTCAACTCTTGATTGATTTCTACGACTTTACTCGGAATAGATAAACACATAATTATCCTCTCATCTTTCTTTTAAACTCTATCCATTCTATAACACGTTTGATAGAGTTTTCATCTTTAATACTCAGCTCTAAAATATCTACATTTGGTTTTAATTTTCTCGCTTCTGCTTTTTCATGTTCGATGTCATAATCAAAGTATGGTAAAAGGTCTGTTTTTGTAATGAGTACCAAATCTGCCTGACGAAACATTACGGGATACTTTTCTATCTTGTCACTTCCCTCGGGGACTGAAACAAGCACGATATTTAAGTGGCTTCCAACATCATAAGATGCAGGGCATACAAGATTGCCTACATTTTCCACAAAACAGACATCCATCTCATCTAAATCCATATGATGCAGCGCTTTATGAACCATAAAAGCATCCAAATGACAAGCAGAACCTGTTTGAATCTGATGCGCCATAATCCCTTTAGCTGTAAGTCTATCCGCATCACGGCTTGTTTCTAAATCACCCTCCACTACGCCAAATTTAAAAGGAGCTAGTGTTGCCATATGTTCAAGTAGTGCCGTCTTTCCGCTTCCAGGAGAACTCATAAGGTTGATACAAAGTACTCCATGAGCATCAAAATGGGCTCTGTTATGCCCTGCTTCTTGGTCATTTTTATCAAGTATCTTTGTGATGACCGCTATGGTCTTTGCATCATTGAGCTGAGGATTGTCATGTAGGTGCTGATGCGCCTCTTGATGTTTATGAGAATCATCATGGTTGTGATGGTCATGATGATGCCCCTCTTCATGAGAATGATGGTGAGAATGTTTATCTATTGTTATACTGCAACCGCAATCTTTACACATATTTTTTCCTTATTTTAATTTTTATGCTAACCAAATCTGGCTTCCGACGATCAAAGAGATAACTCCAGCCGTCGCAAACACTCTTCGGACATTTTTAACATCTGTTAAAAGATGCTTATTAATCTGAAGTATAACAGCTCCAAAACCTACAAATACGACAGACACGCCAGCTACAAATGCTAAAACCATAGTTGGGTCAACGCTTTTACCTTGCAGCATTCCCAAAGTTATCAACATACCTCTCACTCCGCCCATTCCCATCAATGCACCCATTGTAAGAGCAGAGGAGGAATCAGGTGAAGTTGAGTGAGTGTGTTCTTTTCCAAAATATATATGCACATGTTCTTCTCCTTTATGATGGTGTCTGCTTACATGTATCTTGTTTGCCGCAACCATATACAAAAGATAGATGCCCATCCCGATGATGACTGTTGAAGATATCATATCGCCATACTCTGTGATGGAACTCGGTAAAGAGTATTCCTGTAAAAGTTTTGCGAAGATAAAGAGCATCAGTCCATGTCCAAATGCAAACATGACCGTGATGATAAATGTCTTTTTCATTGATTTACCAATAGAAAAGTCTGCTATTGCAGTTAAGTGATCGGGACCAAAAGCATGTAGTATGCCATACCAAAATATCAAAACATAAGCTATTTCCATAACAGACTCCTAAATAAACTGAATATTCATTCATTTTGGAAAATTATAGTATATTTCTGTAAAATATAGATTAATATTTTACATTTTCATCAATATAACTAAAATTAATACACAAAACTCCTCATTTGAGCAGATTCTTAAGGAAAATAAAAATGAATAAAACAAAAATTGTAGTGTTGGGTGTTGGAAATATTTTAGAAAAAGATGATGGTATTGCGGTTTATGCAACATCTTATTTGGAAAACAATTATCATTTCGAGCCTACTATCGAGATCATTAATGGCGGAGTTGAAGGAATTAATTTACTCAATCTCTTTATGGAAAACGAACATATTCTTATCTTAGATGCCATCAATCTTGATGATGAGGTGGGAAGTATCTATCATATTCCATCAGAAGAACTTAGCGGTTATGGGATAAATACGGGCGGTGCGCATGAAGTGGGTGTGATGCAATGCCTTGATATGCTCGAACTCCTCAATAAACCCCTACCAAAATCAAGTGTCTTGGGAATAGTGCCAAAAACAGTAGAAGTTGGCATCGGTCTCACACAAGAAATGGAAAATATCTTTTCTACTTATATTGATACTATTATCAAAATCTTGGAAAAAGAGAATATTCTTGTCAAAAAGAGAGAAAACCTCCTTGATCTCGAAACTATTATTGAACTTTTTAGAAATCCAAAGATTTTATTTTAAAAAGAACTTAATTCTAAAAAAGAGTTATATTCAATATTAAGTTTTCTTCCACTACAATGAGTGAAATTCTAAGAAGTGAAAAAAAGATGTCATTCAAGAAAAAAGTGCAGGAGTTAAAAAGGGAGTTGTTGCTCGAAGAAGCGGCTGCTCTCTTTATCCGTGATGGATATGAAGGGATGAAGATTGCTGAGCTTTCAAGCAATACAAGCGTCTCAATAGGAGCCATATATGCGATGTTTGGTTCAAAAGAGGGAATCTACCACAATTATATCCTCGACCAAATAGAACATTACATTACTCTTATGCAAGAAGAGATCGATACCTGCGATGATCCCAAAGAGATGCTTAAAATTATTACAAAAATCAAATTTTCTGCCATCATCAAAAATAAAAATGCCATAAAAGAAAACTATAGTGATCCGACTTTTTTTCTCACTTTGTCTTTAGATGAAGATGACCCTATCATGCAGATGTATCACTACATGGCACAACGTGTTATGGAACCTCTCTCAAGAGTAATCCAAACAGATAAAGAGCCTTTGGAAATGGTTTTTTTATATAATGGTCTTTCTTTTGGAATCGTTAAATACTGGCTTTTTTTAGGAGATGATTTGATGCTGAAGATTGATGATACGGTAGAGAGTTTTTTACGTGTGATACGGATTGATTAAGGAATAGAATATGAAAAAAAGTTTTCTCGTTTCGGTGATGTTATGCGGTGGAACACTCTTATTTGCTCAATCGCTCTATCGAATCGGAACCGTTGTTGACGGTTCGCAAACACAACTGAATGCTCAGCGTGATCTGTTTATCTCTGAAATAAATAAAGTTAGTGAGGGGGAATTTTCCCTTACTTTTCCAAAAAACAAGCAATTAAATGGAAATTTTTCTATTGAAACGACTGACAAACAGATAGCGCGCTTAGAAAATGATCCAGATGTAGATATGGTACTGCTCATCGGAGGGATTTCAAGTCAGCTTGCTTTGAAAAAAAATATCTTGTATAAACCTACTTTTGCACCTTTTATCTACAATGTGTCCTTATCGGGTGTAAGTCACACAGAAAATTTCAGCAATATCAGAAATCTAAACTATCTTACAGACGAACTGACACTTAATGAAGAGATTCAAACTTTTTCGCATATTGTTCCTTTTACACATTTGGCTATACTCGTAGATGAATCCCAATACCGCCTATTTTCAAAAACAGCAGAGCGTTTGATTGTAGAAATACAGAAAAAAGGGATAACACTACAGTTTATTCGGGTGTCGGATTCGAAGGAAAACATAAGCGCTAAAATCCCCGCTAATACACAAGCTGTTATGTTAGCGCCCTTACCTAGTCTTAATAGTAAAGCTGCAAAATCACTTTATGCAGAACTTATCAAACGTAAACTGCCGACATATGCCTTAGGTGAAGGAGATCGTGTAAAAGATGGAGTATTGATTTCTCAAGTACCCTCTTCTGATCGTGTACGTAGAGCACGAAGCACAGCTTTAAATATGCTAGCTGTGATGCGTGGCGAACAAGCGCAAAAACAGCCAGTAGCGTTTGAAGAAAAACGCTCTGTTTATATCAATATGGCAACAGCTCGGGCGCTTGGAATTCATCTTCGATACAGTGTACTTGACAATGCCATTTTGCTGCATGAGACCAAAGAGAAAAAACCAAAGCTGACATTTGAATCCATCGCACAAGAAGCTATTCATGCCAACCTTGGACTGATCGCTAGCCGACTTGGAGTTCAAGCTGATGAAGAAAATGTCGCAGAAGTACGGTCGGTTCTTTTTCCACATGTGAGCGCAGAAGTGGGATACACTCAGCTCAATAATGAAAATCCCTATGTAAAAAATGGCTTTTACCCTGAAAAAAGCAGTGATGGGACACTTAAAGTGCAACAAATTCTTTTTTCAGAAAAAGCTCTTGCCAATCTTGAGATCCAGAAAAAACTCCATGTAGCAGTAGAACAAAAGCAAAGAGCATTAGAACTTGAAGTTATCAAGCAAACTTCTACACTCTTTTTAAATATGCTAGTAGCTCAAACGCAATATAAAATTCAAACTGATAATCTAGCATTAACCAAAAGCAATCTTGAACTTGCCAAAGGTCGAGTAGAAGCAGGAACGACAGATATGTCAGATGTATATTATTGGCAAAGCACTATTGCTAGTGTCAAGCAAAATGTCTTACATGTAAAGGCAGAAGTTGAAAAGGCTAAAGATGCCTTAAATCGTGTACTCAACCGAAATATTTCTGATCGTTTTGAGATAGAGAGTGTCTCTTTAAATGATCCCCAAATCAGAAAAAATCTTGATACTGTTTTAGCGATGTTAGTTGATCAAGACAGTTATAATGCTATCGAAAAATTTCTATTACAAGAAGCTATGTCAAACTCCTGTGAACTACGTCAGCTAGACGCGCAACTCTCAGCCCAAAAACGCCAACTGCTTTCAAATGAAAGAGCATACTATGTTCCTAATGTTATCGCCGCTGGAGAAGTCTCACATGTATTTAACGAAACACGTAGTCCATTAGCTGGTATCTCTCTTGAAAATCAGACAGATTGGCAAGCAGGAGTAAAAATTTCTCTTCCTCTGTATGAAGGGGGAGCAAGAGATGCTAAAACTTCACGAACTCGACTTAATCTTCAGCAGACACAAGTGATGTATATTGACACGAAACAGTCGATAGAACAGCAGATACGAAATGATTTACACTCTATTGAAGCGAGTTATCCTTCTATCGCTCTTGCGACACAAGCGACAAATGCGGCACACAAAAGTTTCGAGATTGTCCGAGAAAACTATGCTCAAGGAACACGCTCAGTCAGTGATCTTCTTACAGCTCAAAATAATGCTCTTGTCGCCGAACAATCAGCAACCAATACAAACTATCGTTTTTTAATCGATATGCTGCAACTCCAACGAGATATCAGCAGTTTCGCCCTACTCTTGCATCCAACTGATGAAGATTTTACACAACGGATGAAACAGTTTGTCCACGAATATGATAGTAAAAATGCAATAGACAATCAACAAGGAGAAGAAAAATGAACCATACAATTTTAAAATGGATAGCTTATCTTTTTGGCGCACTCTTTTTAGGTATTGGAGGTATGTATGCCATGAAATACTTTTCTAAGACGGATACACCAGAGGCATTCATATCAGGAAATGGAAGAGTTGAAGCGACAGAAGTTGACTTAGCAACGAAATTTCCAGGGCGGATTATAGAAATATTGGCCAAAGAGGGAGACATCGTTCACAAAAATGAGATCTTGGCACGTTTAGACAATGATGAACTCCAAACACGTATGGCGCAGTCAAAAGCACAAATACAACAAGCCGTGGAAAATAAAAAATATACTCTAGATTTGGTACGTCAGCGTGAAAGTGAGCTCTCCTTTGCACAAAAAAATCTCACACGTTCAAAAAATCTCTATATTAACAACAATATCTCTTTGATGCAATTACAGCAAAATGAAACCACGGTAGAGTCAATGCAAGCAGCATTAAATGCCACTAAAAATCAAGTATCCGCCGCAGATGCACTTATCAGTGGTGCTAAAGCACAAAGTCAAACGGTACAAGCGAATCTCAATGATTTCATTCTTCGTTCACCTATCAACGGAGAGGTACTTTATAAACTCATCGAATCAGGTGAAGTGATCGGTGCTGGTGGCAAAATATTGACTTTGCTTGATCTCAATGACGTTTATATGACGATTTTTGTTCCTACCTCTTACGTGGGACGTATTGCAGTGGGGAGCCAAGCAAGAATAGTTCTTGATGCCCTGCCAAATACAGCCATTCCTGCTCAAGTCTCTTTTGTCTCTCCAGATGCGCAATTTACTCCAAAAGAGATCGAAACCCAAAGTGAACGAGAAAAATTGATGTTTAGGATTAAAGTTAAAATTAATTCAGAGCTTCTTCGAAGCACAAAATTACATATTAACAGCGGTACACCTGGGGTTGCTTATGTACGTCTTGATCCAAACGCTCCTTGGCCTAAAGCAATTGCTTCTATAAAAACTCTTACCATAAAACCATGAATATGATTGCACGTCTCAGCGGCGTTACTCACCGCTATGGCGACACGATAGCCGTTGATAATGCCTCTTTAGATATTCCCTCTGGATGCATGGTTGGCTTTATCGGTCCAGACGGTGTGGGAAAATCAACCCTCTTAGCCTTGATATCTGGAGTACGAATAGTGCAACAAGGAGATATCCAAGTTTTTGATGGAGATATCTCAAAAAGAAGCTATCGAGAAAGTGTCTGTCCTCGCATCGCTTATATGCCTCAAGGACTGGGCAAAAATCTTTATATGTCCCTTTCGGTCTATGAAAATGTTGATTTCTTTGGACGACTCTTTTCTCAAGGAGCACAAGAGAGAAAAGAGCGAATTTTAGAACTGCTTGAGGCCACAGGGCTGACCCCTTTTAAAGATCGACCTGCAGGACAGCTTTCAGGAGGTATGAAACAAAAACTCGGATTATGCTGTGCTTTGATTCACGACCCTGATCTCTTGATTCTTGATGAGCCGACAACGGGTGTTGATCCACTTTCAAGAAGACAATTTTGGGAACTCATAGATAAACTCAAAAATCGTGGCGAGGGAATGAGCGTTATTGTTGCGACAGCCTACATGGAAGAAGCACAACGTTTTGATTGGCTTATAGCGATGGATGATGGGAAGATACTCGCAGAGGGTTCTCCAAAAGAGCTAATGGCAAAAACCAATTGTGAGAATCTCGACGATGCATTTATCCGTCTTCTTCCCGAGGAAAAACAACGGGAGCATCGTCTTTTGGTTGTTCCGCCTCGCGTTGTCGATCCGAATGCTGTCCTGGCCATCGAAGCAGAAAACTTGACCATGAAGTTTGGTGATTTTACCGCGGTGGATCATGTGAGTTTTAGCATAGAAAAAGGGGAAATCTTTGGATTTTTAGGCTCCAACGGTTGTGGGAAAACAACGACCATGAAGATGCTCACAGGCTTACTTTCTCCAACGGAGGGAACGGCAAAATTATTTGGCGAAGAAACAAAAACAAATGATTTAGAAACCCGTAAACGCGTCGGTTATATGACGCAGGCTTTTTCACTCTATTTGGAACTAAGCGTTTATCAAAATCTTCTCTTACATGCACAGCTTTTTCATCTTCCTCCCTCACTGATAGATCAAAGAGTAGAAGAGATGCTTGTGCGCTTTCATCTCAAAGAGTATAAAAATGTTGATGCAGAGGATTTACCTTTAGGAATTCGACAGCGCCTTTCACTGGCTGTTGCTGTGATCCATAAACCTGAGATGCTTATTCTTGATGAACCTACATCTGGAGTTGATCCTGTTTCGCGTGATAATTTTTGGGAACTGCTCATCGATCTTTCACGTAATGATGGCGTGACAATCTTTGTATCAACCCATTTTATGAACGAAGGGGAAAGGTGCGACCGTATCTCTTTGATGCATCAGGGAAAAGTTCTTGCAAACGATACGCCAAAAGGTCTGATCCATTCTCGAAATAAAGAGACGCTCGAAGACGCTTTTATCGATTATCTTCAAGAGGTAGAAGTGGTGAAAACTCCATCAGAATCTATCCAAGCCGCCCATACACAACCCAAACATAAGATAAACAAATTTTTTAGTTCTTTACGACTCTTTGGTTACGCATACCGAGAATCCCTCGAATTGATCCGTGATCCTATACGTTTGACTTTTGCTCTGCTTGGAACGGGAATTTTGATGCTAATTTTGGGATTTGGTATCACACTTGATGTGGAAAATCTCGCTTTTTCGGCATTGGATCAAGATGGTTCGCCACAAAGTCGGCAATATCTTCAAAACCTTTCTGGTTCACGCTATTTTCTTGAACATAAACCGCTACACTCTATGGAGGAACTTGATCACAGAATGAAATCAGGAGAGCTTTCAGTCGCTTTTGTCATTCCCCCTAATTTTGGAAAAGATCTAAAAAAGGGGCGTCATACTGAGATTGCCGTTTGGATTGATGGTGCGATGCCCTTTCGCTCAGAAACCATTAAGGGATATGTACAAGGGATGCAGATCAACTATATACGCCAGCTTGCCCGCGAAACATTAGGCTATGTTCCAGCGCTCACGCCATACAACATGCAGATGAGATATCGTTACAATCAGGATTTTAAAAGTATTTATGCCATGGTTCCCGCTGTCCTACCGATGCTCTTAATCTTCATTCCAGCTATTTTGATGGCACTTAGCGTAGTGCGTGAAAAAGAGTTGGGTTCAATCACCAATTTTTATGCCACGCCAGTGACACGACTGGAGTTTTTAATCGGCAAACAGTTACCCTATATTGTTATCAGTATGATTGGCTTTTTTATTCTTGTCGCGCTTTCCATTTTAGTCTTTGGAGTTTTCCCAAAAGGGAGTATGCTCACCTTGAGTTTAGGGGCTCTTCTCTATGTCACTGTCACCACGGGAATCGGTTTTTTAATCTCTTCTTTTATGCAAACACAGATTGCAGCACTTGCAGGGACTGCCATCTTAACTTTGCTACCAACGATCAACTTTTCAGGTATTAAAGATCCTGTCTCTTCTCTTGATGGAGTGGGCGCTTTTATTGGGGCTATTTTTCCTGCTACTTATTTTATCAATATCAGCCGCGGTATTTTTAGTAAAGAACTCGGATTTAAGGATCTTCACCATGATTTTTTAATGATGGCAAGTGCACTGATATTTATTTCTATTTTTAGTATTTTATTGCTCAAAAAACAGGAAAAATAATGAAATATCTTATCAATATATTTCGTCTTGGTATTAAAGAACTTCGCAGTCTATGGCATGATAAAGTAATGTTGATTTTGATTGCTTACTCTTTTACAGTTGCTATCTATGTTGGGGCTACGGCAACTTCAACGGAGTTGCATAATGCTCCTATCGGATTTGTAGATGAAGACCGATCTGCCCTCTCTCATAGGATCAAAGACGCTTTTTATCCACCGCGTTTTGGAGAGCCTCAGATCATGTCTTTGGATCAAGTAGATACTGATCTTGACGCAGGTTTATATACTTTTATCATCGTCATACCTCTCAACTTTGAAAAAGATATCTTATCGGGAAAACATCCAGATCTTCAAGTCAACATAGATGCAACGCGTATGACGCAAGCCGGCATAGGAGCTGGATATATTCAATATATCATCAACAATGAAGTCACAGGATATTTCACTAAAGGGAAGGCAAAGCAAAGCCTTCTCATCAGTGTCGTGACTCGTATGAAGTACAATCCAAATCTCACAAGCACTTGGTTTGGAGGCGTTATGGAGATGATAAGTATGATCTCACTTATCTCCATTGTTTTAACCGGAGCAGCCCTGATACGCGAGAGAGAACACGGTACACTTGAACACCTTATGGTTATGCCGCTCAATGCTTCTGAGATTATTCTTGCTAAAGTATGGTCAATGGGTCTGGTTGTTTTAGTATCTGCCGCATTTGCGCTTATGGTTGTGATAGAAGGAGTTTTACAAGTACCTGTTGCGGGTTCGAAGCTTTTGTTTTTGTTTGCCGCACTCTTAACCTTATTTGCAACAACATCTATGGGAATCTTTATGGGGACAATTGCGCGGACGATGCCTCAGCTTGGACTCATCTTTATCTTGACTATTTTACCCTTGCAGATTCTTTCAGGCGGGATTACCCCTTTTGAAAGTATGCCGCAAGTACTTCAAAATATTATGCTTTTCACTCCGACAAGTCATTTTGTCAATATTGCACAAGCGATACTCTATCGTGGCGCAGGGATTAGTGTCGTATGGCCACATATGCTTGCAATTCTTGGCATAGGGCTCGCATTTTTCTTTCTTGCACTCTTAATGTTTAGAAAAAGTCTTGCTTCATCGACATAATACAAGAGGCTTAAAAACCTCTATTATGCTCGATACTCGGATTTGCAAAGGTATGTAAAATATCTTCCAATGAGAAATTCTCTTTGTTTTTTGTTACTTCAACTCCACTTTTCTTTAAAACATCTATAATAGTTTTGATATATTCACTCCAAACTGACCGCAAGATGTCTGTAAGCCCTACTTCCACAGAAATGATATCCTCAGGCGCAATAGAGATAAGTGTCGTATTTGCCATATGATTTGCCATCGAACATATCTGAAGCATTTCGGCAATTTCTACCTCATTTGCTGTTTTTTTGATAAGTGTTCCATCTAAAAACTCATTACAGCTTTTAATTGTGATAGTTCCAGCTTTTATTTCATCATCTGAAGCAGTATTTACGATGATAACCTCAAGAAATTCTTGGAGTAGAGGCATCAGAAAAAATCCTAGTGTGCCACCATCTACAAACTCTATTTCAGGGCTAAAATTATAATTTTCTTTTAAATACTTTACCGCATAAAGACCAACGCCCTCATCTTTAAAAAATGCATTTCCAGAACCTATAAGGGCTAATTTTTTATTCATATTTCTCTCCATTTTTTAATGCATAGTAAATCTGTCCAAGAGCGATAGAGCCATCATTGACAGGTGTTGCTTTTTGTATATAGTAGCGCAATTTTCTTTGTTGGAACTCTTTGGTGAGAAGAGTAACAAGGCTTTTATTTTGAAAAACACCGCCGCTGAGAACGATAGGCAGTAAAGGATATTTTTGTGCTATCTCCAAGATGATATTTACAAGAGTGATGATAAATCTTGAACAAACCTCCTCTTTTTGCTTTACATGCGCAGTGCCCTGAGGGTGTAAGAGCTCTTGTATCATAGAACTGATATCAATCTCGCCGTTTTGAAGAGAATAGGTAAATCCTTTTTCGCTATCGATTTTTGTTGCAAAAGATTCTACAAGCAGACCGCTTTCTCCCTCGTAGCCCACTATTTGCTTTATGCCACAAAGTGAAGCCACTGCGTCAAAAACTCTTCCAACTGAGCTTGTAAAAGGTGAGTTTAATCCCTTTTTCCACATTACATGTAAAGCTTTTATCTCTTCTTCTGTGAAGCTTTTGACCGTTTCATTTTCTTGTGTCAAAATCTCTTCAAGTCCATAAATATCAAACAACAGCGAGAGTGCTATGCGTCTTGGTTCTTTGACCGCTTTCTCTCCTCCAAGTAGACGAAATGGTTTGATATGGTGCACTCGCTCAAACTCTTTACAATCTGCTAAAAGTACTTCTCCTCCCCAAAGTGTATGGTCATCTCCATAGCCCGTTCCATCAAAACAAAAAGCCAATACTTTTTCATCCAAATTATACTCAGCCATACACGCGAGTGCGTGAGCATAGTGATGCTGTACCTCTAAAAGCTGGATGTTTGGATTTTCTTTGACCATCTGCTTTGCCCATTTGGTTGTCTCATACTGGGGATGTTTATCACATACGATGATTTCAGGCTCAAACTCATAAAACTCTCTAAAGGTTTGAAGCGTTCTTGTAAAATATTCAAAAGCCTCCAAAGAGTTTAAGTCGCCGATATGAGGTGATAAGATGATATTTTCATCAAACGCAAGTGCGAGAGTATTTTTTTGATTTGCACCTACTGCCAATATTTTTTTAGCATACTTTTGCGTTAGTAACATACTCTTTGGCGTATAACCTCGTGAAAGACGCATAACAATGCTCTCTTTTCCGCTTTGCATCACAACGCTGTCATCACAACCGTTTACGATTTCTCTGTCATAAGTGAGCACGGCATCGATTACAAGCCCGAGTTTTAAAAAAACATCTTTTTCATCTATGATAATAGGCTCGTCACTCAGGTTTGCACTTGTCGCAACGATGGGAGTTTGAAGCTCTTGTAAAAGCATTACATGTAAGGGTGTATAGGGCAGAAAAACACCGAGTCTATCGATATTTGGAGCTACAAATTTTGAAAGTGTTATTTGAGATTTTTTTTCTACTATGACGATTGGACGTTCATGACTTTGAATGAGCGCTTTCTCTTTTTCGTTGATATTAGTTTCTCGTCCTAGTGTCTGCATATTTTCAAACATTACAGCCAAAGGCTTGCTTGGACGTTTTTTTCTTTCTCGCAGCGCGGATACAGCCACATCGTTTAAAGCGTCACACACGATATGAAAACCGCCTACTCCCTTGATAGCTACTATTTTCGCCTCTTTAATCAGCTTACATGTAAGCGTTATGGCTTGGGAATTTTTTGCTATTTCTTTACCATCACAATCTAAAAGAGTGAGCGTTGGGCCACAGTTAGGACAGCTGATAGGTTCTGCGTGGTAGCGTCTGTTAGAAGGATCTTCATACTCGGCTTGACACTCCTTACACATCGTAAATTTTGCCATTGAGGTATTTTTTCTATCATAAGGAAGAGCTTTAATAATGGTGTATCTTGGTCCGCAGTCGGTGCAGTTGATAAATGGGTACGCATATCTGCGATTTCTAGGATTTTGCATCTCCGTTTTGCATTGCTTACATAAAGAGATATCAGGAGAAAGCATTGTAAAAGCAGATGAGTTTTTTTGAGACTCTAAAATAGTAAATCCTAAAGAGCCAGTTGTCGGCAACTCTTTTACATGTAAAGAGTCAATGCGGCTTAGCGGCGGTGGATTTGTCTCTAATGCATGAAGAAATCTTTCTATCGCTGCATTTTCACCCTCAAGCTCAATGCTTACTCCATTAGAATCATTTAATATGAATCCAGAGAGATGCTGTTGATGAGCTTTCTGATACACAAAGGGACGAAATCCGACCCCTTGAACAATCCCCTTGACTCTGACCTCTACTCTTTTAGAGATAGACTCCGCCGACAACAGCGTTCTCCTTGCCTATTGGATAGTTCATATTTAAAAGTGGCGGGGTTAGTTTTAGGTTTCTTTGCATCCTGCTAAAGAGTGACTGATTTGCAAAATGAGTGCCACAAAGGATGATATGTTTTGCCTTTGTTTTTCCCTGTATCTCTTTGATAAGTTCACTAAAATAATCTCCCAAAGACTCAAATATAGAGTAGCTTAACATCACGCTTTCAACTCCGCCAAGTTGATAACTGACAATACTTGATAAAAATGCAATATGGTCAAAGCGATTGTCTTTGACATGCGTATCTATCTGAATACCGCCTTTGCCGACAAACTTCAAGGCTTCTTTTGTCACGCCACGCATCGTTTCATCTTCAATCCCAAGGACAATGGCTGTAGCCACAAAAAGGTCAACTTCCCCTTTTGTCTCTAAAGCTTCCAGTTTTTCATACACGAGAGGCATCTTCGTTTGAAGATTGGTAATAAGGCGATCTGAGCCTTCTCTAAGTGTTCTCATCTTTTCTAAAAGATCCGCTGCGTTAAAGTCTTTCTGCGGCACTATTTTTATAACTTGTTTTCCGTCATAGTATAAAAATGAGGCTTCCTCATCAAAATAGACTCCGACACAACCGCTTCCAAAAAGCTGGTGCTCGGCCACAACTGACATAAATGAAGCTGTGTCTTGATGCATAAGCAACTGATTTGAATGCCATTGCTCAGCGTCGTGATCTTCTAAAACCATTACTTTTGTGGCTTTTGTAGAGTTAAAATGTTCCATCTTATCAAAGAGCATCTCCTCATCCACTTTTGTGCCTATAAGACCATGTGCAACGCTCAGAGTCTCAGTTACTGGTGAAAGTGAAGAGGGAAAACTCACTCTCTCTCCTGAGGCGATAAATTGAATATCTTTGTTGATAAAAAGTCTCATATCTTCTTGATGTGTCACCTCAAGATCATAATCCATTAAGATATCGGCACTTGCATCTTTATCCACATCTTCATAAGAGATATAATCGATTCCAAGTGTTTGCAACTCTTTGGCGAGTAAAATACTAAATCCTTCATCAGGGTATTTGACATCCGTAGTATTGCCAACTTCACGTTTGAGTTCCTCATCTTTTATAGCTACATGCAAGATAGGACGCTCAATACTAAGGAGTGCATTAAACTCTTGTTCTATCAAAGAGAGATAATCTGTAATCTTTTTCGCGTTTATCACCATAAGCACGGAGTTATTATTGGTCGCGCTCGTTTTATAAAAAACTCTGTATCCAAAAGTAGTCTTGATAAGCACTCTTTTATTGTCTTTTAATGCTTTTGCGCTGACTTCAAACATCGTTCGAAAACTACCTGCATCATTTGCATATCGCTCATTGTTTTTATTCATGAGTCTTACCGCTGTACCACATTTGTGACAACTGTTCATATGATGGTTTTCTCGAATTCCCACCTTATTTGTCTCACTTTCACAATCACTACATGGCTGAATAAAACGAAATGAGGTGTTTTTACGCTCATAAGGGAGAGTGTTTAAAAAACTATATTTTCCCCCACAGTGTGTACATGAAGTAAATGGATAATAGTATCTTCTCGAAGAGGGATCAAACATCTCTTTTTGACAAGATGGACAAAGTCCAAGACCTAAAGGATAATTATCTGTACATGTAGGCAGATCATGAGGCTCACCCTCGGCGGTGTAATGATCGCTTTTGGTTAAAAAACATGACGCTGGAAGTCTCGCTGCAATAGACTCTAAACAAGCCTGAAGCTCTGAATTGTCAGAGTCAAATGCAAAGATAAGTCTGCCTTTTTTATTTGCAGCAACTGCTTTGATATCAAATTCTCTAATGATACTAACAATATAATTTTTTATATAGACTTGAGAAGAGATTGTGTGAAGTTCAAGCACGAATGCCATGGTTATCCTTTATGTAATCAGACACTTAAATGTCTGATTACGACTATAAAATTTTATTTCTCTTTAACGAACTTACTTCCACCAAAGACAATAGCGATGTCAGCCTCTTTCCAAAAAATAGTTCTCCATACTTGATAGTAAATATGAAACACAACCCAAGTGATAATATACCACATCGTATAGTGGTGCACAATTCTAACATCCATAATCGTTCCACCACAAACCCCGCGTGTCCAATCAGTGGAAATGTGCAGCATCCAAGGCCACCATTTTCCAATAGAACTAAGTCCTGATTCAAGCCCTGAAACGTAGAGTTGCAGTCCTGTAAGAAGCATCCATGCTAAAAGCAGATGGAATATCAAAAAATAAACCGAGTTAAAACTATCACTATGTGTAGAATCAAATTTCTTACGTCTATTTAATGTTGCAAGGTTAATAATAACCTCAATAAACTGAGCAATATTTTTGCCTGTAGGGATCACTTTTTTATATGCTTTTTCAAAACGACTGAAAAAGAAAAGATAAGCAATCACTACTGATGTGACGTCAAATATGATAGCGACAATAAAATGTCCCCATCTGTTCCAAGCCATCACATACTTGTCAACCGCACCATCAGCGATAAATGTCTGATAGTAAGGATGACCAATATAGAGACCCGTAATAATTGCGACAACCATAGAGATCGCATTAGCCCAATGGATAATGCGTCCGGTAGTCGTCATACGTTTGACCTGTTTATATTCAGAGTTCATAATAATCCCCTTAGATACTGCATTGCGTATCTATTTTATAGACACCCAACTCTTTACCTTTGGTATCAACTACGTGAACGGCACAAGCGATACAAGGGTCAAAGCTATGGATAGTACGGATAATCTCAAGCGGCTGTTCAGGGTTAGCGACTTTCGTACCGATAAGACTCGCTTCATAAGCACCCATTCTTCCTTTATAATCGCGAGGTCCCGCATTCCAAGTAGAAGGAACAACAGCTTGATAATTCTCAACTTTTCCATTTTCAATGCGAACCCAGTGACCAAGAGAACCACGAGGTGCTTCAGCTAGACCCATACCTTTTGTTTTGACACTCACTTTATCAAAATCAAATTCTGTCCAAGTTCTAAGATCACCAGAAGCCGCATTTTTAGCCAGTTCATCTGCCCACTCTACCATAATATCTGCCATGAGTTCTGTTTCAACCGCACGTGCTGCAGTTCTACCAACTGTACTAAAGAGCACTGATATAGGAAGGTTACCGCGTTTTAGAAAGTTTGTCACATATTTAGTGATACGTTCATCTTTACGCGCCACACCGATGATCATACGAGCCAAAGGTCCAACCTCAACACGAGTATCATTGTAGATAGGTGATTTAATCCAGCTGTATTTTTCACCAGTTTTAAGATATGCAATACCATCAGAACGTTTATCAAGACCTGTATAGTGAGGAATAGTCTGTCCATCATAAGGGTGAAGAGGTTTTTGACCCTCATACCATGCGTGAGTAACATCTTCAGCTATTTTACTCTGGTCAACATCTTGGACTTTAGAAATATCCCCACCATAAACGATACCGCTTGGAAACAGTGTTTTCGCTTTATAAAAGCCTGTGTCATCCAAACGGAAATCTCCATAACTCATATAGTTGAGCAGACCCCCGCCAGTTCCGCCAACACCTTTACCTTCCATAAGCTCTGTAAATGTCGCTTTTGAATCAGTCGCTTCATCAGCGTACATTGTTCCAGCCATATAAACATCAGGAAGATATGCTTCTTTAACAAATTTCGTGCTATCTGCAAGAAGTTGTTTAAAGAGTGCTATACGAGCAGGATTTTCAATATCTTGCACACAAGTCACACCACCAACGACGATAGACTGAGGATGCGGATTTTTACCACCGAATATCGCTTGCATCTTTGCCATTTCACGTTGAATATCAAGCGCTTTTAGGTAGTGAGCTACACCTATAAGGTTTTGTTCTGGAGTGAGTTTATAATGCTTATTACCCCAGTATCCATTTCCAAATATTCCAAGACGGCCTTGTTTTACAAAGTTTGCCACACGATCTTGTATCGCTTTAAATTCACCTTCACCATCAGTATAAGGAGTTACTCCAGCTACAGTTGCCCATTTTCTAGCTTCTGCGGCAGTTTTTACAGGATCCGCTGAAAGTGCAGAAACAACATCAACAAAATCAAGTGCATGAAGATGATAGAAATGCACCAAGTGGTCATGCATATAAAGTGAACCTTGGATAAGGTTACGAACTATACGTGCATTTTTTGGAATAGTTACCCCAAATGCATCTTCTACAGCTTCAATCGATCTTTGATAGTGGGTTCCCGTACAAACACCACAAATACGCATAGCTAAAAGCCCACAATCACGAGGATCTCTTCCTTTTAAAATCGTTTCTATTCCACGAAACATCGTAGAAGAACTATAAGCATCTATGATGGTATTATTTTCATCAATAACAGCCTCAATTCTTAAATGCCCCTCAATACGTGTAATTGGATCTACTACTATATGCTTATTACTCATTATGCTTCTCCTCCATCATCTTTTTTGCCACCCACTGCACTCGCAATTGCATGTATACCAATACCAATACCTGCTGCTGTAAGAAGGCCTAGACCAAATTCATCAACCGTTTTCTCAACGCCACCTGTTGGTGCTTTTATTTTTGCATTTGCCATTGGACGCTCATATGCATATTTATCCCAGAAATCAGGCTCAGAACAACCTATACAACCACGCCCAACACCGATCGGCCAGTTGACTGCTTCGTTATAACGTACGATTGAACAGTTGTTAAAAGTCATAGGACCTTTACATCCCATTTTATAAAGACAGAAGTTATTTTTTGCACCCTCATCGCCCCACTCTTCTACGTATTCACCCGCATCAAAGTGTGCACGTCTTTCACAGTTGTCATGAATTCTATAACCAAATGCAAATTTAGGACGTAATAAAGAATCCAGTTCAGGAAGTTGTCCTGTTAGAACATAATGCATTACAACACCAACCATATTTACTGGATTAGCAGGACATGCAGGAATATTTACCAGAGGTTTGCCTTTGACAACATCCATAACACCTACAGCACCTGTCGGATTTGGAGCCGCTGCTGGAATACCACCAAATGTTGCACATGCACCAACAGCTATGACCGCTGCGGCATCTTTTGAAACACGCATCAAGTGATCATGAAAAGTCTCTCCACTTGCACCAATTGTCCCATATTGACCATTCATACCCATAGGAATAGAACCTTCAACGAAAAGCAAAAACTTGCCTTTAAAAGTTTCTATCGCTTCATCAAGCTGTTTTTCTGCTTGAAATCCTGATGCAGCTTGCAGAGTTTCGTGATATTCAAGAGAGATAATGTCAAGTACGATCTCATCTATTTTTGGTCCATCAGAACGAAGAAGCGCTTCTGAGTTTCCTGCACAATCTTGAAGCTCAAGCCAGATAACCGGAGCACGGTTCATGAGCTCGGCCGCTTCTGCAACTAAAGGTGAAAACATTGGAGGAAGCATAAGCATCGCAGTCGTAGCGCTTACCCATTTCATAAAATCACGTCTGTCAATACCATTATCATTTAGTAATCCACTAAAATCCAATCTATTAGCAGGTTGTGAAGCACGTAGCTCACTTAATCTTGTTTGACACTTTTCAAACAGATCCAAATAATAAGACTCACCTTTGTTCGTCTCAACTCGAGCACTCTTTGAAGTAAATAGTTTCTTTACTCCCTCTATTCTATCTGACATCCTCGACTCCTTATAAAATGAATGTTCATTCACTTAACAACATTTTAAAAGAATTAATCTTCAAAATTGCTTAAATAATAAAAAGTTATATATTAATTTGTTTAATGTGTAGTACAGACGGAACAAACATCAAAACTTTTAAAGACAAGTTCTGCTATTTCAGTATTTTCAAGTCCTATCATTGCCTTTTGCGAGACACCATGATTTTCGTTCACCCCTCCGCATAGATTCCATTGAGTTGGCGTTATTATCTCATAGCTTTTGATAAGAGAATCCTCGATAACTACCTTATGAATGAGTGTCCCTCTAGCCGCTTCCACCGCAGAAGAGCCGCTTGAGTTAAAGCTAGTTATCTCCATTTTTGGTTTTATATAGGATGGTTCACTTAAGTCTAACTCCGCAATAAGTGATTTACAATGTAGCAATAGCTGTGAGATTTCACATACTCTTGCCAAAATTCTTGTAAACATACTGTCTTTATATTTTCTATGTGCATCTTTTATCAGTGGAGTTTTTTTCACCATAGCACGCGCCAAAGGGCCCACTTCATAATATTTGCCATGATAGTGAACACTTTTAGCAAATGAAGTCGTCGATGCAGATTCAAGAACATCCGCTAGAGATAGATTATGCATTACTCTGGTTTTAATCGATTTTCCTTTGGCAAAATAACTACTTTCTCCAAACACGATAAATCTGTCATAACTCTTTCCATATTCCAGCCAACCGTTTGTCTCTATAAGATTAAGGATATCCACCAAATCCCCGCTTTTACTTAAGAGATTCATCACATTATCGCTATCTTGTAACATTTGTACATCAACATCAAGCAGATTTTTTTCAAAAAAACCAATCGTCTCATCTATATAATGTTCTAGTTTGATAAGATCCATTTGTGTAATTTCACAAACGACTCCGCCAACAATTGCATAAGAAGTATGGGGATACTGACCGCCAAAGAGTGCTATGGCTTTTCCCATGAGTTGCGATGGAGTAACTGCTTTCATCACATTTTGTTTGAGTCCAAAAAGAGGAAAGATAGTCAAGTAAAACCATTTAAAATGGTTTTGTATCAGTTCAAAATTAAGCGTCAATTCTCTTATGATCTTTGCTTTGTTTGAGATCTCTATTTTCTCATAACAATCTTCTAAAGCTCGAACCGTGGCTATGAGATGCGCATGTCCGCAGATGCCACAAACTCTGGGGTTTATGACTAAAGCATCTAAAGGTGATTTGCCTTTAAGGATATCTTCTATATGACGTGTGGACATAAAATCGACATCTACTTTATCAATTTTGTTGTTTTTAAAATGGAAATTGAGTTTGGCTTCACCCTCTATTTTTTCTATTAATTTAATCATCAAATAACTTCTTTTGTAATCTATCTATTTTAAAAGCTTTCGTAATTCCCGCAAGTGTTAAATAAACTCGCTTATTTACGCCAACTGGCAGAAATTCTGGAATACCCATATTTTTCTTTGTACTGAAAAGGTTTTGTTTTGGAAAGCTCGGTTCGGTGCAGCCCATGCATGGAAGCCCTGCCCTTGTTTTGGAATTTATCTCGTTCCAGAGTATCTTATTACAACTTCCATGCGTCAAAGGACCTTGACAACCATGATCGTAGAACATACATCCCTCAAGTTCACCGAAGTGATGGTGATCTACTTTATACTCAAAATATTCATTTCTCGTGCATCCATTGTGTACGGTGTATGCAAAATATTCTTTAGGTCTTAAATAGCTATCAAGTTTTAAATCTAACCCTTTTTTTATGGCATAAAGAGTACTTACTAAAGTCTCTGGATGGATCGGACAACCTGAAATGGAGATTGTTTTTTCAAAAAGATGATTATATTTTTCTGTACGCTTCTCTTCTTTAAAGTGCAAACCAGAAACATTTTCATAGTGGCTTTCTTTAAAGATACCGCCAAAAGTGGCGCATGTTCCTACGGTAACTATCTTGGAGACTATATTTGAATATTTTTTAATGATGTCTATACCCAAAACATCTGCTTTTATAAAATCATCTGCTATAGCACCCTCAATGAGCAAGATATCACAAGCAACATCTTGCGAAATAATATCTTCTAAAGAGTACTCAGAATCAATGATGGGATGATATATAAATTCAAAATCATTAAAAAACTGTTCCAAGTGTGTATAGTTTAAAAAAGAGTGCGTATTTCCATTGCAGGTGATCAAACCAAGCCATAGAATCCTCACTTTTTTTTTCATGGTTATGCGCTTAGAGCTTTATATATGTTATCTGATACATCATCTACATATTCATTGAGTTTTTTTGGGAGCACGTTTTCACCTTGTAAAAATACCATTCCACCCAAATAACCCATAAAAAGTCCAAATGCATTAAAAAAGTCTTGATCTCTAAGATCTCCGCATTTGACTCCCTCTTCAAAATAGATCATGATCTCTGTCACAAAATCGTTGACACATATCATACCTTCACAGCCATCTTTAAATACTTCTCTCGTTGAAAGATAGATTCTTAAAAAATAGTCTAACATCTCTGGTTTTACTATAGCAGTCTGAAAATAGATCTCGACAATCTTTCTTGTTTTTTCTTTTGTAGAAATGTTTTCTTCGTTGATAGCTCTTATCTTTTTTCCAAAATATGAGGAAACAAATTTGATGATCTCTTTTGCAAGAAGATCTTTGGATTTAAAATAGTTATACATATTCCCCACACTCATCTTTAAAGAGAGCGCAATATCTGGAATAGTTGTATTATAAAAACCCTTTGAAGCAAAAAGACCCAGTGATGCCAACATTATCTGTTCTTTTTTTTGCTGTTTTTTATCAGTCAAAATATTTACTTCCTTTATAATGAATAATTATTCAGTATTGTATCAATAATTCTAAATATTAGCAATTATTTATACAATTAAGAAAGAGGTAACTTTATCAATACATTTGTAATATTTCTGAGTATCTTCAATCATTTCAAAGTTACATGTAAGCATAGAATAGATGGAATAATCAACTTTTTTCTCATACACATCTCGCATCAGAGCCATAAGTATCTGCGGCTGGATATGATGGCTGAGATTTGAGCCGTTTTTCAAAATGGAACAAGCAAGGGCATAATGATTTTCTTCGTCATAACAAGCATCCACAAAGATGATCTCATCGGCGTCTAACATCTCTAGGATCAGTTCTGGAGTGAGACAAAACGCGCTAATGAGTTTGATATCTTTAGGAGTAAGAAATTGAAGTTTTCTTATAACTTCCACTCCAAAACCATCTTCACCCCGAAGCTCGTTGCCATATCCGATAATCACTTTCAAATATCAGTTTCTCGCAAATATTTTTATGATCTTTTTATGATGGTCACGAAGTTCTATTTGTGAAGATACGATCCCAAGTGCATGAGTAGAACAGCTCAAACAGGGGTCAAAACAGCGTATCACTGCTTCTACCCGGTTGAGTGCTCCATCTGTGATATTTGCAGGGTCTATAAAAGCTTTTGCCACTTGCTTCACTCCAGCGTTCATCGCGAGGTTGTTGTTACCCGTGGCGATGATGAGATTCACTTTTTCGATGATACCATTACTATCGACCTGATAATCATGAAAAAGAGTCCCGCGCGGTGCTTCGGAGCATCCGACACCTCTGCTTACATTTATCTTCCCTCTTGCAACAATATTTTCACTCAAAGTATCTTCATCTCTTAATAGTTGTTCTATTTTTTCAAGTCCATAAATGATCTCAATAATCCTCGCGTAATGGTAGTAAAAAGAGTTCTGAACGGGTTTACCACGCCCGAGAGCTTTAAAGTTTTTAAGCTCCTCATCAGCGAGAGGTGTTCCACATTTTGTAGCGACATTGAGCCTTGCAAGTGCGCCAACTCTATACATCCCTTGCGGATATCCAAGCGGTTTATAATATGGCGATTTGAGATAGCTGTCATCTTCGACCGCTTCACCTATAAACTCTTTGTAGTTTTGAGGATCGATAGCTTCATTTAAAATATTGCCCTCACTGTCGATAAAACGCAACACTCCATCATAATGTTCCAAACTTCCATCTTCGCCCACAATCGCCATAAATAGTGATGAAAAAGATGCAAAAGAGTCTATCTCTTTTTGAAATTTATGAAGATTTTCTTTAAAATATTTGAGTGTATTTTGTGCGATTTTCATTGCTCTTGGGATCTCTTGCAACAATTTTTCTTTGACTTCAATCTCAAGAATATTGCTCACTCCGCCGGGGATTATCCCCGTTGGATGGATTCTTTTACCCGCAAGAGATTCTATGATCTTTTGTCCAAAAGCTCTAAGCTCGATGCCATCTTTTGCCATTTTCGGATGAGTTTGCATCAGTTTAAAAATATTTCTATCCTCTTTTGGCGCATCAAATCCATATACAAAATCGGGACTGCTAAGATGGTAAAAATTGAGCGTATGGGATTGAATAATTTGTGCGAGATTTACTATTTTTCTAATGTTTATCGCCGCTTTTGGAGGTGTGACACTCAAAAGTGTGTCACACGCTTTTGAAGAAGAGATGACATGACTCACAGGACAGATACCGCAAGTCCGAGCCGTAAGAGCGGGCATATCGGTGTAGATTTTCCCCTCACAAAACTTTTCAAACCCTCGATATTGCGTTACATGTAAGCGTGCATCTTCTACACTTCCATCTTCGTTTAGATCTATCGTTATCTTTGCATGACCTTCTATTCGAGTCACAGGATCGATGATGATTGTTTTCATTTTCCAAACCTTGTATATTTACTAATATCAATAGTTGTACCATTGATGAGAGCGTGTATCATCTCATAGATCGCATCAGCTGGCGTTGGGCATCCTGGGAGAAAATAATCCACTTTAACAGCTTCATGCAAAGGGATCACTCTGTCCAAAAGTTTTGGAACGACAGTTGAGGGATATCTATTTTCTTCATTCATATCTGCGAGTTCAAAATAGCCTCTTTGAAGTACTGCCTCGCTTCCATAAAGATTTTTCATCGCAGAGATATTGCCCGTGATTGCACAATCTCCAAGAGCTAATATCAGCTTGGAATTGGCACGTATTTTTTTGATCATCTCTAAATCATGGTCACTACTAAGAGCACCTTCGACGATAGTCAGATCTACATTTTGTGGAAACTCTTTTGTATCAACATAAGGACTGTAAACTACTTCAAAATAGGGAGCGAGTTCTATGAGTCTCTCATCCATATCTAAAAAAGACATATGACAGCCAGAACATCCATCGAGCCAGATTGTTGCTAAACGTATCTTATTCATTTTCAGCCCTGCTTTTTAGTAGATTGTGGATGATCTCTCTTTTTGTGATGACATCTTCTTTTGAGATCTCTTTTTCATACAACGCTCCCGTTGGACAAACATAAACACATTTGCCACAACTCGTACAGCTTTGTGAATCTATCCAAGGATCATCCATATCATGAATAATTTGAGAATTGATCCCGCGTCCAGCAATGTTGATAGCATTTGCTCCCTCTATTTCACTGCATACTCGTACACATCTACTACACAAGATACATCTGTTTGGGTCATGAACAAAGTTTTTATGTGAGGCGTCAATAGCAAATCTTGAGTCAATGTATGGAACTAAAGAGTGTTCAAGCTGTAATTCGACTGATTTGTTTTGAAGTTCACAATCTCCATTTGCCTCACAGACGCTGCATGTATGACTGCGTTCAGAAAAGATCATAGAAAGAATCATCTTGCGGTGTGAATCGATCTTTTGAGAGGAAGTAAATACTTCCATATCCTCTTTAATCTTTGAAGTACAAGCTGGGACAAGTTCGTGGGCGCCTTTGATCTCTACTAAACAAAGTCTGCATGATCCAACACAACTAAGCCCTTCAAGATAGCAAAGTGTCGGAATAAAAATATCATGCTCTTTTGCAACTTCTAAAAGAGTTTGATTTGATCTGCCCGTGACTGTGATGTCATTAATCTTAAAAGATTTTACACGTACTTTTTGCTTAATCATTTTTAATCCCTTCGAGATACTCTGACTCAAAATAGCGTATAGTGCTCAAAACTGGATTTGGAGCAGTTTGTCCAAGTCCACAAAGGCTTGTCCCTTTAACAACAGATGAAAGTTCTTTGAGCAGTTCAAAATCTGCTTGTGTTGCCTCTTTTGCAATAAATTTTTCTAACAAATGGGTGAGCTGAGTTGTCCCAACGCGACAAGGAACACATTTGCCACAAGATTCACTTTTACAAAAATCCATAAAAAAGTGTGCTAACTCTACCATATTGGAACTCTCATCGATTACGATCATCCCGCCGCTTCCCATGATGGTTCCAACACTTTTAAGTGAATCATAATCGATAGTAAGATCTAAAAATTGTGTAGGAATACATCCACCGCTTGGACCGCCTGTTTGGATCGCTTTGAGAGCTTTTCCATCACTTGTTCCGCCACCTATCTCATAGATAAGTTCACGCAGAGTAATACCCATAGGAACTTCGACTAGGCCAGTATTTTTTATGTGCCCAGTGAGTGCGAAGATCTTTGTTCCAGTAGACGTTGGTGTACCGATATTTTTAAACCACTCTCCGCCATTTTTTAGAATTGATGGAATATTTGCCAAAGTTTCTACATTATTGAGAACTGTTGGTTCACCCCAAAGACCATAGTCGCTGAGATGCGGCGGTTTTTGCCGTGGATTGCCTCGATTTCCTTCGATGGAAGCGATGAGTGCTGTGGCTTCTCCACATACAAAAGCACCTCCGCCAAGTCGCACTTCTATATCAAAATCAAATCCGCTATGAGCGATCTGATTTCCTAGTATTCCAAGTTTTCTTGCTTGTTTGATGGCATGATTGAGTTTCTCAACTGCGATAGGATATTCTGCGCGGACATAGATATACCCTTTTGTTGCTCCACAAGCAAATCCGGCAATGATGATACCCTCTAAGACTTTATGCGGATCGGCTTCCATAAGCGCTCTATCCATAAATGCACCTGGATCACCTTCATCACCGTTACAGACGATATATTTTTGATCGCTTTGGACTTTGTAGACGCTTTCCCATTTTTGACCTGTTGGAAATCCACCGCCGCCTCTGCCACGAAGACCGCTTATCTTGACCTCGTTTATGACATCGACTGGCATCATCTCATGCAGGACATGAAAAAGAGTCGCGTATCCGCCATGAGCGATGTAATCTTCAATATCATTTGGATCTATAATACCGGCGTTTTCAAGAACGATTTTTGTTTGTTTTGTAAAAAATGGTTGGTTTGTATCGCAAACTTTTAGTGAGTAGGGCTTTTCTTGCTCGATGGATATGGCTAATGCATCTACATCATCAAGTGTGATATCTTCATAAAGTATGTTTTCTTTTGTAGCATTTTTATAGTGTAAAACTAGAGTTCCATTGGCGCAAAGACCGCTACAGCCGACACCTTTAACTCTGCATCTGGTTTGTAAGCCTTTATCTTCTATGGCAGTTTTGAGATCTTTTTCGATCTCATCAGCGCCTCGCGATAAACAGCTGCTACCGATACAAACTCTCAGTTCTTCGATAACACTTTCTTCATCACAACGTTTGCAGTTTGCTAGTTCTTCTAGCTCTAAAAGTGAGGTTATCATGAGAGCATCTCCTCCATTTGTTCAAGTGTATTCTCAAGAGTAAGCTTGCCATATGTCTTATTGTCGCAAACCATTACAGGTGCGATCGAGCAGGAGCCAACACATCGAGCACTTAAAAGGGAAACAAGGTTGTCATTTGTGGTCTGAGAGACTTTGATTGCAAATCTATTTTCTAGTGCTTTGAGTATCTCTTTTGAACCTTTGATATAACAGGCAGTTCCAAGACAGACGACTACAGTGTGTTTACCTTGGGGTTTAAGAGTAAAACGGTGATAGAAAGTCGCAACACCGTAAACTTTTGAGTAAGGAGCTTTGAGGCGTTTTGCAATAAATTTAAGAGCATCTTTATCTAGGTATCCAAAGGTTTCTTGAGCTACATGTAAGACTTCAAGAAGCGCACTTTTTTCATAGCCAAGCTTTTTCATAGCTTGATCTACGATCTTATATCTGTTATCAACCATATCAGCCATATTTGTTCTCCAATAATTTTAGAGTTGTATTTCATTATAGTACAAGATTTTTCTTACAAGATGGATACATTTAGCTAGAGATTGTATATAAACTTAGAAAAAAGTTATTCATTCTTCATAAATACGGTAATTTATGAGACTGAAAAAAGGAATAAAGGGAGTTGAATCATTTGAAGATGATAGGCACAACGGTAAGCTGGGTTTTGTTATAGTGATATTAATCTACTTTGATTTTTACAAATCAACTCTAGCGAAACAGTAGCACTGTAAGACGCTAACCATCTGTTTCTTGCTACCAGGTTGGGTTTACAAGCTACTTATATTACTATAAATACTGGTGGTCTCTTACACCGCCGTTTCACCCTTACCATTCCTAAAAATGGCGGTCTATTCTCTGTTGCACTTTCCCTCGCATTACTGCGGCCATTCGTTAAATGGAACCCTGTCTTACGGTAGCCCAGACTTTCCTCTTGAAATAAATCAAGCATCAACTCGTTGTACCTGCGAAATAATAACTAAAAAAGGATAAGTCTAATATTTGATGTGGATATGAACAACTGTTCTTTTTTTCTATAAGAATATATTAACAGTTGTTCATATATAATTTTAAAATAAAGAACGTTTGTTCATATAGCTTACATGTAAGGAGGCTTCAATGCCAGAAAATAGTGACTCAAATCAAACATTATCTACAAAAGAGAAGATCACTAATGCTTCGATGAAACTGTTTTCAGAGCTTGGATATAAGAATGCTTCTGTAAGAAAGATAGCTTCTGCAGTTGGTATTCGAGAGAGTGCGCTGTATAACCATTTTAAAAATAAAGAGGATATTTTTCTTTGTGTAGCATCGGAGATATTTAATTCACCTTTTAATAATGATGATAGCCCTACTCTGACTTCTGCTCAGCTCAATAATCCAAAATCATATTTACAAAAATTTGTAACAGAATATAAGTTAGTTACGTTTGATAAAACACAAGAAAGTTTGTTTAGAATATTGATGATTGAGCTTTTACAAAATAAAGTATTAAGGGAAGGATTTTTAAATGAGTTTCATAATAAAAATATTAAGGTGCTTTCTGGCATATTTTTCACACTAATGCAAAATGGAATTGTTCGATCTTCGGATCCAATTTTAATGGCACATGAATTTATTGCCCCACTTTTTTATTTACGTTTGCATGTAACTTTACTACGAATAGATAATCTTTCGACATCGAATCTTTCAAGTCAATTTGAAAAGCATGTAGATTTTTTTTGGGAGAGTATAAAAGTATAAAAGAAGTAGTTTCCCCGAAGGGACTACTTTGAAGATTTAATGAGTTATATTATTTACCCATTGCTTCATTAGCGTATTTTTCACCAAGTTCATAAGCTTTTAAATTCGCAGCATGAACTTTTGCGGGTACTTTTGAAAGCATAGTATCTACAAGAATTTGTTTATCAATAGCATTTTGCATAGTATTTGCAATTGCAAGAGCAACAACAGATTGAGTAATAACATTACCAACCTCTTCTTTTGCTATTGTAATAATTGGAATCTCATAGATCTTCCATGTTTTTCTATCTTGCTCTGATGGATGAACAAGGTTAGGATCAACAACGATCGTTCCACCCGGTGTAACTCCACTTTTAAATGAGTTATAGCTCACTTGTGCAACAGAAAGCATGAAATCAATTTCACCCTCATTTGCATAAGGATAAAATATTTCTTCATCATCAAGAGTAATATCAACAACAGTTGGTCCACCACGAACTTGCGATGTGTATGTTGCAGTTTTTAAACCTTCTCCGCCAGCTTTAATTTTTGCAGCTGCAAAAATTTCCCCAGCAAGAAGAACACCTTGTCCACCAACACCTGTAAATCTCATTAAGTTTCTAGCCATTGTGTCTCCTTATATCTTTTTAGCAAAATCGTCTTGAGTGATCGTTTTACGTTTACCTTGATGGAAATCGATAACATCTTGGTACATATCACAATACTCACGAACTATTTTGTCTTCTTTTAAGATACCTGTAGGGAAAACGTTAAGCTTTTCTTCTTCAGGAAGTGCTTCCCACTTTTTCAGTGGAGTAGTAATACTGTCGATCCATCCTAAGTTTTCCATAGCAGATGCCATCTTGTTCTTACGGCCAAGGTTAATATGACAGTTAGACATAATATCCAAGAAAGCAAAACCTCTATGTTCAAGTGCTTTAACGAAAACTTTTTCAAGTTTTTTAGGATCAAGCATTGTCTCACGTGCTACAAATGATGCACCTGCAGCAATTGCTAAATCTGTTGCATTAAAAGTTGGATCTATATTTCCAGACTTTTGTGAAACAGTCCACATCCCTTGTGGTGTTGTCGGACTTGTCTGAGAATTTGTAAGACCATAAATAAAGTTATTGATAATAATCATAGTAATATCAATATTTCTTCTACAACCATGGATTGTATGATTACCACCAATTGCTAAAGCATCACCATCACCTGCAACACAAATAACATATTTATCTGGATTCATAAGTTTAATACCAGTAGCAAACGCAACTGTTCTACCGTGAGTTGTGTGAACTGTATTGAAATCTACATAAGAAGAAAATCTTCCTGAACAACCAATACCAGAAACAACACAAACGTCATCAGGGTTAATGTTAAGTTTATCAATAGCTCTTACGAAAGCTTTTAAAATAACACCATCACCACATCCCCAACACCAAAGTGTTGGCATTTTTTCAAGTCTTAAATACTTATCATAATTAAATGCCATCTTAGAATACCTCCTTAACTTTATTTACGATTTCATTTGGAGAAATTGGACGGCCATTAACTTTATATAGCCCTTCTAAATCTAATCTTCCAGAAACGCGCTCTATCTCTTCTGTGTATTGTCTAATATTTAACTCAACACAAAGTACATTTTTAATCAAATCTGTATATTTTTTAATAGATTCAGCTGGACTTGGCCATAAAGTAATTGGACGAAATAATCCTGCTTTGATTCCTGCTGCTCTTAAATGTCTTATAGCTTCTTTTGCTGCAAGAGAAACTGAACCATAAGCAATAATAAGAACTTCACCATCAGCACCAGTCATATCATCAAGCATAAACTCTTCATTGAGTTCTAACTCATCTGTATGCATCATAACTTTATCTTCAAGACGTTGAATCAGTTTACGACAAGTTTCGATCTCTTCAGTTGGGAAACCTTTAGCATCATGGTGAAGACCAGTAAAGTGGTATCGATACCCTTTAAACATTGGGTTAAGTACCGCTGGTTGATCTGCTTCACACTCATATGGAAGGTAATCTTCAGGAGCTCCATCAAAAGATTTACGAGGAACGATGCCTGCTGCGACTTCCTCTTCTGTTGGAAGAATAGCTTTTCCATGCATGTGACCGATTGTCTCATCAAGAAGTACGAAAACAGGTTGCATAAATCTATCAGCAAGATTGAATGCTCTTACAGTTTCTGTATAACATTCAGCTAAAGAACCAGCACATAAAGTGATAGAACGATAATCTCCATGTGAAGGATTTTTTGCCTGTCTAACATCACCTTGAGAAACACGAGTTGGAAGACCAGTTGATGGACCACCACGCATAACGTTTACAACAACCAATGGTACTTCAGTCATTTGAGCAAGACCTAAATTTTCAGCTTTAAGAGAAATACCAGGGCCTGAAGTAGCTGTCATTGTTCTAACACCAGCCATTCCAGCACCGATTGCAGCTGCAACACCGGCAATCTCATCTTCCATTTGTATACATACACCACCGACTTCTGGCATTAAGTCAGACATCTCGTGCATTACTTCACTTGATGGCGTAATTGGGTAACCACCAAAAAATCTACATCCCGCATCTTTTGCAGCTAATGCTGACAATTCATTACCATTTGAAATAACTTCTCTAGTTGCCATTATTTAGCTCCTTGTAGGTCAAGTGACATATAGTTGTTTGCAACTATTGCAACTTGACGCTCTTTTGCATCGTCTGTCAATTTAGCAAACTTATATTCTTTTTTATCAGCTACATAAATAGCAAAATCAGGGCATGAAAGCTCACATTCATTACAACCAATACAAGCTTCAGGATGATCTACTGAGATCATTGCACCTAAAGTTGAAGTGTGATCATAACGCATACCAAGTACACCGGACGGGCAAACAGATACACAAATATCACATGCCTTACAATTATCTTTATTAACCCATACAGGTACATTACCTGGGTATTCAGTCATAGCAGATGCCATATATACTCCTTCTTTACAAGTTTAATTATTTCTTCTTTTTGTTATCTAAAAATTTTCCGATAGCACAAGAGACTACGCTCTTTGCCTTAAGAGTGGTTGAATTTATAAAACCATTTTCCTCATCGGTTAGAGGATAGCCTAAGTTTCTTAAGATTTCTTTAAAATGTGCTACCAGCGCCTCATCAGCAATATCTACTGTTACATTACGAGGCTCGCACGAGAGGTCAACATCGATGCCCGAAAAACCCTCGGATTCGAGAGCTTTTGTGATTGTGTTTGCACAACCTCCACATCTAATATTATTGACCTCAAAAGTTTGAAGCATCTTATTTTTTTCCTAAAACTTCAGCGATTGCTTTACCTATCTCAGCAGGAGAAACAACAACTTTAACGCCAGCAGCAACAAGTGCTTCCATCTTCTCTTTTGCTGTTCCGGCACCGCCACTCACGATAGCACCAGCATGACCCATACGTTTGCCAGCAGGTGCTGTTTGACCAGCGATAAAGGCAACGACAGGTTTTGTGATATGTTCTTTAATAAATTTAGCAGCTTGAATCTCTAAGTCTCCACCGATTTCACCAATCATAACGATTGCATGAGTCTCTGGATCTGCTTCAAAAAGAGGCAAAAGTTGTTTGTATGAAAGACCAATAATTGGATCTCCACCAATACCAACAGCCGTAGAAATACCAAAACCCTCTCTACATACTTGGTTTGCACCCTCATAAGTCAATGTTCCAGACTTAGAGATAAGACCAACATTTCCTTTTTTGAAAATCATGCCAGGCATAATCCCGATTTTACACTCTTCAGCCGTAATAATTCCCGGACAGTTTGGTCCGATTGTTTTCATATTGTGCTTAGTAGCATACGCTTTTGCAGCTTGCATGTCACGAACTGGAGCACCTTCAGTGATCACAACTGCGAGTTCAATTCCAGCATCAGCAGCTTCCATAACAGCATCAGCAACGAAAGCAGGTGGAACAAAGATCATACTTACTGTAGCACCTGTTGCTTTAACAGCTTCAGAAACTGTATTAAATACAGGCTGACCAAGATGGACTTGACCACCTTTATTTGGTGTAACTCCACCAACAATTTTCGTACCATATGCTAAACATTGCTCAGCATGAAAAGAACCCTCTTTCCCTGTGAAACCCTGAACGATAACTTTTGTATCTTTGTTTACTAAAATACTCATCTAAATTATTCTCCTTTCGCTGCAGCTACAGCTTTGGCTGCACCATCTGCTAAATCATCTGCTGCAATAACATTTGGTATGTTTGCATTTCTTAATATTTCAGCAGCTTCAATAGCATTTGTACCATCAAGACGAACAATAACCGGTACATGCACATTAACCATTTTTGTAGCTTCTAAAATTCCATTTGCAATACGGTCACATCTTACGATTCCACCGAAGATATTAACAAATATTGCTTTTACTTTTGGGTTTTTCAAAATGATCTCAAAACCTTTTGCAACAGTCTCAGCATTTGCTTTTCCGCCAACATCAAGGAAGTTTGCAGGTGTTCCACCCATATAGTTGATTGTATCCATTGTACCCATCGCAAGACCAGCACCATTTACCATACAACCGATTTCACCATCAAGAGAAATATATGAAAGACCATAACGACTCGCTTCTCTCTCATCTGCATCTTCTTCAGAGATATCACGCATATCTTCAATTTCAGGATGACGTCCAAGTGCTGAATCATCAAATCCCATTTTTCCATCAAGTGCCAAGAAATCACCTGAACCAGTTTTTATAAGAGGATTGATCTCAATCATCTCTGCATCATTTTCCATATAAAGTTTATAAAGTTTAGATGCGAAAGAGATAAATTTCTTTTGTTCAACTGGATCAGTGATACCAAGACCAAAAACTAACTCACGGCCATGAAAACCTTGAAAACCAATAGCTGGATCAACTGCAATTTTGATAATCTTTTCAGGATTATTATGTGCTACAGTTTCTATCTCCATACCACCTTGAGTAGAAGCCATGATAACTGGCATCTCTTTAGCACGGTCAAGAACAACACCAAGATAAAGTTCATCTTTAATATCAGCGCCCTCTTCTATATAAACTTTTTGAACAAGTTTACCCTCAGGTCCTGTTTGGTGAGTCACAAGTGTCATTCCAAGAATCTCTGATGCGAATTGACCTACTTCTTCAAGTGAACGAGCCAGTTTCACACCACCGCCTAATCCACGACCACCTGCATGTATTTGTGCTTTTACAACCCAAATTTTTCCACCTAGTTCAGATGCGTTTCTCACTGCTTGATCTGGTGTATTTGCAACAATACCCCTTGGTGTAGGAACACCATATTTAGCAAAAATCTGTTTTGCTTGATATTCATGTATATTCATTTACTTCTCCTTTTTAAATTTAATTATGCTTTTGGACTTATCATATCTTCTGGTACAACATATTTATCAAACTCAGCAGGAGTTAATAAACCAAGCTTCACAGCTTCCTCTTTGAGGGTTGTTCCATTTTTATGAGCAGTTTTTGCAATTTTTGCTGCATTCTCATATCCGATATAAGGGTTTAATGCAGTTACAAGCATTAAAGAATCATTTAAGTAATGATCGATTTTATCAACATTTGCTTCAATACCAACCGCCGCATTGTCATTAAATGAAACAATAGAATCAGCAAGTAATCTTGATGATTGTAAAAAATTATATGCAATAACTGGTTTAAATACATTGAGTTCAAAGTTCCCTTGGCTAGCTGCAAAACCGATAGTCGCATCATTCCCCATAACTTGACATGTAACCATTGTCACAGCTTCGCTTTGAGTAGGATTTACTTTTCCAGGCATGATCGATGAACCTGGCTCATTTTCTGGAATCGAAATCTCTCCAAGACCACAACGAGGACCAGATGCTAACCATCTGATATCATTGGCTATCTTCATCATATCTGCTGAAAGTGCTTTTAATGCTCCATGACAAAATACTAAAGCATCATGAGAAGTCAGTGCATGGAACTTATTTGGAGCAGTGATGAAATCATGACCTGTAAGTTCACTTAATTTTTTAGCAACACGTTCACCAAGTTCTGGGTGAGCATTGAGACCTGTTCCAACTGCTGTTCCACCAAGAGCTAGTTCACGAACTGGCTCAAGAGAAACTTTGATCATCTTCTCACATTTATTCAACATCTCAACCCAACCGCTAATCTCTTGACCAAGCGTTAAAGGTGTCGCATCTTGAAGGTGAGTACGACCGATTTTTACGATATGGCTAAACTCTTCGCTTTTTGCTTGAAGTGTTGCTTTTAGCTTTGCGATCGCCGGAAGTAAACGCTCTTCTACAGAGATAACAGACGCTACATGCAAAGCTGTTGGGTAAGTATCATTTGAACTTTGAGATTTATTTACATCATCATTTGGATGTACTAATTTCTCAACTCTAAAATCACCACCAAGGATCTCAGTCGCACGATTTGCCAATACTTCATTATTGTTCATATTAGACTGAGTGCCTGAACCTGTTTGCCATACAACTAAAGGATAGTTATCATCAAGTTTTCCTGCAAGCATATCATCAGCCGCTTGTGCGATTGCATCTGCTTTTTTAGCATCAAGCTTGCCCAAATCTTTATTGACAAGAGCTACAGCTTTTTTAAGGTATGAAAATGCACGAGTAATCTCGTAAGGCATCTTCTCTTCACCGATTTTAAAGTTCTCCACAGAACGTTGTGTTTGTGCAGCCCAATACGCATCAAGAGGAACTTCGATTGCTCCCATTGTGTCTTTTTCAATACGTGTTGTCATAAAACTTACTCTCCTTGGAAAAAATTATTTTGATTGAGTGTATCAATAAGCGTTTGTACAGAAGAACAAGATTTTGCGAACATCTCTTTTTCTTTCTCATTTAAAGTTACTTCGATAATTTTTTCAGCGCCATTTGCTCCAAGCATTACCGGAACTCCAGAGACAACATCACTATATCCATATTCACCATCAAGATATACGGCACAAGGATGGATCTGTTTTGTATCTTTAAGAATTGCTTCTACCATAATACCCGTAGACTTTGCAGGTGCATAATACGCAGAACCAGTTTTAAGATACCCGACTATTTCTGCTCCACCATGACGTGTACGCACAACGATTTCTTCAATCTCTGCATCACTTAAAACATCAGTTAAGGGAACACCAGCAACTGTAGAATAGCGAGGAAGCGGAACCATATCATCACCATGACCACCCATAACAGAAGCACGTATTTGTCCTCCACCATATCCGAGTTTTTCTTGAATAAATGAAGCCATTCTTGAACTGTCTAATACACCAGCCATGCCAATCACTCTGCTTCTATCAAAGCCACTCTCTTTGAGAGCTACATAAGTCATAGCATCAAGAGGATTGGAAACCATGATGATAATAGCGTTTGGAGAGTATTGGGCGATCCCTTTTATAACCTCTTTGGTGATATTCGCATTGATCATCAAAAGATCGTCACGACTCATCCCTGGTAAACGAGGGCTTCCAGCAGTCACAACAACAACATCACAATCTGTAAGATCAGACATATCCTCTGCTACTTTAACAACCGTATGACTTCTGACTGCTGAAGCTGCTTGACTCATATCTAAAGCTTTCCCTTTAGCTACGTCAATTTTATTATCTCTTAAAATAATCTCGTGACAAGATCCTAGCATTGCAAGTGAATAAGCTACTGTCGCACCAACATTTCCAGCGCCGACAATACCAACTCTTTTTCCTTGATTCATTAATGGACTCCTCAAATAGTTTGCCTATAGCCCTTGCATCATATACTTAAGTAAACCTGTGCAAACACAAGTTATTTTAAGTATAAAAAGGCCATATTTTTTACACCTCTTATGATACACTAACAACTATAACTATTCTATAAGGAGAACGAAAGATCACTCAAACTTTTTTTTATGTTTCATTTTGTAGCATTATGTATGTTTTTTATGTGTGTAGAATAGTTACAACTAAAGATATGCTTCCCATCTTTTCCCTTTACAAAATAGAGATATGATGTTTTCTCTGGGAAAATAGCAGCTTTAATTGCATCAAAACCAACATTACATACGGGAAATTCCGGTAAACCTTTATTTAGATACGTATTGTATGAACTTTTATCATTTGTAATTCTTTGATGTGTGACTTTAACGTGTGAATACTTTCCATAGTTCAATGTTCCGTCCATTTGGAGCTTCATCCCCTCTTTTATACGGTTATAGATGACAGAACTCACAAGTGACATCTCTTCTTTGGAGCCTGCTTCTTTTTGAATCACTGAAGCAATTGTTACATATCGAAACCATTCTTCTTTATTATATTTTCCCAATACTTTGTTTGAATACTCAATCATCTTTGTATTTGATTTTTCTAAAAGTGTTTTAATAAGAGTCTCTTCATTGACACCGACAGAAAATCGATAGGTATCTGGAACAAATTGCCCCTCTTTATAATGGGTATATTTATCATAATTTTTTTGTAAGAGCTCTCTATTTAAATGAAGTTCTTCGGCGAGTTGATTTAAGAAGATATAAGTCGTTTCACCTGGTATCAGTGTAACATCTTCCATAGAAGGTTTTGTAGTAGCTAGTTTGTATAAAAAGTCAGCATGAGTCATGACAGTTTCATTCAAATCAATAAGCCCTTTTTGTGGCCTACCAAAAAATCGTATCAAAACGGCATCAAGCCTTGTAACACTATAGTTTTGTTCAGATAGCTGTGTTATAATATTACTCATAGAGCCACCTGGTATCACAACCGTTTTTGGGGTTACAATAATCATATTTAGGTAGTACATGAACGAAATAAGTATCAGTAGCGCAATCTCAAAGCTCCATTCAATTATAGTAAGCTTCTTTTTATTCATATTTTTATCTCTTGTAATAATTTTTATATCTGCAATCAATGGTATTGAAATTAAAAGTTTAAAATTTCCATCGATTAATATCGAGAAATTATACATAAAATGGGATCAAAAACTTATCGTCACAGCACAAAGCATTGAAATAAAAACATCTAAGAAGAAAAAAATAGAATTAAATTATCAAAAAAAGCTCAAAAATTCTTTTGATATTTTACGAAATGTGTATGAATTCTCTGATCTAGTACAAGAAATTGATATTAAAAAGATTACTATCAATGACACAAATATCTCATTTCGATATAAAATAGATGAAGATAGTTTTCTTTCCATAAAATCTGGTAAGATCAAAGCTTTATGTAGGATAGAGGCACAAAAGAATCGTTCTATTGTTTATATTAATCAATTTGAAAACACCAAAGAGCAATTTCATATTTATGGTATAGCCATTATCGATAATACTAAGGAAGAAATAACAAGCAAACTACATATGGATATTCTGCGTGATGCAAATCTTACGCTCTACATGTATATGAATACCAACAAACTTTTTTACAGTGCAGAGTCACACAAAAGTATCGATAATCTGCCCCAAATTGTCAAAATTTTAAATATCCCTAAAGATATCAATAAGTGGATATATGATGCTACGAAAGTCAAAGATACAAATCTGAAAACTTTATATGGAAGTGTCAATCTTCTCAAACCTGAAGAAATAATGCAATATATCTATGTAGATGCTGATTTTAATGCTTTAGAATATACCTTTGATACTAGATTAGCACCCATTATCACCTCAAATACAAATCTCATATTTGAAAAAGGAATCTTACACATACGCCCTAAAAATGGGAAATTTCACAATCAAGATCTTAATAATAGTTATGCAGATATCGATTTTAATCCTGATAAATATCTCTTGACCTTGCACCTTCAAGATCTTCTTTCACTTGATAGCGATGTTTTAGATCTCTTAAAAACATACAAAGTAAATATTCCCTTTATGCAAACTAGCTCAAAAGTAGATACAAATCTTTTCATCTCTGTAAAACTTGAAAATTCAGATACACAGGTAGATGGAAACTTTACAATTGGACAAGGAACATTTTTATATAGAAATATGAATCTTGATGCTTCAAATGGATTTGTTAGGCTTAAAGGGTCACAAGTAGATATTAAAAGACTAAAACTCTCTTATAAAGATAGCATAGATACAAATGTAAGTGGTACTCTCGATCCAAATAAAAGTGTAGGAAAAATAGAAATAGATATTAATAAAATGAATTTTACCAATCTTATTCTAAAACCAAATAAGTCAAAAGCACATCTTACATATTTTATTACACCAAAAGAGGATAATATCAGTGTTTCCCCTCTTCTCTTTGATCATAAGGGAGATGAAGTAAGATTGGACGCTTTCAATATGAAAGTCAATTTAGAAACACTTTATGCAAAACTCTCAAGATTCCAAGTCTCTGTATCTGATAAACTTACAGGCTTTTTATGGGGCGATGTCAACCTTGATAAACTCACTGCCAATCTCAACCTTGATATCACAAAACTACAATATAAGACAATCAAACTAGATCAAGCGATTCTTCCAGTTTCTATCAAATATGATAAAAAAATACAAATAAATGCAGCAAATAAAATTGCGCTAAAAATAAAAGATAATAAAGCGATCTTAAGTCCAATGCAGTTGACCCTCGATACGGGAAAAATGAAAATAGCTAATACTAACATCAATATTACTGATCAACTGAGTTCTAATTTTGCTGTTGATTATGATACAAATACAAGTACAGGGAGTATAGTCTTACAAAAAGTAAATCTCAAAAATACACTTTTAAAAAGTTTTTTTAATAAAAATGAAACATATACACTGAGCATAAGTAAAAAAGATACTGATACTGAAATTTTCATGAACAAATATAATACAAAACTCCTTTTACAAGAGAATGATTTATGGGCCCTGCGATGTGAAGATTTTAGTAAAATTTATAAAAATATTCCATTATTTAAAGATTACAATATCACAAATGGAAGTCTCACTATCGCTTCTACTAGCCAAGATGATAATTTATTTTTTAGCGGAACACTCAAATATCCATATAAACTTCTTGTAAAAGAGAATAAACCCCTAGATACCTACATGTTCAATGGCTCCTACTCTCCAAAGAAAACAGAGTTTAAAATTAATGATGATTTTCAAATGGAAATAGCAAATAAAGAGATTAAAATCAAATCAGATAATATAGGTTTTAATATTCCAGAATTTGTAAAGTTTAGTGATGAGCACAAAATAAATACAGATTCAAAAGAGGGTATGCCCATCATTTTAAAAGCAAGAAATAGCTACCTCTACTATAAAGAGGACAGAAAAATGCTTGCAGACACATTAGATGTACAGTTTTTTAATTCAGAAATCACAGCACAGCTCAAGCATCAAAAAGGAAATGCTTCATTTAATCTCAATAAATATGGTCTCTTCTATCTTCACGGATCAAATTTTGATGATCTCTTTATGGAAAAACTCTTCGCTACATCCAAATTTTCCAAAGGTGCACTCTCTTTTACATTTAATGGAGCATTTGAGGACTTTTCAGGGATTATTGAGATTAAAAATACGATTTTAAAAGAGTACAAAGCCTTGAATAATGTTTTTGCCTTTGTCAATACAGTTCCATCACTTGTCACTTTTAGTGTGCCTGATTATTCTAAAAAAGGCTTACATGTAGAGAATATGTATGTTGGATTTACTGCCAAAAAAGGTTTATATGATTTAAGTGACCTATCCCTCACATCTAAAGAGATCAAGATCTACGGAAAAGGCACAATGAACTTAAGAACCGATACACTAGATCTTGATATGAACTTAAAAACAGACTTGGGATCTAAAGCATCTAAAATTCCTATCGTTGGCTATATACTTTTTGGTAAAGACAGTCTTTCAACTTCGCTCAAAGTCACGGGAAGTATTTATGATCCCGATGTCAGTACAACTGTAGCGAAAGATATGATTATTGCGCCGCTCAACATTATAAAAAGAGCGTTGTTACTACCCGTAGAGTTATTTTCTCCGAGTAGTAAAGAAGAGTAAAAAAGAGAACCGCTATTCATTTCTTAAAACAGTGAGGATGTCAACTTCACTTGCTTTTTTAGCAGGATAATAAGAAGAAAGAATAACAATAAAGAAAGCACCAAAAACGATAATAGCAAAATCAAGAACACTTAGGTCCAATGGAAGTGTCGTCGTCGGATAAACATCTTTTGGAAGATGCACGATATCAAATGTACTCAAAATCCAAATACCGCTTAGTCCTAAAATAACACCGGTTAAAATCCCACCGATTCCTATAACAATACCAAGATATAAAAATACTTTTTTAATCTCTATCTTAGAAGCCCCAAGTGAGAGTAAAAGAGCGATCTCAGAGCGTCTATTCATAACCGTCATAAGAAGTGAAGAGATAATATTAATCGATGCGATAAGAATCAATAACATCAGTACAATAAAGAGTGATGTCTTTTCTAAAGCAAGTGCCGCAAAAAAGTTTGTATTATCTTGCCACCACCCTTTGACTATGACAGTATCAGGTAATATCTTTCCTATCTTTTTGATATCTTCTTCGGGATGAGGAGAATAGATGTGAATACCATCAAATCGATCTAAAGGAACGGAGAGAACCTTTTGTAAAGATTCTATATCGGTGTAGCTGTACGCTTTATCATAAGCGATCAATCCTGAATCAAAAAAGTCCCTCACTGTAAATCTTTTTATCTTTGGAGTAACAGCAAGTCCACCAGGTTCAACCTGCGTAAAAATATACATCAGTTTATCATTTTTTTGGATCTGATACTCTTCTTGAAGAGGCTTCCCAATAATGACACTAAATTTTGGATAAGTTTTGTTTTCTACAGCTTTTTTAAATATGCTATTGACTTTTGATTCTGCTTTAAAATCAACTCCAAAGATGTAACCACCTTCAAGTGTCGAACCACTTCTTGTCATAACAGAAGACATAACAAAAGGACTAAAATCAAGATTTGGAAATTTATTTGTAAGTGTTGATAATAGCTCTTCATTTACAGAGCCATCAAATTTTGGAAGGATTGTTAAGGGATAGTTCATAACTGTAAGTTTATTTTTAAACTCTTTGTCAAAACCATTCATCAGTGCCATAGCAATGATAAGAACCATAACGCCAAGAGTAATACCTAAAAATGCTAAAAGTGCCGAGAGAAAGATAAAAGGCTGTTCTTTGTCAAAGCGTAAAAAACGCTTGACAAGATAGGGAATGATATTTGTATTCAAGACGCAAATACACCTTTTTTCGGACCACTCACACCACAACACTGTTTATACTTTTTACCGCTTCCACAAGGACAAAGGTCATTTCTAGCCGTTTTTTTATCTACCATCAAATCATCATTATCATGTTTATTAAGATCTAACTGAGAGAGTTCTTGCTCTCTTTCAGCCTCTTCTTGACGTGCAAATTCAGCAACTTCGTCTTCAGCTGCTTTCATTTGAAATTGAATAATATGAAGTGTTTTTACTGTATTATATTTGATATTTTCAACCAATTCGCTGAAAAGATTATAACTCTCTTTTTTGTACTCTACTAAAGGATCTTTTTGATTGTATGCACGAAGACGAATTCCCGTTTTCATGTTATCCATCGTATAAAGATGCTCTCTCCATGCTGTATCTAAAGTTTTTAGATAAAACTCTCTCTCAACATCCCCTCTAAGTGTTTCATCCAAGACAGCCATTTTGTCATCATAGAAATTTTTAATATCCAAAAGAAGTTTTGCATAAAGATCATCATAATTAAGTGATTTAAGTGATTTAAGTGATTCACTATCTAGAGAAAAATTGATCTCTTCTCTTAGCATAAGAGAGAGTTTTTCAAGATTAAAATCTTCTGGAGCACTTCCACTAAATATAGTACACTCGATAAGTAAACTTACAAGATATTCTTCTCTGATAAGATTAATTTTTGCGGCTGTATCATACTCAGGATTTAAAAGCTCATTTCTAAATTTATAGATGATTTTTCTTTGCTCATTGGCTACATCATCATACTCAACAATCTGTTTACGCCCTTCATAATGAAGCTGTTCCACTTTTTTCTGCGCTTTTTCAACCGCGCGTGTTACCATTTTTGATTCTATAAACTCGCCATCTTCAACACCAAGTCTTTCCATAATAGCTTTGATCTTATCTGAACCAAAAATACGAAGAAGACTATCTTCAAGTGAAAGATAAAATTGAGTTGTTCCTGGATCACCCTGACGACCTGAACGTCCACGGAGCTGATTATCAATACGGCGATTTTCATGTCTTTCAGTTCCTAAGATATATAAACCACCAAGATCTTTGACCTCTTGGCTAACTTTAATATCAACTCCACGTCCAGCCATATTTGTAGCAATAGTCACCGCACCTTTAAGTCCAGCAAATTTAATAATCTCACCCTCTTGCGCGTGATTTTTTGCATTTAAAACTGTGTGTGCAATCTTCTGTTTCTTCAAAAATTCATGCAGTTTTTCAGATTTTTCAATGGATGCTGTACCGATGAGAACAGGCTGACCATTTGTTGCAAGTTCTTTTATTTTTTCTACAACTGCATCAAATTTTTCAAGTTCAGTTTTATAGATAAGGTCATTCAAATCAGCACGAGCAACTGGAAGATTTGTAGGAATCGAAACAACATCAAGGTTATAGATCTGAGCGAATTCTGTTGCTTCTGTCTGAGCAGTACCAGTCATTCCTGAGAGCTTGTCGTACATTCTAAAATAATTTTGAAATGTAATATCTGCAAGTGTTTGTGTTTCCTGCTTAATCTCTACACCCTCTTTTGCTTCAAGTGCCTGATGCAGACCTTCTGAAAATCTACGACCTTCACTTAAGCGTCCAGTAAACTCATCAACAATGACAATTTCACCCTCATTAACGACATAATCAACATCGATTTCAAAAAGATAATTTGATTTTAGTGCTTGATCCAAATGGTGTGAAAGTGTCGAGTTCTCAACACTATAAAGGTTCTCAACTCCAAAAAGTTCTTCAGCTTTTGTGATCCCCTCTTCTGTGATAAGTACAACCCTATCTTTTTCATCTACAGTAAAATGCTCATCTTTCACCATTTTTAGAGCAACACCGTTTGCTTGTTTGTAAGCTTCTAAAGTTTTATTGACCGGTCCAGAGATAATAAGCGGAGTTCTTGCTTCATCAATCAAAATTGAATCCACTTCATCAACGATAACAAAGTTGTGTCCGCGTTGAACCATATTTTCTTTCGTATAGCTCATATTGTCACGAAGATAATCGAATCCAAATTCATTATTTGTTCCATAAGTAATATCTGCATGATACTGCTTACGCTTTTCATGAGGATCATTTATACTTTCTAAAACAACGCCGACACTAAAACCTAAAAACTCATACAAAGGTGTCAAATCTAAAGCATCACGGCGAGCAAGATAGTCATTTACAGTTACAAGATGAACACCTTTTTTAGTCATAGCATTTAATATGATAGGGAGAGTCGCAACAAGAGTTTTACCCTCACCTGTTTTCATCTCGGCAATTCTGCCTTCATGTAAAACCATTCCGCCTAAAAGCTGGACATCATGATGACGCATACCAAGAGTTCTTACAGATGCTTCTCTTGTGATTGCAAAAGATTTTTCTAAGATATCATCTAAAGTTTTACTTTTATCTAAAATAAGGTTTTGAAGTTCGCTAAATGTACCTTTTAGTTCATCATCACTCATTTTTTTGTAAAATTCTTCTAAAGCGTTTATATTATTTATACGTTTTTGATACTTTTTCAGCTCTCTGTCATTTTTAGTTCCGAATACTTTGCCTACGAACGCTTGTAGCATTTTAAACCTTGTCTTAAATTTTTTTTATTCTATCATACTAAAGATATATTTTGGCTAAATAGGCTACTAAGCGCTATATATAATTGATTTGATATAATAATGAAAAAAAATGGAGTAATATGAAAAAAACAATAATCTTATCGCTTTTATGTGCGAATCTTTTTGGTTTTGCGGAAAATCTAACTACCTTTTCGGCGCATTTTGTACAAACAGTTGTAGACGATAAAAAAACGACGATAAAATATAATGGCGATATCAAAGCAAAAAGACCAAATATGGCTATGTGGAACTATACAAATCCAGTCAAAAAAGAGATCTACATCAATAGTTCAGATCTTGTGATTATCGAACCGGAAATTGAGCAGGTGATACTTAAAAAAGTGGGTAATACGATCGCATTTTTTGAGATGCTAAAAAATGCCAAAAAGGTAAACAATGAACTTTATAAAGCAACATATGAAAAACTAAAAATCGATATACATGTAAAAGCAAATAAAATTGATTCTATTACATATCTTGATGAATTAGAAAACAGAGTCACAATACAGTTTACAAATCAGGTAGAAAATCAAAAGATGGATGATAAAGTATTTACTGCAAAAATACCTGCAGACTTTGACATAGTTCATCAATAAGAGGTTTTACATGTAAGCAAAAGCTGCTTACATATAAATAGTTATACAGGCTTAATAACTACGCCGTATTTATTTTGGGCTACATCACGAGCTTCAAGATGATAATCTTTGATCTCATTGAAGTTTAAGTATTTATAAACACTTGCTTCTTTACCCTCAAGTTTTTGAGGAACAATACTCATGTACTCTTCAACACTCGGAATGCGTCCTAGCTTCGCACAAACAGCTGCAAGTTCAGCAGAACCAAGATACACTTGAGTTCCTTTTCCAAGACGATTATCAAAGTTACGTGTAGAAGTTGAGAACACTGTAGAACCTGGACGTGCACTTGCTTGGTTCCCCATACAAAGAGAACATCCTGGAACCTCAGTTTGTGCTTCTATAGCATTGTAAACATCATAATAACCTTCGTTGATAAGTTGTTGCTCATCCATACGAGTTGGCGGAACAATCCAGAATTTTTCAACAGCAACTTTGCCTTCACCACGCATCACTTCACCAGCTGCACGGTAGTGACCGATATTTGTCATACAAGAACCTAAGAATACTTCATCGATTTTTTCACCAGCAACTTCACTTAAAAGTTTTACGTTATCTGGATCATTTGGACAAGCAAGAATTGGCTCTGTGACTTGACTTAGATCGATATCAATAACAGCCGCATACTCAGCGTCAGCATCGGGTTTCATAAGTGTAGGGTTAGCCAACCACTCTTTCATTTTATCTGCACGACGTTGAAGCGTACGAGCATCTTGGTAACCATCAGCGATCATCGATTCGATCAAAGTAACGTTTGATTTTAGGTATTCGATAACCGGCTCTTCGTTTAGTAAAACTGTACAAGCAGCAGCAGAACGTTCAGCTGAAGCATCAGAAAGCTCAAATGCTTGCTCAGCTTTGAGATTTGGAAGACCTTCTATCTCTAAAATACGTCCGTTGAAAATATTTTTCTTACCTTTTTTCTCAACAGTCAAAAGACCTTTTTGAATTGCAAAGTAAGGGATAGCATTTACAAGGTCACGAAGTGTGATACCTGGTTGAAGCTCTCCACTAAAACGTACAAGTACAGATTCTGGCATTGTAAGAGGCATACTTCCAGTAACACCAGCAAATGCAACGATTCCAGATCCACCAGGGAAAGAGATACCAATTGGGAAACGTGTATGGCTATCTCCACCTGTTCCTACAGTATCAGGAAGCGTTAAACGGTTCAACCATGAGTGGATAACTCCATCACCCGGACGAAGTGCAACACCTGAACGGTTCGAGATAAAGTCTGGCAAAGTATGGTGCATAATCACATCTGATGGTTTTGGATATGCCGCTGTGTGACAAAATGACTGCATGACCAAATCAGCTGAAAAACCAAGAGCTGCAAGTTCTTTGATCTCATCACGAGTCATCGGACCAGTTGTATCTTGGCTTCCTACTGTCGCAGTAACTGGCTCAACATACATACCTGGACGAACACCAGTTGTTCCACAAGCCTTGCCTACCATTTTTTGAGCAAGCGTATAACCTTTGCCTGTGTCAGCAGGTTGTACTGGAGTTAAGAATAGTTCTGATGTACCAAGACCTAAAACACCGCGAGCTTTTGCAGTGAGTCCTCGACCAATAATAAGTGGAATACGTCCACCAGCACGAACTTCATCAACGATAGTATTTGGATTTAATGCAAATGTAGCGATACATGACCCATTTTTGTGAGCTTCTCCTTTGAATGGATAAATAGTGATAACATCACCAGTTTCCATTTGTGTAACATCTAGTTCTAGTGGAAGTGAACCAGAATCTTCACATGTAGCAAAGAAGATAGGAGCAATGATGTTACCAAGAACAACACCGCCAGTACGTTTGTTTGGAACGCCAGAAATATCATCACCCATATGCCACTGAACAGAATTTACACCTGATTTACGGCTAGAACCAGTTCCAACAACATCACCAACATAAGCAAGTGGATGCCCGTTTTCTTTCAAAGTTTTGATAGTAGAAAGAGCATTTTCCATTCTTGACTGAAGCATAGAATTTGCATGAAGTGGAATATCTGAACGTGTAAACGCTTCAGATGCAGGTGAAAGATCATCTGTATTTGTTTCACCAGGAACTTTATAAACAGTTACTGTAATCTCTTTTGCTAGTTCTGGTTTAGAAGTAAACCACTCAGCATTTGCCCATGAAGTCATAACTTCAGTTGCAGCGGCATTCCCAGCTTTGTAAAGTTCTTCAACATCATTAAATGCATCATACACAAGAAGGGTATGTTTTAAAGCCTCAACAGCTTCTTTTACAACAGCACTGTTAATTGATTTCAATGCATCGACTAAAGGTTTCACATTGTAACCACCAAGCATCATTCCAAGCATTTGAGTTGCTGTTTCACAACTAATAGAATCAACTTTTACATTGTCTTGAACTATATCATTTAAAAATGCTGCTTTTACATAGGCTGCATCATCAACACCAGGAGAAACACGATTTGTCAAAAGTTCAACATAATAACTAGCGTCACTATCATTTTTTTTGATCATCTCTATCAACTGTGCTGTTTGTTCAGCTGAAAGTGGAAGTGGAGGAACACCTAACTCTGCGCGCTCAGCAACGTGAGCTTTATAATCTTCGATAAAAGCCATCATGACTCCTCTTAATTTTATTTTATGTTCGATTATAACTGAAAAATTTGTTCATTTTTTTCTTGTGTTAACTATAGTAACACTTAAAGTGAGATTTTTTTACATAATGTGTATTTATGTAACATATTATTACAAGATTTCTCTGATCCCTTTTGAATTTGGCTCAGAAAGTATTCCACTATCTTCAAGCTGTTCTATTACACGTGCTGATCTATTGTAACCTATTTGTAATCTTCGTTGAAGGTAAGAGATTGATGTTTTCTTTTCAGACAAAATAATATTTTTTGCTTCTTCATAAAGTGGATCAAGTTCCTCATTTGAGTCAGAAGAAGAACCGCTTCTACTGTATTCATTCTCTTCTACTAAAAAGCTTTTATCATACGCTGGTTTACGCTGGGACTTAATAAAGTCAACGATCTTCTCGATCTCCTCTTCTGTAGTCCAAGGCGCATGCAGACGTACAAGTCCTGTCGCGCCTGGAGGTGTAAAAAGCATATCTCCTCGACCTAGTAATGACTCAGCGCCCTGTTGATCGAGGATGATCTTACTATCTATTTTTTGCCCTACTCTATAGCTTATACGTGATGGAAGATTTGCTTTGATAAGTCCTGTGACAACATCAACAGATGGACGTTGCGTAGCAACGACCAAGTGAATCCCTGCGGCTCTTGCCATCTGGGCAAGTCTTGCGATGGAGTGTTCCACATCTTTGCCACTTGTCATCATCAAGTCAGCAAGTTCATCGATGATAATAACGATATATGGAAGCTCTTTGCCACCCTCTTTTTTAATCTTTTCATTGTAGTTTTCTATGTTTTTTGTACGAGTATCACTCATCATCTCATAACGTCTCTCCATCTCAGAAACCATATTGTTAAGTGCCACGACAGCTTGTTTTGCTTTTGTGATTACAGGAGTTAAAAGATGCGGGATATCATTGTAGATAGAAAATTCAAGCATCTTTGGATCAATCATCAAAAGACGTAATTGATCTGGAGAGTTTTTATACAAAAGACTTAATATCATCGAGTTGATACCAACACTTTTTCCACTTCCCGTAGTTCCAGCAATAAGCAAGTGAGGAAGTTTTTTAAGGTCTGTTATAAAAGGTCTTCCAACAATATCTTTTCCAAGGATAAGCGTGAGTGGAGATTTTGATTCTTGAAACAGTTGACTTTCTATAAGATCTCTCATATAGATCGTTTCTACTGTTTTATTTGGAATTTCAATTCCTACGACATCTTTTCCAGGAATCGGGGCTTGAATGCGGATAGTCTGAGCACGAAGAGCCATAGCAAGATCATCTTGAAGATTTAAGATTTTAGAAACTTTAACATTTGCCGCTGGTTTAAACTCGAAGGTAGAAACAACAGGTCCAGCGTAAGTTCTAATAACATCGCCATCAATATTAAAGTGAGAAAGTTTTGCTATAAGGTCTTTGATCTTATCATCAAGTTCCACTTCATCTACCATATTTGTTTTTGCTGGTGCTTTTTGTAAAAAATCAGCTGATGGAAGTTTAAAGTTTTTAGGTTTATCTACTTTTCCCTTTTCTATATTTTCAAGCAATTTAGTATTTTCCTCAAGCTCTTCTACTATTACCGCACCTTTTTGCTCTTTGACTTTTTTTGCAAGAGAAACAATAGTTCTATTTTCCTCTTTTACTTCATCTATCTCTTCTTCAATTTTCGACGCAACCTGAGGCTCTTTTTTCTCTTCTCTTTTAATGAGTTTGATCTCAAAGGCAGTATCATCCACTTCATCAAAATTACTTTGATAAACCTCTTCTGGTTCTTGGTAAACGTACTCTTCTTTTAGAGGTTCGTATGCTGCGTCTTCTATTTTTTGCTCAGACTTTTGGATCTCTTCTTTCGCTTTTTGCAATTGTGCTTGTTTTTGTTCTTGGGCTCTAATTTTCTCTTTCTCTTGCGCTCTCATTTTTGCTTTTTCTCGGCTTACATGTAAGTAGTTTTTAAAAATATCAAATCTTTCTAAAAGAGGTTCTATGAGTTCGTGAAAAGTCTTATCAAAATAGATGGTCACACCTACGATAGTCGTTACAAACCAAAAAATCCAAACACCAAAAAGACCGATAAATGGAGAAAGAAACTCTACGAAATTTGCCCCAAGCGTTCCTCGAAACTCATTTGAAATAATCAAACCTTGAAAAATAATAAGTGAAAAAAAGATTAGCACAGATGCCAGAGTAATTTCCACTGATCTCAGAGTAAATGTTGGATATCTGTAGATGTAATACAGTGGATAAAGAAGAATAAATGGATAGAAATAAGAGATATATCCAAAAGTCTCATGATTAAACTCTCCAAAAAGAGCTCCAAGTTTTCCGATTATAGAGCTATCGGCCAAAATTGTTGAAACTCCAAGGTAAATAAAAATACCAAAAACTACAATAAATAATATATTTCGCAATAAAAAATCCTAATGTAAAATGAAAGTGGAGTATAGCAAAAAAAGTAGCACAGAGGCTACTTTATGTAGTTTACTAAAGAAAGTTGGGAAACTTTTGAGATAGTTGAATATATAGCTTGATAATTTAATTGGAGCTGACTTAATTGTAAAGTCGCCTGCGCGATATCTGTATCAGTAACATTTGAACGTAAACTTTGAGCATTTAATGTAAGAGTTTGCGCGCGATCTGAAGCTGCTTGAAGAGATTGCGACTGGACACCTGATTTTGATTGTTCCTTTGAAATGTGCCTATCAAGATTATCTATCATCTGAATACCGTTTTGAATTCCAGCATTTCTAAGATCACCTGATGATGCATCTGCTCTATATTTACCCTGCTCTACTGAGCTTATGATCGCATCGATGCTCGCAAAAAAGTCTGTTTTAGGATCACTAATAGTTAGTGCGCTATTTGCATTAAATTCCAAACCAGAACCTATAAGAGTAGTGCTTGTACTATTTGCATCAGAGAATGAAATATTTGCTTTTGTTGTACTTGCATTTTTATCTTCAAACTGTATTTGCCCTTTTACATCAAGAGAAACTGTTGATTTGGAATCGGCCGATGTTACAGCATTATCATAATTGGTACTTGTATTGCTTGCGGGCAAAGTATTACTTACAACCATATTTACAACATCGGTAAGTTGCTTGTATGTCATATCGTTGCCATCTACGGCAGTTCTTGGGCTTGCCATATTGTAGATCGCATAGTTTGTTGTTCCGCCATCAAGAGAAAAAGTAGAACCGCCATCAGCTGTATTTTTAATATCTATTTGAGCATTAAAAGGAGTTCCATTAATATTTGTACCTGAGAGTTTTAGCTGTTGGGGAGCACCCGTAGAAACAAAAGGGGATGTCCCTGCAACATCAGATAATTTCGTGCTATTTGTTGCATAAGAATTATCTGATTTTACTATTTGTGGAACATTTGATAAAAGCGTATTTCCAGATTGGGTAAATGCTGCATTATCGTAAGTGATCCCAGCATTTGAAGAAAGTCCAGCTGTAGCATTATTACTAGCATCCAAAGATGTGAGCTGAATATTTATGCCATTCGTCGCGCCGGTTGCTGTAGAAAAATTTATCTGACCATTGCTCATATTGATTGCAAAATCAGGTGTTGTTCCGTATGAACCTTTTATGGCAGTAAGAAGATCTTGCACTGTTGATGTGGCACCTATTGTAAATGAGCTTGTAACTGAATTTCCACTTGCGTCTGTACCACCTAATTTAATAGAACTAATATTTGATGGAAAAATATTTTTCAACAATGTACTAGAAGTTGCTAGATCTCCAGATTGTGTTCTCATATCCATATTTAAGCTAAAACTATCAGGCGTAAACTGATCTTGCTGTTGTCCAACTTGAGCCGTATAACTCGTAAGTGCACTTTTTGTAAAATCTAACACATGCGTGCCATTACTATTTAAAGTATCGAGGTTTACGACAGATCCACTTGAATCGACATTGCCAACCATATGAAAATCAAGTTTTGAGCTTCCAGGCAAATTATCTTGTATCTCAATTTGGCCTACCGCATTTAGGTTGACATTTACTACTTTATTTATAGATGTATTACCATATGCCTGACCGATTTTGTCTAAGAGACTTTGAACAGAGTCACCATCATTCATATTGATAGTTGTTTTAAAAGTAGAGCCGTCATGACTAGTTCCAGAAATATAAAAATGATTTTGAGAGCTTGTATTATCCACAGCCGTACTAGAAGCACCCATAAGATCTCTTATCGTATCTGTTGGCGCTATAAATTGCTGTGTACCTGTGCTTGCAGGCAATGAAGTATCTGTCATGATATGAGGATGAAGGGCAGATTGATTAAAATTTTGCACATTTGTTGTAATCACTCTTTTGGTCGTACTCTCTTGACCTAAAAACATATCAGAACCAGGAACATTATATGCCTGAGTAGCATTCGAGCCTAAAAAAGATGTCAAAGACTGATCATTTCCAAGATAATTTCCATTCGCATCTATAGGCTTTTGATTCACCATAGATCCTGAAAAAATATATTGACCATTTATAGATGTATTTGCCAAACTTTTAAGCTGTGTTTCAAGCCCTCTCATCTCACCTGCGAGTGCTTGCATACTCTGTGGAGAGTTGGCAGCTGAACCTGCTTGTATCAGTTTTGTTTTGAACTGATCAAGAGTTGCGGTAATCGAACTTATAGTTGAATCAGTTTGTTGAGAAAATTTCAATCCACTGTTTGCGCTAGTAGATACTTGCTTAAAAGTATTGATCTCATTATCAAGTCGCATAGTGTCGGCAAATGAAGTCGGTGCTTCATATGCGTATTCAAATTTCTGTCCTGACGCAATTTGTCTATTGACATCAAAAAGTTGCTGACTAAGATTATTTGAATTAGAATTTTGAACTTGATAATACATACTTTGAGTTATTCTCATATCACATCTCCATCTGTCGTGCGTTTACCCATAAAACCTTATTAAGCAATAAAAGTTCCATTAAAGCCTATGCATGTATATCGTCCAATATATTTATAATTTAAACACGTCTTCTAAATCTTATTTTAATAATTCTTTTTGTATAATTCTACTCTTCAAAAATGCCTGCGTGGTGAAATGGTAGACACGGCGGATTCAAAATCCGCTGTCGCGAGACATGGCGGTTCGAGTCCGCCCGCAGGTACCACTACAAACCCCCTATTTTACGAACCTTCAAGACTTAAGAATATATTGGGTGACAATTTAGGTGACAAAAAGTATTTAGTTTTCATACTTTCTTGCCTCAGTAATTGATTTATTTCCTGACTACTTATTCATTATTAATTAACGGCTTCATCTTCCGCCAATTCAAATACTAAGTGCAACACCTAATTAAACTGCTACATATCAACTAATATACATTTGTTACTTAAAACGGATTCTCCACCATCTCTACAGGTGCAATCTCAATATGCTCTGGCAAATCTTTATTTTTAAGCTCTGCAATCGTTGCATCAATAATACGCTTTAACTCATAAGCGTATTGTAATCCCTCTTTATCTTTTGTGAGTTCTATGGTTCCTGAGATTGATACTCTATCAAGTCTGTTTTCAATTGTAAGCTCTCCAATACTCAAAGAGTCTGCCTCATTTGCATAAGGGATGAAATCTTTTTTACTATTTGGCATTAATATCCTTTATTGAAGTTATGAATTTTTCTCTCTAGCTTATCAATGAAGCCTTCTCCTGAATGTGTTGCTGGTGCAGTGGTAATAGCTGTTGTTGAAGTACCCTGTGCTAGAGGTACAAGCCTACTATTGCCTTTTGGAGATGGAAGTTCCATTGCATGTTGTTTGGCAGATGGGTTCATCTTTGGAAAGAGATTGATACCAATGAGCTGTTCAAGTTGAGCGATACTAACAACACTGTAATCATCTCCAGCGGCATTAGGTGTTACATATGCAGCAGCTTGTCCAGTTGATGGAATATAGATAGCTTTAAAGATTGATGTAGGTACTAAGACTCTTCCACCTATACGTTGGATATTACTTCCTTGATATATGGGTCCAGTAATAATATAGGTCTCTCCTACTTTTTTAGTGAGATATCTTGTAGATGATTCAATATGAGACCAGATACCTGCATTATTGTTATGGACTTGAGGAACCATGTTGGCTAGAGTAAAGCATTCATTATTGCTTTGAGGGTCAATGAAGTCAGCAGATGGAGACATGTGACCCCTGTCATATCCTGAATGCGCGTAGTCATTTAATTCTGCTCTTTCATTGTGAGAGAGTCTCTCTTCTGCATGAAACTCATTACTTCTTTCTGCTTTACCTGAAAGCATATTGCGTGTTAGGTGCTCAGCACTCCATAGAGGCCCCTTAGAGACTCCTGAGTGCATTACTGCGAACTCTTTGTAGCAGAGCTCTTTTGTGTCCTTAGTGAGCTTTGTGTTGATGATATCTGGTGCATCGTTGCCAAGATAGATGTTTGTACAGGTTGTTGGTGCTGCGTAGAGGGTGATGGCTGTGATTAGGGGTAGGAGGAGTTTCATGTTGGGAAGAGTCCTTTGACTGATATTGGAGGAATTATACTTTAACTATTCTTACCAGTCTACTTGTGCAGCAATATGATTTAATAGAACTATAAAAATTAAATAGTGTTAAAATGAAACAAATTGATATAAACAATTTATATTAATTAAAATTTTATTCTTTTTGATTTACATTTTAATACAATGCATTAATCTGAAGTATCAAACTTCGGTCATCAAAAGGAAAACACATGGAAAAAAAGTATTTTAAATTTGCGAGATGGGTATTCTTCATCATTTCATCGTTGGCACTTGCAGGCACAATACTTATGTTGGCAAATGGTCTTACCAAATCGAATGCAAAGGTGAATGATAAAGTCGAACCAAAAGCAATATCATTTGATGAGTTCAAAGATGATATGAATGTCACTACTATGGAGTGAAAGAAGATAAACTCAAAGCTATTGAGCTTTATACTAAAGCTTGTAATGGTGGAGAAGTTATAGCCTGTGGTAATTTAGGAACATACTATAATCATGGTTATGGAGTGAAAGAAGATAAACAAAAAGCGATTCAACTATATACTAAAGCTTGTGATGGTGGAAATGCAAAAGGATGTTCTAATCTCGGAGTTCTTTATGAAAAAGGCAACGGCATTAAGCAAAATGAAGTTAAAGCTATTGAACTTTATACTAAAGCTTGTGATAATGATAATGCGTTTGGATGCTATAACCTAGGACGAATTTATTCTAATGGTATAGTGATTAAAGAAAATAAAGATAAAGCAACAGAATTATTTAAAAAATCATGTAATCTAAAACTCGCACAAGGATGTCAAAAATATTCAGAAATAAATAGCTATTGATGGGAGTGTTAGAAATTTCGTGTCACAGAGATTATCTATAGCCGATAAAAACAGAAGTTGTTTGAAACGTGTAGACAATGCTTTATATGAAGCAAAAGTCAACCGGAACTGTGTTGTAAAAAACTCCTTAACTCTCTCGTAAATGATCACAAAAAAGACCATTTACTTTTATCTTAAATTTTTGTCTCTAAACTAGTTATATGACCATGCTCGTCATGGTGGACTGTAACTAATTGACTATTGACACACGCTTCTAATTGAGTCTTGTTCACTTGAAAATAATCTGCATATTCATCAGGCTGATATTGCACATGCTTACTTGAGGACATATGTCTATTTAATCTTGATAATATAAATAATACTATAGGTGTAGCAATAAGCATAAATAATGCTTTATGAAAAGGTATAACACCAATATTATTGAGAATGACATCCGATATCTCATCTGGATTTGCTTTTAAAGTGAGTATCTTATAAAATACTATAATCAAAGGTTTCCATAGATAAATCCACCCAAGCCAGAGTAGAACGGTTATAAAATCCCAGAACATTCTTTTAGCACGTGGAAGCTCATGACGTTTATTGATAATTAAAGTTTCCATAAATTCTAACCCTTCACTTTTTTTATCTGTTGGTGCGCGCCACGATCTGGACTCACCCATCTAGCTCTTTTTTTCTTTGCAAATAAAACTTTCGGAAGAGCTGTAACAGCCGTAAAAAGATTTAAAAACCAAAATGCGAATGGATACCAAATCATCCAAAAATAGTTTTGACCCATCCCTTTGTCATAATGTCCATCTAACCATTTACTGACATAAAACTGGATTAGACATGCACCTATCAAAATAATACTACTTTCATTTGGTAAAATCGGTGAATCTGTAACCATCAAATATGGAAGATCCATAAATTTATCTAGCACCCAAACCAAGAAGACAACAATCATACTATAAGCCCAAAGCATACTAAGTAACAACTCAGTCATAAGACCCCAAAGGTGAGTCTGCTTCGGTTGAAATAGAACCTTAAAGTTTTTTAGCATCACCTGAACACCACCCATAGCCCAACGTAAACGTTGTTTCCATAGTCCCATCAATGTTTCTGGCATCAAAATCCACACTAATGCACGAGGTTCAAAACGGACATCCCAACCATTACTTTGAAGCTTCCATGTGATGTCAATATCTTCTGTGAGCATATCAGGACTCCAATAGCCTACTTCATGCACAGCTGCTTTTCTAAAACCTGTAATAACACCAGAAACGGTAAATAAACGTCCAAAACTTCTCTGTGCACGTTTAATCATACCAACTATCGAAGAAAACTCTCCAACTTGAATTTTACCAAGTAAGCTAGTGCGATTTCGTATACGAGGGTTCCCTGTAACTGCTGCAACTTGAGGATAACGAATAAAATGCTTCACTATCCAATGTAAACAAAAAGGATCGATCAAGGCATCACCATCGATACCTACCAAATACTCATATTTTGAAACTAAAGCACCAGCTTGAAGTCCTAACGCTTTCCCTTGATTTTCTGCAAGATTGACAACTTTTAATTTAGGATTATTTTGAGCTAAACTTAATAAGATTTCTAATGTATCATCTTTACTTCCATCATTAACCGCGATAACTTCAAATTCAGGATATTGAACATTTAAGGCATATGTAATTGTTTCAATAGCGTTTTGACCTTCGTTATAACATGGGATTAAGATACTTACTCCAGGCCAAGTTTCATTTGCCCGAAGAGGTGGAATGATCTCTTTTAAATAAGGCTTTTCATTTTTAAAATAAAAGAAAATAGCACCTATCATCCATAAAGTTGACATAAATAATGGATAAAAAAAGATATAACTCAGCAATACCTGCCAAACTACATGTAGCCCCACATAAAAAGTTATCATAAAGCTCCCTTATTTATTCGGTATTAAAGTATGTATATAAAGTTTTTTTTGTGCAAAACTTGCTCTAATCGTATCAGCATCAGGATTATTTTTATATAAATTATCCGGATAATATGCAATATGATTCACCCCTAAATCATATAGATGCTTTATTGTACTATTCAATTCTTCAGAAGAGATTGCTTCATCCCCTTTTCTCCAATTTACAGTTTGCAACTCGATAACCGTACGTTCTAAACCACATTTTTGCTCTTTTACATGATCCACTATCTTATCATAAAACTCTTCACTGTTGCTTGCTTGTTCCATATATGGCATTGCCATAATCGCTGTGTAATCGTACATGTTGATCGATTCTGCCAAGCTTTGAGCATACCATTCCTGCGCATCTTTATTTAAAGCAACTTGCGCATATAAATTACGTGCTGTTACCAATCCTGGTTGTTCATTTCTTACAATTTGTGATAACTCCATTGCAAAATCATCCAAATATTTTGTTTTAAGTTTTGTCCATTTTTGAAACTGTTTTTTATCTGCTCTAATTTCAGCCACAGTTGATGACAACCCCCATTTTTTATATTGTTCGTGTGCCATGATACTGTCATCTTCATAATCAGACAAAGTGACATCGTCGTGAAATAATATACCATCAATATACGCTGATTTACCCAAATCTTCATAAACCTCTTTTATCACTTTTCTCGCTTTTGCAGAAAATGGAGACAATCTTGGATAACCCATATTAAGGTGAGTAGGATCAACTTGCAAAGTTACCACTGTATCTTTCGCCGCTGGATTATTTTCGGGTAACTGCCAAGCTATCATCGGCATCCAAGCATAGATACGTTTTACCTGTGTACGAGTTCCAATCTGCCAAGCAACACGGTTAAATAGATCTGCTCTTACAGGTAAATTTCTATTTGGAAAATAAACTGCGTCCGCTGCACCATTGGCATCTGGATCAGCAAAAGCTTGAAGATAAATAGTGTTTACACCCAACTTTTTGATGCGTTCAAGTAGATCGCCTAAGTTTTTCTCTGTTTGAGCTGGATCTTTATCGTAGATATAGTCCATATCTATATGTGCCGCTTTCGTTGCACGGTCATCATCGGTGAAATTGGCATTTCTAACCCACATATCTTGATCTAAATCTTTCAGTGTCATTTTGCCATCAACCAAGATACGGCGAAGTCCCCACAATGGTGTTTTACGTGTATTACTGCCATCATCCAATGTTAAACCAACAGGCATACCTAACTCTTCAGCGATATGGCGTGCTTCTATATTATAATGCCCATAAGGCCAAACCATCACGCGAGGTTTTTGTCCTGTATATTTTTCTAAAAATGTATTATTTTCCAATAAATCTTTATATATTCGTTTCTTATAACTTTTTTCATCTTCATACTGTTTTTTATCAGTAAGCCATTGACGAGTTGTTACGGCAGGCTCCATATTGCCTTGAGGATTACCGATGATGCCATGATGAAGGCCATAACTATGACTGCCAATTTCTACAAGTCCACTTGCCACCATCTCTTTGATCTCTTTTTGACCCAGAAATTTATTTCTATCAATAATCTGACCACTAAAATCTACTTTATCTTTAGATTTTAACCAGTTACCAACTAGAGCAATTACCGTCGGAATCTTATATTTTTTGATAATCGGATACGCATTTTCATAGACTGATTGATATCCATCATCAAAAGTAACTAATACTGCTTTATCTGGTAATGACTTCCCATGTTGACGATACTTTAAGATGTCATCTACATTGATAAAATGATAACCGTTATCTAGCAACCAACGTATTTGTTCCTCGAAATGTGCAGGACTAACAGTATAAGTTGTATCGAGCGTTTCGCCTTTTTCCGCGATTTCGTGGTAACTAAGGATCGTAAACTCATTCATATTTTGATCACGACTACACATATTTGGCAACTCACGTGCGCTGATATGGCTTCCCATAAGAGAGATCAGCACAAAAAAGAGTGCCAACACAGGTTTCAAACCATTCAATTTATCTAGTTTTATCATTCAATCACTTCTTTACAAAAATTAATAGCTGTTATTATACTTAACATAGCCTTGAAAATCTCTGATGTGCGATTTTTAGATGCTACACAAGTGCTTTATCAATGATATTTTTTAGCTCTTCTCCATCTACTACTTCTTTGACAATAAGTTCCTTGGCAACAGCTTCAATAGCCGGCCATAATCTTTTTACTTCTTGGAGTGTTTTTTCTTTTGCATTATTCATCCAAACAAGAAGACGCTCTTCGATCTTTTTAGAAAGTATTTTTCTGCCATAAACAGATTCTATCCCTGTGACGTTGATATAACCTAACTCTTCATCCATACCAAAAAGCGCTATGGCTGCATAGGCTTGCATATTGGCAACTTCAAGATCACTGATTGCTCCAGTTTCCATGCCAGACTCGCCAAATTTTTCCATCTTTGCGATGCGTCCTGCAAGTAAAACACAAACATCATTGAAAAGCTCCTCTTTTGAAGTGGCATCGATATAGTCATCGTTATGATAAGAGACAAATCCAAGCGCTTCGCTTCGAGGTGCAACCGTTACCTGCTCAATCTTGATATTTGGTAAAAGTGTAAAAGAAAGTACCGCGTGCCCTGCTTCATGATACGCAGTTTTTGCCATTGAAGTTTCTATATCACGTATCTGTTTATTCTCAAGTTTTGTGCCGTATTTTATGATATTTATCTGTTCTAATAGTATCTCTTCTGTGAGTTCTTTAAGCCCTTTTCTTGCACACTCAAGCGCTGCTTCTTCGCCTATGCGTTTGAGTTCATTCCCGCCCAAACCAGAAATATAACGCACAACTCTTTCAATGTCTATCGTAGCATCATGCGGTTTTTTCAATACTTCTTCTATAAAAAATCTTCTAGCTTCAATGTCAAGCTTTGGAACTTCTATACGTATATCTATGCGCCCTGCTTTGTTGAGTTCTTCGGGGATATCGACAATATCACTGAGTGTAATAATTGTAAAAACCGGTGCTTCAAAACTTTGTGTAAGTGCATCAAGTTCTTCAACTAAAGGCGATATATTAATTCTTGAAATTATGCCGTTTACAACACCTTGTATATCGATATCTTCCAAAATAACAATCGCTGGCGCAGAGACATACGCCTGGGCATAAGCTTTTTGAATTTTTGCAGGATCAAAAAGGTCAGCACCGCTAAGCGTAATATAAGGCATATCACTTTCACAGGCAAAAGCACGGGCTAAAAGTTTTTTACCCATTCCCTGCTGTCCAAATAGAAACATACCCTTTGGTGGTAACATTCCAAAATGTTCTAATCTATGAGGATCTTTAAGAAGTGCTAAAACCTCTAAAAGTTCATTTTTTACTCGTTGCTGTCCGGCTACATCAGTAAACTTTATATCCGATACATGTAAATCTTCCTGACTCAATATAGAGAGTTTTTCCTTACTGTAATAGGCATTTTTAACCTTACATGTAACACCCTCCTCTTCCTCATCGAGTTCCCATTCCAGCGTCACTCTATAATGTTGTTTGGCTGTTTTTTTTATAAAAATATTTTGTTCGGTTAAGATCTCTTCTGCAAAAGTCACTGAGACATCACTAAGATCAAAATGGATATATCTCATTTTTACATTCAGTTTCATAGCATCATATAGTTTACTAAAAAGAAGTTCTGGGAGTTTTCTTATTATATGTCTGGCGTTAAGATAAGGAGTGAGAGAAAGGGTTAAAAGTGAAACAAACTTATCAAAATGTTTGTATTCTATCTCTATACCGCTCTCTTTATTAAAACTTTGAGAAGTCTGGTTGAGTGTTCTTGCACCTATTTTGATAAGTGTCGCTATACTTAAACGATTAAAGGGAATAATGGTATGTTCATTGAGCAGAGAAAGAAGTTTTTTATCAAATGCCTCCTCTTTTGCAGCATTTAAAATGACCACTTCACGGCTGAGTCTTTCCATCAAAAAGGTATGTGCCTGCATAGGATCGTTGATAAAAAGCTCACGTAAATCTTGACGTTGAATAAGTGAACCAAGACGTGTCGTCGTCATGATGACAATGACATGAGAAAAATCTGTTTTACCTTTTTCGTTATCGGAAAAGAGTGCATATAAAGAGAGTTGAGACTGTAGATCCGCTTTTTCTATATCTTCAAAAAGAAGAATTGATTTTGGATTTTCTTCTACAAAAGCGATGATTTCTGATTCTATGATTGGAGCATTTAACTGTTCCATACTCATAGAAAAATTGCCACTGTATTTATCCATATTGAATATTTTGATCTGTTTTAACTCACTATCAGCTTGTAAAAGAAGTTCACAAAGATAATGTTTACCACTGTTAGGTAAGCCGATAAATGTAAACAGTGCCCTTACTCTTTTATTTGTTTTTAACAAATTTGTCCGAAGAAGAGTTTTCGTTAAGATATTTACAGCCTCTTGCTGGTCAAAAATATTCTCATTTAAATATTTTTCTATTCTGTCACTAAATTCATTATAATTTTTATCATTTATCATAATTTGGCCCTTTGAATTTCTTGTATTGCCCTATTATATCTGAACTTTCGCATCTAATTTACAAAAAAAAATAATCCAAAACTGCTGCATTATAGCAGTTTGCGACAGTCCATATTGTCCATCTTGACATACAATATGAATTCATTTAAGTCCCTATTTTAGGT
>TBL_comb47_HYPODRAFT_10000079_pt1 | contig 118823 bp, 106 predicted proteins | sample TroBogypolimnion_40_FD_10682 | JGI IMG/M metagenome (IMG submission 10682)
ATTCTTATAGAAAAAACTTTATACCTAAATTTAAAATGGAGGATGACAAAGTGCAGCAAAAAAGTTAGTATGAAGTGGACTTCTCTTCTGGCGCAGGGGTGGACTAAAATACCTGGCGCACAACAGAATTTTCTACGTGCACTTATAATCGCTAAATAGAAAGCTTTTATATCGTTTATTTCGCAAAATTTTAATTCAACCTTAAAACTCCAACAATTAGCCCTAGCCTCATCTATTTCTTTAAGCTTATCACTAAAAACAATATAGTCTTCAATGATTTCATAAAATTCAAGCTTATTAAAGTAACGCTTAACCTTATTAGATATATCTAATTCCTCAATTAAAGGATGGATAGGTATTTTTTTAGGATTTATTTTCTTTTTAAATAATATGACATTATCTAAATTTTCCATTAGTTACTCGAAGATTAGAATTTTGTCTGGATTATACTATGAAATTGAGATTTTTTACATAAAAAAAGTTTGCATTGCAAGCTTGGCAGCGACCTACTCTCCCGTGCCTCAGGGCAAAGTACCATTGGCGCTGTGGGGTTTCACTTCCGAGTTCGGAATGGGATCGAGTGTTTCACCCACGCTATAACCACCAAGCTAGCAATACAAACTTTTAATATAGATTTGTACTGATATATTACGTTGATAAAGAATAAAAACCTTATACTGCTTAACATACTGACACACTTGTGTAAAATTAACACTACATGCAGTCGTGTATCTCAAAGCAAAATAAATCGATCGAGCTATTAGTACCAGTTAGCTTCACATGTTACCATGCTTCCACACCTGGCCTATCAACGTGGTGGTCTTCCACGGCTCTGATAGGGAAGTCTAGTTTTAAGGTGGGTTTCCCGCTTAGATGCATTCAGCGGTTATCCCGTCCGTACTTAGCTACCCAGCTATGCCGCTGGCGCGACAACTGGTCCACCAGAGGTACGTCCACCTCGGTCCTCTCGTACTAAAGGCAGATCCTCTCAAACTTCCTACACCCACGGCAGATAGGGACCGAACTGTCTCACGACGTTCTAAACCCAGCTCACGTACCACTTTAAACGGCGAACAGCCGTACCCTTGGGACCTTCTCCAGCCCCAGGATGTGATGAGCCGACATCGAGGTGCCAAACGATTTCGTCGATATGGACTCTTGGAAATCATCAGCCTGTTATCCCCGGCGTACCTTTTATCCGTTGAGCGATGGCCCTTCCACACGGGACCACCGGATCACTATGACCGACTTTCGTCTCTGCTCGACTTGTGGGTCTCGCAGTCAGGCTAGCTTATGCCATTGCACTCTAACAGTTGATTTCTGACCAACCTGAGCTAACCATCGCGCGCCTCCGTTACTGTTTAGGAGGCGACCGCCCCAGTCAAACTACCCACCATGCATTGTCCCAAATCCTGATTCAAGGATTCATGGTTAGATATCAAGAATTAAAAGGGTAGTATCTCACATTTCGACTCCACAAAGGCTGGCGCCTTCGCTTCATAGTCTACTACCTATTCTGCACATTTAATCCCTAATACCAGTGCAAAGCTATAGTAAAGGTGCACGGGGTCTTTCCGTCTAACCGCGGGAACTCGGCATCTTAACCGAGAATTCAATTTCGCTGAGTCGATACTGGAGACAGCGGGGAAGTCGTTACGCCATTCGTGCGGGTCGGAACTTACCCGACAAGGAATTTCGCTACCTTAGGACCGTCATAGTTACGGCCGCCGTTCACTGGGACTTCAATTCAGAGCTTGCACCCCTCCTTTTAATCTTCCAGCACTGGGCAGGCGTCAGACCCTATACATCGTCTATTGACTTAGCAGAGCCCTGTGTTTTTAATAAACAGTCGCTACCCCCTGGTTTGTGCCACCTACAACTGGTTGCCCAATTATAGGTCATCTTTCTCCCGAAGTTACAGATGCAATTTGCCTAGTTCCTTCAGCATCGTTCTCTCAAGCGCCTTGGTATACTCTACCTGTCCACCTGTGTCGGTTTAGGGTACGGTCTTAATTGAAGAGTTATTTCCTGGAAGCTCGCAACTAGCATACACAATCCAATAAGCATATACAATTTTTGAACTTCGTCACTTCTTCTTGGTTCAGGAATATTAACCTGATTCCCATCGACTACGCCTTTCAGCCTCGCCTTAGGGGCCGACTAACCCTGCGCAGATTAGCTTTACGCAGGAAACCTTGGACTTTCGGCGAGAATGTCTCTCACATTCTTTATCGCTACTTATGTCAGCATTCTCACTTCCGATACCTCCAGCAGCCCTTACAGGATGCCTTCACAGGCTTACGGAACGCTCCGCTACCACTCATATGTTTACATACGAGTCCGCATCTTCGGTACATGACTTTAGCCCCGTTACATTGTCGGCGCAGGAAAACTTAATTAGACTAGTGAGCTATTACGCTTTCTTTAAATGATGGCTGCTTCTAAGCCAACATCCTAGTTGTTTTGGTTTTCCCACATCCTTTAACACTTAGTCATGATTTTGGGACCTTAGATGGCGGTCTGGGCTCTTTCCCTCTCGACCACGGACCTTAGCACCCATGGTCTGTCTGCTATACTGTACTCACTGGCATTCGGAGTTTGGTTAAGTTTGGTAAGTCTGTTGGACCCCCTAGCTTATCCAGTGCTCTACCTCCAGTGGTAATCATATAACGCTCTACCTAAATAGATTTCGCGGAGAACCAGCTATCTCCGAGTTTGATTGGCCTTTCACCCCTAACCACAGCTCATCCCCTAATTTTTCAACATTAGTGGGTTCGATCCTTCAGTAGATGTTACTCCACCTTCAATCTGGCCATGGCTAGATCACCCGGTTTCGGGTCTAATTCGTCGAACTATATCGCCCTATTAAGACTTGCTTTCGCTACGCCTACACCTAACGGCTTAAGCTCACTCGACAAACTAAGTCGCTGACCCATTATACAAAAGGTACGCCGTCACGGAATAAATTCCGCTCCGACTGCTTGTAAGCATTCGGTTTCAGTGTCTATTTCACTCCCCTCATCGGGGTTCTTTTCACCTTTCCCTCACGGTACTTGTTCACTATCGGTCGCTAGAGAGTACTTAGGCTTGGAGGGTGGTCCCCCCATGTTCAAACAGGATTTCACGTGTCCCGCCTTACTCTAGGACTTAAAAAAGCGTTACCTATACAGGGCTATCACCTATTGTTGCCAGTCTTTCCATACTGTTCTAGTTTACTTTTAAAAGCCACTTGCCTGGTCCGCGTTCGCTCGTCACTACTAACGGAGTCTCTGTTGATGTCCTTTCCTTCAGCTAATGAGATATTTCAGTTCACTGAGTTTGCCTCATATGGCTATGTATTCACCATATGATACCTGATAAATCAGGTGGGTTTTCCCATTCGGAAATCTCCGGATCGAAGCCTATTCACAGCTCCCCGGAGCTTATCGCAGTGTATTACGTCCTTCATCGCCTTCTAGCGCCAAGGCATCCACCAAATGCTCTTATATTATTTACTTTATTAAAACTTGAGATTACAACGATGTATGCAGAGTTAAATCTGCACAAACAGTATCCACTCACGATATTTTAGTATTTTATCGCGGTGTAGTAATTAGTTTTTATTCTTTATTAACTTTTCAAACAGCTGCAAACTTGCTTAAGCTTGCGTGAGGATTTTTATATAACTAATTCAAATAGCTGTCAACCGATATTTTTAAAAAATCGAGATTTTTATTCAATAAACTAGAAAATCTCTCAGTTTAACGAATACAAAACTTCATAAAATTCTCAACCACTTGCTCTTTAACATAAAAGCACAATCCCTGCTACAAATTTACGTAGTTTATTTACAACTAGGAAAAATTATACCCTTTATTGTTAATATTGTTCCTCTTAAAGTTGAATATGTAGTCAACACAATATAGCTAAAATAGGAGGTTTGCGATTATGTCAAAAAATAATGATGACCCTATGAAAAAAATTCTTGAACGCCGTCAATTCATTGAGGACGAAAGAGAAGTAGAAGATGATGATCCGCTTCCCGATATCTCAGATAGTACAGAACAGCCTTCCAAGAAAAAAAAGGAAAGAGCAGCTCGGGAAGAACTAAGCTCTCCTATCAAAAAAGGACCGGACACTCCTACTTTTGACCTAGGGGACGCATTACGGAAACAAATGGGTAATTTTAAGATCCCTTCCATTCCTGAAAAACAAAGCAAGGAATTAGATGGAGAAGATGCTTGGGCAGATGAACCGCTAGAAGAATCAAGACCGGTTGTACGAGAAGAAACAACGGTTAAAAAAGAACCAGGAAAAATTAATGCTAATAGCAGGCTTTTTAGTAAAGTAGCAGGGCTTTTTGGCGGTGGCCAGAAAAAAGAAGAGCCAAAAGTAGAAAAACTTAACCCAGAAGCCATAAAAGCATTAGCAAATGCCAAAGCAGAAGACCTACGCCGAGCTGCAGAAAGAGAAGAATTACCGGGAGAATCAAGAGTTTCTGTAACATCGGCAGAATTACAAAAAGGTTCAGACATACCTATACCTCCTATGATGGAACCACCGCCAGCTCCACCTTTAGAAACAAGAACAACAGTGGCTATGGATGAATCTTCTATACCTTCAGCCGAAAAAAGAAAAGCAACTGTTATTGAAGAGCCTTCTATACCTTCTTCAGAAAGAAGAAAAACAACTGTTAGCGAAATGCCTGCCCCGCCTTTAGAAAAAAGGGAAACTACAGGAAAGGATACGAAGCCTACGAATTTTGATGAGGTACTTAATAAAGCAGGAGTTGTATTGAGTCCTAATGATCAGACACTTATTACCGAAGCTTTTCATAAAGTTGGTATTATTGACCGCGTCCCTAAACGTGACAAACTATTATCAGAGCAAATTGCTTTAACTGTTTCAACAGTTGTAAAAAACAACCCCGAACTACAACCTTTTGTAACTGAAATATGCGATGCTTTTGTGGATAAAGCAAAGCAGGATGCAACACGTACAGCTCTGAATGATAGATTTGGTCAAATCAAATCTGAGTACCAAAAAGGTAGTAAAGTGCCAGAAAAAAGTAATAAAGACCTGGACATAGTAATAAAAGATTTAGAAGAATTACAAGGAGATGTGTCAGGAAAAATTGGCCCTAAAAATGCTAAAGAGCTTGCCAGTAAAATTGATAAAATAAAAGAAGATTACAATACTAAGTCCGGAGAAGAACAAACTAAAACCCTATATCAGAATTTACAATCATTAAAAGATTGGTCTTCTGAAAAAGGAAAGGAAACAGCCGATAAATCTACGTGGAAAAAAATAGGTACAGTTATTTCTTCTTGTATGTCTCTTGTTGCAGCAAAAATTGCAGGTAAAGAAGTTGAAACTATAAAAAACAACTTAGCACAGGCAATGAAAGAGCTAAAAACTCAGGGTAAAAAAGAGGTAGCGGAAGGGTTGTCAAAGATTAATACTAGGGCAGCTGAGAACCAAAGAAGTAGGTAAAGAACCCTATAAGGTGAATTTACCTATTGGCAACGAAAGGGGAATAATATTTCTCTTCGTTGCTAGATACTTTCTACACTTTTTTACAAATTATAGTATAAAAAGTCACTAACAGTTTTAGGATGCTTAAATAGCTCCACATCTATACAACTCAATTTTATTAAAAAAATATGCTTTTTCAATATTTAGTTGAAAAACCAAAAAAGAATAAAGTACTATTACATTTGAACAATCCTCCGAAGAAAACAAAGGGAATAAAATTATGAGTAAATACGTTTATGAACAATTCGTAACTCCAGACCAGCGGGAAAAAATGACTAACGATGCTTCCGGAGTAAGAAAAACTTACTTTGCAGCTGGTAAGCTTGATCCACTAACCCCAGAAAAACGCCTTAATACTCTATACTCTGCTATAAGAGATGTAGAAGGCGACGAAACTCATCCTATAGTTAAAGCGCTAAAAAACTATATGTTAAGCAATGGATCTACCCAAGAACAAATCGATGATATATTAAAACAAGAAACTGCAGCTTACGAAGCTAGCAAGGAACAACCTAAAGCTAAGGTAGAAAAAGGGATCAGCGTTCCCCTAGATCGGGCAGAACCTTTTTCACCTCTAGGTGTACCAACAAAAGTGAATTCATCGGAACTACAAGCACCAGTAGTTAGTAAGCCACAACCTGGCGAGAAAGGTTTTACCTACCAACGCGTAGAACTTTTCCATCAATTTGAAGGAAACTTACTTACAACTTATATCAAAGTTAACCCATCAGGGTACGCTCGAGATTTACTTTCCGAAAAAACTAGAGACGAACAAGCTAATATTTTATATTCTGCCCAAAGGGGGGGGGACAGTAATGTAATTAACGCACTGGAAAAACATTTAATTAACGAAAAGGTTTTTAGCCCAGAACAGATAGAGAGCATAAAAAGGGCCGCAAATCAAGCAGAGTTAACAATAAGCCGTGAACAAAATGAAATAACAGCAGCTGTAGAAAGAGGAGTATCTCCTATTATAAAGAATAGCGAAGGAAGAAACCCCGCAGAATTGCCACTAGTTCCCTTTAACGTAGATAATCCAGAAAAATCTCTTGTACTTGCTTCTAAGTTAGAAAAAGGTAAGAAACTCACTTTTGATGAGGTACTTAGTAAAACAGGAGTTGTATTGAGTTCTAGTGATCAGGTGCTTATTACCGAAGCTTTTCATAAAGTTGGTATCATGGACATAGCCTCTAAACGTAACGAACTATTATCAGAGCAAATTACTTTAACTGTAGCGACAGTTGTAAAAAATAACCCCAAATTACAACCTTTCGTAACTGAAATATGTGATGCTTTTGTTGATAAAGCAACGCAGGATGCAACACGTACGGCTCTTAATGGTAAGTTTGACCCACTCAAATTACAATATCAACAGCAAAAGAAAAAAGAAATAGAGGAAGAACTCCCTTCTCCAGACACCAGGACACGATCTAATGCTTTAACAGGACGCAATGATGCACGAGCTCCTAAAGTAGAAGAAATCGAAGCACAGGATAGTATAATTTCAGTAAGCACTACAGAGAAAGGACCATCTAAGGTAAAAGTACTATCTTCTAGCGAGGTAGACCCTATAACCGAAGCTATTCGTAAAGAAATTCTGGCAGAACAACAAAAATTAATAAAAGCTCAAATCGCTCTTAGTAACCCATCTGTAAATGCTATGGACTCTCAGCGATTTAGAGAGTACTTAACTTCCGATCCAGGAAAAGAGGAAGCAGCCAAGGTTTTCGCTAAACCAGAAATTCAAACAGCTCTTAATAAAATTGAAGTTGAAGGCTATAAAAAAGTTCATGCTGAATTCAGCGATAGTTTTAAAAATGTTAACTGGACACCAGATCAGGTTGTTGCCGCAGGACAACCAAAAACGAAAACCTCCGAAATAACAAATGAAGATGGCTTAGTTGTAGCTAAGATAAAGGAAACAACGCACGATATAGCTCCATTAGCTGTAACGCTTGATAATGGAGATAAGGTTAACGTCAAAAGTTACAGAACCATAGATTTTCCAAAAGAGCTAGAAGCCGGAAAAGGACCTCTTCACTTGTCCATGGCAGTAAAAGATCAAAACGGCAGAAATATTTCTGAAAAAGAGGCCGTTTATTTTACTGCCCACTATGATGAACAAGGTAAGTTAACTGAAATAAGCTCGCCTATACCTGTTAAATTTATGGGTAATGACGATAAGGCAGTAGGTTATATAGAGCGCAACGGTAAGGTATATACCTTACCGGTTACCCAAGGCAAATATAAAGAAATGATGAAAGAGGTAGCCAAAAATCAGGGAATGGCCGTAGATTTGTCCCAAGAAGTTGCTCAAGAGGCTCAGGACCTTGCATTAACCAAGGAAAAATCTAGAACTCCAGTACTAGAAAGAGATGAAGAAGCTGTACAGCCTCAGAAAAAGACGGGAAGATCTGAGGATTCAATCGCCCTACCTGAAACTGATGCCATTCCTCTCCAAATGGTTTCTGTTCAGGGGACCGCTCAGGACAAAACTACTGCAATTGACAATATGCTAAGAGGCGTAAGCCCAGATAGGATAGTGGCAACTTTAAAAGACCAAGTAGCAAAAGGTGGAAGCGAAGCGGTTGGGTTAATAGTGGAAGCTACTAAAGAGGGCAGAACCGGAGACCATCCAGGAGTTCATACATTAACAGCTGCGCAATTTAAAGAAGTATATGAAACCGGTATGAACGCTGCCAAGGTCATTTCAGATAAACGTGCCCCCGAAAAGCAGACCAAACATGCAGAGGACAGCATGAGAAACATACACTCTGCTTGCAATAAACTCACTAAGCCAGCTGCTGTTGACCCTGCCGATCATATGCGCGCTAAGAGATTACACGACAGAAATTTTGAACTAAAAAACCTACAGAGAGGTCGCTGAAAAAATTAGTTAATGGCTTCAGCTAATTATAAAAATATAGTAATTTGAGGTGAATGAATCTACAACTTCAATTACTATATTTCTACAAGCTAAATTTTTTGAATTTAGAATTTAACCTATGTGATAAAAAATAAAAGAATAAAAGGTAATGCCTCTATTTTGCAGATGAACATATTAAAAGGCAATATGTTCACTAAGTGTGCCAATAACTTTATCATGAATATCAACTGATTTAGAAAAGTAAATGGTCTTTTACGGGCAAGACTTTTGCATCTCGTCCTAAGGTTTAAATTGCTCCGTTCTATCCGCTGAGTATATCTTTTACTAATAATGTACTTTTTGGAGTCTAATAACCTTGCATAGCTCCCCCACCCATCAGTAAAGTAAAAAGTAACCTTGGAATTTTCCAGTTTCTGAAGTAATGATTCTAATGTGCTGTCACACCTTGTGCCAAAAGTATAAGTAACTACTTTTAACGAAATCTTATCCAGAGCATACCAAAACCACCTTTGTTTAGCTTTGTTCTGTACATAAGACCATAGTTCATCTATTTCAGGAGCAATAATTACTTCAGTTGTGTTGATAGAATGATTTGCCGTTTCTAATACTAGACTTTTTTAAAATACGGATAACCGTATTGATACCTGCTTTTAATACTCTGACTGTATCCCTAACGCCAGAGCCGTTAATTGCCATTTCTACTATCTGCCCCTTTACTCCAGGCTTAGATGCATTATTGATATAGCCCAGCTGAAAATATCGATTGCATTGATTACACTGGTATCGTTGTTGTTTTCAAATGAAATACCCTGCCTTTACTACTTCTCCGGTCTTATTACAATATCTATACTTAACATCTATTTTGCCATAACACTTAAAACTTCTTTTGCTATTAGTCTTTAAGCATTCTAGCATATTTCTACCAATCCTGCAAAATGGAGGCCTTACCTAAATTTCTAGCTTAATATATAAACTAGCTATACTCTTGCAATTGTTACAAGTTTTACGCTCCCTGCTTTTCCCCTTTTTAAAATTTTGGTGCATTCAGTAGTTGTTGCTCCTGTAGTTATTACATCATCAACGAGCAAAATAACTTTGTCTCGAATATTAAAGTTCTTATTAAGCTCGAAACTGCCAAGAATGTTTTGTGTCCTTCCTTTTTTAGCTAACCCTACTTGATTTTTTGTTAGTCTTTTCTTGATTAACAGATTTGGAAGAAATGGTTTAGCAAGTTTCTTAGATAGTTCCTGAGCGAGAATTTGAGGAGGGTTATAACCCCGAAAAATGCGCTTAAGTTTGTGCATAGGTACTGGGGTTATGACATCAATATCTTTTAAATCTTCTGAAAATCTATTATTTATCAGCTTAGCAAATAATTTTGCTAAACTTGTTTTATCATGGTATTTAAAATTGTGAACCAGTTTTTTGGTTTCTGGTGAGAACTCCAGTAAAGTCCTTATCATATCAATTTTAGGCCGAGCAATGACACAGGCAGCACAAATATTAACTTCACTAAAATCCACTTCGAATTTTTTGCAACAAATAAAACAGTAAGGTTTGTTTATAAAGTTAAATTTTGGCCAACAAGAGCTGCATATACCTTCGCCGGTATCTGTAAGGTCATTACAGGTAGAACACCTAAAAGGAAAAATAAATTTGATTACCTTATTAAATAAACCTGGTATATCCAAAAACTCAAATATCACTTAAAAATTGCTCCATTTCAGCAATTGTTGAAATGTTAGTAACTTTAAAGTTATGAGGTGTTTTTTTAGCAAGTCCTGATAATACCTTACCCGAGCCTATTTCTACCAGCTCTTTTATCCCAAGACGATTTAATTCATCCATAGTTTCACGCCACCGGACGGTGTCACAAATTTGAGAAATTAGATTAGAACGAATTTCATCTGGAGAAATTGTTTGCTTGGCTGTTACATTTGCTATCACGGGAACAGCCGGAATTTTTATATTTGTCTGCATTAGAGCTGATGACATAGGCTCTTCTGCAGGCTTCATAAGAGCAGAATGAAATGGCGCACTTACTTTAAGTTTAATAGCTTTATAACCTAAATCTTTTAAAACCGATAGCATGTAGTTAATATTTTCATCATGACCGCTGATAACAATTTGTCCTTCTACATTATCATTGGCGATCTGACATATTCCACCAACGCTAGAGAAATCTAATAATTCTTGTAACTCTTTCAAGCTTATTCCTATACATGCAGCCATTGACCCCTGCCCTTGTGGAGAGGCTTGTTGCATGGAAGTACCTCTTATATGTAGTAATTTTGCTGTATCCTCCAGCGATAAACTTTGAGCTCCACAGAGAGCGCTATATTCCCCAAGTGAATGCCCCGCTACGAATGATGAAAGTTCGTTTGTTTTTTTGCCTGATTGTTTTATAATGACCTTGAGTATTGCTATAGAGACTGCCATTAGGGCTGGTTGGGTGTTTTCGGTAAGGGTTAGCTCCTCGATTGAACCGTTAAAAATAATGTTGCTTAGGGGATAACTTAAAACTTCATCGACAATTTTGAAAACAGATTTTGCTTCATCGAAGTTATCATAGAAATCCTTTCCCATACCAACAATTTGAGAACCCTGTCCAGGAAAAATGAAAGCTCTATTCATAATAGGTAAAATATATTAAAGTTGTTTTAAAACATTATGAGAAATATCCGTAAACTGTCAATTATTTTAGTAATTACAATAAACTTGTGTTGTTGTCTCTATGGATTTGCCAACGGAAAAACTCCTGCACATAACGACTCTTATAAACAAGTTTTTGATTACATACAAACTAGCAATTGGGTAAACGCCGAAAACCTAGCAACTAAGTTGGGCGATAAAGCTTTACTTAAGATAGTTTTATCGCAAGGGTTTTTAGACTCAAGCTATACCAAAACCACTTTTCATGAGATAGTAAAATTTTTAAAAGAAAACCCTAAATGGCCACAAAATAATTTATTGAAAAGTAGAGCCGAGAACCTGCTAAACGAAACGGTAAGTGATACAGAAATATATAATTGGTTTAAAACTCATCGGCCGATTACTGGCTGCGGTTATAAATATTATGCTTTTGCCGCTGCCCAGATTTTAACTGACCCAAATAAACTCGCTCCTGTAATTAAAAAGGGGTGGATATACGGATCTTTTAGCCAAGAGCAACAGATTGATTTTTACAAGAAATTTAAAAAATTTCTTAATAAGAATGATAATATTAAAAGAATAGACAATTTAATCTGGAAAGGATCAACTACATTAGCTAAAAACTCCCTAAATTTAGTAGAAGCAGGGTATAAAAAAGCTTTTGAAGCTCATATGGCTTTTACTGATATGAAGAAAGAAACAAAACAGCTTTTTAGAAATGTTCCAAAAGAATATTACACACCAGGTTTAGTATATCAATACGTCAGTTCTAGAAAAAATGAATTGCCTAAAAGTACCGAAATTGCAAGTTTAATAAATGGCGTAAAACATTATGGGATGCATGGAGATGATTTTTGGAAAATTCAATGCTATCTAGCAAGAGAATATATTGAAAATAAACGTTTCAACGATGCCTATATCGTTGCTAGTGTACATTTTGCCGAAAGCTCAGCAAATATTAGTGATGCAGAATTTTTATCCGGGTGGTTGGCCCTTCGTTTTCTAAATAAACCACAGCTAGCTATCAAACATTTTAAAAAATTCGCTCAGGTAGTAAAAACTCCAATTAGTATATCAAGAGGGATGTATTGGTTAGGCAGAGCTTACGCAAAAAATGGCCAGCAAGAAGAGGCAAGAAAATTATATGAAAGAGCAGCTCACCAATTCGGCTATACATTTTATGGCCAGGTAGCAACTTTAGAAATTGGAGCAAATAAATTAAGATTACCGCCAAAAGTAACTAGTACTCATAAAAAAGATTATAATATAAAAAATAAGGATATATTAAGAGCAGCAAATCTAGTTAGTAAATACGGTAGCAGTAGCCTTGCTAAGGTTTATTTAGACGATTTAGTTAATTCTGCCGAGGAAGAACAAGAAGTATTAGCAATTGCCCTTGCAACTAAAACACCTAATGTCCATCATAAAGTGTGGTTATCACGAACTGCTATGCAGAAGCATGTATTTTTAGATCATTATTCATTTCCTGACCCTTATAAAATTGATCATCTGCCCACAGAAAAAGCTCTTACTTACAGCATCATCAGGCAAGAATCCAGTTTCGAGAAATCTGTTATTGCGCCGGATAAAGGAATGGGTTTAATGCAGCTTATGGAACCAACAGCTTGCGATACTGCTAAGAAACTAGCGATTAAATGTAATTTAAAAAATTTAACAAATGATGCCTACTACAATTTAACTTTAGGGAGTCATTATTTAGCTGATATGTTAAAGGAACATAAAAATTACTATATACTTGCTATTGCCGCTTACAATGCTGGCCCTCACCGAGTAAAAAAATGGCTAGATTTGTATGGTGACCTAAGAGAGTTTAAAGATTATCATCAAGCTATTGACTGGATTGAAAGTATACCTTTTTCTGTAACTAGAAACTACGTTCAAAGGGTTTTAGAAAATCTGCAAATATATAGAGCAATTTTAAACAAGGACGGTAAATTTAAATTAAAGCAAGACTTACTCGGCAATGTATAGAAGCGGAGAAATAATTACTGGAAATATTTAAATTTTAAATATACGCTTGAAATTAAAAACTGAACTAGATAATAGGAGGATTAAAATGAGCAAAATAAGAATAGGCGATAAAGCACCTGAATTTCTAGTGGAAATATCCCAGGATAAAAAAGTCAGTTTAGGAGATCTTAAAGGAAAATATGTTGTTTTATATTTCTATCCTAAAGATGATACACCGGGCTGTACACTTGAAGCAATCGATTTTAACGAATTGTTAAACGAATTTAATTTATTAAATACAGTTGTTTTAGGCATTTCCAGAGATGACTTAAAATCACACGGAAAGTTTAAGGATAAATATAACCTTAAATTCAACCTTGGTTCAGATATAGATGGCCAAACTTGTTCTAAATATTCTGTTTGGGTTGAAAAATCCATGTTTGGCAAAAAATATATGGGTGTCAATAGAGCTACTTTTTTAATTAACCAGGAAGGGGAAATAGCTCATATTTGGCCAAAAGTTTCAGTAGAAGGTCACGCCCGAGAAGTATTAGATAAAATCAGAAAGTTATCGGTTTAACTTTTAACAGGTATTTACTGATTTATTTCTATAGAAATAGGTAATAATCTTGGATTCGTTAAAATTTCCAATTTACCTTATATATAACCTTTTTATTGATTTTAGGAGGAACTTGTGAAATTAACTAAGCAATTTGTAGAGAAATTATTCAGAAACTTGGAAAATGGGCATCAGGATCAATTCTTTTCACAAGTTGCACCAAATGTGTTATGGGAGGTAATGGGTACCCATCCACTAGCTGGAGTTTATAATGGAAAGCAAGAGTTCCTTGATCATACCTTTGTACGCTTAAAAAAACTTTTAAAGGGTGGTCCAGTGTTAAAGGTAAGTAACATTTTGATAGCCGAAGATACGCCAATAGTCATAGTGGAAATGGTTCAGCTATCTTATTCTATTAACGGTAGACCATTTAACAATACGTATTGCTGGCTAGTAAAATTTGAAAATGAGGTTATTGTCCACGTTAGAGCGTATTTAGATTCAGCCCTAGTACAAGCATTAGTGAACGAAAACCCTATCGAAGCTAAATGAGTAATTAGCTGAATGAATGTTTACATAAACAAGTTTTATATACTATTACCTTTTCTACTGGGATTTACCATTTTAAGCTAGAAAGCTACTTAAAGATCTCCAGGTGCCCGTCTTTTTCAGTTAAATGAATAGTATCGCCACTAGAGAATTTTCCAGCCAAAATGAGTTTTGCTAGATTATTTTGAACTTCTCGCTGAATAACTCTTTTTAAGGGTCTAGCGCCAAAGGCCGGATCATATCCTTTATCTGCTAGCCATTTAATAACTAGATCATCATATTTAAGGTCTATATGCTGAGCGGCCAAGACTTTCTTCAATATGCCCAGCTGGATTTTAACAATATCACCCATATGAGTTCTATTTAACCGGTGGAACAGAATAATTTCATCTAATCTATTTAAAAACTCGGGTCTAAATGCGTCATTTACATAATTCATTACTTGCCCGCGTAGGAGTTCCGTATCTTCTCCTTCTTTTTGATTAACTAATACTTCAGCCCCCAAGTTGGAAGTAAGAATAATCAAAGTATTCTTAAAATCTACTAAATTACCTTGACTATCGGTTAACCTTCCCTCATCCAAGATTTGGAGCATTATATTAAATATATCAGGGTGCGCTTTTTCTATCTCATCAAATAGAATTACCTGATATGGTCTTCTTCTAACACTTTCGGTCAGAGCACCGCCTTGCTCATAACCTACATATCCTGGAGGTGCACCAATTAATCTGGCAACAGCGTGTTTTTCCATATATTCCGACATATCGATTCGCAATATTGCTGATCTGTCATCAAATAAGAATTCTGCTAATGCTTTGGTAAGTTCTGTTTTTCCAACCCCAGTAGGCCCTAAAAAAAGAAATGATCCTAAAGGTTTTTCATGGTCACTAATCCCAGCTCTTGACCTACGTACAGCATCACTAACGGCAGCAATAGCTGCTTCCTGACCAATTACTGATTTCATTAAATGCGCCTCCATGGCAAGCAATTTATCTTTTTCGCTTGTAAGCATTGTATCAACAGGAATACCAGTGATTTTAGAAACAATAATGGCGATATCACTATCAGTAACTCTTTCTTTGAATAACTTGTTACTGCTAGCTGCCTCGGCGGTTTTAAGCTTATTAGATAGCTCTGGAATAATACCGTATTTTAGCTCACTAGCTTTGGCAAGATCACCGCTTCTTTCCGAACGTTCTAAATCAATTTTAGCATTTTCAAGTTCTTCCTTAATTTTTCGTGATACCTGTATTTGTGATTTTGCTGCTTGCCATTTGGAATTCATATCCAGAGATTTAGATTCCAGTTCTGCAAGTTCCCGCGATAAAGTAACGATCTTTTTTTGAGAATTTTCATCTTTTTCTTTTTTAAGAGCCGATAATTCTATCTTGATCTGGATTATCCGCCGATCAAGTTCATCCAATTCTTCAGGTTTACTGGATACTTCAATTTTTAGCCTGCTTGCTGCTTCATCAAGCAAATCTATCGCTTTATCCGGCAGGAATCGATCAGTAATATAGCGATTTGAAAGTGTTGCTGCTGCTATAATTGCACTATCTGCTATAGTTATTCCATGGTGTAGTTCATAACGGTCTTTAATACCACGAAGGATTGAGATAGTATCTTCAACACTAGGCTCTGAAACATATACCGCTTGAAAACGCCTCGCTAATGCGGCATCTTTTTCAATATATTTACGGTATTCGTCTAGTGTAGTTGCGCCAATACAATGTAACTCTCCTCTTGCTAGCATTGGTTTTAACAAGTTCGAAGCATCCATTGCTCCATCAGTCTTACCAGCCCCAACTAGTAAATGCAGTTCGTCGATAAACAGGATAATTTCGCCGCTTGCTTCCTTGATTTCATTAAGTACTGCTTTAAGGCGCTCTTCAAACTCACCACGATATTTAGCGCCGGCAATTAACGCTCCCATATCAAGCTCAATAATCTTGCAATTTGCTAGCGATTCCGGCACGTCCCGCATGTATATCCTCTGAGCTAATCCTTCAATTATAGCAGTCTTACCAACACCAGGCTCTCCGATTAGTACAGGATTATTTTTTGACCTTCTTGATAAAACTTGGATGGCACGTCTAATTTCTTCATCCCTACCGATAATTGGGTCAATTTTACCTTCAGAAGCAAGTTTAGTTACATCCCTTCCGTATTTAAGCAAGGCATCATAACTATTTTCGGCAGATTCTGAAGTAGCTGTTTTGCCTTTCCGTAAATCCATAATAGCTGCGGTTAATTTTTTTGAATCGATACCGGAGTTAGCTAAAATATTACCGGCTGATCCTTTGTCAAAAGATATTGCTTCAAATATCTTTTCTATAGTGGTAAAGCTATCTTTATTATCTTTTGAAAGGCTAATAGCTTTTTCAAGGACTTTTAATCCTTCCGAAGATAATGTAACCTGCCCACCACTTCCGTGAACCTGGACCTGAGGAATTGATTCTAATTCCTTATCTACTCTCAGCTTGACTAAAGATATATCCACTCCAAGCTTGTTAATTAAATTTACGATAATACCGCTTTCTTCCTGCAGTAAGCAGGATAGTAAATGTAGAGGTAATATTTGCTGATGATTATACTTTGCAGCCAATAACTGGGAGGCAGAAATTATATTTCTTGCTGCTACTGTAAATTTTTCGATATTCATAACATTACCTCTTTATTAACTTCCACAACATCTATATAAGGTTGAAATCTCAAAAATCAATAAGATACTAGCGTGAAACCGCAACCCTACTTGGTAATTATTAGTTCTTAAAATCTCGCACAACTGTGCAATTTTTGGCCTACCCCAATTATGTTCAATATTGTTAAAATATGCAAATATTATACTTTTCTGATTTTTATTTATTGATTAAATAATGAGCACTGTTGACGAATTTCCTTTTTTACTTTTTTGCAGGTATTACAACTTGGGAACTATCCACAGAGAGTGTGGATAACTATGTTAATAATGTGTTATATTAGTGCACAAATTCCAGTAACTACCTAGCAAAGTTATAGGCTGATTAAAAAATGAGCGTTACCTTGAAACAGGCATCACTCCAATAAAATAAAAAAATATTACGCAATTAATATATAAATATTCAATAATGAACTTGAATTTGTGTATAACTTTAGCTGTCTGCTGCTCTATAAGTAATATACCTACAGAAATTGGAAGGGTCGGAAGACACTTAAGTATGTACTAAAAAGAGAGGAATGAATTTTAATAAAATTAATTATTATAAGATTTTTCAGTAGCTTTAAAAATTTGAAAATAAGAATTATTACCAATATAGCTTACAAAACAATTGGTACCTCTGGCCGGATTTGAACCGGCACACTCCAGGAGCAACAGATTTTGAGTCTGTCGTGTCTACCAATTCCACCACAGAGGCACAAGGATTTTAGATATATGAGTATTTAAGGTAAGTAGACTATAGATCTAACTAGGTGTTGTCAATTTAAAAGCTGTTTCTCCTAAAACTGTTATTTATTAGCAAATCTGTTTGCACCACGAAGCCTAGGAGATTGAACTTCTTAAAAGTTATTTTATAAACATTATTTACTGCTAAAAAAGTAAAAAATAATTAAGGCTAAAATTGCTAAAGCTTGAAAAACCACCCTTAGTGTCATTAGCTTAGTGCCAAATTTTTTGCTGATTTTATCTCCTCCCGCCATTGACAATAAGCCTAGTAGCAAAATCATCATGGTAATAACGATGAATAAAAAAAGAAGGTAGCTCATAATACTTTGTATAATTAATTTGGTTATTACGTAATACCAAAAGTGGTTTTATCCTAAATTTTCGGAATACTCGACTTTAAAAGGAATATTTAGATGTTTAAGCAAGGCAAAATTTATCTTACTTTTTATAAAATTAGCTTCTTTCATTAATTTTGAGTTACAGGTGAATTTTAAGAAAAACTGATCTTCTAATTCAGAAATTTTGGTTAAATAGATTTCCGGCGCAATTGAAGAAACTGCAAAATCTAGCTCGTTGCTAATGCGACGTAATTGCTCAGTAATCAAATCATAGTCGATCTGCAAGCCATCTTTTTTTATTATATTGATGTATATACAGTAACTAATATTATCACTACCAGACCACTTAGAAAACTTATTCTGCATTAGTATCGTGTTAGGTACTAAAACGTCTCCCCCAGTAAAACTATTAACAGTTATGCACCTAGTCCCTATTGATTTTACTCTGCCGATAGCACCTTGAATCTCCACAATATCACCAATTTTTATAGGTTTCTCTACTATAATAATCATGGTATTTACCAGATTATTTACAAGCCCTTGAGCACCCAGGCCAATACCAATTGCAAAAGCACCCCCAATGAAGGCAAATATAGCAAGCGGAATATTTGCAACCTGTAAGGCAAGAAGAATCGTAATGCCCAAAAATACAAGTGATAAAAGCCGTTCTATGGTATAAACTAAGTCTTGGTCATCATCCAATTTCTTTGATATTACCGGTATAATTAGTTTAAGGAGTTTTTTGGAAAGGTTGATACCAATAAGTAATATTAGCAAAGCTACTACTATATTACTAACCTTTATGTCATTTCCGGAAATATTAACCAACCCGTATTGCCACATCTCATGAAAAATTGATGAATCAACTTGGGATGAAGAAAGTAAACTTGTCATAATATTTTATATTTTTAAGAATATTATAATAAGTAGTATAATATTAAGAAATACAACAACACAAACCTTATTATATAAATAAAATATAGCAAAAAAATTTATCTCCAACTACTATAAACACTAGTATCAATATTTGGGGTTGACAATTATGGTGTTTTTGATTAGATTTGACCATCAATCATTGCAAAAGCAATCATCTGTTAAATGTTAATTAGTATTATTAATTATTATGAAACGTACATTTCAGCCTAGTAAGCTAGTAAGGAAAAGAAGACATGGTTTTAGGTCAAGAATGGCAACCGTAGGCGGAAGATTAGTTATAAAAAACCGTAGAGCAAAAGGAAGAAAAAAGTTAACCGCCTAATTCAAAAGTTGTGCCTCTTTATTCGTTAAGAAATCAAAAAAAATTTGACCTTGTTAATTTGCACGGTAAAAAAGTATCTAGCCCATATTTTATGGTAGTGATTGCTCAGAATTTTAGCTTGATTCAAACAGATAGCCAGAATCCTACCTTTTTAGGAATGAAAGTTAGTAAAAAAATTTCTAAAAAAGCATATATTAGAAACAAAATCAAGCGGCGAATAAGACATTTAACGAGATTAATGCTGAAAGAGTGTGACCTGAACCTCTCGAAAGTAGCTATAATTTTTATACCATACAAAAATTTTGATTTGGTAGAGTTTGCCAAATTATCACTTGAATTTAAGAGCGTTTTACAAAAAACTATAAAGAAAAAAATAACCCCTATATAGCCAATTAATTAGCATTTGGCGAAGGTGTGATTTATAAACTTTTGCTCAATCATTCCTAGTACCACATACCGCTGAATTGGCTATAACTTTCCTCATATATCAAGATTTACTACATTCAAAGCGTTTGCATTAATAAAATCCTTTCTTGGTTCAACAACACTGCCCATTAAAGTAGAAATTATCTCTTCTGCTCCGTCAATATCACTAACTTTTACTTGGAGCAAAGTCCTTTTCGAATGGTCAAGAGTAGTTTCCCATAACTGCTCTGCATTCATTTCACCAAGCCCCTTAAACCTCTGAATCCCTAGGCCCTTCTTACCGTTTTCTGTTATAATTTCAAGCATTTTACTTGGTAAGAAAAGTTTATATTCAATTGATTTAACGATTAGAAGACAATGTCCATTAAAATAATTAGATATCGATTCCCCAATTCTAGCAAGACTTATAAATTCCGGAGCTTCGAGCTGTTGTTTATAAAGTATTTTAGCATTTTTAACCCCCCGCACAAACCTAAAAAACTCTATTGATTCGCTAAAAATATTTACTTGCCAATCTGTTTTATCAGGTTCAGAGACACCAGGATTTAATATAGAAATCGCTTTCATAATTTCATTTTCCTTAAGGCTATTGAAAGACTCCACTTTGAGTAAATTATTGACAGCTAGACATTCAGCAATAGCAGGATCAAATTTTTTCGAAACATGATTTAGAGTGGCTGTAAACAAAGCTGCTTGATTTATGATATTAATTAAACTTTCACCGGTTATTTCCTTGCCGTTTTCAATTTTTAAATGGGTATCATTAACAGTACAATTGATCAAATATTCCTGAAGCGCCTGTTCATTTTTTAAATATGTCTCGCTTGCTCCTTTCTTTACCTTATAAAGTGGCGGTTGGGCAATATATAAATAACCTTTTTCTATTATCAAGCGCATATGCCTATAGAAAAAAGTAAGTAATAAAGTTCTGATATGCGAGCCATCAACATCAGCATCTGTCATGATAACAATTTTATGATAACGCAGTTTTTCTATATTAAAATCCTGAATCCCAATACCAGCTCCAAGTGCAGTAATTAAAGTTCCGACTTGTTCGGAGGCCAGCATTTTGTCAAATCTAGCTCTTTCAACATTTAGTATTTTACCACGCAGAGGTAGAATAGCTTGTGTTTTTCGATCCCTTCCTTGTTTTGCAGTACCCCCAGCAGAATCTCCCTCAACTATAAAGATCTCAGACTTAGCTGGGTCTTTTTCTTGGCAATCAGCTAATTTCCCAGGTAGATTAGAGACTTCAAGAGCTGATTTTCTTCTAGTTAGTTCCCTTGCCTTCTTTGCTGCTTCTCTTGCAGTTGCTGCTTCCACTATCTTGTTAATGATCAGTTTTGCCTCAACTGGATGTTCCTCAAACCACTCTAATAATTTACTATATATAGCATTTTCGACTACTGGTCTAACTTCTGAAGAAACTAATTTATCTTTTGTTTGTGAAGAAAATTTAGGATCAGGTATTTTAACAGATAGTATACAAGAAAGACCTTCCCTTGCATCATCCCCGGTGAAATTTACTTTAGTTTTCTTAGCAATCCCACTTTGCTCAAGATAACTATTTACCATTCTAGTTAAAGCTGCTTTAAAGGCAATTAAATGTGTACCCCCATCACGCTGGCGTATATTATTGGTAAAACACAAGATATTCTCATGGTAGGAATCGTTCCACTGCATTGCGCATTCAAAGCTTATACCTTTTTCATCGTTATGTGCAACAAGAGAAATAGCAGGATGGAGAGCTATCTTGCTTCTATCAACATATTTGACGTATGCTTCTATCCCGCCAGTAAAATAGAATTCCAGCTCTTTCTTTTCGTCATACCTATTGTCGATTAGAATTATTCTGACGCTTGAATTCAAGAAAGCAAGCTCCTTAATCCTATGTTCAAGGGTAGCAAAATTAAATTCAATATTAGTAAAAATGCTAATGGAAGGCATAAAGGTAACTTCTGTACCCTTTTTTCCAATTGCATCTCCTACTACTGCTAGCGGGCTTTCAGAGTCTCCGTTTGCAAATCTAATAAAATGCTCTTTCTGGTTACGCCAAATACGAAGCTCTAGCCAATCGGATAAGGCATTGACTACAGAAATGCCCACTCCGTGTAATCCACCTGAAACCTTATATGAATTCTGATCAAATTTTCCCCCAGCATGAAGTTGGGTCATTATAACTTCTGCAGCAGAAATTCCTTCCCCTTCATGAATGTCAACAGGTATACCACGGCCATTATCCCTCACAGTTACCGAACCGTTCTTATTAAGCATTACTTCCACCCGATCGCAATACCCGGCTAAAGCTTCATCGATAGCATTATCAACTGCTTCATATACCATATGGTGCAATCCTGATCCATCATCAGTATCGCCTATATACATTCCTGGTCTTTTTCTTACTGCTTCTAACCCCTTTAGTACTTTAATTGAATCAGCTGCATATTCTTGGTAAAGGTGTGTTCCAATTTCTTCGATATTGACTTTTTGTTCCGAGTTTGACATAACTATCTTTAAAATGATGAAAAATAAACACTTAAAGCGCAAAAGTTTCTTAATAAAACCGTGCCTACGGATAATATAACATTGTGTTCTATTTTAAAAGTAAAACTTAAAGCAATAATTATCATATAAGGTATAAAAGCCATGGAGTCACCAGTTTTCAAGCATATTTCTAAGGTGTTAAACGATTACGATTTATTTTTATTTGATTTATGGGGAGTAGTTGTTGAAAATGATAAATTATACCCTGGTGTGGTAGAATCTATAAATAGCATTTTAGCGCAAAAGCAAGGATTTTTTGTATCAAACGTACCAAGGCCAGCCTTTATTATGAAAGATAGGTTAGCAAAATGGGGTTTAAAGGCGACGGAAGAAATGATCATCACTTCCGGAGATATTGCTAGAAAATTGATCACAGAAGAAGCAATTAAACTAGAAAAAGATAAGCTAACAATATATCACCTCGGGAGTGATCAGAACGATGATATATTGCGTAAACTTAACCATAGTATTACTGATGATTACACAAAAGCTGATGTTTTCCTTTTAACTTTGTATCGAGATGAAAATCAAAACATTAAAGAATTTGACAATGTATTAAAAGACGTTGCTAAACTGCCAAACCTGCTTAAGATATGTGCCAATCCAGATATATCAATTCCGAAAGGAGGTATAACCAGATACTGCGCTGGATATTTCGCACGCATTATAGAAGAAAATGGGGGACAAGTTGTATATACCGGTAAACCTAAAGACGTTATGTACCAGCATATTTTTAAGGTATCAGGTGCAATTCCAAAAAACCGAATTTTAATGGTAGGGGACACTTTTGAAACTGATATTCTCGGAGCCCAGAACTCAGGAATAGATTCTGCTTTAGTGCTAACCGGCAATACGCACAAATACCACTCCATCTACGAATCTCTGGATGATAAAGTTTCTGTCCTTGGGAAAAAAGCTAAAGAATTTAAAATATTTCCTACATTTATTACTGAATTAACTTAAATTACAAGCTATGCTAGGAAAAGAGCTTACCTTAAAATCAGAAAAGGAGTCCGAGAACCTTGCAATAAAAATAGCTGCACAAATAAAGAAAGGTTCTATTATCACTTTTAGTGGTGGACTTGGCGTCGGAAAAACTTTTCTATGCCGCCATATAATTAAATATTTATGTGGGGAAGATGTTAAAGTTGTTAGCCCAACTTTTAATCTATTACAAATTTATCCAACTAAAAATTTTGAAATTTACCATTTCGACTTGTATAGACTAGAACATTTGGAAGAAATATACGACCTGGGTATAGAAGAAGCATTTTCTGGTAATCATGTATGCTTAATTGAATGGCCAGAAATTATTAGCAGTATTTTGCCTCCAAATACGATTTCAATAAAAATATCTATAAATAGTAACAATAACCGTTTGGTTTCTATCTATAAGATTTAAATAAAAAACCATTTTTAAAGCAGTAGTTTATATTTTTATTTTTTCCCATCTATTATGAAACCAGAACCACTGGGAAGGGTTTTCTTTAATCCATTTCTCCAGTGTTTGATTAATAAGCAGCATTATATTGTACACATCATTTTCTTTACTGCCAGTAGGCTGATATTTTATCTCCGGATGGAGAATAGCTTTAAAATTGCTTTCCTTAATGCGGATTAATTGACAGGGTATAATCGGATAATTATATTGTAAACTCAGCTTGGCAATAGCATTTGCCGTCATCGCTGGCCTGCCAAAAAAGGGTACTTCAATACCATCATTCATTTTCTGATCAACAAGCATAGCAATCGAGTAGCCGTTTTTTATGGCCCGCACCAAACCTTTAGCCCCAGTTGGTCCTTTAGCTATCATAAGTACATTTGGATTTTTGCTACGGGTTCGAAGAATTTCCCTGTCGACATAAGAGTTATTTGCTTTTCGGTAAATAATGGCAAATTTGGGGTAAATATCGGTTATATGTCTTATAACAAAATCCCAATTAGCCTGATGAGCTAAAAAAAGTAAAAATGGTTTTTTAGCCTGCTGATAACTTTTTACATTTTCTATGCCCTCCATAGTAAACATGGACTTCATTTCCTGATCAGACAATTCGTTAATAAAAGGAAATTCACCGATATATTTACCAAAATTATCCCATATTTGAGGAATAATTTTTTTGATGTCAAATTCCTCTCCAAATACCTTATCTAAATTTCGTTCTGCTATTTTAGTAACTCTCATATATGGACCTAAGAATCTGGCTGTCCAACTGCAAAAAGCTACTGAATTCTTAAAACCTATTATTTTCATGGTTTTTATAAACATTTTTAAAAAAACATATTCAATAAAATGTTTAATTTTTTTGGAATAATTTTTCATATACTAAATCTATACATTTCTGCTCATTTTCAAACTCAAGGCCGACTCTAGCACATATTACCAGCTCTTTGTATTTATTAGCTAATTTAACGTAATCTTTTTCTGTGGTAATTAAAGACGCATTATTTAACTTTGCTAAATCTATTAACTTTTTTACCTCCTCATCAGAATAATTATGATGATCTCCAAATGACATGTATTGTTTAATTTTTAAGTTATTCTCTAATAATAACGAATAAAATTTTTCTGGATTACCAATGCCGGCAAAAGCAATATATTCAATATCTTTATCTAGATTTTCTTTTAATTTAATAGCAGCTGCAAAATACGGTTTTTGACTTAAAGAAATATTACCAATTAGGCTAGAATCTTTACATTTATTATTACCGATCATAAAAATTAAATCAGATTTTGCTAAACCAGATTTTAAGCTTTCTCTTAACGGCCCCGCAGGAAAAATTCTGTTGTTTCCTATCCCATTTAGCGAGTCAATAGTTAGTATTTGTAAATTTTTTTGTAAAACTGGATTTTGCATACCATCATCTAAAATCACTATTTCCGGATTCATCTGCTGAATCAATGGAAGAGCATAGTTAATTTTTTTTGCAGCTATTACAGAACCGTATTTCCGCAGCATTACTGATTCATCTCCTACTTCTTTTGCAGTATCGGTTTTTTCAACTAATTTTACTTTCGCAAGGCGCGATTTATAAGCTTTAGTAACAATTACAAATGAAATGTTTTTTTGAATAAGCTTTTGCGCTAACCATGCTACAATTTGAGTTTTACCACTTCCTCCTAATGTTATATTACCCACACAAATTATTTTTTGAGGCAATACTATCTTTTTGGTAGTCTGAGTTCTTACAAAACCAAGGAATATATATATATATGAAAAAAATATCATTATAGAGGAAAGCCAGGTTTTTTTAGACCAAAAATTAGGGTATTTTAAATTAATCATTAAAAAAAATGTCTATCTGTTGAAGGTAATTACCTAAAATTTTTTGTTTAGATTTCACATACTTCTTTGCATTATCGGAATATTCTTGGCAGATTTTCTGGTTTTTATCTTCCATAAAAAATAGAATCTGATTTTTTAATTCCTCGGAAGTATTAATCTGTATACAAGCCTTATTTTCAAGCATTTCGTTAGTTATATTTTGAAAATTACCCATATTCGGACCTACAATAATAACATTCTCAAAATATGCAGGCTCTAGCAAATTATGACCTGCTATCCGACTTTTCATTTTAAAAGAACCCCCAATAAAAGCAATCTCAGCAAGGCTATAAAATAATCCTACCTCACCAAAACTATTCACAATATAAAGGTCATTTTTTAGAATATTATTTTTGGTTTTATGTGATCGTAGGCTATATTTTAGCCCTAGCTTATTACACATTAAACCGACATAACTCGCCCTTTCCGGATGCCTTAAAATAATAATCGGATAAAACTTATCTATTTTTTCTTCCTTAAACTGGTAAATTATATCTAATAATACTGCCTCATCTTCTTCATGGGTACTAGCTGCAACAAAAATTTTTCTATCCTTAAATAATTCTTGTAGATAAGCTAGTTCTTTTTTATTTACTTCTAATTCCTGATTAGAAAATTTTATGTTACCTAAATTCTCAGCTTTATTACAACCAAGTGATTGGTATTTTTCTAAATCGACCTTGCTTTGAACTCCAATATAAGAAAAGGAGTCAGTTAATAACTTAAATATTTTAGGAAATTTTTGCCAAATCTGAAAAGATTTATCAGATAATCTACCATTTAAAAGTATTAATTTACATTTTTTAGCTCCAAAAGTAACTAATACTGGCCAAATATCAGATTCAACAAATATCCCAACAGTAGGTCTCCAATATTGGTAAAATTTTCTTATGGTAAAAATATTATCAAGTGGAGTAAATTCATGATATACGCCTGGAGGTAGCCATTTATTTATAAGGTTTGCGGACGATAATGTGCCCGTTGTAATTAAAAAATCAGTATTTTGGTACTTTTTTTTTAGCTGATTTACAAGATTAATTGCGATCATGGATTCCCCAACACTGGCAGCATGAATCCAAATTAATTTCTCTCTGTTTCTTTTTGTGCTGTATAAAGTAAATCTACTTCTTAAAGATCTTATATTTTCTTTCCCTTTTATTGCCCTAATCAAAAGTATTATAATATAAAAAGGAAAAAGAATAACAGTCAGCAAATTATATAGCAAAATAATACTCATTTTGTTTTTTAATTAAAATCTTGCGATTGCCCTCCTCATGAGACTTCACATTAAGTTTTGAAATTTAATTGATCTGCAGCAATAAAATTGGTTCTACAAATCTATAAGTACTTTTCGTTTTAAATTACAAAATCAGTATCACTCATTAATATTATTTTGCGACTTACTAGAACCACTTAAGAAACTGCGCATTTTTTTAGATCGTGTTGGATGTTTTAGTTTACGCAGAGCTTTCGCCTCAATTTGTCTTATTCTTTCTCTAGTGACGTGAAACTGCTGTCCAACTTCTTCTAAAGTATGATCGGTATTCATACCAATACCAAACCTCATTCTAAGAACTCTTTCCTCACGAGGGGTAAGGCTAGACAGAATTCGGGTAGTGGTTTCTCGTAAATTTGACTGAATTGCGGCATCAATAGGTAAAATAGCATTTTTATCTTCAATAAAGTCGCCAAGATAACTTCCATCCTCATCTCCAACAGGATTTTCTAAACTTACAGGCTCTTTTGCAATTTTCATTACCTTTCTTACTTTATCAACAGGCATGGAAAGGCGGTTTGCAATTTCAGCGGGTGTTGGTTCGTACCCTAGTTCACTTAGCATTTGCCTAGATGTACGAATAATTTTATTAATTGTTTCGATCATATGAACAGGAATACGGATTGTACGTGCTTGATCAGCAATAGATCTAGTAATAGCCTGCCGTATCCACCAAGTAGCATAAGTAGAAAATTTAAAGCCCCTGCTGTATTCAAATTTATCTACAGCTTTCATTAAGCCAATATTTCCCTCTTGAATAAGATCTAAAAACTGCAACCCTCGGTTAGCATATTTTTTTGCAATCGAAATAACAAGCCTTAAATTCGCTTCGATCATTTCTTTTTTAGCTCTGCTTGACTGTCTTTCGCCCTTCTGGATAGAATTAACTATTCTTTTAAATTCAAAAATTGGTAAGCCAATAACTGACTCTTCTTTTTTTAATTCAGAAATTGTGTTATCAACAGCTGCAACTTCTTCATGAATAAACTTTTTCCAAGCAATTTCCTTTTTCTTCTGAATTTTTTCTTTCCAGCTATTATCAATTACTGAACCTATATACTCTTTTAGGAAATTTTGGCGTTTAACCCCGTGCTTCTCTGCTAGTTTTAGCAATTCAGTTTCTTTTGCTACTAACTTCTTATTTGTTTCATATATATCTACCAGAATTTCTTCAATACGTTTGGTATTAAAATGTATAGATGAGATTTCTTCGGTCAATTCAATAAGAGCGTTTTTGTATTTTTTGTTCGAAGCAAGAGAAGAAGTTTGTTTTTTTACTAAATAATGAGTTTTTGTTTCAGAAAGTAATTTATCGCAAATCTTTGCTATCCGCTCCATCTTGTCTAATATATTCGGTAACAACTCAGCTTCCATAGCTGAAATAGAAAGAGAAGATACCTCTTCCGAATCATTATCACCATCAGCGTCGGTATCGGTTAAGTCTCCCTCATTTTCATCGTTTTTATTGTCGGTACTACTGACAATCGCTGTATCATCCTCTATATTTGCTTCGAGGTCAATTAAATCACGCAAAGCAATTTTTTCATTAACCAAATCCTCGTACAATTTGATGAATTTCTTCATCGCCGTAGGGCTTTCACAAAGGGAGTGAAGCATCAATTTTTTTCCTTCATCAATGCGTTTTGCTATCTCTATTTCATTTTCGCGTGAGAGAAGTTCTACTCCTCCCATATCACGGAGATAAAGCCTGACAGTATCATCGGTAGAACCTAGGTTTTCTGAGCTAGCATCATCCTCTTCTTCACTATCAATAGCCGAACTGGAAATATTGAGCTCTTCGCTAACGTTAATATCAAGCTTTATATCGTCATTATTATCGTCGTCAATAATATCGATACCCGCTTCTGAAAACTTGGATATAGCATTTTCCAGATCATCAACAGAAAGTTTCTTATTTGCGGCAATAGATTTGTTGATCTGGTTGTAGGTTACAAAACCTTTCTTTTTGCTTTCAACTACTAAGTTATCAACTTTTTTAAAATCATTGTTCTTGAGTTTTTCAACTGGATTTGTCTTTTCTTTATTCATATTTTTGTTATGATAATAATTAGAAAATTGCCTTAGTTTATAAAAAATTCACTTAACTTACTGAGTTGTTTAGAAGTTTCCTGAATCTCTTTCAAATAAGAAGGCGCTTTGAGCCTAACCTCTTCTTTATTACTATTTATTATATTAATGTATTCTTGTTTTAGCGATAATAAATAGTATTTTTTACTTAATAAATCAAAAATTAGCTCACAATTTGCTTTATTTTTTTCAATAAAAATTGTATCTAGAAAAATTTTCTTGGGATCAGATAATACTAAAAAACTGTTGTAAAATCCAGTTTTTTCTGCAAGTTCTTTGGTCTTGTTCTCATTAATATCGTCATACATATCTATTTGACTAATATACCATTCTTTGAATTCGTTAAAATCAGGAGAGGATAGAGTTAAATCTGCTACAAATTCTCTAATTCTGGCAATTTTTAGCAGACCAGGGAACTTTATAATAAAACTGCATAAAGATAATTCAAGCACTTCCATTTCGGTGTATTCCTTATCACCATTACTTCCAATATACGTCTTATTATTTTTCTTTAACCCATTGCGTGCTCCTTTCTTATTATAAAGCTTCTGCCACATCTGTTCCTTGAAATAGCGCCGAAAATTAGCGGACAGCACCTTGTCTTTTATCTGTAAGCATACAGTGTCTAATGTATTCTCTAAAACAGCTTTAGATTCCGCAGAGGAAAAAGTTTTCCCTCCATATTCGCTCAACCAAATAGCTTCTGATAAATTGATTCTTTCTGCAAGTAGTTTATTAAATAATTCAATACCCTCGGATTTAATAACTTCATCTGGATCTTTGGAATTCGGTAGTATTACGAAAGAAATTTTTTTATCGTAAGCAATCATCGGCAGCGCTATATCGATTAATCTGCGGCTTGCTCTTTGTCCTGCATTGTCCCCATCAAGGCAAATTATAATTTCCTCACCCGATCGCCACAATTTTTGCAGATGCTTTTCCGTTACCGACGTACCAAGGCTCGCAATAGCTTCATTTATTCCAGCCTGGTGTAAAGCAATTACATCCATATAACCTTCGACTACAATTGAGTAATTTTTTTTATAAGACGCACTGATTGCGGTGTTTTCTCCATACATTGTCTCGCTTTTTTTAAACACTAAAGTTTCTGGAGAATTTATATATTTGGGCATGCCATCCCCAATCACCCTTCCCCCGAATCCTACAATTCTATTATAGGTATTTCTAATAGGAAAGATTATTCTATTATTAAATACCTCATAAATTTTACCATCTTCTTTCTTGCCCACTAAGCCTGAGCTTAATAAAATTTTCAGGGGGATAGATTTTTTTTCAAAATACTTAATTAAAAGCCCTTTTCCCGGCGCATAACCTATAGAAAATTGTTCTTTGATATTTTTATTGATACCGCGGGCTAGTAAATATCCTTCAACTTCTTTATTGATCTGGTCAGTAAAGTAAGCTGAGGCTAATTCCAAGACATTATATATTTGATCTGCTTCATCATATTCCTTTTGTTGATCAGCAGACATTTTAGGTAACTCGATAGAATTTTCTTGAGCTATTTTTATTGCAGCTTCTTTATAACTAAGCCCTGTAGTTTCGGCTACAAATTTAATGATGTCTCCATGTACACCGCAACCAAAACAGTGGTAAAATCTTTTTGCGTCATTAACGGTAAAAGAAGGGGTTTTTTCAGAATGGAATGGGCATATCCCTAAATATTCATTACCTTTTTTAGTTAAAGAAACCTTTTGCTTTACTATATCGGAGGTTCTTATTTGTTCTCTTAGGTAATTGTAAAACTCCACAGGAATTATCATAAATTTAAAAAATTAAATTTAAAATTACTGTTGTTAAACAATAACAAACAGGAATGGATAAATTGTCATTAATTTTTATTTGACCAGCATAAAATTCAGCTAATGTGGCCATAAGAGAACTAAAAATTATGATAATAAAACTTGTAGGGTGACTGACAAAAAAATAGATTACTGTGCTAATAAAAACGCTGGAAATAAAAAACGCACCAGCGCCCACTAAGGATTTGCCATTTTTTAGCGGCATTCCATATTTCATGCCTACTAATGCTGCAATACAATCAGATATGATCAGGATGAGCCACGAAGTAATTACTAGACCTTTAGAAAAAAATAAACAACTTATTAAAAGCCCCAGAGCCATATAACTTGCTCCGCTAAGCTTGTAGAAACCAGTTCTTTCTTTATTTCTAAGAAATTTGCTAAAAAATTTATCAACTACCTCTTTAATTTTCTGATTATGATTCCTAGATATATCAGCATAGAGTGTAAACCCAGTAAGTATTAACAGTAATACGTTCATACTTGTTTTAGGAATAAACGAATAAACTAAAGGAAATATTAACCCGTATAAATGAAAAATTTTTCGCCTGATTTCAAAATTAAGATTTTCATTTTGCATAAAATTTTTAGCTAATTTGACAAACGCAATTAGTCTAAATATACTTCAAATCTTAACTTAAACAAGACATAATTATGGTCAAATTCCCTATCACTAAAAAAGGCTTCGAACTCCTAGAAAAAGAAATTAAACATTTGAAGCACGTTGAAAGGCCTACAATTATTGAGGCTATTTCAACAGCACGGGATTTTGGTGATTTATCGGAAAATGCGGAGTATCACGCAGCACGAGAAAAACAGAGTTTTGTTGAAGGGCGGATTTTAGATTTAGAGGATAAACTCTCAAGAGCCGAAATTATTGATATTTCTAAACTATCAAAAGAAAGTATAAAATTTGGCGCTACTGTCAAATTAGTGGATGAAGATACAGAAGAAGAAGTAACATACATAATAGTTGGAGAGTATGAGGCTGATATTACTAAGAAACGAGTCTCGATCCAATCTCCAATTGCAAAAGGACTTATTGGCAAATCTGTAGGAGATATTGTAGAAATAACAACTCCTAAGGGAAATAAAGTGTTTGAAATATTAGAAATTTCATATCCGGACATAGATTTAGGTTAAGTATTTTTTTCTTAATTTTTGAAATAAGTTATGCTATAATAAATTTCATTGAAGTTAGAGGTATTATATGTCTAATATAAATTTTCCTGTTATTTCTTCTAGTTCTGGATTTAACAAGTATTTGCAAGAAATAAACAATATACCTTCTCTGACAAAAGAAGAAGAGTTTTTGCTTGCTAAGAATTATCTTGAAAATAATGATCTTGAAGCAGCTCATAGGCTTGTACTTAGCCACTTGAAACTAGTTGTAAAAATAGCCATTAAATATAAAAATTATGGTCTACCGTTACCTGAGCTTGTATCGGAAGGAAACATTGGTTTAATGCAAGCAGTAAAAAAATATGATCATAAACTTGGCTTCAGACTCTCTACTTATGCTATGTGGTGGATAAAAGCTTCTATCCAGGAGTATGTACTTAAATCATGGTCACTTGTAAAGATTGGGACAACCTCAGCACAAAAAAAATTATTTTTTAGCCTTGGTAAGATTAAACATCGTATAATTAATACTTATGCACGGGCTATTAATGATCAAGATTATCAAGAGATGGCAGATGAGCTTGGTGTGTCTCTTAAGGAAGTAGTAGAAATGGATCAACGTATGGCAGGTCCTGATATTTCACTGAATCGTTCCGCAAATCGTGAAGACGAAAATGCCGAGATAATTGAATTTTTACCGGAACAGAAACCAAATCAAGAAATATCTTTACTGCAAAAACAAGATATAGAAAACAAAAAACTGGTATTAGCCGAGGCTATGCAAGTTTTAAATGAAAGGGAGGTTAAGATTCTAACTGCTAGAAAGCTTAATTATTCACCTGAAACACTTGATAGCTTAAGCATGGAATATAACATTTCAAAAGAACGTGTAAGGCAGATAGAAACTAGAGCATTCGAAAAACTGCAAAATTATGTACTAGCTAGAGTTTCTAGAGACGGTCAACTTCTAGAGACGGTCAACTAGAAAAAGCCATATCAGGGTGATCTTACATTCTGTTTCTTGGTTGAAGCTATTAGTGGAGGCTGACCTAACTATTAAATTTGGTTTTAGATAGTAACAATTGGTTTAGCAGTTTTTTCTATAAAAATAATTTTTAGAGTGGTCTTTTCTAAAAATTATGTTACAATGCCTATACTAATAAAAGCAATACCTAGATTATTAAATATTATGATAAAGCGAAAACATTTTTAGTTTAATTATCTGCCGCTCAAAGCTGAGCTTTTTAAATTTTTCTAGAATTTGTTTTTATTGTTTTATTATGTACCAACCTTTTATAACCTTCCTTACTTATCTCCTCCTTACTCTTAAGTTGTTGATGGCACGAAAACGTCCTTGATAATTTTTAAACCAATTACTTAAAAAACATCAAAATTAACTTAAAAACAAAATTATTATGGACTATTTATTTGACATCATTGCCGCATTAAGTTCTTTATACTGGAGTTATATAGGTTGGGCAGTAATCTGCGCTGCGGGATTTTATCTTACTATAATATCTAGAGGCTTCCAATTCCGTGCTATTGGCAATTTCAAAAAAAATATAAAGGATATTTTACAAGAAGGTGGTAATAAGGCTAATACTGGCATTCATCCAATAAAACTTTACTTTGCCTCTGTAGGAGGAATGGTAGGACTTGGAAATATTATCGTCATAAGTACTGCCCTCATGATTGGCGGCCCGGGAAGTATCTTTTGGACTATAATAGCTTCAATCTGTGGCATGTTAATAAAATATTCAGAAATATATTTGGGAGTAAAACATCGTCAGCCAAATAAAAATGGAGGATTTGACGGTGGTCCTATGTATTACCTGCGTGACGCTTTTAAAAATAACTATGTACCATGTATTGCGGCTTTTCTTATATGTTTATACGGTGTAGAAACTTATCAGTTTTTAGTACTAGTAGACAGAATTGAGCATAGTTTTGAATTAAATAGAATGGCCGTAATTTTAGGACTATTAGCATTAGTTTTATATAGTTCTATTGGCGGCATAAAAAGGCTAGCTAGCATATGCACTATAATAATGCCTATATTTATGCTTGTTTATGTTTTTGTAGCTTTATACATTATTGTTAGTAATATACATATTTTGCCAGAATTTTTTGCTACCGTCATTACTTCTGCTTTTACTGGACATGCTCCAATAGGAGGTTTTGTCGGCAGTAGTATGATCTTAGCCACATACCATGGCATGTCCAAAACCGTTTATTCCGGAGATATTGGTATCGGTTATGACTCCATAGTGCAAAGCGAAACTAATATAGTAAATCCGGAAAAACAAGCTACTCTAGCTGTATACGCATTATTTACCGATACTTTTATATGCATACTTACTAATACTATGCTTGGGGTAACCGGTGCATGGTATAAATTTAATCATCTGGATGAAACCACAATAGTTTCAAAGACGATAGCTAATTACTTTCCATATAGCGATTTATTTGTAACTTTATTACTATTCTTTGCCGGATTTACAACAATAATCGCTTATTTAACAACCGGAACAAAATGTGCAAAATATTTAAGTCCTAAATATGGAAAAATAATATATTTGATATATGCTATATTTGCTTTTATATTTTTCTGCAATTTTTCCCAAGATAAAGTTATTGTAGTAATGGGATTGCTTAGCGGAATTCTTGTATTGATAAATGTATCCGGAATGATAAAATTACGGAAGGAAATTAAATTCAATTGAATAAATATTTATATAATTAAAAACATGAAGAAGAAAATAGGGCTTTTTGCTGTTGTTACTGTTCTTGGAATAACGTGGTTTGTACTTGCAAATAAATTTGAAGATAAAGTACGCACCGTATACTTACCGATCTTACAAGAGCAAAAAGAAAAAGGTGCAATTGAATTAGAGTTGGATAATATTAAAATTCATAAATATAAATTTGCTGTCGCAATAACAAATGTTATCATTTTTCCAAAATCCGATATTTTTCAGACTAAACTAGATGGAGTTTCTTTATTCTATAATCCTTTAACTAAAGATATTTCAGTTTCTTCTTTCGGTGACAAGATTTCTATTGGTACGGGCGAAACTGAAATATATATAGCTAACCCGTCTTTTTCTGCCAAAATTAGTGGTTCTGTTTTTCAAGGTAATATGAATGATATTCGTGTTACCTTTAATAGTGCGCCCCAGCAGTTTTTAAGATCAGCTGACCAATTACCTCTTATGACAGATAAAGGGGCTTCTTATGAAATTACAGGAAAATTAGATGAAAAAACTAATCAGTACCTATTAAAATTGTTAGCAAATACCAAGGGTATAAGTATAACTCGCAACTATTTTAAATGGTCTCATCAATTAACTAGTAAAAATTTTGAAATGATTCAGGAAGGTCAACCTCTAACAGATTTTTTAAATGACATTGCTGCTGATTATTACTATGCAACTGTACCAGATAATTTAATCGACTCTAACATGAATGTTTCAATAACAGCTGATAAGAATCATTTAGAAAACATTTTCAAATTTATTCAAGGCAAAATCCACTTTGAAGAACTAGCCTCAAATTTGGCTAAAACTTTCAATTTAAATAAGGAGTTATTTGATATCGCAATACTTGCTTCTTATGGCAATAACTTATTTAACAATAAACTTTCATTTAATCTTTCCGGCGATGGTAAAGTCCTAAAAGGTAATTTGGATGTTGAAGATAATAAAAATTACCCAAAAGATAGGATTGAAGAAATTGCAAAATTAACAGCAAACTTGTTAAGTAAAGTTTTTAATAAAATAACTAAAGGCAACTCAATTAAGTCCAAGGGATTAACGGTAGAAGATTTCATGAATTTGGCAAATAGTCTTATTGATATAAAAAACACCAAATTCAGTACTAATTTAACCTATAAAATTGAAGATTCCATTACTGACGCAAACCTACATTTCGGTATTAACGAATATAGTATGGATTTAGCGATTAGTAATAAAGACAAGGAACGCTATAATGGTATGTTAACATTATCTGATCCTTTTAAAATCATAAATGCAAAAACAAAATTTGCTCATGAAATAGTTTTACCACTAATAGAAAAAATAAGCGGTGATGATAAAAGCAGTTTAGATATTATGCAAAAATATGTTAGTAATATTGAAAGTAATGCTTTTGAAGCTCTGAGGGTTTTCAATAAAATACCGGAGTTAACCCAAGGAGATAAATTTGAAACAGATTTCAGTTATGAGCCAAAAAGCTTTAGCCTTAAAATCAATAATAAATCATTCTGGGAAATTATTACAGACGAGAAAATAGTTAAGTTTCTCAGAGGGTTTTATACTCAAGAAGATAATCAGGCCTTACCAGCAGCAGAAGCTTCTCTGGAAGATCATCAGGAGTCAGTACTGCCTAATGAAGAAATTTCGGCAAGTTCGACAAATAATAATAGCCAAGATAACCCTACCCCATGACCGATAAACTGCAATCACTAAGAGGAATGAAAGATCTCTTCGGCGAGGATTTCGAGCTTCATAGCTACATCATAGATACTGCCCGAAAAATAACTGCCTTATATTGTTATGAGGGGGCAAGTACCCCTATACTGGAATACACAAAAGTTTTTGATCGTACACTTGGCGATAGTTCGGATGTTATCAGCAAAGAAATGTACAGTTTCCTAGACAGAAGCGGTGAAAGTGTAGCCCTTAGGCCGGAATTTACTGCAGGTATTATGAGAGCTTTTATTTCGAACGGACTTCAGCAGAAACTCCCGTTAAAATTATTTTCTCATGGTCCGGTATTCCGGTACGACCGTCCTCAAGCAGGAAGACAAAGGCAGTTTCACCAAATTAATTGTGAATATATAGGGTCTGGTGAACCGTATTCTGATGCTGAGAGTATTAAACTTGCCTTACATTTACTTCAAGAGCTAAATATCCTTGATGATATAACACTGGAAATAAATTCCCTGGGTTGTCAAAATTCAAGGTCTTTATATCAGGAAGCTCTAATCAATTACTTTAGTAAATATGAAAATGAGCTCTCAAGCGATAGTAAGGAGAGATTAAGAAAAAAGCCTCTTCGTATACTTGATTCAAAAGATGAAAACGATAAAAAAATAGCAACAGGAGCTCCTTTTATTGCTGATTATTATACAGCGGAATCAAAGGCTTATTTCGATAAGGTACTTGATTATTTAGGTATTTTAAATATTAATTATAAGCTAAATCCACGATTAGCACGGGGTCTTGATTATTATTGTCATACGGCGTTTGAATTTACGACTGATAAATTGGGCTCTCAAAACGCAGTAGGTGGGGGCGGACGTTATGATTATCTATGTAAATTGATGGGAGGAACAGATGTACCTGCCATTGGTTTTGGTTTAGGTATTGAACGTTTAGCTTTAATGATGCTGCTCAAAAATTATCAAAGCAAAAAATTAGCACCGCTTTATCTAATTCCGATTGGACAGGAATGCGAAAATTATATTATTAGACTAGCTGATTTCTTAAGGTCTCATTCTATTCCAGTTGCAATTGAACTAAAAGGTAAAGTACAAAAAAGAATGGAAAAAGCACTAAAGGATGGAGCTAATTATATTGTATTTGCCGGTGCTGATGAGATACAAAGCAATAGCTTCAAATTAAGGTTTTTAGATAAAAAAGAGGAACAAACAGTTTCAGCCCAGCAGCTCTTAGACCTTATAAAAATTACATATAATTAGTATAATTTTTTAAATAAGTTTATTTGCGTAATTCGCTCTAACAAACTCTAGCATTCTTAAAAGTTTAGTAAAAATTAGGCATTTTTTTAAAGAGAATATAGGGCTTATTTATTGTAACAACAAACCTAAACGTTAAATGAATTACCGCAACCACATTTCGCAGTTGCATTTGGATTGGATATTTGAAAATAAGCACTTCCCAATTCTTCAATAAATTCTAATTTGCATTTCTCTAAAAACTGTTGAGATAAAGGATCTATGGCGATTTTTACTCCATATTTTTCTAAAACAAAGTCATCATCATTTACCTTATCAATCAAATTGTAATCATACATAAAGCCTGAACAGCCTCCACTATCTACAGCCACTCTAATAGCTATTTTACTGTCTGGTTCATTCTTTAGAAGTTCAGAAATACGGAGAGCTGCGCTCTGGCTTACATCAAAATTTATCATTTATTAAGAGCAGATTTAGTATTTTAAGATAAGTTCCAGGTAATTTTAGCACCTTAAAAAAACTTCAACAATTCTTAGGTTAATTTAGCTGCGATGTATAACCCTACCTTTTGTTAAGTCATAGGGGGTCATTTCTACCTTAACTTTATCACCAGCTAAAATACGAATACGATTTTTTCTCATTTTACCAGAAGTATGAGCTATAATTTCATGTCCATTTTCAAGGATAACCCTAAAATGAGCATTGGGTAAAAGCTCTAATACTTTCCCGTCGAATTGCAGTAATTCTTCTTTTGCCATTGTTTTTGTACATAAATTATGCTGAAACTATAGCAAATATCAGCTTCTAAAACAAGGGATAATTTACTTACAAGCCCAGTAATTTCAGAATTTTTTAATTATAAAATAATCTCGTTTTAAGGAGGTTAATATTAGACTCAAGGCCTAGCAATTCATTTTTACTTAATAAGCTTGGAAAGTTTTCAACACATATAATAAAACCATTACAGTCGATACCTTGTGCTAATTCCGCAATATATAATACATATTTTCTATTATTAATTGTGGTATTTAGCACTACAATATCTTTAGTTTTAAATTTTTCTTTGAGAGAGATTAAATTACCCGGAAGAAAATTATAAACTTCTTTCTTTAATAAACTAATAGCTCTGGTTTTAAATTCCATATGGATTGAATCAATTACCATAATTTCTTCTAAATTATAATATTCTTTTATAGATAACATTAATTCAATGCAAAAATTCTCGCTGGAACTAGATTGTGTACTGTGCGCAAGGTTTTTGTACAAAAATTTGAGTTCTAAGTATAATTGCATTAAGCTTAAATTTTTTCTGTCTAATCCTTTTTTCCATTCAACAGTTGTTTTAAAAAGCAGATACAAAACAACTATTGATAAAGCAATATAAATTTTGCTGACAATATCTATCTCCATAGATTTTATAATTATATTAAATGATTTTAAGCCCAATTGCATTAAACTATAAGTTTAATAGGCTAGTATAATTAAATAGTTTAAACTCTAGTCCCAAGCAATATATTTTACATAAAATCACAAGCTTTTAGTGGTTTTTTGTTTTAAATGTGTTTATAAAAAACATCATAATTAATAAAGAGGATTTTTATGGCCGAAATAGTAGCAAAAGGTCAACTGAAGCAATATATAGACAGAATTGAACGACTAGAAACTGAAAAAAGCGCATTACTTGATGACATAAAGCAGGTTTTTGATGAAGCAAAAGCTAACGGTTTTGATGTTAAAACAATGAAACAAATAATTAAGCTAAGAAAACTCGATAAAAATAAATTAGCTGAGCAAGATGCTATATTAGAGCTTTATAGGCAAGCTTTGGAAGTCTAGTATTATAAGTAAATCAAGAAAGGCAGAAATGATGGCAGAAATAAAAACTCTAGATCCCAAAACATTGAAATTTTGGCTGGATAAAAATGAGGTGATACTGGTTGATGTCCGAGAACCACTCGAGTATAAAGAAGCACATATTGAAAAAGCTATTAATATACCATTATCTCAACTTCCTGCAAAAATTCATCAGCTTCCTGATTTAGGAGAGAAGAAAATAGTTTTACAGTGCAAATCCGGTATTAGATCAATGATTGGATGTCAGACCTTAAATAAAGAAGGTTTTCAGTACAGTTTATGGAATCTTGAAGGTGGAATTCACGCTTGGTCTTCTTCAGGATTCCCAATTATGACGCTAAAATAAAATATTAGATTGTAAAATCTAATAGATCAAAATACTTTTCAAGAGCTAGCCCTTTATCACACGATGCAGATAATTCTGGAATTAAGGCTATTTTAGCTAGAAGAGGTAAAGTATAATCACTTGCAATTTGTTTACCGCTATTACCGGAGAATATGGTAATTTTTTCTGAACTTGGAGCAAAATAACCACTCATATTCTCGATTATACCAATTATTGGTACTCCAAATTTTCTATATAAATTTATGGTTCTTTGCACATCAATTGCCGAAATTTTTTGTGGAGTTGTTATCATTATTACTCCAGCAGTTACATAATTTTGTAATAAACTCAAGTGTATGTCACCAGTACCGGGGGGAGTGTCAATTATCAAATAATCAAGCTGTCCCCAATTAGTTAAGGAAATAAGTTGATACAGAGCTTTGCTCGTCATAGGCCCCCTCCAACTAATCGATGATAAAGGATCGGTAATGAAACCGATTGAGTTTACTTTAACATTATAATTACAAAGAGGAATCATTCTCTTATTTACTAACTCTGGTTTCCCCTTAAGATCAAAAATGCTGGGGATGGAAGGACCATAAATATCTGCATCAAGCAAGCCTACTTTTTTTCCTTGGCTGGCAAGTTTTTGAGCAAGAAGTGCTGCTATTGTTGACTTTCCCACTCCTCCTTTACCTGCAGCAATCAAGATCACCTTCTTAATGTTATCAAGTATTATTTTGGAATTTTCTTTTTTTGGTTGGGCCTGTTTATTTTCAGAACTAGTTAAAACAATATTGATTCTCTCAATGTCAGCAATCTTTTCTAATTCGTTTATTATATGATTTCTAACCTCTTGTGCTTCTTCTAAGGCAATTCCATTAATATCTAAGGCAAAACCTGCCTCTTTACCTTTAATGATGATTTCTGAAGCTCGTTCACTAGCTTTAGAATTGTCGGAAAAGCAGATATTTGCAATTTTTGTTTGAATCTGTGTCTTAATTAAAAGCGGCATGCTTGCAATATTAAATAATATTATTATATTATTATGTTGTTAGTTTCTACTTAACTATATATTATTTACCACCTAAACGATAGTTCAAATAATGAAAAAATACATATATCAACACACTTTTAAAAAATCTCCTTGGGAAGATTCTGAGCCAAAAGAAAATATTTTTACTAAGAAACGTAGAGACCAGTTTAACTTTGATAATTTCCAATTTAATTTCAACCCTAAGTCGGTCATCTGGATTTTAGGGGGGATTATATTACTATGGCTTGCTAATGGGTTTTACAAGGTGGAAGAAGGAGAGGAAGCAGCTATTATCAGATTTGGTAAATTTAATAGAACGGCTATGCCGGGGCTAAATTATAAATTACCGTCTCCATTTGAAACGTTGGAAATAGAAAAAGTTGCCCAGTCTAGAAGAATAGAAATCGGTTATAGGTCTAGCGGTAAGTTAAGAAATAACATAGGAGCTGATTTAAATAAAGATAGAGACATCGCTGCTGAAAGTATAATGTTAACAGGAGATGAGAATATTATTGAACTTAACGTAGATGTAATGTGGCATATATCAAATTTATCTGATTACCTCTTCAATGTTACCGATCCAGAAGAAGCTGTTAAAGCTGTTTCCGAAAGTGCAATAAGGGAAGTAATAGGAAATATGCCTATTGCTTCTGTACTTTCGAATCAAAAACAAGAGATTACTGAAAAAATTGAGGGATTAATAAAGCAGATTTTAGAACAATATAAAATTGGTGTGGCAATAGAGCAGGTAAAACTTTTAAAAGCAGAACCTCCGAAGGAGGCTATTCAGGCTTATAGAGATGTGCAAACAGCAAAAGCAGACAAGGAAAAAGAAATCAATGAAGCACAGTCTTATAGAAATAATATTCTACCAAAAGCAAGAGGAGAAGCAGCCAAAATTCTGGAGGAATCGGAAGGGTATAAGGTAGAAGTAATTGCTAAGGCAGAAGGTGATGCTTCAAGGTTTAATGCAATATACGAACAATATTTATTGAACAAGGAAGTAACTCGAGGTAGGTTATATTTAGATGCCTTAAAGGAGATATTATATCAGTCTGATAAAGTAATTATGGGTACTGAAGGGGTATTACCTCATATGGCAGTAAAGCCTAAGGCTTCCACAAATAGTCAGTAAAATTTACAAAAGCTAACAGGTTATAAATATGAACAAGATACATTACGTCGGATTCGCAGCATTTGCTTTTTTAATGATTCTGTCTGGATCTTTGTTTAGCGTTGATCAAAGACAAAATGGAGTGGTATTTCAGTTTGGGGAAGCAGTTAGAGTAATTGAATCTCCGGGGTTAAACATAAAAATTCCTTTCATTCAAAATGTCCAATTCTTTGATAAAAGGATTCTAGATGTAAAAGCTGAGGCAAAGGAGCTTACAGCTTCAGATGAAAAGCGGGTAATTGTAGATGCTTTTGCAAAATTCAGGATTGTAAATACAGTTGAATTTATTAAGACAGTACATAATTACCAAGGAGCTCAACTTCGTCTGAACAGGATTCTAGAATCAGCGATGCGTACCGTAATTGGTAAATTTCCATTAAATACCCTTCTTACTGATAAAAGGGCAAACTTAATGCTGCAGATAAGAGATTTAACGTATTCAGAAGCAAAAAACTTTGGTATTGAAGTAATTGATGTTAGGATTTTAAAAGCGGATTTACCACCAGAAAATAGTACTGCGATTTACATGCGCATGCAAACTGATCGTGAAAAGGAAGCAAATCAGATTAGAGCAGAAGGAAACGAAGAAGCAGCTAGAATCAGATCGAAAGCTGATAAAGAAAGTAAAATAATTTTAGCTAATGCTTACATGGATGCTCAGAAAACTAAAGGTTTAGGTGATGCAGAAGCTGCACATCTTTATAACCAGGCTTATTCAAGAGACTCGGAATTCTTTAAGTTTTATGCCTCCTTAAACACTTATAAAGCTTCATTATCAAAAGAAAATACTCAATTTGTTCTTTCTCCAGATTCTGAGTTTTTTAAATACTTAAGATTAGGAAAATAGCATATGAGGCAGCATTTTATCCAAGGCTTTCTTTTAATCACATTAATTACAAATTGTTTTAGTGGTCTTACTTGGGCTAACAACAAACCAGAGACTCAAGTAACAAGTTTTGCTGATATTATAGAGCCTTTAATGCCGGCTGTAGTAAATATTTATACAATAAAATATAACAAAAGAAGACAATCCAAGGAAAATCCTTTACCGGAGTTAATACCTTTTGAAGAATTCAAAGATTTCTTCAAGCAATTTAATATACCTTTTGCCTTTGACTTGTATCCCAATCTGCATGCCATGTCGCTTGGATCTGGTTTTATTATTGACGAAACCGGCCTAATAGTAACAAATTATCACGTTATTGCAGGGTCTGATGAAATACACGTTAAATTATCCGATAATACAGAACTGCCAGCAGTAATTATAGGTAGGGATCTGCAAACGGACTTAGCATTAATCAAAATTAATACCGCTGAAAAATTGCCGTTTGTTTCCTTTGGTAATTCTAATGAAGCAAGAGTTGGGGATGTAGTAATTGCTATAGGTAATTCTCTTGGTTTTGGTGGAACTGTTACTACGGGGATTATCTCTTCTAAAGGAAGGGATCTTGGTTCTGGTATGGATGAATTAGTTGATGATTTTATCCAAACCGACGCAGCGATAAACACTGGAAACTCCGGAGGGCCACTGTTTAATATTGAAGGAAAAGTAATTGGTATTAATACTTCTATTCCTGCGGTAAGCGGCGGTACTAATGTGGGTATTGGTTTTGCAATTCCATCTAATAAAGCACAAAATATCGTGGATCAGTTAAAGAAAAATGGAAAAATAAGCAGGGGAAAACTAGATATAGCTATTCAAGAAAATACGAAAGAACTATCAGAAGCATTAAATATTGATAAAAACTACGGAGTACTAGTCGTAGATGTTAAAATCGGCGGCTCAGGTGATAAAGCTGGACTGAAAAGAGGCGACTTAATAATTGGATTTAATGATAAAGAGGTTTTAAATTCAAGAAAATTACAACTATTTGTAGCTGAGGCTAAAATTGACGAAGAAGTCACGTTAACAGTTATCAGGGATAGTAAAACAATTGATCTTAAAACTCAGATTTCCGAAGTAAAGGATAATGAAGAAGAACAGCAAGAAGAAGAAAATGATGTACCTCTAAAAAATATCAACAACAAAAATTTATTAGAAAAATCAGGAGTTGTTTTTACTAATATAACTGAAGACATAAAAAATAGGTTTTACCTTGATAAAACCATTAATGGGCTTTTTGTTGTTGAAGTCAAAACCAACGATCCAAACATTAAATTAATAGCTGGAGATATAGTACTTGCTATTAATCAGGAGTCTATAAATGATATAGAACAATTTAATTCAATATACAAAAAGCTAAAATCCGAGGACAAAAAAAATGCGATCGTACTTGTAAAAAGAAAAGATTTTAGTATGTTTATGACATTCCCGATTAAATAATGAAGGCTTAAAAAGAATTAATATGGAGAAAACGGATAATTATTTAGATAATACAAATTTAAGCAAGAATACGGATTCTGTGGCTGTTCTTAGTTTTTATAGTTTTGTAAATATTCCTGAGCCAGAAGCTTTACTCCCCAAAATTCTGTTAATTACTAAGAAAAAATATGTAAAGGGTACTATTATCCTTGCAAAAGAAGGTTTTAACGGTTCCATCTCTTCTACCGCAGAAGACGATTTGCATCTAGTTATTAAAACATTACAAGCTCTTACTAATCCAAAGGATATTAGCGTAAAAGTAAACTATTGCAACATCCAGCCATTTTCTAAAATTAAAATAAAACTAAAAAATGAAATTGTTTCCATGAAAGCTGGGGAGATCGATGTAGAAAGATTGAAAGGAGAATATATTGAAACAACTGATTGGGATAAGTTGATCCAAAGAAGTGATGTAATAACAGTAGATACAAGGAATAGCTATGAGGTAAAAGCCGGTACTTTTGAAGGAGCACTAGATCCACATACCGAAAGTTTTAGAGAGTTTCCAGAGTGGGCTAAAAATAATGCTAAATTGTTTAAAAACAAAAAGATAGCCATGTTCTGCACTGGAGGTATCAGGTGTGAAAAATCTACTGCTTACATGAAAGCCCTTGGTTACAATGAAGTGTATCATCTCAAAGGAGGAATTCTGCAATATCTTGAAGATACCAAAAACAAAAATGGAGTTTGGAAAGGAAATTGTTTTGTATTTGACGATAGAGGGGCTGTTGATTCGGATCTATTACCTACTGAAGGATACTGGGTTCAAAAAGGCCAAAATGCTAAGAGTGTTAGTAGAAATAAATGATCAAAGCGCAATTTAAACTGGTTAAAGAAGTAATTCTGCTTACCAGAAGTAATCTGCTTGCTAATTCAATAAGGGATAATTTATTAGATGCTGACTTTTTTTATATATATAACGATTACCAAGCACTTATTAATTTCCATAATAAAATTAATTTATTAATAATAGACTTAAGTGATTTAACTCTTGATAATATCTGGCATCATAAAATCAAGACTATTATAAATTTAACTAGTAAAAATAAATTTTCACAAGATGAGATAAATATTTCTAAACCATTCAGGTTGAATAACTTCTTAAAAATAATACAGGGTGTAAATAATAGCCAGGATATTTTTTGTGTAATTAATAATGATTTTATTTATAACGAGAAATTACATACACTTAGCTCGCAAGAAAACTCGATTAGATTAACGGCAAAAGAAAATAACATTTTTAAGTCTATGTTACTTAGCACAGACTTTAGAATTGAAAAAGAATTTCTTTTAAAAAATGTGTGGAAATACCACGAAAACAGCGAGTCATCTACCATTGACACTCACCTTTACAGGCTTAAAGCCAAACTACCTGATAATATGTTGGAACTTAAAAGTAATAGTTGTCAACTAAAGATTACCTCCCTGGATTAGACACAAGATTACTAGAAGTGTAGCTCTTATTAGGGAAGTCATAAAGGCATCCATGATAACCGATAAATACTAGTATTATTTATTATTCTTTTTTGAATAAAAAACCATACAATTATCGAATTTTTATTATGTTAGATAATAACTAGTTTCCAAGTGATTATCTGGAGTATTCCCATAAAACGCTACGTGCGGAGAATGGATAAATCTAAAATGTATACTTATGTTTCTATTTTGTTACGTATAATAAAAGGCATTTGAGTAATCATAAATAATAAGGTAATTGGAAGAGCCCCAAAAACCTTAAAATTCACCCAGGTTTCTTCTGTAAAATTCCGCCAAATTACTTCATTGGTCATTGCCATTATTATAAAAAAGAACATAAAGCGGATATTAAGCTGCCGCCATTTTGCCTCTTCCTTAAAGGAAATGGCTTTCCCAAAAACGATTTTAGTGGCGGGCTGCCATTTAAAATTGGTAATCAAAAAAATTAGCGCAAAAACAATATATAACACTGTTGGTTTCATTTTAATAAAAACACTATTACCGCTAAACAATGTTAAGCTAGAAGATATTAGAAGTAACCCAGAAGAAATTATATTAACCATGTTTATCTTCTTTTCCATAACGTAGATAATTATTACTCCAATTACAGAAGCAATAAGCATATATAACGTTGCGGTAAGAACGCCATTATTGCTGTAACCAATAAAAAAGGCCAGTACAGGTCCGAATTCAGCCAAAAACTTAAGCATATTTGCTCTTAGTTAAGAGTGTCCTAATTTTCATCATAGTTAATGTAAACATAATACTTGAAAGGTAAAAAATAATTTGCATACCATTTGGCTTAGAATCATAACCAACTGTAATATGTAGTAACTTACCTACTATACTGTTATTGTCAATTAACCATGAAGTATCCCATAAAGTTTCTCTATACATTTCAATAACACCCACAGAGGTTAATATCCCTGCAGCTTCTGAGGCAAGACCAGCAGCAATAAGTATTAGTAATATAGTAGAAACTTTAAATATATATTTACCTGCTAGTTTTATCAGGCCTGTATATATCACCACACCAACAATAAAACCGCTAATGCTCCCGATAACTAAACCTATTACATATTCACTAGCTGATAAAGAGGCAGAAGATATTCCGTAGACTAATAAAATGATCTCTGCTCCTTCTCTAAAGATCGTACTTGCAACAATCGCAACTAGCAGGGTTTTGCTTGCATTATTTGTAGTTATTTTTTCTGCTAATTTTCCTAAATTATTTTTAATTTTTTGAGTATAACCTTGCATCCATACTACTGTCCAGCTTATTATCACAGCTGTTAGCAGAATAACACTAGAATCAAATATTTCGTCGCCGTAAGTACCATAAACTGTTGTTACGGTTCTAATAAAAAAGGCAAATATAGAAGCCAGAACGATACCGGTCATAGCTCCCATAATAACATAAATTCTAGAATTTTTTATATGACTTGTTGAAGCTAAAATCACGCCTAATAATAAGGCAATCTCAAGGCATTCACGAAAGATTATAATTGCTATTTTAAACATCTTTACTTTTTTCTGTTACAATAATCTTACCTTGAGCGCTTTCTTGATGGAAATCGCCAAAGAACTTGTATTCTCCAGGAGCTAAAGGGGCTAGAACAATCTTAATAGAGCTATTACCAAGGACTATTTTTTCCCTTTTTAAATCAATACTCTCAAACTCTTCTATTGTTGGATCATCGTTATATACGGTAATATTAACCTTTTTATCAGTAGGCAGTTCAACAATATCAGGCATAAATTTATGATCCTTGATGTGAAGATCAACTTTGACTACATCATCATCCGAAGCAATAGAAATCTGTGTTAAGAAAATAATTAACAGAAATATTAGAGATTGACTTTTTTTAACCATAATCTGCCAGTAAAAATTCATTACATGATTGTACAAACATAATGCTAATATATTTTGATTAGCTAATAAATTATCTACCTATAATGATATAGCATTTTAAGCTATCAAACAACGAAATTTATAAATATTAGATGCCAAAAGCTTTTGGGCATCTAGTTATACCTTCTACGGTTTATGCTCACTAAAGATATTTATTTTTTAAATAATTAATAAAAATTATAGGATCAATTTGTTTTAAACCGGTTGATTCTTGTAATAACTCTCGTGAAGATTTTAAAGAACCGTATTGGCGCAAGTTGTTGCTCAAGTAATTGTTTAAACTATCAAAAGTACCTTTAGACAATTCCGTATCCATCTTAATATTTTGTTTTTTGGCACGATTCATAACCATACTAGAAATTATAGCCCCGTTAGTATAAGAAGGAAAATAACCAATCATACCCGCCGGCCAGTGTATATCCTGCAGGCAGCCATTTGAATAAGAATCCGGCGTAATACCAAGATACTCTTTCATTTTACTGTTCCATAATTCCGGCAAGTCAGCGGCTTTTATTTTACCATTTATTATTTGCTGTTCAATTTCAAAACGCAAAATAACATGTAACGGATAGGTTACTTCATCTGCATCTACCCTAATAAAGCTAGGATGTACTCTTGTCATTAATTTATATAGATTTTCTCCTGAATATTCTGCTCCGCTAATGCTAAATTCGTCTTTTAGTAATTGTGCTAAAAATTCGGTAAACTCTAAAGAAGTACAAGCTTGCATCTCCATAATCAATGATTGGCTTTCATGAAAAGCCATTCCCTTAGGTTTTCCTACTGGTTGATTAATGTATTTTTCAGGTAGATTTTGTTGATACAAACCGTGACCGGTTTCATGAATTACTGCAAACAGGCTAGATAAAAAATTATTCTCATCATATCTTGTAGTAATTCTTACGTCAAAACGTCCTCCTATACAAAAAGGATGTGTGGATTTATCTAACCTGCCTCGATTCAAATCAAATCCCATTTTTTCCAGAACTTTTACACCTATAGCTTTCTGGGTACTTTCATCTATCGGTTTAGTTAATTTTATGAATTTTTCGGAGGATTGCTTTTCAGCTATTTTAGCAATTAACCCGGGTAATTCTTTTTTTAGAACATTGTAAACACTGGTGATTTCTGATACTTCCCTTTCTGGATCAAAACTATCAACTAAACTATCGTAAATAGGTTTTCCAAGTTTTTCAGATTTAGCAGTAGCTATTTGAATACAAGTATTAAATACCCTATCTAAATAAGGAACTAAAGTTTTAAAATCGTTTTCAGCTCTGCACTTGCGCCAAGCAAATTCTGATTCCCCTGAAGCTATCGAAAACTCATATTTCATTTCCGGAGTAATACAAACTTCTTCTTCATAAGATTTTTTGATAAGTTTCAGATTTGCTTTTTGCCAATCATCTAAAAAATCCTGCTCAGGCAAAGCAGCTTCTATCAAATCACCGAATTTTTGACTAGTACTCATTTCATGAATCAAAGATTCAAGTGTAGCCATTTCTTGTTGTCTTGTTTTGGCAGATCCGGATCTTAGCATAGTTGCGGAATCCCAGTGTACAAGAGATGAAATATTGCTTAAATGAGAAATCTGTTCAATTTCTTTTTCTAATTTTAGGTAGTTATTAATTTTATTAGACATAAATATAAGAAAATCTTCTGAAGATGTTATAATAAATATAGGTAAGAGGACTTACAGCTTATAATTTTATCCAAAACCTGTCAACTATAGACGGTGATATTCAACTAACCATTAGCTTACAGTTTTTTTCTTACAGCCCTATTTATACAAGTCTTAGGGCTAATTGCGGAAGTGTTAATTATCCTCCAATTCAGTATCTACCCTATAATATGATTCGTCAATTGTTGAAATTTTCTGGTCTTTTGATATGTGCAATATTGAGACCACGTGAAAAATACCAGCTTTCTCAGTTACAAGCTCATATTGTATTGTAGCTGTGATCCCATCCGCAGAAATAGTTTGTTTTTGCAATACAGCACCCCAACTACCATACATTTCCTTAAGTTCTACCAAACGTTTTTCTAATTCTTTGTATCCTTTTGCGAAGATCTGACCATCCTCTATACATACTATTTCAGGTGTAAAAAGCTCTTTTATTTCTTTAATGTGAGTTTTAGACTCAGATTTACCTAAATTATCTTGGAATTGAAGATATTTAGTTATTAAATTACCAGTTGTAATATCCTGGGCAGCTTTCACAAAATTGTTTAGGCTTAGGCTAATTATAATGATAGTGAAAAAAATTACAGATTTTTTTATATAAAGCATTTTATAAAACAGGTTAATTGTTAATTAAAGTTATAGTATAGCTTGTATAATATGTTTTTGCAAAAATCAATTACAACTTGTGCGTTAACAATTCATCAATAAATACAGTTACAAATTTATCAGGTAAGGAAGCATGATAAATTGAATCTGAAACAAAAATTTTATCAATTGGAGAAAGCATGATTTTTTCTTTTGCATTTCCTGATAAAACAGGATGAGTAACATACGCTTCTATAGCTAAGGCCTCATGCTCTTTTAGCAACTGGGCAGCTTTGCATAAAGTATTTCCACTATCTACTATATCATCAATTATAATACATTTTTTATTTTTAACGTTACCAATTATTTTAGACATAAAACATTCGTTGTTAGTATCACGATATTTATTAATAACTGCTAGATCCTTGCCGAAAAGAGAACAAAAGTTACGAGCTCTAGCAATCCCACCTATATCAGGCGAAACCACAACTATCTCCTGGCTGTTTTTATAAAAAGGGAAAAATATACTTGCTGGATCAAAGTTAAAAATTGGAACATTAAATACACCTTCTAATTGTTTTGAATGAAGGTCAAGAGTTATAATTTTTGTTATTCCTGCACCTTCCAAGAGCTTAACTACCAAGCTTGCAGATATCGGACCATGTTGATAGGTGGAACGGTCTTGCCTGCTGTAACCAAAATATGGAATTACACCGATTATATTCCTTGCCCCAGCTCTTTTAGCCGTATCTATTAAAAGCAATAGCTCCATAAGATGATCATTAACAGGAGAAGAGGTAGATTGCACTATAATCACATCTTCTTCGATCTTATCTTGAACTTCTACTCTTAATTCACCGTCACCAAAATTTCTGATTTCGGTATTAAGTAGCTTATAACCTGTATTTTCAGCGATTTTCTTAGCTAGCAGCTTATTGCTTGATCCTGAAATGATTTGCATAATTTTAGTCCCTTTCGCATAACATCCAGGTAATTTTACCACCATTTACTTTTTTAATCACTGTAAATCCTGTTTTTGTATAAACTCTAATTGCACGAGTATTAGCAGTATCCGGATCAACAAATACATGCTTAAATGAAGGAAAAACGTATTGGTGTAAAAAATCGCTTAATGCTTTAGTTCCAATACCCTTACCGGTAAATTCTACTTCGCCAATATACCAATCAACGCCAGCACAAGAGATAGGTAATTCCGAAATGTCATAGCCTTGTTCCCGCGGAAAGTCATGAACATTATAATATTGGATATAGCCGATTGGGATTTCCTCAAAAAAAATGATAAAAGCCCACATAGACTTTTTAATTATTTTTTCCTTACCCTGAAGTTTTTTATATCCCTTAATATAATGACCGTATTTCTCCTCAACCAACTTCATCGTCCATTTAACATCCTGATCCCACCATGCCTTTACATGAGAAGTCTCTAGCCATGTTAGCAACAAATCCAGATGGGATTTACTTAATGGCTTGAAGGTAATAATGCTCATCTTGGTTACAAAAATTGGATTTGAAGATAGATAATCAATTTAAATTAAATTTCTAAATTAATATTATATTTAGATAATATCCCCTTAACTTCATTTTTTATAATTTCTAGTCCCTCTTCGCTCGAGGATTCAAACCGAGCAATAATAGCCGCCCCAGTATTTGAAGCCCTAAGCAACCACCAACCATGCTTAGTGGTAACGCGTAAACCATCTATATCAACAAAATCAATATTTCGGTTTTTAATTAATTCTTTAACACTATCAATTATTTTAAATTTTATTTCGTCATTAACAGCTAATTTTATTTCTGTAGTATTATATACTTTTGGCAAATTCTCTATCATATCATCGATTGATTCCGAAGAGTTTGACATAATATCGATTAACCGAGCAGCAGCATATAAACCATCATCATATCCATAATATTCATCAGCAAAAAATATATGCCCACTCATTTCTCCAGCTAACTTTGCGCCGGATTCTTTTATTTTAGCTTTAATAAATGAATGTCCGGTTTTCCACATTATTGGAACACCTCCGATTTCCTTTACATAATCAAATAGTACTCCGCTTGCTTTAATATCAGCAATTATTTTCGCCCCAGGTGATTTTGATATTACATCTTTTGCATATAAGCAAAGGAGCTGATCACCGGGAACAAAGCCTCCCTTCTTGGTAATGATTCCTATTCTATCAGCATCTCCGTCAAAGCCGATCCCAACATCACAATTATTCTCTAAAACATAATTTTTTAATTGGTCTAAATTCCGAGGAATAGTCGGATCTGGATCATGCCCAGGAAAATTGCCATCAATTTTCTCGTTAATGATAAAAGTTTGGCCAGGTAATTTTCTACATAAAATTGAAACGAGCTCTCCGGCTGCTCCATTTGCCGGATCAAAAGCTATTTTTAGGTTTTTACTAATTTTCCTATTTAATAATATTCTATCTATATATTGCTCTTTAAGGTCAATACAATCTTGAACATAATTATCTTTTATTTCAAGGGCGGGCCAGTTAAATTCTTCTATCTGTTTTCTTAAATCCTGAATCATTAAACCAAAGAAAGGGGCATTATTTTTCACCATTTTAAAACCGTTATCGTCTTTTGGGTTATGAGACCCAGTAACCATAATGCTCGCAGGAGCAGAGAAGATTTTATCAGCAAAATATAAAGTAGGAGTGGCAACTAAACCTATATATTTAACATTTGCTCCTGTTGCTCTTATCCCTTGCAACAAAGCGTTACAAAGTTCCTCAGAACTCAGCCGCCCATCTCTTCCTACACAAATAAAATTTGATTCCGCTTCCTTCTGACTTGATAGGATAATTCGTGCAAAGCAGAAGCCAATTTTATATGCTATTTCAGGAGAGAGGTCGTTATTGCTATTGCCTCTGATATCGTAAGCTCTAAATATTGCTGGATTAATCATATGTTTTTCTTTAAATTTGATTCTTAAATTACACATACTATACAAATAAATTTGGGTTTTTAAAATATTAATCATTGTGAAACCGGTAAATCGTATACTTGCTTTTGATGTTTCTAATAATAACTGTAGTGTGGCTATTTCAGCTGGCCAGGAGATTCTTGCCTATGAAGAAGACTTAAGACCATCTATGCAGGCAGAAATTCTAATTTTATTAATTGAAAGAGCGTTACAATCAATAAATTATGATTACCAAGATATTGATTATTTGGCTCTTACTAATGGGCCAGGAAGTTTTACAGGAATTAGGATTGGCCTAGCTACAGCAGAGGGTATTTTAATATCTACTAACATACAAGGCCTAGCAATTTCGAATTTTGAGATGTCTTATTACCGTTTACAACGCCAGGTAAAATATTTTGATAAAGCAGTGATTTTACTTAATGCTTATAGGAATCAGCTATATTATCAGGAATTTGACCTTGCAGGTAATAAGGGAAACTACGGATTAATTGATATTAACAAAATTTCTAACTTATTTACTGATACAAAAAAGAAAATAGTCTGTACGGGAAGTGGCACGAGTGAAGTATACAATCAAATAGAGCAGAATGTCAATATTACTATCTTGCCCCGTTTTGCAAAAATTAATGCAACTCAAGTTTGTAAATATGCCGATGAAAAAATAAATAAGGGAGAAGTAAATCAAGATATAGGGCCGTTATATATAAGACCTCCGGATGCAAAAATTCCAACAAAACGGACTATATTTTAATAAACCAGATATATAATTGCAAATCACTAGAGTACAAAAGCACTTCTATAAACTAGCCCCTAACTAAAATTAAATCTTGAAAATATCTTGCATTAGGTAAAGACCAGGCTCAGTTATGGAACTTAACCACCGTGCCGCAAATAAAGCCCCATTTGCAAATACCTCTCTACTTAAAGCTCTAGAGCCTATAGTAACTACTTCAGTAGATCCTGCAAATATTACTTCATGCTCTCCCCAAATTCCTCCTGATCTAAGAGCAGAGAAACCTATATCACCATCCTTCCTAATCCCTTTATTAACCCTATCAAAAACGGCAACTTCTTCAAACTTTTGCTCTCTATGTTTAGCTATGTTTTGGCCAATAGCAATAGCAGTTCCGGAAGGAGCATCTTTTTTATGCTTGTGATGAATATCAATAATCTCAACGTCATAATCTTCTAAAATTCTGGATATTTTTCCAGCCATCTCTATTACTAGATTTGCGCCTATACTCATGTTGGGAGAATATAATATTGCAATTGATTTTGAAGCTTTTTCAATTTCTTTAATATGCGTACTAGATAAGCCTGTAGTACCTATAACTAGTTTTTTATCAGTTTCGGTAGATACCTTAAGCAGGTTTTCTAATGCGTCCGCAGATGAAAAATCAATTATTATATCGGAAGCTAGACAAAAATCCAATAATGTATAATTATTTCGGTGTTTTGAAAATTTCGTAACCAGATCAAATTTATCGCTTTGCCTTGCAATAGCTTCCGTAACTGCCGCGCCCATCCTTCCAGAAGCTCCATGTAATCCAATATTAATAATGCTCATTTTAGTTCTTTATAAGACTTTCCATAATAAACAAGAGGAGAAATAGAATCCAAATTGTTATTTACTGTTACTTTCAATGCTTTACCTATGAAAATATAATGATCCCCGCATTCTACATGCTTGTATTTCTCGCATTCTATCCAGCTTAAAACATTACTTACCAGGGGTACACCAAAATTATTTTCTGTAAAACTGACATTTTGGAACTTATCAATATTTGAAGAAGCAAAGCGTGTTGCTAAATCTATCTGGTAGTTTGATAAAATATTAATTGCAAAATATTTTGTATTGAAAAAAGCATCGAAACTAGCGGATTTTACATTTAAACAAAACGAAATCAAAGCAGGATCAAGAGAAACCGAAGTAAAAGAATTAGCCGTAAATCCATAAAATCTATTGTCATGTTTGGTGGAAACAATAGTTATGCCAGTAGGATACTTCCCGACTGCAGCTTTAAATTCGTCACTTTGCACCAGCTAATCCCCATTTTTTAGCTAAAGCCTGAGTTGTTCCATTATTTTTAAGGGCTTTAATTGCACGATCTATATCCTGTTTATGAGGCGAATTTTTTGGCATCGCAATAGCAAATGAGGAACTTAAATTTTTCTCAGCAAATCTAGCCAAATCCGGATAAATCTCTATGAATTTTTTAGCTTGAGCTTCCTCTAAAACTAACGCATCAATACGTCTGGATTTTAGTTCTTCTACAAGCATTAAATTACCGGATAAAGAAGTAATAGTAAAATCGTTGGCTGTAGCTAGCTCATTAGCAATTAAGTTCCATGTGGTACCGAGTTGGGCTCCTACTTTTTTACCTTTTAAATCCTTACAATTAGTAAAATTATCCTCTTTTCTATATAAAATTGCAATTTCCGAAGAAATATAAGTAATAGAAAAGTCCACTCTTGAGGATCGTTCTGGTGTATTAGATAAACCAGCGATAACTAGATCCACGCTGTTAGTAGAAAGAGCAGCAAGCAAACTGTGGAACTCCATGTTTCTAAATTCGAGTTTTTTGCCTAAAAATTTTCCGATCTCATTAATAAGATCAATATCAAACCCAACTATTTCACCATTTTGCATAAATTCATACGGTGGATTATCAGCACTAGTGCCAGCAATCCAGACATGATCATTCTTATTATCGGAACAAGCCGGCAATAGCAATAAAAATAAGATAGATAGTAAAATGCTTAGTTTTTTCATTTTAATGGCAAGAAATTGCAATTTTTACAAAGACTTTATTTACAAACACAGTTAAAGTCAACTAACTTGTTTTTAAGCAAGTTATGAGATCATTGTAATCAACCGGTAATTCTTTTTCAAACTCCATCAATACCTCAGTTATAGGATGAATAAAACTGATATAAAAAGAATGCAAAGCTTGATGGTCAAATTTAATAAGCACCTCCCTTAGAGTCTCGGGACAGCCTGTGGTTTTCCTCTTATTATTTCCATAAGTTTGGTCTCCTACTATCGAATGGCCGATATGGCTTAAATGAACACGAATTTGATGAGTTCTACCAGTTTCAAGGCTACATTCAACCAAACTGAACATACCGCTTTTAAAAATCTCTAATGTTTTATAATGGGTAATTGCAGCTTTACCTCCTGATTTTACGGTAGTCATCTTTTTTCGGTCTAATTTACTTCGAGCCATCGGTTGAGTTATGATCCCCTCGGGAGGCTTGATTATTCCCCAAACCAAAGCTTTATATTTTCTTTTAAGCGTTCTTGATTCAATTTGCGTAGCGAGTGCTCGATGGGCCGCATTATTTTTTGCTACAACCATTAAACCCGAAGTATTTTTATCTAACCTATGAACAATACCTGGTCTAATTTCTCCCCCTTCATCCGATAATTTATCAGTATGGTACAGCAAAGCGTTAACCAAAGTATCTTTATAATCACCAGCTCCTGGGTGGACTGTCATGGAGGATGATTTATTTAATACTATTAAGTCATTATCCTCGTAAATGATATCAAGAGGAATGTTAGACGATACGATTCCTGGTTGTACTTCTTCTTCAAGAAGCAGATCAATATCATCGTTTTTTTTGACTCGTAACGATAAGGTTGAAACAATCTGGCCATTTAGCAGCAGTTTTTGGTGCTTGATAGCTTTTTGAATTTGGCTTCTTGAAGTATCGCCACAATATAAAGTCAAAGCTTTATCTACTCTTAAACCATCTAAATTTTCAGGGATAATAAAATTATGTCGGGACATATTATAGGACAATGATTAATATTGATTTACCAGCTAAAAACCTTTAACTTATAAGTAAAATACCTATGAACAATATAGCTCAAAAATTAGAATATATAAAATGGCTTAAATCAATTGGTATAGAATATTATTTTTCTACAAAAAAAGATAGTGATATTTCTCTTATTAACGAATTAAAAGGCCACTACAACAAGAAGCAAGAAATAGGTTGTGATACAATTATGGTCAATGAATCAACAAAATTCCATACCGCAGAGAAACTAACTGTTATTAATAATAATGACGTGGATAAAGAAGTATCAAGCGTTAAAGAAGCACGATCTTTGGCAGATAGTATCAGTTCATTGGATAAGTTAAAAGAAATAGTTGCCAATTTTAACGGTTGTACTTTGAAAAACTTTGCACTAAATACCGTTTTTGCAGATGGTAATCCGGGAGCAAAAATAATGTTAATAGGCGAAGCACCAGGAGCAAAAGAAGATGAATTGGGCATTCCTTTCTGCGGTGAAAGCGGTATGCTGCTAGATATAATGCTTTCTACAGTTAAACTATCCAGAAAGGAAAATATATATATAACTAATACAGTTTTTTGGCGACCACCAGCAAATAGAAAACCTACAAAACAGGAAATAAATATTTGCCAGCCATTTTTGGAAAAGCATATTGCTCTTATAAATCCTAAACTAATCATTTGCGTAGGCAGCACGGCCGTTACCGGTCTATTCGGTGATAAAACTAGCATTAATACAGCCAGGAATACTAAACATTTTTATCAAAATAACTATTTGCCACAGCCCATTACCACTATGGCTATTTTTCACCCAGCTTATCTTCTTAGGCAACCTGCTAAAAAAAAGGACACCTGGTTTGATTTAATAAAGATACAACAATTTATCGAAGAAACTATTTGATATACTATTTTGGTTGTAAATTCTTTCAGCAATAAACTACAATTAAAAATTCTAGTAAATTGCTAAGTAGATAAACCAAGAGGTATACAATGAGCGAAGAATTTGCAGAACTTAAAATCAAGGATAAAGTCCATAAATTACCAATTAAAAAAGCTTCGATTGGTCAGGATGTGATAGATGTTACAAAATTATATAGCCAGACCGGTTACTTTACTTATGATCCTGGTTTCATGTCTACGGCATCATGCACTTCTAATATTACTTATATCGACGGCGATAATGGGATATTAAGGCATCGAGGATATGACATAAAGGAACTTGCTGAAAACAAGAATTTCCTTGAAGTATCACACCTTCTGCTCCATGGTGAGCTACCTAATGCAACACAGTATAAAGATTTTAGAGAGGATATTGCCTATCACGCTCTTGTTAATGAACAAACAAGGAATATTTTCGGTGCTTTCCGTCATTCAGCACATCCCATGGCTGTTATATTATCGGTAGTAGGTTCTCTTTCTGCTTTTTATCATGAGAGCCTTGATATGACTTCAATAGAAGGAAGAGAGTTAGCAGCGCATAGAATGATTGCCAAGATGCCAACCATTGCTGCAATGACTTATAAATATTCACTTAGCCAGGCTTTTGTTTATCCATTAGATGAGCTACATTTTACCGAAAATTTTCTACACATGATGTTTGCCTCACCGAGCAAGAAGTACAAGGTAAATCCTGTACTTGCTAAAGCTTTAGATAAAATTTTTATTTTACATGCAGATCATGAGCAAAATGCTTCTACTTCAACCGTACGCACTTGCGGATCATCCGGATCCAACCCCTTTGCTGCTGTTAGTGCCGGTATTGCATCTTTGTGGGGGCCAGCTCACGGGGGAGCTAATGAAGCGGTAATAAAAATGCTGGCAGAAATAGGTTCTGTTAATAATATTCCGACCTATATAAAACGTGCAAAAGATAAAAATGACAGTTTCCGTTTGATGGGTTTTGGCCATAGAGTATACAAGCATTATGATCCAAGAGCAGAAGTGCTGAGAGAAACTTGCAAAGAGGTTCTTGAAGAACTGGGTCAATTAAAAGGTAATCCAATGCTTGAAATAGCTATGGAACTAGAAAAAATAGCTCTCCATGATGAATATTTTATCGAAAGAAAACTATATCCGAATGTAGATTTTTATTCAGGCATAATATACAAAGCCATGGGAATTCCCGCTTCTATGTTTACAGTATTATTTGCCGTAGCACGAACAGCAGGCTGGGTTTCTCAATGGAAAGAAATGTGGGAAGATCAAGAATTCAAAATTACGAGGCCGCGCCAGCTATATACTGGTCACGTTAAAAGAACCTTATAACTAGGTAGATAGATGAAAAAAAACTTGCACCGCCCAAGTTTTTCGAATAATATTGCGACTCAAGTTTGTGCCCGCGTGATGGAATGGTAGACATAATAGACTTAAAATCTGTGGAGCTTAGCTCGTGCCGGTTCAAGTCCGGCCGCGGGTACCAAACCTTAAAAAAGAGATCTTTTTCAGTTATCAAAATTTCTCATCTAACATCATTAAAAACTCTTTCAGTTTAGTTAGCTACAACGTAAAAAGTTATCTGCTCATTGACAATAAAAAATACTTATATATCTTGGATAGAAGATACCAGGGGTGCCATAAATAAAGGCTGAGATTATACCCTACTCAAATTTTTAGAAATTTGATCTACCTGATTCAGGATAATGCCTGCGAAGGGAGGTAAATAGCACTCGTACCTAATGGCATGTTTAGAACATCGCCTTAAGATGATCATCTCTTGGTAAATTTAATATTATTATAACATAATATATGAAAAATTTATCCAAACGAGATTACTCAATTTTAATTGGCAGCGCAGTAGATCATTTTGATACGGCTCTCTATAGTTTTTTAGCTCCGATATTTGCCCAATTGTTTTTTCCCACTTCCGATCCGATAATTTCCTTAATACTAGCTTACAGCGTTTTAGCTACTACAATAATTACAAGGCCATTAGGATCGTATATTTTTGGCCTTATAGCTCTAACTTCCGGACCGGCGGTGAGTTTATCATATTCTTTAGTTGGGGTGGGGATGACCACTTTAGCTCTTGGTTTTCTACCTACCTATAATCAGATAGGAGTTTATGCCCCTATCTTGCTTATTATCCTTCGTTTTTTTTCAGGAATTTTTTCAGCAGGTGAAATTTCAATAGCAAAGCTATATATTTTAGCAGAGAAAAAGAAGAGCGAGGCTTTAAAAAGTTCTTATTTGTACCAGACATCTGTAATGTTAGGTATAGTATTTGCATCTTTTGCAAGTACCATTGCTCTTAATCGTCAAGAATCAATATATTGGCGCATGTGTTTTGTCATTGGGGGCATTACTGCTTTATTCGGTTATATCTTAAGAATTTATAAAACTGAAAAGTTACCGCTCAATATTAAACAAACATTATCATTATATTCTATCGGAACAGTAAAAACCCTATGGGATAATAAAGGTTCATTACTGAGGGTAGCTATTACCTCCGGATTCAGTTATGCAACATACTCAGTACCGTTTATTATTATGAATAATTTAATTCCAGAATTTACCGGATTTACTTTAGAAAATATGATGACTTCTAATACCATACTCTTAATCATGGATATGATCCTGCTTCCCGTAATAGGAACTCTTCTGTTTAAATTTGAGATCAAAAACTTATTATTATTTACTGCTGGAATCATGGCAATTACCATAATCCCAATATGGTATCCAATTGAAACCAGTTCATTTGCTTATATAATATCGATAAAAATTTGGATCATATTAATAGGGGTTGTTTTTAGTGATGTTATAAACTTATGGTATGAGACTATTATACATAAACCAGAAAAATATTTAATAGTCGGTATTGGATATTCAATAGGAACAGCAATTATAGGTAAAATGGCCCCAGCTATTTGTCTTGGGTTATACCATTATACAAAATCCCCATTTGTAATAGGGTGGTTCATGTTCATCATTTCATTAGCAACAATTTTGGCAATTGCTTGGCCTTATAACGATAAGGCCAAAATATGATCCTTAATTTAAATTAAACTACTTGTTTACTGGGATAGTAAATGTAAAAATAACCTTTCTGTGCATGCTATTTTCAACCCAGATGCACCCGCCATGAGCTTCTATAGCTAACTTGCACAAAGCCAGGCCTAAACCTCTTTGTCCATTAGGAATAGCACCCGATTTTGTGCGGCTATTTGAACCAATCGTAAATGGTTCAAATATAGTATTTAACTCTTCTTTTGGTATTTCTCCCCCGTTACTTATGCTAAATTTAAGTTCAAATTCGCTTCTGTGCAGACCTATGGTTATGTCACCTTCGCGGGTATGCTTTATTGCATTAACAATTAAACTATCAATAGCTGAAGTTATATAGTGTCGATCACATTCGATCAGTATATTATCTTCCATTCTATTAAAAAAATTCAAGTTCTTTTGTTCTAGATATAATTTTTTGCAATATTCTAGCCGATCATATAAAAGCTCGCTTAAATTTACTTGGGTTTTATTTAATTGGTATTTCATGGTACTAAGTTTTGAAACGTCAATTAAATTGTTTACTAAAGTAAGCAACCTGTCAGAGCTTTTAGCAATATTCCTGGCCATTTCTTTCCGTTCTTTTTCGCTGAGCTGGTCATAATATTCATAAAGTACCTGGCCTGTGGTTGTAATTCCGGTAATTGGGGTATGCCCCTCATGTTCAATATTTTGTAAGAATTCGCTTTTTACTTTTAATGCCTTTTCTAAACTTATAGCATGATCTTGCAACTGATTACCCAGATGAAGTACTTTATCTTCTGTAAGCTGATTTTGCTCCTGTTTGGGTTTTAAAAATGCAATTAATACAGTACTTATCAATAGCAGAAAGTAAATTATTTTAAATTGCAGATTAACAACATAATCAGGAACAAAATCAAGCTGCAGATAATTTTCATAAAACCAGATAGACATAGCTACGCCGCTTATAATCATTAAAATTGCCACTTGCCACCTCATGAGGATTGCAACTGTTATTAAACCGGTAATTAGTACCGCTACATTTATTTGGTTAAATAGACTTATAACAACGAGTAAACTACTGCAAAAAACTAAGTTGTAAAATACCGTTAGATTCCATAAAACAGAAATAAATATTTTATTCTTAAATTTTTCGAGCCAAACCGGATAAGTTATAAATACAGCTGATAGCATTAATGTTGAATAATAGATGGAATTAAGAGTAGTTATGTATTGCTCTTGTAAATTTTTCGGGAGGGGATAAGCATTTGAAAATACTATAATTGCAGAAAATAAGCCAAAATAAACAAATATCCTTTCCTCTTTTGGAGTATTATTCTGGCAAAATCCAATAAAGCTAAACGTTTTGATTGATTGGAGAAAACGGTTAATTTTTCTTTTCCTCTCAAGTCTTAAAGCATCAAGTGGAGATTTATCTTTAATTCCAACCCACCCGCCTTTTTCACCTAATATATAATGGCTTCCCATGAAAAATATCAGGTTACCGAGCATACCGGGTATAATACTGTCTACTTTCGAAAAGACTTTAAAGTAAATTACTGTAACAAACCCTGCAACCATTCCGATTAATACCGCTGTGCTAGAACTGCGAAAACCAAATATGGTTAATATTAATGGAATCGATACTATCGGCATGTAAAACCCGTGAGAAGCCAAAATCATTTCAAGCAAATTTCCTGACAAAAAACTCAGTAATAGCCCTGCAAATCCTATAAATAAAGAAGAGATACGGATCAATAATAAGGTTTTCTGCTCTGATAGCCTAACGCCTAAAGATTGGCATAAATCGTAAGAAAATAATATCGAGGAAGTATTAATATAAGAATCAGCAGTAGACATTATCATTGCCATAATGCCTATTATAAAAAACCCTTTAAAACCAGCATGGCAATAATTATCCAGAACATACCGTAGTATATTATTTTCATTTATATTGGTCACATTATCCGCTAGGAGTAATACACCTGCAAAATCAATTAACATATAAAAACAAGTAATAATAATTCCGGAAACGATAAAAGCTCTAGTGATTTGCGTAGTGCTTTTAGCCATTGTTATCCTTTGAAACAGAGCAGGATCTAGCCCAGGAATCATGAAGAATAAAAATAGTAATATTACAGTGCTAAACCTTGGGTTATCAATATTTAAAACCTCTTTATAATCAAAAAGAGGATTTGTTATTAAAATGTTTGAAATTTCATCTACGCTGCTTATTTCTTTCCAGATTAGAAAAACCATCATGGGGATTACTACTCCGAAAGTAAAAAATTGGATCATATCGGTAAAAGTCACCGATTTAATTCCTCCTAAGCTTGAATAAGTAATAACTACCAAACTACCAAATAATAAAATATAAATATTTACTTCCCCAAATAAATAATTAAGCAAAATTGTAAAAATTGAAAATTGTATCGCTATATTCCCTATTGCCGGAATTATCCCTGAAATTGCGGTAATAATACGTACATTTTTTCCATATACGCTGCCCATAGCTTCAGCTACTGATAACTTTCCTAGAAATTCCTTCATGCGCGGAGCATAAAAATAGGCAATTATAAAAAATGATATTCCATCAGCTATACCAGGAATTATAAAATATAATCCATTATTATATGTTTCTATTAAGTTGAGTGAAACGACGCTACCAAAAATCCATGTCGCAACTATGGTAGCTACTATAGTTGCAGTACTAAAATTTCTGCTACCTATAGCATACTCGCGAATGTTTTTTATACCCCGCCCTGATGCTAGCCCGAAAATTAAATTTAATAATAAAAATGCGATTATAACTGCTATATCAAAATCAAACTTCATAATATTTATTTACGGTAACTTAAATTAGAACTGAAAGTTCTATAACGATAATATATTTAGCACTTGAAGTACATACCTAAAATTTCATATTTAGTTTAGGAATAATTATAAGAACTGTGTTTTCCTATTTTAATAGGCAATAAGGGATTTAATTATGCTATCTTTTATGGCTTTCAAATTTTCGTGTTCGTAAGGTACGAACTGACTCCCCCAAACCGTTTTAGGAAATAGCCCGTCATTCTTAAACCGTACAATAATATGAACATGCAGCTGGGGGACAATATTGCCTATGGTGGCAATATTCAATTTATCTGGTTTAAATTCATTCTGAAGAATTTTAGCTACTTTTCTTATTTCCCAATTAAAGAGATCATAATCAGCTTGTTCAAAATCAGTAATTTCTATAATATTATTTTTCATCGGTACTAAAATAAGCCATGGGTAATTAGAATTATCCATTAACCTTATTTGACACAGTTTTAGCTGGGTTAAATGATGACTATCTCTTTCAAGGATTGGATCTAACTTAAAGCTCATAAAAATATTTATACTTTTTCTTTAACAAGTTTCTTATTAATGATTCCTGCAACTTTATCTATTTCATATAGAGGCTCGTAATCATATTTTTCAAGAAAAGCAGTAGTTTGACCTAAAATCCTTGCAACACCTATATCTATTAATTGCTGAACGAAAAACCTATGTTTTTTAAGTTTAAAATTTTCCGGATAGAAAATGTAAATTGGCTTACCTGTACTTGCTGCTTCGCTGCACATAGAAATTGAATCAGCAGTAATGATTATATATTCTCCTTCTCCTATGATTCCTGGATATGGATTCGGTAAATTCCCATCCGTATCATAAATCATATGAGGCTCTGGAAATTTATTTTTAAAAATTTCTTTTACGTCTTGTGGGGTTCGTCTACTAAAACTAATAAAAACTGGTAAAGAATGATAGGCGGATATAGCAAGAATTTTATTAGATAAGAATTCGGCAGTTTCTGCACTAAATTTATAACTTTTGGTCGATCCCCCTATAATAACTGCAATAAAATTTGGTAACTCCGGATAATTAACCCTAAATGCAGATTTAGTTTGCAGCATCGAACTCTGCACATCATTTAAAGCACCAATTATTCTAACTATATTAGGTAGGGTATAATTATAATTATCATGCTGGGGAAGAATTATTAGATCAAACAATTTGGGATTCAGTCCCGGGCGCATAATTTGAACAACCTTAATTTTATTATTGAATCTCTTTTTTAAGTAAATCGCTAGCGCAGCAGTTCTCCTACCTGAAGAAACAATAATATCGGGAGGGTTTTGAGACTTTAACTCATTTAAAACTGATCTTTTTATATTTATCGGCCAGGAAACTAGTACAAAACTCGGTAAACTACTGAAATTATTATATTCAATATTTTTTACTTGATGCCTTGGGCTCAATCTAGAAGCTAACGCTAAAGCTTGATTAGCTCCTCCTGTGCGGTTATCAACTAACACCCAAATATCAGGATATGATTTATTGCTTAAATCTGAGGTCATATTAACTAATCTAGTGAAATTGTTGTAAATAACCAATAAATAATTAATATAATCCCATGTCTATATCAGGTAAATAATGATATTTATGCCACATAAAACTTAACACATCTTCTTTTAATTGATTCCCTAAAAATTAAGGTTTATCACGATAAATAAAGTTGTTATAATCCATCATTATTATCATATACTAAAATGCAATCCAAATTGCACGAGGTGTTTTAGATAATAAGTTTTTAAGTTAATTTATGGAGATTTAGTTATGATAAAAAAAATTGCATTAGCTTTCTGCACAATGCTTCTACTTGCTGGTTGTAGCTCTTCTGTAGGCAAGCATGGTGCTGGCCATTCCCAGGCTGCAGCATTCGAAAAAGAAGCCGGATCTAAAATATTCTTTAGCTACGATAGTTCTTCTCTTTCCCATGAAGCACAACAGACCTTGATGCGCCAAGCAAAATGGCTAAAAGAGCATCCAGCCATTAGCATGGTAATCGAAGGACATTGCGATGAAAGAGGTACAAGAGAGTACAATATTGCTTTAGGTGAAAGAAGAGCCCACGCAGTTAAGGGGTTCTTAGCGCACCACGGTGTTGATTCAAAACGTATTGAAACCATTTCTTATGGTAAGGAAAGACCAGAAGTTATCGGTGATAACGAAGCAGCATGGAGCAAAAATCGTAGGGGTGTTACTGCGCTGAAATAATAAGCAAGTAGTACAAATTACTCTAGGGAGCTAGCTAATTTATTTAGCTGGCTCTTTTTTTTTATTAAAACAATTTCTTTCTTTCTGCTCATTCGCTATAGATAATTTAGGGGAAAGAAAATAAAAAATTAGGTTTTCCAATACAAAATTATCAGTATACCGCCGACCGGAAGTTTGTTAGTAAATTTAAAAAACTCACTTCCTACTATCGGGCTATAAATTACACAGGTAACTAAACGTTTACTAACTGATAAGTTTATATATTTCCGTAAGCAAGCATGTCAATTTCAATTTCTACTAAGTCTTCTGGTCTGCTTGCATGATAGCATCGTGCATCTTTTGCTTTAATACCGAATATTTTCTGGCTGTTTAAATAATATTCTTTTAAGGAGAAAATTTTAAGAGGGTTTTTGGCTATGGTAGCGGGTTTTAAAATACTAAGTCCTGTATACATAAAACTGTAATTACCTTCTATATCTGGTCTACTAAGCCTGCCGTATCGATCCATTTCAAAATCTCCATGACGGCCAGTATACCCAACTGCTCTATCATAGGGCTGCAAAAGGAGTAAAAAATCCATTTTTTCTGGATTCCATTCCTTAATCATATCTTTAAAAATGTTATAATTTGCTCGCAGTATAGTATCAGTATTTAGAGTAAATATGGGTTTATCTCCTAATATTTCCTTTGCATTTTTTATAGCCCCTCCGGTTTCCAATAATTCTTCCTCATATATAGTAGTAACGTCAGAAAAATTCGGATTATTAACCATATATTCCTTTAATGAGGACTCGACTTGTTTACGAAGATAATGCGTGTTAATAACAATTTTCTTAAAAGGGTAAGTTTTGCATAAATCCAGAGCATGATGTAGTATTGGCTTACCAAGTACAGGAATAAGTGATTTAGGACTATTTTCAGTTAAGTGCCTCATCCTCGACCCTAAACCAGCTGCAAAAAGCATAATAGTATCAATAGGGGGCAGGGGTTGCCCTCCTTTATTTTTCTCTGTTTTATTAATTAAATCCATGGTCATTATGGTATTTTACTACTTAATTAATAATTTTGCTAAACCAATTTTTTAATTTTAACATTATCGGGTGCGAAAGATCATAATTCAAATATTCAAGGACTAAGGGAATATATCGTAAATAATTACCGTTTTTATCTCTAATATACTTTCTGGCGAATACCCCTAAAATTCGTAGGTTTCTTTGAGCTCCCAGAATATGATAATCTACTAAAACGTCTGGTAACTCTAGTTTTTTTTCCGCAGCAAAATATTTAAGACAATCAAGAGCAAAGGCTCGTGGTACTTTAATTCTTGCATCTTCTAAAACTGATATAACGTCATATATAGGCGAACCTATTATTGCGTCTTGAAAATCAAGTAACCCCAGTGATTTAATACCCTTATAGCTCTCAAGATACATTATGTTTTCAACGTGGTAATCTCTTAGTACAAGACAATTATTAAAAGAGAGTTGATGATTTAAAATTCTCTGCCAAATATCTTTAAAGTCATCTAATTCTATAATACTTAAGTTTCTTTTTAACCGATAAAGAATATACCACTCTGTAAATAATTTAAGTTCATTGAGCAGTAAATTATTATCATAAATTTTTAAACTAAAAGTAGGTATATTCTGTTGTAACAAAATTAATACGTCAAGCATAGAGGAATAAGTATTTTTCCTTAAATGCAAATCGTGTGGAGAATTTTGAATTACATTCTTAACACTCACATCGCCAAAATCTTCCAATATAATAAACCCCTTTTTACTATCAAAATGGAAAATTTCTGGACTAGAAAAATTCTGTGATCTTAAGTAGTGTGCTATTTCAATGAATGGATCAATGCTACAATATGTAGGAGGACAATCCATCAGAATGTATGATCTGTCATCGCTTTCCTTAATCCGATAGTATGAGCGAAGACCTGCATCCCCTTGCAGCGGTATACAGCTTTGAAACCCCTTATAAAAGTAGTTTTGCAAAAACTCTTCTAAATCAGTTTTTCTGAAAGATACCGCAGAAACCATATAATTATTTATACAGCAATACGTTTTGCTTGCGGCCTAGCTGTCGCCTTTACAGCTTTTCTTGCTGTTATTTTGGGTAGTTCATTTCCTTCTACCACACTCTTATTAATAATGACTTCCTTATTTTTAAGCTCTGAAAAATTAAACATGTTTTCCAAAAGTTGTTCCTCTATTATGGAACGAAGCCCTCTTGCCCCAGTAGCTCTTTTTAAAGCTTTCTCAGCGATTGCTTCTATAGCATCATCAGTTATAGTTAACTCCGCATCATTCAACGCAAATAATTTTTTATATTGTTTTATGATTGCATTTTTAGGCTTTGTTAAAATACTGATTAAAGCCTCCTTATCAAGTTCATCAAGGCTAGTAATAACCGGTAAACGCCCTACAAATTCAGGAATCATCCCGAATTTAATTATATCTTCAACTTGTAAATCTTTTAGCAAATCACTATAGCGCATATCTTCCTTAGATTTTACAGAAGCTGCAAAACCTATAGAACTTTTGTTATTTCTGGCATTAATTATAGATTCTATCCCCATAAAAGCCCCGCCACATATAAATAAAATATTTGAGGTATCGATTTGAATAAAATCTTGCTGAGGATGTTTTCTTCCGCCTTGAGGAGGAACATAAGAAACTGTCCCTTCCATTATTTTTAGTAGGGCTTGCTGCACCCCTTCTCCGGAAACATCTCTGGTAATCGAGACATTTTCAGATTTTTTAGCTATCTTATCAATTTCATCTATGTAAATTATACCCTTCTGCGCTTTTTCTACATTAAACTCCGCTGCCTGCAACAGTCTAAGCAAGATGTTTTCTACGTCTTCCCCTACGTATCCAGCCTCAGTTAGGGAGGTAGCATCCGCCATTGTAAAAGGAACGTTAAGAACTTTCGCTAATGTTTGGGCCAGTAATGTTTTACCAGATCCTGTAGAACCAACTAGCATAATATTAGATTTATTGAGTTCTACATCATCCTCTTTCTTTGCAAAACTTTCTAAACGTTTATAATGATTATAAACAGCCACTGATAATACTTTTTTAGCTTTATCTTGACCGATAACATATTGATTCAGAGCTTCATAAATCTCCTTTGGTTTCGGAATGAGAGAAGCTACCTCTGCCAGTTGTTCTTTTGATTCTTCTTTTATGATATCCAGGCATATTTCTACACACTCATCGCAAATAAACACAGTAGGGCCTGCAATAAGCTTTTTTACTTCATATTGGTTTTTTCCACAAAACGAACAATGCAGCGATTTCTTGTCTGATTCGTTTTTCATAATGACTCTAACTCTTCATTTATCTTAAATTACATTATTATCAGGTAAATTTTTGAAAGTAAACTATAAATACATTTGGTATTATTTATAAAGGTTATGGTCACAAAATAACAAATTATATTTATGTTAATAACTTACCAAAAAATTCTAATTTTGAGTTTTTAAACAAGAAATCTTATTGGGAAGTCATTAACTCTCTGCTGTGAATTATTTTATCAATAATACCAAATTTTTGCGCTTCAGCAGGGGACATGAAATTATCCCTTTCCATACTATTTTCTATAGTTGCAATAGTTTGACCCGTATGCTTGGAATACATTTTTTGTAGCATATTTTTAACATTTTTTGTTTCCTTAGCATGTATCTCTATATCAGTTGCTTGGCCTCGATACCCGCCAATTGGCTGGTGGATCATAATTCGGCTGTTTGGTAATGCGTATCTCATTCCTGGCTCTCCAGCAAGAAGAATTGTAGCACCCATAGAGCATGCCTGACCAATACATAAAGTTGCTATTTTAGGTTTTATATATTGCATTGTATCATAAATTGCAAAACCGGAACTTACCACACCTCCGGGAGAGTTTATATACATATACACCTCTTTTTCTGGATTTTCTGCTTCCAAAAAAAGTAGCTGAGCAATGATTAAGTTTGCCATGTGGTCTTCAAATTCTCCACAAACAAAAACAATTCTTTCCTTTAATAATCTTGAATATATGTCATAGGCTCTTTCACCTTTCGATGTTTGTTCTACAACCATTGGTACATATGTCATAAAATGCTCTTTAAGATTTTTAAAAATAGTTAGCTAAAAATATGCTTAGAATGCGGGTTATACATTATGATACCCATATTGTAAATATATTTAAACTAGCAAAATAAAACAGCTAAATGCTAGAAATTTTAGTGTTTTGAGTATAAGTATTAACATTCAGGATATTTAATTACAAGGCTCTTTCATTTTCTTACCAGCTCTAAATATTAGGATTCTTAATAGGGTTATCTATAATACCGAATTTTGCAGCTGTTATGCATCAATTTTGCATCACCGGTTACCGATATCAGCTCTTAAGTTAATATTATAAATATATTTTACTTCTAGAGTTTATTTTCTTTCTTTAGTTTTAGAAGATCATTATAACCGCCTATAAATTTATTATTAATAAAAATATATGGTACCGTAGTCTGTTTTGTTTTTTCAACAAGTTTTTTTCGAAGATCCAGATCAGAACCAAGGTCAATCGCTTCATAAATTATTTTACTCTCTGCAAGTAAATCTTTTGCCATCATGCAATAACTGCACCCTTCTTTTATATAAATAATGACTTGCATATTTTCTCGGTTAAGAACTTGCTCTGCCAAGTCACGACTTTTACTAATAGTTAGCAGCTTAAACATTATAAAAACCATAAATACAATAGCTAATAAGATAAGAATCTTGTTTTGTAATTTGCCACCAATTTTCATGAAATAAACCTTAATCTATTTTAAGTTATACATGGTTGATATTAAGACCACACAGTGAGAATCTTTAATCAACAAGTTTGATTATTATTTTATACCTAAAACTAAACGTAGTAACCTATTAATTAGTATATTTTTTTAGGGTTAATAAATAGCTATGTTATCAAACACATTAGAATTAACTTTGAGAAAAGCTCTACATCTAGCTTCAAGTTACAAACATGAATATGCTACTTATGAGCATTTATTACTTGCTCTTATGGAGGATGAAGATGTCAAGCTAGTGTTGATAGAAAAAGATATCAATCCCAGAACAATTAGCAAAAAACTTACTGCTTATTTAAAAAATTACCTTGTTGAATTAGTTAATGAAAACATCAAAGAATCAAAACCTACAGCAGGATTTCAAAGGATAGTACAAAGAGCGGTTTTACATAGCCCAACAAATGGACAAAAACCGATTACTGGGGTTAATGTACTTGCTGAATTTTTTTTCGAAAATAATTCGTACGCCCTTACGTGCCTAAAACAAGCTCATCTAAAAAGGGGAGACGTGCTCAATTATAATAACAGGGGTAATAATTCTACCATTATAACTAATCAATATCCTTCAAAGAAGCAATCATCTAGTGAAAATATAGAGGAAAATGATATTGCCACCGCCTTAAAATCTCCTAAAAATCTGAATGAATCTAGCTCTAACGACAATACTATTCTAAGTGCTCCAGAGGTAGAACTTCAAAAATATTCTGTTAACCTAAATGCAAAAGCAAATAAGAATGATATTGATTGTTTAATAGGTAGAGAGGCGGAAATACAAAGGACAATAGAAATTCTTTGCAGGCGTAAAAAAAACAATGCTTTACTAGTTGGCGAAGCCGGTGTCGGTAAAACGGCAATAGCTGAAGGGCTTGCCATTAGAATAGTCAGAGGTGATGTACCGGATATGTTAAGAACGGCCGTGATTTACTCCCTTGATATAGGAAATTTAGTGGCTGGGACAAAATTTAGAGGGGATTTTGAAGAACGCATAAGGGGAATGTTAGAATGTTTAAGAAAGTTAAAAAATGCTATTCTTTTTATTGATGAGATACATTCAATAATTGGAGCTGGTTCTACCACCAGCGGGGCACTTGATGCTAGTAATTTATTAAAACCAGCCTTAGCGAGTGGCCAATTAAGATGTATCGGTGCTACTACGTTTAAGGAATACCGTAATAATTTTGAAAAAGATATGGCCCTTGTTAGGCGCTTTCAGAAAGTTATTGTTGAAGAACCTAGCCAAGAGGTTACATTAAATATTTTGAAAGGTTTAAAAGGCTATTATGAAAAACATCATAAGGTAACTTATACGGAAGCAGCTTTAAAAGCAGCCGTTAATTTATCAGAAAGATATATAAATCAAAGGCATTTACCAGATAAAGCAATCGATTTGATTGATGAAGCAGGAGCAAGAGCTAAAACCCAAAAAAGTAATAACAAAAAAGCTGTAATTACCGAAAAAGATATAGAAGATTTAGTGTCATCAATTTTAAATATTCCAAATTTAAACTTAACAATTGATGAAGGGGAACAAATTAGGGATTTAGAAAATAAGTTAAAAAATAGGATTTTTGGTCAAGATGAAGCTATAGAAAGCCTTTGTACTAGTATAAAATTATCTAAAGCTGGTCTTAAGAAGCCTACCAGACCTATTGGTTGCTACCTTTTTATCGGCCCGACCGGAGTTGGAAAAACAGAGCTTGCTAAACAACTGTCATTCTTTTGTGATATGAAACTCCTAAAATATGATATGTCCGAATTTGTAGAAACTAGTTCTGTTTCTAAACTATTGGGCAGCTCGCCTGGATATATTGGTTTTGAGCAAGGTGGTATGCTTACCGATGAAGTTGATAAATACCCTTATTCAGTTTTATTATTCGATGAAATAGAAAAAGCTAATCCTGAAGTATATAATTTGCTTCTACAAATTATGGATGAAGGGATATTAACAGATAGTACAGGTAAAAAAGTGAAATTTTCACACTGTATTATCATACTAACGAGTAATATCGCTATACAAAAGACAAAGCCATCTATGGGATTTAACAGCTCAGTTTTACCAAAAGAAGATCAATTTGATATAAATATTATTAATAGTGAATTTAGCAGTGAGTTAATAAGCCGGTTAGATAAAATTATCTTATTTAATCCTATAGACAGTATAGTCAGTAAAATAGTCGGTAAAAACCTTGAAGAACTTACGTCTCAGCTAGCCGATAAGAAAGTCAGATTTTCAGTTAGCAACTCTGTTAAACAATATCTTATTAAGAATTATAACGTTGCACAAAGTGGTGCTAGAGTTCTTGATAGGATAATTGATACGGAAATAAAACAACATATAGCCGACGCAATTCTTTTCGGTAAACTTAAAAATGGCGGATTGGTCGATATAGACTATTCTAAAAAACTTGATAAAATCGTTTTTAAATTTAAAGGAATTAACAAAAAAAACTACAAGGAACTTGAGCCAAGCTAAGTTTTGTATTTATGGTAATTGAATTTAAATTAGCTAATAGGGCGTATCTTACCCTAATTACAACATTACGGATAAATTTAATTATTTAATAATTAAATTGTTAAAATTAAATACTTAACTTGATACTTCTATACTAAAATATCATATATATATTTTATTTTCTTAATGGAGGAATTTATGCCTATTTCAGATCCAAAGTCTACCCCAAACGCTTTAACGCCACAAGAAATGGAAGTCTACGTTAAACAAGTATTAGTCCCAATAATAGATGATTTTACTAAAAATCATAAAGGAAAGCAATTTACCGCAGACGATGTGGAAGCTTTATATGATAAGTTAAATAAAACCCTTTCTAAAGATCCTAGAATCGTGGATAACTGGAATCGCCTCGATCAAGACCCAGTTCGTAAAGATATGGCTAAACAAATGGCGGCAGAACTAAATACTGAAAGTAAGTTAAGCAAAAGTGAGAAGTTAATAAAAGGATTCGGAGAATTCTGTAAAAAAATTGGCCTTGGGAAGATTGGCGATGCTTGTTTAAAATATACTCAAGAGGTTACTCTTAAAAAATCTGCGCAAGAAATTGCTAGCGGAGTAGCTAGCACAAAAATGAGTGTTAGTGTCGGCGATAGTGAAAGCGCAAAAATAGCTAAACCAATTCAAAAAGGGGTTATAGGACGTTAGCTATATATAATTAGAATTTGGCCTAAGAAAAAGCCCAGAATAGTATTATGGTTGTAATGTTAATTTTTAGAGGAGATTCCTTGCCATCTTTTAATAAGATTTGTTTGTATATCAAATAAATCTAGGGTTCGTGCTACTGAATGATTAATTATGTCATCTAAGGTAGTAGGATTGTGGTAAAATGCTGGAACAGGAGGGCATATAGCAACACCTATTCTGGCAAGTTTAAGCATATTTTCTAAATGAATCGCACTAAGAGGTGTTTCTCTAACCATTAAAGCTAACTTTTTTTGCTCCTTGATAATGACAGCAGCTGACCGCGTAATAAGATCATTTTCCATGCCTGAGGCTATTGCTGATAATGTTTTCATGCTACAGGGGGCTACAATCATTCCATTTACTTTAAATGACCCACTGGAAATTTTAGCTCCTATATCACTCGGATGGTAAGCATAATTAGCAAGCTTTTTGATATCACCTATTGAAAAGGATGTTTCAGTTGCAATGGTTAAATTTGCTGATTTTGAAACAATTAAATGTGTTTCTACACCGCATTCCCTTAATACTTCAAGTAATCTTATGCCATAAATTGCGCCCGAAGCACCAGTGATAGAAACAATAATTTTTTTAATTTCTGTGGGCATATTAAAATTAAGGTTTACTTAGTTAAATAGCTCCTTATTCTAATATACTAATAATAAACTGGCAACAACTAGAGTTTAAGCTGAATTATTCATAGAATAAACAAAAATACAAAATGCCTAATACCAAACCTCGCTATTTCACCGGCTACAGTTTAATATTTTTTCAGCTTTTGTAAAATAACTATTAATAATTTGAGGATATTACTACACTTTTTATAACCCTTTCAAAGGCTTCCTGCATTTTTTCTATAGTAAAGTTTTTAACCACATAGGTGTATCCATTTGTTCCCATCTCTATACTTTTTCCATTATCGCTAAGAATTTTGAGTAAACAATAAACTAATTGTTTTTCATCATTTGGATTAAAAACATAACCACACTTAGCATCTTGTATTATTTCTTCTGCTTCTCCTTTAACCCCACATAAGACAGGCCGCGCACATGCCATATAATCAATTAATTTTGTAGGTATAGCTCCTTCAAAAATTTTTAAATCCTTAAGAGTTACAATACATACATCGGCAGCGCTTAAAAACTTTCTTCCTTCACTTTTAGGTAATGCCGGTAAAACTAATACATTTTCTAATTTCAAATTAGCTACATCCTGTATAATTTTTTCTCTCCGTATTCCATCTCCAATTATAACAAAGATAATATCTTTGTTATATTTTAAATCTGCAGCAGCTCTGATAATTACATCAATATTATTAGCTTCTCCTAAAGCTCCAAAATACATAACTACCTTTTTACTACCCCATCCATATTGGCTACGCACGCTAAGGCCAGCATTATAATCTGGATACATTTTCGTCAAATTTACCCCACAATGGATGAAAGCAATCTTTTCAGCGGGTATTTTAATATTTAGTAAGTAATTTTTTATCCCTTTAGTAAGGGTAATAATCTTATAAGCTTTGTTATACAAAAACCTTTCCATCAAAAACATCACGCTCTTGATTAGACTATTTTTTATTGCTCCGAGCTCTATTAAAGAAGTAGGCCATAAATCTCTTACCTCTAATACAAAAGGAATACGCCTTAGTAAACATACTAACCCTGTAGTAAAGGCACAAAATAAAGGAGGAGAAGAGATTAAAACTACATCTGGTTTCTTTATTAACAGCATTGCTATAGCAGAAGAAATAGAAAAACTAATATAGTTAAAAATTCTCCCCATATAGCTACTGTGCAAACCCAAATATGACCAGATCCTTATCACTTCTACTGGCCCTACTTTAGTTTTCTGTAATAGCTTTTGTTTAAAGGATAAATTAGCTGTGTTCCCTTTCATGTATCCTATTTTACTACATACCACCGTCACTTTATTGCCTTTTAAAGCCAAATTTTGTGTAAGATTATATGTAAGAGAATGACCGGGTTCGTCCTCAGATTGAAAAAACTGATAAATTATAACTATATTCACTTATAACCTTCAAATATACTAGTAAATTTTTTATCTTCCCATACTATTTCCTTTGACGCTTTATTTAGGTTATTTTTATATTTTTTTAAAATCTGCTCATTTTCAAATAACGAATCTAATGCGTGAGATATCTGGGAAGAGGAAGCAAAATCAGCTGTTAAACCTATCTGAAATTCATTTAATATGTTCTCAATTGATGGTAATTTTGCAGATAAAATTGGAATTTCTGCAGCTATAAATTCAAAAAGCTTGTTTGGAGTACAGTAATAATTATTTAAACATGTTGCTTGATAAGGAATAATTCCTAAATCCGCGCATGATGTATAATCTAATAGCTCCTCTTGAGTAACTGCTTGATGAAAATGAACTTTTTTGGATAGATTATGTTTTATTGTAATAGATTGCAATAAACTTCTTAATTGTCCGTCTCCTAAAATTACTAAATTAACAAGCGGATTTTGGACATAAGCCATGGATTCAACTAACTTTTCTAGATTCCTATTAAGCGATAAGCCACCTTGGTATAACACAACCTTAGCATGGTCTTGTAAACCAAATTTTTGATGGAATATCTTACTGTTAATATTAACCCTATTCTTGGAAGGTAAGGCATTAGAAATAACATATACTTCATCAAGAAGATGATATCTTTGCTTGAGCTCTTGTGCTATCAGCTTATTAACAGTTATAACACTGTCACAATGCCCGATGTATTTTTGTTCTAGCTGTTTCCATTTTCTTTTTTCTAAATCTGAAAATTCCTGCTCAGCATAAAGCTCATGACTATCATATACTACTTTTGCATTGCATTTAGCAGCTGCATAACATGCCGCTGGAAGAGTAGGTAAATCATGCGCAACAAAAACCGCAGGTTTATGTTTATCTAATACACTCCGAAATACACTTAAATAAAAATCTTCCATATCAGTAGTGAACCAGGTTATCTTCCTAATTAAGGTTCTGGCAGCAGAACTAAGAGGCATGTATTTGTTCACCCACCTATAAAGCCACAATAAAAATAATTTTCTGTTATTTTTATCTATTCTTGGATAAAATGGAAGCCTAACTACCCTTTTATCATCCGAGAAAAGAGCACTAGTTTTTGGCATCGCTATTATAGTAACTTTCCAACCTGCAGATTCTAAGCTATCAGCTTCTTGTATTATCCGACGATCAATATTACTATCTGTAGTTAGCATGACCACCATATCAGGTTTCATAATTACCTACTGGCAATGTCTTTATCTATAAAGGTTTTATACCATGTTTCAAGAGATAATACTCCCCAGACTACCCTTCCGAATTTTGGTTCATTACCTATAGCATGCTCTAATTTCTGTATGTTATATATACCTCTTTGCCTTGCAGAATTTGATAATAAAGTGTCTAAAACAAATTCCCGTGCTTCATTCTTAACCCATTTTTCTAATGGAGTTGGAAAGCCCATTTTGTCTTTACGTTCATATATGTCTTTTGGTAAAATTGATTTAACCACATTTTTAAATAAATGTTTGGTATCCCCATTCTTAAACTTTATATGCTCAGGAACAGTTGCTATAAATTCTAGAATCCTATGGTCTAATAGTGGCACTCTGGATTCAATTGATGCAGCCATACTTGTTCGGTCTTCAACTTGTAATAAAGCCGGTAAAGAGCCTTTAAGATCAAAGTAGCTCATTTTATCTGTAATAGATGAAATCCCTGAACGATTAAAAATTTTACAGAAGGTTTCAAAAGAAGAATAATCACTATTAAACAGCTGATCAGAATATAAATCTTTAGATCCCTCTCGTCGGTCTATTAAATGAAAATATCTTTTATCCCAAGTGTCAAACAGCCCATTCTTCCAAAAAGCCTTTAACATAGGTATGTAAGACTGAAGAGTGGTAAGGTTCTTTGTAATTGAATTCAGATTTAAACCATTATTAACTCCTACGAATGAACCATTTATGCTATCTAAAATACACTTCTCTAAACATGCGATAAGATATCTTGCATAACCTATAAATATTTCGTCTCCCCCTTGTCCTCCTAACACAACTTTAACTTTCTCAGAAGCTAATTTTGAAACATAATACTGCGGTACAAGGCCCGGACCGGCGGCAGGCTCATCCATATAATAAATAAGCTTAGGAAAAATGTCCGGAAATTCACTTCCTTTAATGTAAACCTCATTATATTCTGCAGCGATAGAATTAGCCAAAGATTTGGCGTATCTTGTTTCATCATAGGCTATACCATCAGAAAACGCTCCCGTAAATGTATTAATCTTGCCATGAGATAAAGTTCTTGCAGCAAGAGAAGCGACCGTACTAGAATCCAATCCCCCGGATAAATGAGCGCCCAATGGTACATCTGAACGTAGATGTATAGCTACCGAGTTTTCCAGCAATTCTAATAGCTTGCTACTAAACCATTTTTCATCATGAACAGTATCAGTGCTATAATTAAGATCCCAATATTGGGATTTGTTGATTGTAAGTTCTTCGTTGCCATACTGCACTACCATAAACCAACCAGGCTCAAGCTTATAAATATCTTTAAACATAGTCTTGTAGCCTAAACAAAACTGGAAAGTTATATAATCCTGTAACCCCTGTGGATTCGGTTCTGCTTTAACAAAACTTGAAGCTAAAATTGATTTTATTTCAGAAGCAAATGCGAAATTTCTTCTATCCCAAAAATAGTAAAAAGGTTTAATACCTATCCTATCACGCGCACAAAATAATCTTTTCTTTTTTCTGTCCCATATAGCAAAAGCAAACATTCCTAGTAAATGCTTTAGACAATCATCTCCCCACTCTCTATATGCGTACAATAGTACTTCTGTATCAGAATGCGAAATAATAGGATGCCCCTTCTTAATAAGTTCCTCACGCAATTCAATATAATTGTAAATTTCCCCGTTGAAAACTATTACAAGGTCTCCATCTTGCGACTGAAGAGGTTGATGTCCATGTGCTGTATCTATTATTGCAAGGCGTCTATGACCTAAACATATATTAGTATCCTGCTCTAACCAAGTACCTTCGCCATCAGGCCCTCGATGAGATATTAAATCTTTCATTATTTCGATTCTTGTTCTTAAAAAGAGTTTATCTTTCTCAGTACTTATTAAACCAACAATTCCACACATATAATTATTTAACTCTTTATTATTAACATAACACCATTTAATTCTGGTACTGCATAACTAATTCGTCTATTTAAGCACATGCTTTGACTGATTATAAATATTTAAAATAATATATTGTTAGCTATTACTCATTTCGGACTATTTAATATCTCCATCGAATACCAACGTTAATAGTTTTAGCATGTTTATAAGAACGTAAATCAACTTATTAATATTTTTTAGGAGCTTCTACTTCTCGCTTGATAGTATAGCAAAGCTTTCTTTTTTTTTAGAAAGTGCTGATAGTATAAACATAATCTTTATCTTACTATAATTAATACCCTACTACTTATACTACAATCTAAAGGACACGCTAAAACCAAATCTCCTTGTACTAATAGATATCTTCAAAGCGTAAGTATATTTTTGTCTAATTCTTTTATGAAAGTAGTATAAGAATATTTTTCGTTTAAAATAATATCTTTAAACGCTTTATCTGTAATCTTTTTTCTTAAATCCTTATCTTTCAATTTATCTATTATTTCTTCTAAATTACTAAAATCTTTTTTTAATGAGAGATAATGAACATCTTTTATAAAAATATTACTATAATTTCCCTCGAACATAATTTGTAAAGTTTTGGTAGCAGCAGCCTCGAAATGCCTAGGAGACACTTGACCATAATTTATTTTGCCCTCAAAATTTTTTAAGAATTTTTCCCAAACTTCCTTAAAAGTGGCAGTAGGATGTTCTTTTTTGTAGGCTTCTTCTTTTTTCTGAAGAGATCCATCCCAATCAAAAATACTCGCTCCGCTTTCAACAGCAAGAGTCGCTTTTGAATTTGCTAGCGCTTTTATCCAATTATCCCCATGTAAACGATCTTTAATATTAGAAGAAATATCACTACTAAGGTTATATTCTCTACAAATTTTTTTGAATTCCTCCCCTATAAAATATTTTTCGTAAGACAATTTACCAAAAAAATATGGAAGAAGCATACCTCTATAAAAAATATCAATAGGGCGATAACTTTCTTGGGAAAAAGTAAATTTTTTCATCCTATCTTCAACATACCCTGTTAATGTATGCATCACCTGCAACGATGAAGGAACTTTTGTTTTAAAATAAATATCCCATTGGTCTTTAGGTATACAAGTTAAAAAAAGGTTAAACTGCCACTGATTTAGCAAATGAAAGGTCAAATTTGTATTCAAGGTCTCATCTTGCTTCATTAATATTTTAAACCCAGTAAAATCTTGTAAAGACGGATGAAACCTATTATTTATTGCTATGACATTATTTATGTCATACGAAATAGTATTATGGATAATATAACCGTCATAAGATGATATATCTATTTTTTGATCTTCTAAGTCTTTATTATATATTTTTTTAAAAAGCGAATAGAGTAAGAACTTACAGCGTGTTATCGAATTATTAAATAAATTAAAAATATCAATATGATTATTTGACCTGTTGCGGATATTATCTATATGATGAATAATCATACTGTATTTACTAGGGTCAAACCAACATACTAAAAGAATTTTCTTTTGTTTCATCTTAGATAAATGGCTTTAAGATTTCTGACATTATAAATAACCCATCCGGATATTTATTGTTTTATGCTTACGTTTCTATATTTTTCCACATCATTAAAAAAATAAGAATGTTTTAACATACAAGTTTTAATCTTATCAAAATTCTCTTTAGTCCAATTAGCAGTAATTTCAAGACCTTCGTTTAACGAAATTTTACACGCAAAACCAAGTTCTTTTTTCGCTTTAGCTGTGTCTCCAAACCTTTTCCCAGATCGATCCCAAGTTCTTGCTTCTATCTCTAACGGCCTGCTCAAATTACCAGTAATATCGTTAATAGTTGAGGCTAAATCTCTTATTGACGTTTCCTCCCCGGATGCAAGGTTGTATACTTCCCCTGGAAGACCTTTTAAAGCACACACTATTAAACCTTCTACTATATCATCTACATAAATAAAATCACGCGTAGCTATTCCACCTTTCTCTAAAGGAAGTTCTTCATTATTTAATGATCTCCATATAAAGGAAGGTATAACGTTACGCCAGATGGTATTAGCAGGGTTTCCTCGCCATAAACCAGCCCCCAAAACTTCTCTAGGACCATACACATTCTGAAAACGTGCTTTCACAAATGGTAAGTTATACTTTGCATAATAAAAATTTCCATAAAATTCCCCTATAATTTTAGATATTTGATAAGGGCTATCTAAGTATAACGACACTGTATCATCCTCAGTTGTAGCATTAGCTTCATCAAAAGTTTTCTGAGCAACAGTGCATCCAGCAGAAGAGTATACTATTTTTTTTAATGCGGTTACTTCTTTAAAATGCTCACAAATCTTTAATGTGGTAAAGGTATTATTTTCGTGATCAGCTAATGGGTTGGTAATACTGGATTGATTACCGTGATAAGTAGCCAAATGGAATACATAATCGAAATCTTTACCGACAGAATTTAATATGGTATCAGAAGTTATAGAGCCATAAACAAATTTTATTTTGTTTGATATAGGCAAGTTAAAAGCTTCAGACGAAAGCAGATTATCTACTACAACAATTTGATCAGGATTTTCACCTAAAAGCCTGTGGCACAAATTGCTACCAACAAAACCCGCTCCTCCAATAACTAAAATTTTCTGATTACTAAACATCTTGTTTCAAGTGTGTAAATGTTTCTTCAATACCATAATTTTTATAATACTCTATGGTTTTTTTAATACCATCTTTCAATCCTGTACTAGGTAACCAGTCAAAATCTTGCATAGTGCGAGAAGGATCCAAAAGAATAGAAAAAACATCGTCAGGGTTACGAGGTTTTACTTCAGCCGCCTCAGACCTTCCTAATGCCAAAACAGTATAATCAAATAATTCTTTAATAGAAAAATCTTTTCCTGATGCTAAGTGATAGGTGCCATTGCCTTGACCATCTACGGCTTTTTCTATACAGTCAATCATATCTGTAACATATACAAAATCCCGTCTTGTATCCATAACGAAACAATTCTGGTTAATAGTTAAACGCTTATAAAAGGTTGGTAGAGGACCACTAATATTACGAGGACCATATGCATTTGCTAACCTAAAAGTTACATAATTAATTCCAGAAAGGTGTACATAATCTTCCCCTGCTGTTTTGCTTATTGCATAACTTGAACCCCTCGGTAAAATTGGATGATTTAAAGTAATAGGTTGCTCTACTGGCTTTAACCCATAGCATAAAGCTGTTTGAAAGTATACAAAACGTGAAACTCTCGCTTTCTGCGAAGCTTGTAAAACAATAGCTGTTCCTGTGGTGTTAGTCTGGCAATCTTCTACCCAATTGTTTGGATCTTTATAAGAAGCTGCGGCATGAACCACTACATCTGGCTGGAATTCATGAACTAAATTATCCACCAATTCTTTTTCAGTTATACTACCTTCTACCACTTTAAGGTTTTTATGAGGACTTAAGTTGTCCCTTCTACCAGTTGCATAATTATCTAAAACAAGAACTTTATCATCTCTAGATAAAAGACGATCTACTAGATGCGAACCTATAAAACCAGCACCTCCAGTAATAAAAACTTTTTTCATTAAAACCCTCTTTAAATTTATTTATTACCAGCCATTTACTATTAATCTGGCGTTAACTTAAAACCAACGAAATTATACTTACTACTTTAATAAGGTCAAGTTTTTTTATATCCCGAGCTATAATTGTGCAATTAACTACAAAACTTAAAAAAATATACTTAAAAAGTATAACAAAAGCTCTCCCCATAGATAGAAGAAAAAGTAAAATCTACCTTTTTGTTTAACTTGTTAGAAGGAATAAAAATTTCCTAGGAAACAAGAAAATGTTGACGTTACTAAAAAAAAACTCACTATAAATAAGCTAATATTAGATAGAGTTTTTAAGTTTATCTAAAAAAGGTTTTATGTGGTTACTCCATTCATATTTTTCTTTGCAAAAATTATAAGCGTTTCTCCTCTTCTCAATTAATTGGTTACGATTATTTATCAAATTCTTAAAGCTTTCAACAGAACCGTTTATATCACTCGGATTATAAATTATTCCTAAATTATATTTAGATATCCTTTCAGTAATATATTCCGTATTGGAAGATACTATAGCTAAACCAGCGTTCATATATTGGCCAAATTTATTTGGGCAACAGTATTTTTCATTAAGACTTGCATCCGGAAGGTACGGGATAATACCACAATCATATTTTAATAAACTTTCTGTCATCTCATCTTCTAATACCGGAGGAATAAAGTTTAAGGTTTTTTTATAAGTTTTTTGGGCAGTTTTAATTATTTGCTCTTTTTCTTGGTCAGTAATATTAGACACTCTTATATCCAAGATAGCATTATCCGGATTTAGTAATTCCCAAATCTCTACCAGTTCATTAAACCCTCTACTTTTATTGGCACTTCCAGCACTAACAACAAACTTCACTTTACCCTTTCCTAAGCTAGAAAAATCAGGAGCTAAATTATCAAAAGGCCTGCTATTCTCTAATAAAATAAACTTTTCTTGGTTTACATTATATTTCTGTTTATAAAAATCTATAATTTTCTGGGAAACGCAAGGTATAAACCAAGCATCATTAATACATTTTTCTTCTATAGCTTTTATCGTATTAATCGATTCTTTTGGATAATCCCTACATAATTCAGAAAATAGTTCTTTAAAATCTACAATAAATCTTTTGTTAGTTACGCTAGCAAATTGCTGAGCCATAGCACCCCCAAAAAATAATTCTAACCCATAGAACACGTCAGCTTGCAAGAACTTTTCCGAACCATTTTTTTTCATATAGTGGTTCGTAAAAGTAGGTATATACTCATACCACCTGCTAGCAAAGAAATCTGAAGATCGTGGCGCAAACCAAGAAGGAATATAACTGTAAAAATCTATATTTAGCACCTCATAATCTCCAAAAATCTTAAATTTGCTATAGCCTTGAGATATCGGTAACTGGTTAACATTAAAAAAAATATTAACTAGAGCAACTTCATAGTTGGCTCTTTTTAGCGAATTCGCTAAAAAATAGTATCTGGGATCAATTTGGATGTATCCCGAAGAAACCAAACAAATTTTCATTTCTATATTACAAAATTAATATTATTAAAATAATCAAAAACCAGTAGCAGTTTTTCTAGCTTTTATTGTAATTTCATAGGGTCTCATAAATAATTTACAAAACCAACTGGGCCAACAAGTTATGTCCTCCTCAGATTTTTCAAATTGAGCTAAAAAGTTAATAATTTTTTTGTAAACATTCTCAAGGTGGTTATTTTGAGCCCAAAAATTATTTGGAGATATAACCCAAAAACCGTTATAATATGTCTTTATAGGCTTCAGATTTGAATTAATTAAGGTCTTTTCTAATAAAGATTTGTTAAAAGACCTTAAATGAACAAAAGGATAAGGACATTTTAGGTGAGGGGAATAGTACATCAAATTTTCGTTATATGGAACGCGGATATAAACTACCCCCTCAGGCTTAAGAGCTTTATTTACACAATATAAAAAAGACCCCACATTTAATACGTGTTCTAATATATCTGTCGCAATTATAATATCAAACTCTTGTTCAAAAGGTAAATTCTCTGCATTTGCTTTTATGCAACGTACAGATAATGGTAAACTATTAAGATATTGATCGCATATATCAATAGCTGTTATATCAGCCGCTCCTTTTTCTATTAATTTTTCTATTAAGAAGCCACGGCCCGAACCAATATCACAAATCCTTTTATTTTCTACATCAGTAATACACCTTGCCAGATCCTTAGCTTGATTTCTAAGGTATTTTTGAGGTAGCACCTTCTCACTTAAATCATCAGAACAAATCTGATCGTAATTTTGCAAATAGGAGTTAAAAATAGAATCATTTAAATCCTTTTTTCCAAGAAAGTTTAAAATCTTACTATTTATACTTGAGGGTGAACACCATGAGCAATTATTACACGATAAGTTTTCCACTCCATTTCTACAATCAGGACATATTAACATTATGTATACATTTTTTTATCTTATTAAATATAGTTTGCAGTTTTTTTACACTTTGAGTTATTTTGCTGAAAATATATCTTCTCACTTTATAACTATTTAAGACTTTTCCAATTAAAGGCGGTTCAATAAAAAAATTGATAGTTCTAATAAGCAGCCTCGGTTGTCCTACTGTTTTATAAACAGTAAAAAGGACTCGCGACACTGCTTTGTTGCCTATATCAAATATTATTATATGCGTATTACCCACTTTTTGTTTTTCAATAACAGCTAAATTTAAATAACCTTTATCGTCGTTTAAATATTTAAAATCATAGACAGAGCCAAAATTTTTACTATCAAACCAAATAATTTCCAGCTTGCTTAAAACGATAGGTAAGGCAAACTGAAATTCTATAAAATGAGGTAATGGCACATGTGAAACCGCTGCTGCATAAAAAGTAATATCTTTATTAATGACCGTATCTTCAAATCCGTGTCCCACAATTGAATTAGTAGCTTCTACAACTGTGACCCAGCCCCAATTATTTATATTAATTGGCATTAAACTATGTATCGCTCGGTTAATCTCATACTTTGTATTTCTGTCAACTATACATGAAAAAATACTAGCATCCCAAAATTCCACCGGTACCATTCTATTGCCACAATTTAATAATAGTGGAGCAGAAATAACTTCTACTTGTTTAGGATGAACTGGGTAACGATCGATTACTTTTTCTACTTCTTTAATAAAAGATTGATAGGTGTATTTTCCAGATTTAATAATATCATTATAAGCCTTTTCAGTCATTTGAGAAATATAAGATAAATCCTTTAAGCTTTCAATTACTTCTTCAATATTTTTCCAGTCTTTCCTTAACGAAATGTAATGCTTTCCTGGCAAAACCACCCCAGAATACTCCCCTTCATATAAAATTAATGCAGTTCGGCACATTATAGCCTGAAAAATCTTAGGAGAAATTTGATTCATTAAAATTGCACCGTCTTCTTTTAAGAAAATTTTAGCAATTTCCTGATAAGTTGCCTTTGGGTTTTCTTGCAGATAAGCTTGTATTGAAGTTTTTAATGTCCCATCCCAATCAAAAATATTAGCTCCACTTTCTGTAGCAAGCGTCGCACGCCCGCTTAATAAAAAATTATACCAATCTCCAGAATTATTAAACCTTTTGGTATCTTCACATTCAATATCAACCTGAATTTGGTGTTTTTTACATATATCTTTCATTTTTACACCAATTTCGTATTTTTCCTGTCCTAAAGATCCATACCAATAACCTAAGCTTCTACCCCTATAAACAATCACATTTTCGCGCTGGTCTAGGGGAGGAGTGGTAAGACTAATTTCAGGAATATAACCCGTTAGATTGTTAATAAAGGTTACATTGGGAAATTTACTTTTAGGATATACGCAATCAATAAATTGCGTAGGTACACAAGTAAATACAATATTTATACCTAGTTTTCTTATCCAATCATGAGCCTGATATGTGTTTTCATACTCATCTTGTATAAACAATATCTTTAAACCTTTAAAATTAGAGACCTGTTCTGCTACCTGGGGTGAGATATATTGAGATAAGGAAAGGCGGACAGAATAATGTATAATAATTACATCTGCAAAATTTATAGCTGAGTTACATGCAATATCTAATGTACCTATTACATAAAATATATTATGCCTAGAATATTTTTTAAAACTGTCTAAATGTTCTATTATTGTTGAAATTTTACATTCATAGTCATCGTAAAATACGATAATATTAAACTTATTGTCAGAAACTTTCATTTACTTTTTTAGCTTTTCATTAAACCTTTATTACTTGATTAGCCATTTAGCAGGATGAATGAAAGTAGTGGCATCTTGTTTATATTTATTAATCACTTTAAACTGAAAACTTCTATCCAATAAATCATAAAATAACGCTGTACTACTATCATCTAGATCAAGTTGCTTATAGACCGCAAGAGAAACTACATATTCACCGTTACCTAATAATAGCTCAGGATAGGTTAAGCAAATTGTTTTTTTTTCTCCTTTTTTAAAAAAGTGCTCTGTATCATAAACATGCACTGTAACAGGTTGCCCAGCCAAAGTATAAGTGACTATAACATACTTACATGGATAGAACCCCTCTTCTTGGCATTCAACTATCATAATAAAATTAATACTCTCTTTACTGTAAAACGTAAAGCATTTTTCTTCCTCAGAATTAACCATATAAAAATCTTCTATCCGTATTTCTCCACTTCCATTCCATCTCAAAACAGATCTCCCTTGTTGACCAGGAGTATAAGTTTCGCGCTCATTATGGGTTATTTCTAGCTCTTGAATTACTCCTTCAATAACTGCACCATTCCCAGTTTCGTTTTCTTCTTTCTCTTTACTTGAGAAAGATAATAAAGTTTTATCTAATTGATTTCCTGCTACAGGAAATTTAACGTGTTCAGCCTCAGAAGAATAATCAACCCTACAATCATCGTGGGCTATTTCTAGCTCTTGAACTACTCCTTCAGTAATTGTAGGACTAAAAGACTTGTTACATTCTTTCTCATTACTTAAAGAAGATAATAATGAATTATCTAGTTGGTTTCTTTTTAAGAAAGCTTTAGATTTTAATTCACTATTTTCTTTTTCTAATCTGGCTTCATCACGCTCGCGCATGTATTTAGTATAGGCTTTACAAACCTCTAAAGCCTCCCCTTGCATATGAATATTCCCATTTTTCATCCAGATAACCTCAGTACAAAATTGAATGATTTGAGATGTGGAATGAGAAACTAAAAGTAGTGTTGTTCCATCATGAGTTAATTTTTTCATACGCTCTGCTGATTTAGCAGCAAAATATGCATCACCAGCACCCATGATTTCATCAATAATAAGAATTTCGGGGTAAATTGCCGTTGCAGTAGCAAATCCCAAACGGGATAACATACCTAATGAGTAGGTTTTTATTGGCTGATCTATAAATTCACCTAACTCCGCAAATTCAATAATGTCTTCTATAGATTCTTTCATTTGTTTAGGATTTAAACCATTATAAATCAAAGAAGATTTTATATTTTCTCTCCCAGTAAATTCTTGATGAAATCCTAAACCTGAATCCATTAAGCTCTGTACTTTTCCATATATCTCTACTTTACCTGAGGTAGGAAAATAATTACCTGTTGCAAGTTTAAGTAAAGTTGTTTTGCCTGCTCCATTCTGTCCTATAATACCAATCCTTTTTCCTTTATTAATAGTAAGGTTTATATCTTTTAAAGCTTGAAAAGTATTAACTTTTGATTCCTTTCCAAATAGCCTATTTAGCCCAAGAAATTCTGTAAATATTTCTCCAGGAGTAGTAAAAAGAGGATAAATTTGATTTACATTACTAAACTTAATTGCTATTTCTTTAGACATAATTTACAATCAAACCTTTAAATTTATGAAAAAAGCGATAACCTATAAAAAACATAAAAAAACTGACTAACAACATTGAAATAAGTACACTATATGGAGGCAATTTTTCGTATACTAAAATATACTGGTAAGAAATAATATATTTTGCAAAAGGATTAAAATTTATTATGAGCGATAATTTTTCAGGCACCATACCAGGCGTATAAGCAATTGGAGAAGCAACCATTAAAACCATACTAAAAAAAACTATAAAATTTTGGGTATCTTTTAAAACTATATTTATTATACCCAGACACCATCCGAGCCCTATTAGAAACATCATCTGCAGAATAAAAACAATAGGTATGAAACAATAAAAAACAGAGAAATGGTGATTATAAATACTCAATAATATCACTGATAGAATACCAAAAACAAATCCGACATGAGACTTAAAAACAGCTGTAATCGGCAAAATATCTATAGGAAATACAGTATTCTTTAAAAGATTTTTGCTACTTACTAAAGATTGTGTGGTCATGGCCAGAGATTCTGAAATAGCTAAAAAAGGTACTAATCCTGCAAAGATATATAAAACATAATCGGCTTGGGAAAGGTCGGGTAATCTTATATCAAATATAACAATATAAATTGTTGCGTATACAGACAATAACAAAATGGGAAAAAGAACAAGCCAAAAAGTACCTAATACTGATCCAGCATTTTTTTTCTTTAATTCATCTAATGTAGAAGAGTATATTAAATTAAAATTGTTCTTAAATAATTTAAAAGCGTTAGTAATTTTCATATACTTTAGAGTAAATTTACAAATAGCGTCTAAAATAACAACTCCTTTATAAATGTCAATTCTTATTTTATCTTAGGCTATATCTTACAAAGAATAATCCCCCTTTCCGAAATGGATATTGCTAATCTATATGATAGCTGAGTATTATTATCAATTTATTTTGGATTAAAAATATATTCTATTTTCTTAGACTTAATATCATCTATTTTATAAATAAGATCTGTAGGTCTAACATAACTTTTAGATAATGCGCTAAGATAGTAATACTCAAAAAGAGGATCATAGTCTGTACATAGCTTAGGAAAGTAGGTCATAACATCACGTTTATTAAATTGTGTTACATACCCTTTAATTGGTAACCTTCTAGAGGTATCTATATTATTAATTTGGCTAATATCACTCACATTGAGTAAATTAATGATATAATCCTCTACTCTCAGGTCATTACTGCCATCAGGAAATGGTTTATTTCGCATAAACACCCAAGAAAGGCCATTTATAGTATATCCATATTCAAAAAACTCAAATGCTACCCTTACAACTGCGATATAGGGTTCAATAATCAGTACCCCATCGGGGGACAAAAGGCTAGTTAGCTGTTCAAAAAATTCATAGGAATATAAATTACTTACCCCAGCACTTCCTTTTAGGTCAGTCTGAACGCCTATTTGTATTACATCAAACTTTTCGCCTCTATCTAAAGATTTTTGGATATAACGTCTTGCATCCATTATATTCAATTCAATTTTAGAGTGTCGAAAGATAGATTTAATTTCAGGAGCTGAATATTTATTAAACGCCTTTATGACCTCCGGATTTAATTCAACTATTACAACTTTTTCAACAGACGAGAGTTCTTTAACAGCATATGGAAATTCTCCGCTTCCTAACCCGAGTTCTAAAATTTTTTTAGGGCGAAACTTAGGGTCTAAGGCCTGCGGTACTGCCAGCGCATTATGGGGAACCCCTATACGTCCTTTATCTAATATTGCAGCAGAAGCTCTTAAACCGAATGGCCTTATTACTAATCTAAAAGGAAATTGTTGATCAAAATATACAGGAGCTACAGAAGTCCTTCCTTCAAAAATTTCAATTGGATGGCTTTTTCCTATATCCTTAGAAATTTCTCTAATAGAACTAAAGGATTGATTAAAATAATCCTTAGGAAAAAATATGGTAAATAATATTAACATAATAAATCCGCTTTGTAGTAAGAAAGTTTGCACTACTTTTTCTTTCGACGCAGAAATAATTTTAGAGTTATTTATTAATACCACAGCACTATAACATGTCCATGCCACTATAATTGTTGTCATTATTGTGCCAATAGTATCGAATAAAAAGACCGGGGTAATAAAGGCACCAAATATGTTACCTAGAGTAGACCAGAACAACACTCCACCAAAAGTTGCTCCGGCTTCATCAATATTACGAATCAAAAGTCGTGATACAATAGGTAGGTAAGCACTAAAAAAAGCTGTAGGTATCAGAAAAGGTATAGCTAGTATTATTGTAACAAGAATTGATAAAATAGGTACAGTTATATTTGCATAAAGTTGGTCTAAAACCACAAATGGTATACTTACGGCAATTAGCAAGGAAGAAAATCCACCGATAAAAAGGTACATAAGGATATTACCTTTTGCTTGCGTTTTATCAACCCAAACACCACCTATTGCTTGTCCAATTCCCATACATAACAAAAAAACAAATAATATAGAAGGAAATAAAAAGGGAAGGGGATTAAAATAGAACGCAAGAATCCGGAAAATTATCATTTGAAAGGATAAATTGACAAAACCAAATAAAAATACTGCTCCCTTTAATTTTATACATTCAAAACAAGATAACGATATGTTTAAGCGAGTGTTTTTTTGATTAGAAGACAAACTGACATTGTCACTGAAGTTTTTGGGTATATATAACTTTTTTATACCATATATAAAAAATATAGCACCTATCACTATATTAATAGTCGCAGATAAGTAAATTACACCATTTATTTTTATAAGCTCAATATTGATTCTAGAGATCTTTCTTTTTCATAATCTTTTACTCTTCCTATCTCTTTATTTTTTTCATCAAACAGAGTAATTTCTACAGTACGGGCAAAGCAAGAGGTTGAATACCATTTTATATATATGCCTTCAACCCCATTAGGCTTCTCTAACTCAAATTCAACATAACTGACGTCTTCACCTGCGTACCCTGCAACATATTCTGAATTTGGAGATGTAGATATTGCATTTTCAAACCCAAAACCTTTATATGTAGCAGAAGCATTCTCTATTTTTAAAGGAAGCTCTTTATCTACATCTGATTCAGAATGGGGTAAATAGAACTGTAATAATAATAGAAAGGCAACAATTAAAAAAAAGGCACCAGCTATTTTACGAGGAAATTTCATAATAATCATTTATTAGCAAGATTTGTAATATTAAGAATAATTGTAATAATTCTTCATAAAAGAGCCTTTTCTATACTATACAAAGTCTTTAATGCACTCATTATCCTAATTCAACTATTTTACTAACGATTTTTATTCCTGCGTCTCCTGAACCGTATATTTTACCCTCAAAACTGGATAGATTAACCACCGGGTTTCGTGCATGTTCAATAATTTTTTCTACTGAAACCCCAACAATTACATTCGCTCCAGATTCCACAGTCTCTAACCATTCTGTTTCTTCTCTAATCGTTATACAAGGAACCTTTAAAAAGTATGCCTCTTTTTGCATTCCCCCAGAATCAGTAATTATAGCCTGTGCGTTCTTTTGTAACCATAACATTTCTTCATAAGATAATGGATCGGTAGTTATAACATTATCCAAATAATAACTAAACCCATATTCCTTAATTAACTTTTTAGTACGAGGATGCACAGGAAAAACTACAGCAATTTCTTTAGCAAGTCTTTGTAAAGCGGTTAATATATTTTCCAATCTATGTTTATTATCAGTATTTTCTGCTCTATGACAGGTCACCAAAACATACGGCTTTTTTCCGCCTAAAAAATTATCATAAAAAATCTTATCGTTTTTACTATCCATTCTATTGTTATAAAATAGAAGTGCATCATACATTACATCTCCTACATTATAAACTTTCCCTGTTATTCCCTCTGCTTTTAAATTTTGAACAGCAACCTCACTAGTACAAAAATGCACATCAGAAATCCTATCTACCAATACCCTGTTTATTTCTTCCGGCATTTTCATGTTAAATGAACGCAAACCTGATTCAACGTGTATTATAGGTACGTGTAATTTAGCAGCAGCTATTGCTCCAGCAAGCGTAGAATTTGTATCCCCATATACTAATACCCAATCTGGTTTCTCAGTTAATATAATTTCTTCTATACCTATTAACATTTCCGCGGTCATTTTACCATGTGAACCACCAGAAACGTTTAAATTATAATCTGGTTTAGGAATTTCAAGCTGGTCAAAGAAAATCTGGGACATATTTTTATCAAAATGCTGTCCGGTATGTACAATAACCTCCTTTAAAAGGCTATTATTTAACACTTTTATTGCGTTTGAGACCACGGCCGCTTTAATAAATTGTGGCCTGGCACCAATAACAGTTATTATTTTCATAGTTTTATTTGCTTAAACTTAAAATAATCTCATTTAACCTATCTACAATATACTGTTGATGTGCTTCACTAAGATAAGGATGCATAGGAATACTTAAAACATTTTCAGCTAAATGCTCGCATACTTTTAGACCACCTTTTTCAGCTATAGGGTAGCGATTGTACGCTTTTTGTAAATGCAAAGGCTTGATGTAATAAACAGAAGTTGGTATACCAACTTCTTTACACTTTAGCATTAACTCAGACCTATCAATATTTTCTGGAAGGACCATCGTGTATTGAGCCCAAACAGAGGTTGCCCCTTCAATAACTTGAGGTTTTTTAAGTATACTGGTAATATTATCATTGTAATATTTAGCTATTTTTTGTCGGGCAGTAATTTCGTTTTCAAATATTTTAAGCTTTTCAATAAGTATAGCAGCTTGGATAGTATCCAAGCGACCATTTATTCCTATCATCACGTTATCATATTTGTCTGATCCTTTCCCATGTATCTTTAAACTTCTTAGTTTGGTTGCTATTTCATCATTGTTAGTAAATACCGCTCCTCCATCCCCATAACACCCAAGCGGTTTAGCAGGAAAAAAACTAGTAGTGGTTATATCCCCGATATTTCCTACTCTACGATTTTTATAATAAGCACCAAAAGCTTGAGCTCCATCTGCCATAACCCAAAGGTTATGATCTTTAGCTATAACTGCGATGCTATCATAATCAGCAGGCTGGCCGAACAAGTCTACTGGAATAATACACACAGGTCTTAACCCGAGACTTTTCGAAAGTTCTATCCCTTTATTCAAACTTTCAACATTTATATTATAAGTTTCTGGGAGGACATCAATAAAAATTGGAGTAGCTCCGACTAAAGCTACTACTTCAGCAGTAGAAGCAAAAGTAAAGCTAGGAACAAAGACTGCATCACCTGGACCTACTCCAAAAGCCATTAAACCGAGAGCTAAAGCATCAGTTCCATCAGAACAAGTAATTGAATGTTTAACTCCACAAAAAGAGGAAAGGTTCTTCTCAAGTTCTGCTACTTCAGGACCCATTATATATGTTCCGTGATCTAAAACCCTTTTTATAGCTTCATCTATTTGAAGCCTAATTTTTTTCTGCTGCTCTTGTAGATCAATAAAATTGATTATAGGTATTTCACCGCCGTTTTCAGATAAATTATGCTTTGACCACATTACTTCCCTCAAGATTTTTATTTTTGAATACGTTTCTTGTATCAATTATAAGGTTAGAATTCTCTATAACCGTTTTATAATCTACCGAGTCATGATCCGTACATACAACTATTGCATCATGAGTCTTTATAGCTTCAATAGTTAGAGATATTGATTTCATTCCTACTAACCGAGGATATTCGCTATCATGATCTATAGTACTAATTAATGGATCGTAATAATCTACTTCTGCTTTGTTATCTAAAAGATCTTGTATAATTTTTAACGAAGGACTCTCTCTCAAATCATCTACATTTTTTTTATACGCAACTCCTATAACTAGAATTTTACTATTCCTTAGTCCTTTACCGAAACGAAGATCCATTTCTTTACGAAGTTTCTCTATGACATAATCACCCATTTGTTTGTTAATGTTCCCACTTAACTCTACAAGTTGTGTAGGCATGCCAAATTCTCTGGCTCTCCATGTGAGATAAAAAGGATCAATAGGTATACAATGCCCTCCAAGGCCAGGACCAGGATAAAAAGGCATATAACCAAAAGGTTTAGTCTTAGCTGCATCAATAACTTCCCATATATCTATATCCATTTTAGAAAATATACACTTTAATTCATTTACAAGCGCAATATTTACAAAACGAAAAATATTTTCTGTTAGTTTGACAGCCTCCGCAGTAGCTGAGGTACTAACTTCCGCTACTGCAGTGATTATTTGCTTGTAAAAAGTAGTAGCTAGTTCCCTAGAATCAGCATCATCCGCCCCTACCACCTTAGGTATTGTTGAAGTATTATATGCAACATTACCGGGATCTTCGCGTTCAGGAGAATAAGCCAAATATATATCTTTTCCTATTTTTAGACCACTTTGTTCAAGCATAGGAGATAATAACTCTTGTGTAGTACCCGGATAAGTAGTTGATTCCAGTATAATCAGTTGTCCTTTCCTGAGTTGCGACGCTATTGTTTTAGTTGCTGAAGAAACATAGTTCATATCAGGTTCTCTATTTTTCGTAAGCGGTGTTGGAACACATATAAGTATTATATCCATTTTAGCAATATCATGCTCATTAGTAGTCGGAAAGAACTTTGAGCTCTTATTTAACGATACTATGTCTTCATTACTTAACGTTTTTATGTATGTCAGACCGGCGTTTAATTTTTCTATTCTCTTTATGTTCTTGTCAAAACCAATACAATTATAACCTTGGTTAACTACTGCACGGGCTAATGGCAGGCCTACATAGCCTAGGCCCATTATACCTATGGTACATTCTTTACTGAGTATAGCTTGGGCTAACTCATGTTTCTGATTAGCACTTTCAACCACTTTTGTTTCTTTAGATTCCATATTGTTTTTTTATTAGCTTATAAAAATGAATTGTATTTATTTAAGATATTACTTCTTCAAGTTCATTGTCGGAATTTAACCTGTATTTTCTGTTCTCAAGAGGGCATAAGAGATCTTCTCCTAATCTATTTCCTGAGTGGCTCATCCATCCGATTTGGCGCGCAGGATTACCTACAACTAAAGCATGGGGTTTAACATTCTTTGTCACAACAGCACCCGCTCCAACAAAACTATATTTTCCCAATTCTACACCACAAACTATTGTAGCATTTGCTCCTATGGTAACCCCTTTTCTAACGTAAGTTTTTCTAAATTCATCCTTGCGTTCTATTTCAGATCTAGGGTTGTTTACATTGGTAAAAACGCAAGATGGCCCGCAAAATACACCATCTTCTAAAACCACGCCGTTATATAAACTGACATTATTTTGGATCTTACAGCGGGCGCCCACTACAACATCTGGTCCTATCATGACATTTTGCCCAATAACGCAATTTTCTCCAATTTTCGTACCTTTAAGTATATGGGAAAAATGCCATATTTTTGTACCCGCACCTACCACGCAGCCATTATCGACAATTGCAGTTTCATGGACAAAATAATTGCTATTTTCTGCTTCTAAATTAACCGAACCCTTTTTTTTTAAAGAAATTTCAGCTGCGTCTAAAACTCTTAAAACTTTTAATCCTTCTTCACCAGAAGTTAGAGGATTTTTATTTTCTATAATGGAATTTAAAAAATGTTGGCATTCATTTTTTAAAGGCTCGACTTCAGTTAAGTCAACAGGAATAGGGTTAGATTTTTCTATAACGGGAAAGCTATTTTCCCACTTAACTTTATGATTATATAGTTGCAGTTTCTTATCCCATGGCAGGCAATCATCAAAAACTGCAATGGACTTGTCTCCGATAACTACAAATCTTTGTTCTTTATAAGGATGAAACCATGAAACAAATATATGAGCCTTAAGACCGTTCTTGAATAATAAGTGCAACGTTGCTGTATCTTCTATTTCTTTATCAAAAAAAGAAGAACCGGAAGACCAAACCTGGGCAGGTTCACTATCAACAATACCTAGCACCATTGATATATCGTGTGGAGCGAAGCTCCAGAGAACATTTTCTTCTGTTCTTATTTTTCCTAGACTAAGCCTATTAGAATATATGTATTGTAATTTCCCTAATTTATTTTCTGAAACCAGTTGTTTTAATTTTTGATAAGCAGGGTGGTATTGCAAAAGATGACCTACCATTAGCTTTTTATTGACTTTATTTGCTATTAAACAAAGCTCTTCTGCATCTTTTACACTTATTGCAATCGGTTTTTCCACAAATACATGTTTACCTGCGAGTAGTGATTGTTTTACATGCTCAGCATGCTTAGACGCAGGTGAAGCTATTACTACAGCATCTACATTACTTTCGATAACTTCATTAAATGTCAACGCTTTAACATTATAAGTTTCAGCCATTTCTTTAGCGACCACTTTTTTTTCATCGCAAACAGCATATAACCCCCCCAGTTCGAAGAAATTCCGTACTAAATTTTTTCCCCAATAACCGCATCCAATAACGGCAACTCTAATAGCACTTCCCATACATATTTTTTATAAAATTACATTGTAAATCTGATTTACCATTTTAGTCAGATTTAATTTTTTTAAGAAACATGATAAACAAGATATATATATATTATAACACTAATTCTTACAAGTTATTATTTCTAATTTAAAATTAGACGTTAATAGCAATCCTATACCAAATTGATAATCATTTTTAAATGAATTTCGGGGCATGTAAGATACTGAGAAATAGCTATTATCGGGTAAGTTACTGGTTATAGGCCTTCTAAGCATAATTATTTCCATATTCAAGCCTAGCTTTTTTAGAAGGTACTTTTCCTTGGCAATAAGATCTACCTGGATTAACAAGAAGAGATTTCATAGCTTCTCGTCCCAGAAGCATTCTATAACGCATTATATCGCGTTTTGTAAGTGTTATGTCGATATCCCAATAATGATTACCTATTTTTATCGGTGATCTAATAACTACACGTTCTTCTTTATGGCCATTTGAGCTTCTAACTACCCGGCTATCGATAACTTCAGCTATGGCACACCTTGTAATACTTTCGTTCTTTTGCAAAGGATGAATTACAAATTTAGCGTATTTTTTGTTGCTCATTTCTAAAATTTCTAAATCATAAGCGTGAAGAGCCGAAGTTTTTGCTCCTGTATCAATTTTTACTTTTATCAAAGGAGTATTTAACATTGGCAGAGAGGCCCATTCCCTCCAACCTACCAGCAACGATTCTTTAGTTAGCATTATTCTAATTCCTCCTCGAAATATAGCACCTCTTCAGCAACAGCTCTTATATTATCAAATGTTGCTACGTGGAATAACGCATCCCCGTTGCTAACAAGAGGCATCATCGTAATACCAATAATAATTCCGGTTTTTTTTGCTTTAACATAGGTTTTTTCCGTGCCAAACGGATTTGAAATTATCCCGAGTATTTGATCTTTATTTACTTTATTACCAATTTTTTTCTTCACTTGCAGACTTCCACTAATTGGAGCTCGAATCCAATGGCTAGATTCAGCCCTAAACACTTCCCTGGATTTTGGTAGTCTTGACCTAACTGATTTTTTTTCAATCATACCAATTTCACACATAACGGCAATAATTCCGTTTTCCGCTGAAGAAATTATTTTCTCGTCATATCTTAAGGCTTCTCCACCCTCAAATAGCAAAATATTTATCCCTTTTTCAAACGCTGCCTGGCGCAGGGATCCATCCCTCATATTAGAATTCAAAATTACTGGAACTCCGAATGCTTTTGCTAGCTTCTCTACCTCAGGATTCTCTAAGCACCCTCGGACTTGTGGAAGGTTAAACCTATGAGCGCTACCGGTATGAAGGTCAATACCATATTGACATTTCATGACTATTTCTTTCATAAAAATATGGGCTATTCGCGCAGCAAGGGAACCGTTTTTGAAACCAGGAAATGTTCTATTCAAATCTCTTCTATCCGGTAGATATCTAACATTGCGGTTGAAACCAAAAACATTTACAATCGGCACAGCAATCAGAGTACCTTTTATATAGGAAAGAATTTTTTTGCGAGAAAGCAATCTTTTTATTGATTCCACTCCATTAATTTCGTCACCATGGATAGCTCCGCTAACAAACATTACAGGGCCGCTTTCCTTTCCACAAATCACTTCTACCGGTATTGTTATATCTGTATGGTCATATAACTTGGCAATTACAATCTCCAATTGTTTCCTTTGCCCTTTTTCTATTTTTACCCCGTTAATAACAAAACCTTTTTCTGTATCCATAGTTTAAAATTTTACACTTTCTGGTTACTTCTTTTTTTTAATCGGTTAACAGCAAATTTTTCTATATGCTCTATAATTGCAGTTGCAATGTCTTTGCCAGTTACTTTTTCTATGCCTTCTAAACCAGGAGATGAATTTACTTCCAGTACTAACGGCCCATGGGATGATCTTACAATATCTACTCCTGCTACATCAAGACCTAGAGATTTTACTGCTTTTACGGCTACAGCTCTTTCTTCAGGCCTAAGTTTCACAGGTTCGGCACTGCCACCAATATGTAAATTGGAACGGAAATCACCATCGGCACTTTGGCGTTTCATAGCGGCAAAAACTTTATCTCCAATTACAAAACACCTAATGTCGGAACCTCCAGCTTCTTTGATGAATTCCTGGACCAAAAAATCTGCTTCTAAATTTAAAAAAGCATTAATTAAACTTTCAGCTGCTTTGTTAGTTTCTGCAAGCAATACTCCCCTTCCTTGAGTTCCACTTAGAACTTTAACAATTAGAGGAGCACCGCCAACAAATTCTATAAGATCTTCTGTTGCATTTGCCGAGTGGGCATAACTAGTTATAGGCATAGCGATATTTTTTCTTGCCAGTAACTGGTGCGCTCTAAGTTTATCTCTAGACCGAGTAATTGCAACCGATCCATTTAAAGAATAAACACCGGAAACTTCGAACTGCCTTAGAACAGCTGAGCCATAAGAAGTAACTTTGGAGCCAATCCTTGGTATTACTGCATCAAATTCCAATTTAGATTTTTCGAAGTCGTGTTTATAATAAATATCAGGCTTATTTGCGGTAATATTCACATAACATTTTAGAACATCGATTACCTTAACTTCATGTCCTCTTTTTTCCGCTGCTTCAACTAACCTTTCTGTCGAATAAATCTTTTTACTTCTTGACAATATACCTAATTTCATTTTGCCTGGTGCATAAAAATTTGTTTTAAATTTATAAGTTTTATCTTAATTTTTCTATTAAGATTAGTAGGTATACACTATCAAATCGGTCTTAAGTATATATTATAGCAAATCTTACCAAAGATTTGCTATAAATCATGGCTATTATTGTTGTTATTAAAACACTTTGTGGTTTTATTTGTTAAAGTTAGCTGGTTAATTCCCATCGCAATCTTGAATCTATATCAAATCACCCACGTTTTGTAGAAATAACCGTGCTCGATGTGAATTTGGCTTTTTAAAAAACTCATTTGCCGGCTGGTCTGCTAGAACCTTTCCTTGATCCATAAAAATTACTCTATCTGCAATAATTTTTGCAAATTTTACATGGTGGGTAATAACTATCATCGTTATTTGATTTTTTAGCTGAAAAATGATCTCTATTATATCTTTCACCACTTCAGGATCTAACGCAGAAGTAGGTTCATCAAATAGCATAATTTCAGGGTTCATCATCAATGCACGTGCTATTGCAACCCTTTGCTTTTGGCCGCCGGACAAATCCATCGGATAAAAGTAAGCTTTTTCTAAGACACCAAATTGTTTTAACAGGCCCTTAGCTTTTTCCTCTGACTCTTTTAGGCGCGCTTTAATAACGTTAATTGGCCCATAGGTTAAATTTTCTAAAACAGTCATGTGCGGAAAAAGGTGGAACTGCTGAAAAACCATACCAATCTTAAAGCATAACTTTCCTCTATTACGTCTTGTTAGTTTTTTCCCGTCTATTAATACAGCTCCGGTTGTGGGGTTTTCTAAATTATTTATACAACGTATTAAAGTCGATTTTCCACTTCCAGAAGGGCCGATTATAACGACCGTTTCTCTCTTGTCAAAAACCAAATTAATATCAGAAATAACTTGCTGACCTGCAAAGCTTTTTGACACATTCTGGAGCGCTATCATAAAGCTAATCTTCTTTCTAAAATTTTAGCAAAGGAGCTGACTATCATAACCATTATGTAATAAGTAACGGCTGCTGTTAACATCGGAGTAAAGTAACTGTAAGTCTCTGTAGAAACAGTTTGAGCTCTTTTCATTATATCCATACCCCCTATAACCGATATTAGTGCTGATTCTTTGATTAAATTGATTAGCTCATTTACTAATGCCGGTAGAATATTACGCAAAGCCTGAGGTAAAATTATGTCTTTCATTCTAAGCACCGGTGGGATGCCAAGAGCTTTCGCTGCTTCTATTTGCCCTTTGTCAATTCCTTTAATTCCGGCCTTAATGATTTCCGAAACATATGCTCCGGAATTTAAAGAAAATGCCACCACGCCGGAAACAAATATACTGATCTTAATTCCAAGTAAACTAGGTAAGCCGTAATGGATTATGGTTAACTGGACAAGCATTGGCGTACCCCTAAAAACTGAGGTATAACTAATGGCAAATAGTCGGAGTAATTTACTGTCGGCAGTCTTGCAAATGGCAAGCGATGTTCCGATTATCAGGCCGAAACATACCGAAGCAATGCTGTATTGTAAAGTAACCCCAGTACCTTCAATTATATAATAAAGATGAGGCCAAAATGCCACTAAATCGCTATACATGAATAAAATAAACTAAGTAAACTATAAGTTAACGAGAAACAAGCTACCAATCAGCGAACCAAGAATGATATTACTAAATAGCTTTTACGTCAATAATTTCCAGCATTTCCTCCAATTTTAGATATAATAATAAAATCTTGTATTATTGAGATAAAAACACGTTTTATTGAAGGACAAAAATAAAATTTTTATCCTTTTGTACCCGAGGCCTTATAAATAACTTGCAGGGGTTTGAATTTATATTGTCAACCCCAGAGTGTAGTTATATACTTATATTTTTGATTATATAAAGGATAAGCACAATGTTAAAAGTTTCTTTCGAAAATAAAGACCTGGATAATAATGAGGCTATAGCAATTATTATCAATGACCAGCTAAAAATAGATTCTGAGACTCTGTTAATTGATCAAAAACATCATGGACTTATATCTAAAACTATTAAGGATAAAAGAATTTTTAAACCAGAATACGGTTATTCAAAAATTCTAACCACAACAAATAAAGACGGCGAGGTACGTTACCTCATTTTAATTGCATTAGGTTCAGAAGATCATGTCTCAGAAGTAAGAATTGAGGAAATAGGGGGAAAAATCCACTTGCTTGCTACTTCTTGTAAAGCATCTTCAGTTGGAATCCGGATACCAAATAAAGTAGGGCATCTTAAACAGGAAAAAATTGCAGCTTTGCTCGGCGGCGGAGCATTACTTGCTTCTTACAGATTTGATAAATACCAAACAATGAAAAGTAACGAGGAAAAATTCATCACCGAAGATTTTGACATCATAGTTGATGATCACGAACACGCTCTTAAACTTTTTGAAGAGCAAAAATCTTTGGCTTTAGGAGTATTCTTCGCTCGGGATTGCATCAATGAAGTACCAAATATCTTGTATCCAGAAAGTTATGCCGAAAGAATATTAGAAAAATTAGAACCACTTGGTATTGATGTAGATGTTCTGGGAGAAAGCCAAATGCGTAGCCTTGGTATGGGAGCGCTACTTGGAGTGGGCCAAGGTTCTTCTAACGAATCCAAATTAGTGGTTATGAAGTATAACGGATTAGACGATGATAGTGATCCAATATGTTTTGTTGGTAAAGGGGTAACCTTTGATACTGGTGGTATTTCATTAAAACCGGCTGCTGGTATGGGAGACATGAAATATGATATGGGCGGATCTGCTTCCGTAGTCGGGGTCATCAAAGCTCTAGTACTTAGAAATGCTAAAATTAATGTAGTTGGTATAGTAGGTTTGGTTGAAAACATGCCTGGAGGAAATGCCCAAAGGCCAGGTGATGTCGTCAGGACAATGTCTGGCCAGACTGTAGAAGTCTTAAATACCGATGCTGAAGGGCGCTTAGTCTTATGTGATTGCGTAACCTATCTCCAACAAAACTTTAAACCAGCTTGTATAGTGGATATAGCAACCTTAACGGGAGCAATTTCAATTTCTTTAGGTAATACATATGCTGGCTGTTACGCAAATGATGATGAACTAGCACACAAGCTGATTGCCGCCTCTCTTAAAACTAATGAAAAATTATGGCGTATGCCTTTGCACCCGGACTATAACGATATGCTCAAATCAACTGTTGCTGATATGGCAAATATTGGTTCTGAAAAAGGTTTAGCAGGTAGTTCTACTGCTGCACATTTTATAGGTCGCTTTATCAACACCGGAGTAAAATGGGCACATCTAGATATAGCAGGGGTTGCCTATGATAAAAAAGGAACAAATCCAATTTGCCCTAAAGGAGCTGTAGGTTTTGGCGTAAGGTTATTAAATCAATTTGTAAAAGACAATTATGAGTCCAAATAAGAAACCTCATATTTTTGTTGTTGGCAACGAAAAAGGCGGTGCTGGAAAAACTACATGTTCAATGCATTTGATTATAGGTTTGCTTGAGCGGGGGTATAACATCGCAAGTATTGATGTAGACTCTCGTCAGGGGTCATTAAGCAGTTATATAAATAATCGAAAATTGTATAACGATAAAAATCCTGATAACAAAGTGCTGATGCCAGTGCATTTTCATATCCAGGAAAGCACAAAGCAGAACGTTACTGAAAAAGAAGAGGAAGAAAAAAATCGTTTTAATCAGATCCTAGATCAGATTAAAGATTCTACAGATTACGTAGTAATTGATACGCCTGGAAGTTATACCCATTTGTCAAGATTTGCCCATTCTTATGCGGATACGGTAATTACTCCCGTAAACGATAGTTTTCTAGATTTAGATGTAATGGCCAAAATAGACGGTGAAACCTTTGATATATTAAAACCATCCATTTACAGCCAAATGATGTGGGAACAAAAAATGGAAAGGGCAGCAAGGGATAAAGGCTCAATTGATTGGGTAGTGCTTAGGAATCGACTTGCAAACCTCGATGCTCATAATAAAAGAAACGTCAATGACACACTTGAGAAATTATCAAAAAGAATTTCTTTTCGTATTGCTCCTGGTTTTAGCGAAAGAGTTATTTTTAGGGAATTGTTTCCCCAAGGTTTGACTCTTCTTGATTTAAAAGTAGCAAATTTCAATAAAACTTTTAGTATTTCTCACGTAGCAGCAAGGCAGGAATTGAGATCCTTTCTTGAAGCTTTGGGAGTAAAAAACCTTGAGAAAAAAGAGGTAGTTGCAGCAGGATCATAACATTTTTTTCGAATATTTTTTGCGACTGCCGGTAAAGATTTGGGTATAAATTAATCTTTAAAAAGTGTACATATAGGGGAAGAGTTATGCAGAAAATAGAAACGGTTTGCGTTATTGGAGCAGGAGTAATGGGGAGCGGTATTGCTGCCCAAGTTGCTAATTCTAAAACTAATGTTATTTTACTCGATATTGCCGATAATGAGTCAGGTAATAAAAATAAAATTGTAAATGATGCTTACGATAGGTTATTTACACAAAAACCTGCCCCATTGTCCCATCCTAATTATGCAAAATATATAAAAATCGGGAACTTAGAAGATGACATTTCTCTAATAAGGGAAGCAGATTTAATTATTGAAGTAATCGTTGAGAAACTGGAAATAAAGCATCAATTGTATGAATCTGTTAGTAAATACCTAAAACCAACAGCAATATTAGCATCCAATACCTCGACCCTACCTTTAGCGCAATTAAAGGAAAAACTTCCTGATAATGTCCGTAAAAATTTTGTGATTACCCATTTTTTCAATCCGCCAAGATATATGGAGTTAGTCGAGCTTATTACTGACTCTCAAACCTCTCGGGAAATGGTATCCGAATTATCCAATTTCCTTCAAAAATCACTGGGAAAAACAATTGTATATTGCAACGATACACCTGGTTTTATTGCTAATAGAATAGGCTGTTTTTTACTTGAATTAACAGTACGCAAAGGGATCAAAGAAAATTTGAATCCTGCACAAATAGATTATATTTTCTCAAAATTCCTAGGTTTTCCAAGTACTGGCATTTTCGGATTATATGACCTGATCGGTCATGATGTAATGAACTTAATATCTGCGTCATTATTAGAGTCCTTACCAAGTAGTGACAAATATCATCAAGCTTATTTTCCTATTACATTTCTTGAAGAGATGAAAACCAGAAATTTTCTAGGAAGAAAATCAAGCAGTGGTTTTTATAGATTAATAAAAAATCTAGAAGGGAAAAGAGCAAAACAGGTAATTAATTTTGATAATTTAGATTATGATCCTCTTCCCTCTATCGTTGAATATAAGGATATCCAAGAGGTTTTAAACTACGGTAATAAATACAGTAAATTCGTATCTGATATCCTTGCCGATTTCTTTTCATATGTTATTTCTCTTATTCCAACAGTAACCGACAACAAAACTGATATAGATAAAGCAATGAAGCTAGGATACAGTTTAAAATACGGGCCATTTGAGTTACTAAGTAAAATGCCAGATAAAGGAGAGAGGTGGTTGAAATTAAAAGAGCTTAACCAGAAAATTCCTGATAATGTTACAAATACCTCTCATGACAGGAAACAGCAAGGCTATAAAATAATTTTGAATAATGATTCAGCTCACTTGGAACTTATAGACAACCATCATGTTTTTGTTATTAAATCAAAAATGAATTCGTTAGACAGTAAGGTATTTAATTTAATGATAGAGGCAATAGATTACTGTGAAAATAAAAACGAAGCTTTATATATATTTCCTTTAGGAGATAATTTTTCTGCTGGCGCTAACTTAAAATATTTTAAAGAAGCTATAGAGGACAAAAATTTCAAATTAATAGAAGGACTCCTGCAGCTTGGTCAGAAAGCAATGCTGCGCTTAAAGTATTCCAAGATTCCTGTTATATCTTGCGCTAGGGGATCAGCTCTCGGGGGGGGGTGTGAGATTCTTCTTCATTCAAATTTTGTAGTTGCTCATCAGAATTTAAATAGTGGGCTCGTAGAACTTGGTGTGGGTTTAATACCAGGCTGGGGGGGGACTAAAGAAATGTTCCTTAGAAGCCAGGGCAATAAAACCAAATTACTGGCGAACTTAAAAAATATACTTTTTCAGAATAAATCCAGTTCTGTAGACTATTTTGCTATAGATTATTCAGTAAAAACGGCAATCAACATGAATAAAAATTTAATTCTAGAACAAGCTTTTCAAGAAAAATTTACAAACCCTTCTTCTAACAGCAATAAAATTGATCTGCCTGAAATAAGTTTAATTAATGAAATAGATGATAGCAGTTTCGATAAATTGCAAATCGATATAATGAATTTTTTCCAAAAAATAATCGATAAAAAATCCGTAACTGAAGGCGAATTATTAGACTTGGAAAAAGAAAAATTCTTACAACTAGCAGCTACTCCAATTAGCCTAGAAAGAATCAGTAAATTTGTGTAACGCATATGACTTTAATTAATAATAGAAGCACCAAGTTTAATAGCAGCTATATAAAATTCAGAATATTTACCAGAAGAAGGCTTGTTTGTTGTGGGTAAAAAACCAACCTAGTTAATCATTATAGCTAATCGTTATTTTTAAAGTTATAAATCTTTGGACACTATGATAAACTGCTTATAATAAAAAAGTAGAATATACAGAAAAATACCTATTGGTTTCTAGAGGGGAGTTCTCATGACACAAAAAATATTATTTTTAGCAATTGCTTTTACCTTAATTGCTTGTGACCAGGAGCAAGTAGTGGATGATCCGGCAAAAACCCAAATAGAAGAGTATACCAAGAAATTAAAAATCTGCGAGGAAGAAGATGGAAATAAGGATTATGTACGTAGTCTATCGGTAGTATCTACTGACGACATAGTTATTGGTGATCCAAAAAGTAAAATTGTATTAGTAGAATATTTCGCTCCAACTTGTCCTCATTGTGTGCATTACCATCAAAAAATATTTCCAGAAATAAAAGCAAAATATATTGATACTAATAAAATTGCTTATGTAATCAGAGAATTTATCGGCAATAAACAAGATTTGGATGCCACTATTCTTGCAAGGTGCAGCGGCCATACCGATACTTATCTGAAATTTTTAGAAGTCATTTTAAATCAGCAAAATAACTGGGCCTTCAGCAAAAATTATCGTGAGATTTTAACTAATATAGGTAGTTTGGGTGGGGTTTCGCCAGAAAATTTTTCAACCTGCTTAAACGATCAAAATAAGATTAAAATACTAATGGAGAATACCAAACTAGTAACTAATTTACCTACCTTTATCGGCACTCCTAGTTTTTTTATAAATGGAAAACAATTTAATGAAAAATACACTTTTGAGGAATTATCAAAAGCTATTGATAAAGAATTAACTATTGATAATTAATTGCTTTTGAGTTATGACAGATAATAATATAGAAGGAGTAAAAAAAAGGATAGAAAAAATAAAAGAAGAACAACTCAGTATATCCTCCAAAAAACATGCCAGTTCTCCAATTATTGATATCGCATCAGAACTTGTTGCTGGTGTTATAGTTGGGGTAATAGTGGGGATTTTGCTCGATAAATTATTTAGTTCTAAACCTTTATTTCTTATACTTTGCATTATACTTGCTTCTATAGCGGCTTTCAGATCCATTTGGAGAAAATACATAAAAATTCATTGAATTAATATGAAACACAGCCCTTTAGACCAATTTAAAATAAAAGAAATAGCAAATATTCAATTATTTGGGCACGACGTTATTGTGACGAACTCAGCCTTATTTATGATTATAGCTAGCTTTTTTATCATTCTTTACTTTACTTTAGCTTTTAAGAACAAGAAATTAGTGCCAACAAGGTTGCAGCTTAGCGGGGAGTTATTCTACAATTTAATTACTGATACTGTAAATCAAAACGTAGGGGTTAAAGGCAAAAAGTTTGTTCCTTTAATTTTTACATTATTTATGTTTATTATGGTATGTAATCTGTTTGGTATGATACCCTATGGATTTACTGTTACCAGCCATATTTCCATTACATTTGCACTTGCCATGATGGTGTTTTTACTAGTTACTTTACTCGGATTTATACTCCATGGATTTCATTTCTTCTCTCTATTTTTACCGGCCGGAACTCCATGGTGGTTAGCTCCTTTAATGGTATTAATTGAATTATTTGCTTATCTTGCAAGACCTGTAAGTTTGTCACTGCGTTTAGCTGCAAATATGGTTGCTGGTCATGTATTACTTAAAGTCATAGCTGGTTTTATTGTGTCTATGGCATTTTACTTGAAAATCTTCCCAATACCTTTTATTTCTGTATTGATAGGGTTTGAAATTTTCGTTGCAATTTTACAGGCTTACATATTTACTATATTATCATGTGTTTATTTAAATGATGCAATTAATTTACACTGATATATAAGTATAGCAGTCTTGCTGGTCTATATCGGGGAAAAGGATGATAGGACTTAGCTTTGATTTTAGTTAATTTAGAATTTCAAGGAGGAAAAATATGGAATCTATGATGGCTCTTAAATTTATCGGCGCTGGCCTTATGGCATTTGGAATGCTGGGTGCTGCTATTGGAGTAGGGAACATTTTTGGCTCATTATTAAACTCAATAGCTCGTAACCCTTCAGCATCTGACCAATTACAGCGTATGGCTTTTATCGGTGCTGGCCTTGCTGAAGCGATGGGGCTATTTTCCTTTGTTATCGCAATGTTGTTAATTTTTACATAACACGAAGGAAATTTATATGCCTCAATTTGATGTATCGAGTTTTGGTACGCAGTTATTCTGGCTAACATTGGTTTTTGGAGTTCTTTACATTGCAATAAGCAGAATAATTGCTCCAAAAGCCGAAAGTATAATGATAAATCGTAATCGTTATTTAGAAGAAAACATAATTGCTTCTGAAAATGATTACGGTAAGGCTGAATCTTTGCGGAAAGAAAAGGAAATGAAACTCCGGGAATTCAACGTTGAAATTGAAAAATTTCGAAAAGAGGCTCTCGATTCGTTAGATGACCATTTTGCAGATAGAAATGTAGAGCTGAGTAGAGTTTTATCTAAAAAAACTAAAGAATCTTTTTTAGATGCTCAAAAATACCTTACTTCTTTTCATCAACACGAGAATAAATCTTGCATTGATTTAGCGGCATTTATAATTGAGAAAATTACTGACAAACCTGCTGACTTAAAGTTGCTAGAAAAAATTTATAGGGAAAAATAATGCATTTTTTTGATGAGAATTTCTGGATAGCAGTTAGTTTTATTGTTTTTTTATATTTTGCTTATAAACCTATCAAAAAAGCAATTATCAATTCTTTAGATGCTAAAATTAATGAGATAAAAGATAAACTAGCTCAAACTGAAAAAATTAAAGCTGAAGCTAAGCTACTCCTTGAAGAAACGCAAAAAGAGATGGAAAACTTTGAGGAATATAAACAGCAAATAATTAATAAAGCAAAAGCTAGTACTGAGAAATTGATTGAAAAAAGAACAAAAGAAATGGAAATAGCTTTGACTCGAAAAAGCGAAGAGGCCGTTAAACTTATTGAAAATGAAAAATCAAAAATAACCCAGCAATTAAGGGATGAATTCACCGAAACTGTAATTAATTTAGTTCGCAGCTATTTAGCGGAATCAAAAAACAACGCTGTATCTGACGAAGAAATTATTAACAGGTTCATAAAGCAAAAGAATTAACCTAGATAATAATTTTTGTCAAACCTAAACAAACATGGTGGAGTCAAGGGGAATCGAACCCCTCACCTTTTGAATGCCATTCAAACGCTCTACCAACTGAGCTATGACCCCATCATTTAGTAACCCATTATAAATAAATATGCTTTATTTGCAATAGAGTTATTGAAGTTGTCAAAATAGTAAATATATAGTGAACATTAAAAACCTTAAGAAGCGATAAAAAATAAAGTAATGCCGGAATTTAATAAGCTAAACAGGACTTTCGCAAGAAGAATAGGTAAAAGACTTTCTAATCAAAATAAAGAACTTCTTGCAAATGTTTTACCCACATACCTGTTTTCCAACGAATTGGTGACTTTTAAAAGTCACCAAAAAAAATATTTAGAAATTGGTTTTGGTATGGGAGAACACTTATTTAATCAAATTGTTATAAACCCTGAAAATTTATATATTGGAGTTGAGGTTTACTTAAATGGTATAGCTAGTTTTTTGAAACTGGTTGCTAAAAGTCAAAACGACAATTTCTTGATCTGGCCTAATGATGTAGATATGATATTAAAAGATATTCCGAACCGTTCCTTAGAAGGAGTTTATGTTTTGTTCCCAGATCCCTGGCATAAAAGAAGGTATATGAAAAAACGCCTCATGAATAAAGAGCGCGTAGAATTTTTAAAGTCGAAATTGAAAACTGGCGGTTTTATAGCCTTTGCTTCTGATATAGAAGATTATTTTGAAAATGTAAAAAAAATATTCTTGGAAGATAAAGAATTAATTATCCAAAACACCGATTTTTTGCTCCCGCATGCAGGCTATATAATAACAAAATATCACCAAAAATCGATAAGAGAAAATAGAGAGGCCCAGTTTCTTCAAGCTATTCTTGCCAGAGAAACCTAGATTTATTTAGTATTGTTTTATCTTGAATCAATACCAATTACAAAGGGACTTTAGAGCCGCTAGGTTTTCTGTTTTTTCGATACGTAATTTTAATTCAGATGTGGTTAGTTGTTATCTCCAGATCTTCGAGGTAGATTCTTTTTTGCTTTGCTCTTTCTGCAGTAGATGTATATTCTGTGGTAGAAACTAACTTTCTAAATTTAATAGGTGTAGAGGTAATGTGGCCTTTCACGAATTTCAAATTACACACTATTTTAATAGAAATTTTGTGTTAATATCTGTTCTCATAGCCAAAAGTAAATACAAATCCTCTCGATTCACCGTAACATTACGGGATATATCCACTATAATTACTTTTTTTGGAAGATATCGCTAATCCTATCGGATTATTCCTTAATCAGGTTTTTTAAATCCAGAAAGGCCGCTTCTAGATTAACGTAATCGCTTGATCTAAGCACTAAAGAAGTTCCATGTATACCTTCCCTTGTAAATGGGTAGCTTCCCATATCAACAGAAGGATATTTATTTTGCAAAGCCTCAAAGCGTTCTGCTATTTTGCTTTCTCCAATCATCACAGTATGCGATGTACTACGTACAACCTTGCCATGTTCCAGAAAGGGGATGATAGAATTTAGCATAGATTCCATAATATCAGGTACGCCTGCTAAACAATAAACATTGTTAATAGCAAAACCAGGTACTTTACTTACCTCATTTTTTATGAAAGTACTTCCTTCTGGAATAAAAGCCATTTTTTCTCTGGCCTTATTCATTTTCTCTCCCCGGCTTTGGTAAAATTGTTCTAAAAGGTTATAAATAGTTTCGCTACGAACGTAAGGTACACTAAAAGCTTCAGATATGGCAAGACTGGTAATATCGTCATGAGTTGGGCCGATCCCGCCAGTAGTAAAAACATAATTATATTTTTGACTCAACGCCAACACAGATTCTATAATAGCTTGTTTTTCGTCTGGAACAGTTCTAGCTTCTTTTATAGTTACCCCAATTTTTTCAAGGGTTCTTGCTATAGTTTGAGTATTGATGTCTAAAGTGCGGCCTGATAGTATCTCATTACCTATTATTAATACGGCCGCACTTGGGTTTTTCATATAAGGTAAATTAAGTTATATTTTTATATCTATTTTCTATCACCAAAAAACCTTAACATATACAGAAACAAGTTAATAAAATCTAAATATAATGTGAAAGCACCCATGACTGCCATTTTTTGCCCCATTTCTCCACCACCTGAGCTATAATAAATGGTTTTCAATTTCTGAGTATCCCAAGCCGTCAGTCCCATAAATATAGCTATACCAATAAAAGAAGTCGCAAAATCAATAGCAGGACTCCGCAAGAAAATATTTACAAGAGAAACAACTATTAAACCGATCAATCCCATTATAAGAAAAGAACCCATTGACGTTAAATCACTTTTTGTACTGTAACCATAAAGGCTCATAGCACCAAATACAGATGCACATATAAAAAATGTCCGAGCCAGCGACTGTCCAGTATATACAAGGCCTAAATAGGATAATGACATCCCCATAACCGCTGCATAAACCCAGAACAAAGTCTGTGCAGTATTTACTGACATTCTACCAAGGCCCATAAAGAAATATATAGCAATTCCCAAAGGAGCAAAAGATATAAGCATTCCCAAACCAGACGTTCCCATAAATTCACCATTTGGGCCAATATTAAACATCAAACTGGCAAGCGGAGGGAAATTTAGGGTTGAAAAAGCGAACACTCCAGTAACAAGAAGGCCTATTGCCATAAAGTTATATATCTTGAGCATGTAATTTCTTAGCCCTTCATCAAAGCTGCCTTTATCTTTAACAAAGGATTTTGTGTAATCAATCATAGTCTACCTCTAAATTACTAATTTTAAGTACCTAATGTTATAATATAGGTTTAATATATACTTTTTTCAAGCTCATATCCATTTTAATCTCTATAGCTCTAATTGAGTAAGCATCCGAGCAACATCCAAAAAGCCATAACAAATCCCACATATATATTAGATTTAAACCTTATTAAACAATTATTGGGATCGGTAATATCTAGGCTTTTTACTTGCCACAACAGTATAGGAAAAGCTACTACTCCTATTACCCCTAAGTAATTATTAGATGATAAATTTGCTACTATATAAAGAAAAATAAATATAATATAAGCGCAAAAGATGAATAACTTATAATATTTGCCCTCTAAAAAAATAGCTGAAGATTTGATTCCTACAGCCTTATCATCTTTGATATCCATGAACGCATAAATACTATCGTAACCAAATGTCCAGAACCCACAAGCAGTATACATTAACAACGCTCCTAAAGAAATATCGTCTTTAATTTCTGCATAGCTGATTAAGCAACCAAGATTAAACGTCAGCCCTAAAAAAACCTGGGGAAAATAAGTAAAACGCTTCATTAGCGGGTATATCACAATCATACAAAATGCAATTATCCCGATAATTATAGGGATAATCGTAAAGTATAAAAGTGTCCACATAGTTAAAAGAAGCAATAAACCTAAAATGATTAGGGCTAGTTCTGTAGATATTGTATTATTTGCTAATGGTCTATTTTTTGTGCGTAATACTTGTCTGTCAAAATCTCTATCAAAAAAATCATTTATCACACAACCGGAGCTTCTTGCAAGAACACTTCCAATAAAAAGTACTGGCATATAGTATAAATCAATAGGTTCTTCATAAGCTAAGAACAATCCAAATAACGCAGGGAAAAAAACCAGTAAATAACCTACGGGCTTATTAAGGCGGAGTAGCTCTACTATCGTAGAAAAAATCTTTGGCATTTTTGGTTATTTATAATATATTTCTATTCTAAAATTAAACTAACTTACAAATTGATTATTATGTCATTCCCCAAAAAATACAAGTTCGACGAAAGTGAAAAGAAATGGCAAATTTTTTGGCAAGAAAACGCTATATACCACTGGTCCAAGTCAGAAGCAAGAGAAAACAGTTTTATAGTTGATACTCCACCTCCAGGAGTTTCCGGCCAGCTTCATATTGGCCACGTATATAGCTACACACATACAGATTTTATTGTAAGACACAGAAGAATGAAAGGGAAGAATGTATTTTATCCAATGGGTTTTGATGATAATGGTTTGCCAACAGAGAGGTTAGTTGAAAAAGAAAAAAACATTCGGGCAAATTCTGCAAGCAGAAAAGAGTTTATTAATATTTGTAATGAGGTTATAGCCAAAGAAGAAACAAAATTTAGAGCCTTGTTTAATAGGATAGCTTTATCAGTAGATTGGAATCTAGAATATCAAACTATTAACCCACTTTCATGTAAAATCTCCCAAATGTCTTTTTTAGATCTAATAGAAAAAGGACAGATTTATCGTGATTCTCAGCCAATGTTATGGGATTCTGTTGATCAGACAGCCCTTGCCCAGGCTGAAATCGAAGATCGTGAGAAAGACACTTTCATGAACGATATTTTATTTTCTTTGGAAAATGGTGATAAAATAACAATTGCTACTACCAGGCCGGAATTACTACCGGCTTGTGTCTCTGTTTTTTTTCACCCTGAAGACAAAAGGTACAATTACTTAGAAGGTCAATTTGCTTTCACCCCCTTATTTAACGTTAAAGTTCCCTTACTTGCTGACGATATGGTTGACCCTGAAAAAGGTACTGGTCTAGTGATGTGCTGTACATTTGGCGATCAAACAGATATTGCGTGGTGGAGAAAGCATAAACTACCAACTAATATTATTATAAGTAAACAAGGAAGAATAGAAAACATACAATTTGACAATAGCTGTGCTAACAAGATAAAGGCTGAGCAATTCGCTGCTCAACTTACTGGTCTTACAGTTACCGCAGCACGCAGTAAAATCATTGAACTGTTAAAGAAAGAAGACCTACTTGTAAACCAGGTGCAAAAATTCCAAACAGTAAAATGTGCTGAAAGGTCTCGTGCTCCTCTTGAAATTCTTACTACCCCTCAATGGTTTATAAAAACTATTATTCACAAGGAAGCTCTGTTAAAAAAGTCTAACGAGTTAAATTGGTATCCGAAATTTATGAAAATCAAGCTTGATAGATGGATAGAGGGAATAGGAATGGATTGGTGTATCTCACGCCAGCGTTATTTCGGCGTACCTTTTCCAGTTTGGTATTCCAAGCGTGCCGGAGAAGAAGGAAAACCAATATTTGCAAAAATTCATCAATTGCCTGTTGATCCACTTGTTGACTTACCAGAAGGATATAACAAAGAGGAAGTAATACCAGACTATGATGTTATGGATACTTGGGCTACAAGTTCTGTTTCACCTCAATTAAACTCCCATGGTGTCTCAAATAATCATATGGTAGATGAGCATCGGCATAAAAAATTATTTCCTGCAGATTTACGTCCTCAAGCACATGAAATATTAAGGACTTGGGCATTTTATACTATGCTTAAAGCTTACTTACATGAAAATACTCTACCTTGGAAGGATATAATGGTTAGTGGTTGGTGTCTGGCGCAAGACAAAAGTAAAATGTCAAAATCCAAAGGCAATGTTTTAATTCCGGAAATATTGCTGGAAGCACATGGTTCTGATATTATAAGATATTGGTGTGCTAGTTCAAAATTAGGAACAGATACTGCTTATTCTGAGGATGTTATTAATAACGGCAAGAGATTGGTAAACAAGCTTTGGAATGCAGCTAAATTTGCGAGCACTCATTTTGACAAAATATCTGATAGTGATAAAGCGCTTTCTCTTTGTGAGGTAAAGCATAAAATTACTAGAGATTTTGATAAATATTTAGTGAATCAAGTAGTAGATTTAGTAGATTATGCTGACCAGGAATTAACAAATTATGAATATGCAACTGCAATAGATAAAACTGAAAAATTTTTCTGGGCGCTGTTTTGTGATAATTATTTAGAAATTACAAAAACTAGAGCTTATAACGAAAACGGGGAAGATGATGAAGGAGCGTTAAGCACACATTTAACCTTATACCATACTCTAAAAACCTTACTACAATTATTTGCTCCTATTCTTCCACATATTACTGAAGAATTATTTCATATACTTTATGCTAAAGATAATTCAGAAAGTATTCATATGAGAGGTTCATGGCCTAATGTTAGAGAAGCTAAATTTACCGATATAGATGAAACTAAATCAGAAGATTTACTTGAGGTTCTTGAATTAGTTAGAAAGATTAAAGCTCAAGATAATTTGTCAATTAAATCGCCGATAAGTTATATAGAAATTGAAGGAATCATGTTACCAGATAATTTGATATCGGATTTAAAAAACGTAACCTCAGCGAAAGAGATTTTATATGTAGAGCAACTAACCTCACAGAACCAGAACTTACAAGGTAAGAACTTACAAATTAATGTTGTATACTAGAAGAACAATTTTGGTTTTTTAATTGCTAAGGGTTTAAACTTGATTGGGTTACTACTGGTTCAGTAATAGTAAGGTAGTACCAGTTTATTAGCATAAATGTAGTAATTAACGAGAACTGCAAATAAGTTAAATTTCTTTGGATTGGATTTGCCTCTGTCTATTTAAGTGTGTAGATTCAAAATAGGTACTTAAATCCTACCGTCAGAAAAAAATGAACCTTGCTTCATTTCAATGTCATTGATTCACTCATCTGGGTAGATACCCCAGAGAAGTTTTTTTACAATCCATCCTTTGTAGGTTTTACACACCACTTGACACCAATCATCTTTGCACTTTATCAAATTACACCGAATCTTAGGTTTTAGCTGAACTACTACATCATCATAACGACCAGGTAAAGCAATTAGAGGAGTAATATTTTTTGACACTACGATGACCGATCTTTTAGCCGATAAAGCACTTGCATGTACCCAGCCACCTTCTCCATGTATGTCCCGTACTTTTCTCCACTGCTCATATTCAGCTATTATCTCTACCGGTTCCCCTTTGCGAGTAAATACCCACTCAATAGGGCAATCTATCACGGGTCCGGTTCTTACATTTACTTCGTCAAATTTAATTGTTACAAACCTTGGTATTGGTAACTTTTCTTTGGAAATATCAGCAAAAGCTAGAGAACTAATATTTATCCACAAAATTAAACAAGAAACTATCCTATTCATCTTCTTCGGATTCAAGTAAAGTATTGTCCTGTTTAACTACAACGTAACTTCCTGCTCTAAATTGAGTTTTTATCCGATTAATCTCATGTTCACTGATACCTACAGATTTCAGAACAGCACCGCCAAGCTGTAAGCCAGTTTCATAATCTTGCGGGATAATCGTCGTTACTCCAATATCATAAAATTCCGTACAATTCTTTAAGTCTTTTAATCTGACAATAACTTCAAGAGCAGAAAAATTATTTTTAATAGCCTTAGCTGTTTTTTTGATGGTAATTGCATTGTTCATTGTTAATACAATAGTTAAGGCTCTATCAGCTCCAACGGCCTTTAAATTGCTTATTTGCGACGTATCACCTACAAAAACCGGTAAGCCGTTAGCTATCTCTTCTGCAACAACCTCGCCGTTAACATCCAGTGCTATATAATTTACTCCTTCCGCTTCAAGGACTTTTGCTACCATTTTGCCTACTTTACCAAATCCTGCAATAATAACATGATTAGCTAGGTCTCGTGCCCCATATTCAATAACTTGTTCTGGAGTTCTTCCGAGTCCCTTTTCTATTTTTTCGGCAAATTTCTGGCCCATCATAGCAAGTAAGGGAGTTAAAGCCATTGAACAAGTGACAACAAGCAATAAAATATTTGCAACGTTTTCTTCAAGAACTCCATATTCTTTACCAAGATTAAATAAAATAAACGAAAATTCTCCCCCTTGAGAAAGTAATAACCCGGCATGAACGGCTACGCCCTTATTAAAGCCAAATAATATACATAACCCAGAAATAATAATTGCTTTTAAAAGGATCAAAGCTAAGCAAAAAGTAATTATTGTTGATATTTGTGAGTATATTTCCATTACATCAATCTTCATTCCTACGCTCATGAAGAAAAGACCTAGCAACAAACTTTTAAAGGGATAAATACTTTCGTGGGCTTTAACTCTAAATTCGGTTTCAGCCACAAGAACTCCAGCCACGAAAGCTCCAAGAGCAAGAGATAGTCCAAAATGCTCCGTTCCCCACGAAGCTGAAAGAACTACTAATAAAGTTACGGCAATCGGTAATTCACTACTCTCGCTACCTGAATCCGAAGATATGAAAGAAAACAAAGGCCGGAGTAATAATCTACCGGCAATAAAAATAACTCCCAGGGCAACCACGGCCTTTAAAAGTGAATAAACAAGCACAATTAATAGTGGTTCTTCTCCATTACCTCCAAGTATAGGCACAATAACAAGTAATGGTACAACAACAAAATCTTGTAACAGTAAAATAGCAAGAGAAATCCTTCCTATTTGCATAGACTGGCTTTTTGTTTCATTAACTACTTGCATTACTATTGCAGTTGAAGACAATGCAAGACCACCTGCGATAATTATTGCAGAATCATTATCCCCTGTTACAAGAACTATAGAACCAGCAATAAGAAGTACGGTAATAAATACTTGTAAAGATCCAAGACCAAAAACATATCGTCTCATAACTTTGAGCCTTTCTATAGAAAGTTCAAGCCCAATAGCGAATAATAAAAATACGACTCCTAATTCAGCAAGCAAAGTAGTTTGCTCGTAAGCAATAATTTTCATACCATGATCTCCTATCATGGCTCCGGCAACCAGATACCCAAGTACTGGACTCAGATTTAATCTTTTGAAAATAGCAACCACAAATACGGCAGCTGCGATTAGCATAATAATTACAACTAAAATCTGACTCTGCATTAAGTTCTCTAATTTTAAGTTTATTTACATTTATATCTTACATCTTTAGGATATATTATATCCTTATTTTTTCTTGCTCCATAATTCTTCGAGTTTAAATTTTTCTCTTGCCTCAGGATGGAAAATATGAAGGATAACGTCTCCCGCATCCAGTAAAATCCAATCTGAATTGTTAAGACCTTCAGCAGAAGCCGGCCACTGCGCAGTATGTTTTAATTCATACACTATATGTTCTGCGATTGCCGTTATATTTTTTGTAGATCTACCACTAGCAAAAATCATATATGTTGCCAGTGGTATTTCATTGCCAAGTTTAAGTACTGTAATATTTTGAGCGTTTTTATCTTCTAATATTTTGACAATAAAGTCCTTTAGCTCATTTGGAGTATCAATCATTAGCCTTTATTTGTTAATAATTATTTAATCTAAGAGGATGAAATTAATATCCACCACTCCTTTGTGAATTATTATATTATTAGTTTGGGATTTCGCAAGGAATGGTTTGAATTTTCTAATACATATAGAATATTTTCTTAGCTGCCTATCAAATAAAACAAATTAAAAGAATTTTTAGAGTACCGGTATTTTTTAGAACATTTAAAGATTGCAAATTATAAATTTTTTTTGTAGCTTCCATTATATAATTTCTTAAATAACAAGACTTTTACATATGGCCATTTCCGAAGAAGAATTATTGTTAATACTACAACAAAAATTTCCTAATGCAAAAATAAAATTAAAGGATTTAGCCGGAGACCAAGATCATTATTCTTTAGAAATAAACGATCCTTCATTGAGTTATTGTCAAATGTTGTGTATGCCAAAAATTAGGCAACATATTTTTTCTCATTTAAGTTATCGTTACTAATTTCACTTACATGAATTCCATCTATAAATTTTTCCATATTAATAACTTGGG
>TBL_comb47_HYPODRAFT_10000081_pt1 | contig 116904 bp, 90 predicted proteins | sample TroBogypolimnion_40_FD_10682 | JGI IMG/M metagenome (IMG submission 10682)
AGGCTTTACTTATTTTCCTTCTCTTATCCCCACTCATAGCACCTCGCAGCACCCTAAATGAAAATCTCCCGGAAACCTAGTCTCTCTCTTCTTTTCCTTCTCTCAATATCTTTCAATGAACTTTGTTCTCTCTATTCTTACCCTATCATCCTTCAGCGCATTCCTGCGTTTCAGCCCGAAAGGGAGTGCAAATGTATAGCGTTTTTATTTCCTAAACAAACCTCCAGGCAAAATAGTTTGAAAAATATTTCATTACTACTCGCTATCCTTTTGAATATCTGAAATGTTAAACAGCCAAAAAAAAAATTAAAAAACTACCTGACGTACAATTTTAGATCGGGAATTGCGCATTTGTATTATTTTTACAACTTAATTGAAATTCAGAAATCGTGTCCGACAGCATCATAATCATTCCCACCTACAACGAAAAGGAGAACATCGATCGGATGATTCGTACCGTTCTCCACCTTTCAAAACCATTTGATATCCTGATCGTAGATGACAACTCTCCGGATGGAACCGCAGAAATTGTCAGAAAACTGATAAAAAAGCACCCGGATCAGCTCTTTATGATCGAACGAAAAGGAAAGCTGGGGCTGGGAACAGCCTACCTGGCAGGATTCAGATGGGCACTGGAAAATAAGTACCCTTACATCTTTGAAATGGATGCAGACTTCTCTCACAATCCTGAAGATCTGATCCGATTATACAATGCCTGTGCCGGTGATGGGGCCGATTTGGCCATCGGATCAAGGTACATCTCCGGAATCAATGTCATCAACTGGCCCTTGAAGAGGGTACTGATGTCATATATGGCTTCCAAATATGTCAGAATGGTAACCGGAATGGAAATCATGGATACTACCGCCGGTTTCAAGTGCTACAGGAATACCGTTCTGGACAAAATTGACCTCGACCGCATCAAGATGAAAGGCTATGGATTCCAAATTGAGATGAAATTCAAAACCTGGAGGCTTGGTTTTAACATTGTGGAAGTCCCCATCATTTTCACAGACCGCAAGGAGGGGGCCTCCAAGATGAGTGGTGGCATCTTTGGTGAGGCTTTCAAAGGGGTAATCAAAATGAAAATCGGCAGCTATTTTACAAATCCCGGTAAAAAAATCTAAAAAAAACAGTACTTTCATACTTAAAATGAAAATCCCGCTCCAATGATTCATCGGAATGAGTCAGTTAACTGGCAGGTGATTCAAATGAATGAAAGGAAGTCATTTCCATCTGACTTCAGAAAAAATATTATAACAGATGAAAGATATTGTAATCAAGGATGCCAGGGTTGTCAATGAAGGCAAAATTCTGCGCGATACAAGCCTGTTGATTCGTAATGGTATCATTGAAAAGATTTTCAGGGATTCCGTTCCGGAATCCATTTTGATGCAGGCAGATGTAATTGACGCAGCTGGTAAATTTCTGTTGCCGGGCGTCATAGACGATCAGGTTCATTTCCGGGAACCGGGACTGACCCACAAAGGAGATATCCAATCAGAATCAAAAGCCGCGGTTGCCGGAGGAATCACCTCTTTCATGGAAATGCCCAATACCATTCCCCAGGCAACAACGCAGGAATTATTGCAGAAAAAATATGAACGTGCCTCCGAAGTATCGCTGGCCAACTTCTCCTTTTACATGGGGGCCACAAACGACAACCTGGAGGAACTATTGAAAACAGATCCTTCCAAGGTTTGCGGAATCAAGGTATTCATGGGCTCCTTCCACAGGAAACATGCTGGTCGACAATCCGGCAACACTTTCCGCTCTTTTTCAGCAATCAAAAATGCTCATTGCAGTTCACTGCGAAGACGAAAATATTGTTCAGACAAATCTGGCGGCCGCCATTGAAAAATTCGGAGAAGATATCCCGGTAGGCGAACATCCAAAAATCAGGGACACCAGTGCTTGCTTCAGCTCCTCTTCAAAGGCGGTCGAGCTGGCCAAAAAATTCGGCACCAGACTGCATATACTGCACTTGTCGACAGCCGCCGAAATTGCCCTGTTTGAATCGGCACCGGTCAAAAGCAAGAAAATTACAGCCGAAGTTTGCGTCCATCATCTATGGTTTTCTGATGCAGATTATGAGAGATTGGGCGCCAAAATTAAATGGAATCCTTCCATTAAGTCTGTCAACGACCGTGCAGCCCTCCTCAAGGCTGTCAACGAAAACAGAATAGATGTCATCGCCACGGATCATGCGCCCCACACGGAAGAGGAGAAGGGAAATCCCTATCGCAAGATGCCATCCGGCGGTCCGCTGGTCGAACATTCGCTGCCGGCGATGCTTGAATTGAGCCGTAACGGCAAGATTACCATGGAGAAGGTAGTGGAAAAGATGTGCCACGCCCCTGCAGACCTTTTTGGCATCGAAAAAAGGGGGTATATCCGGAAAGGTTACAAAGCCGATCTTGTTTTGGTGGATGCCGGTAAGTGGAGCGTCTCGAAGGACAATATTCAGGCCAAGTGCAATTGGTCTCCTTTTGAGGGGGAGTCCTTTTACTATTTCATTACCCACACCTTTGTCAACGGCCGACTGGTGTACGAGAACCATATTCCCGGGAAAAAAGGGATCTTTCACGAAGAGGTCAAGGGCGAACGCCTGACTTTCAACAGGGAAAACATCTGATTACTTCAGGAGAAACCTGACAATCTTTCGGGTGCGCTGTTCGACATAAATGGCTCGTCCTTTTGTGCTCTCCTCAACCGCCTCCGGAGTAAAATAGCGGATGGTAAGCAGTTCAAGTCCATCGTTGTAATGTGCCAAAAAATGTTCCGATAGTTCCCTGATCAATTGTTCAAAGTCACGCTCAGGCCTGTCAATGGCAAGTGAAAAATTCATGGCAGATTGCTGTACCAGATTGACCTTCATCCTGAATTTAGAAAACAACCTGTAGATGTTTGCAATGCTCTCTTCCGCAATAAAGGAAAAATCTTTCGGAGAAACCGTAATCAAAATCTGATCCTCCTTGTTGATAAAAACCGGAAGATACTCCATGGGATGATCGATGTGGCAGATTTTGGATCCCTCTTCCTCCGGGTGAATAAAGGACTTGACATAAAGAGGAATCTGTTTCTCTACCAATGGCTTCATCGTTTTGGGATGAATGACTTTGGCGCCGTAATAGGTCATTTCAACGGCTTCCCGGTAGGAAAGCTTCTCCAGTTTAAAGGTCTTCAAATATTTGTGCGGATCCGCATTCATGATTCCCGGCACATCCTTCCAGATAGTCACACTCTCTGCATTCATCACATTTGCAATCACGGCGGCCGTGTAATCCGAACCTTCACGTCCCAGTGTGGTCGTGAGATTGAATGTGGTGGCACCGATGAATCCCTGTGTCAGACAAACGCTGTTCTCCCTGAACTGGAAAGCTTGCGGCAAAAGTTTCCTGGTAAGGTCCCAGTCAATCTCTCCCTCCCGCCAGGTATCGTTGGTCCGGATGTAGTGACCGGCATCAATCCATTTGGTGATCCTGCCAAGGTGATTCAACCAGGAGGCCANAATTTCGGTGGATACCATCTCACCGGTTGAGACAATCTGATCGTATTCGAAATCATAATTTAGTGAGGGTGAAATGCGCACTCTTTTTGTGAGGGCCTCAAACTCCTCCTCCAGGGACCGAACCAGTTTATCGTTTCCTTCCGGGAAAAGCTTATGGACTATGTGCAGGTGATGATCCTTTAATCTTTGAATTCCTGTCAGGGCATCATCAGTTCTGCCGTCAAAATAATTTTTGGTTACCTCTACCAGTGCATCGGTTGTTTTTCCCATTGCCGAGACCACAATGATTAACTGATCTGGCTCTGCACAGACAATGTTGGCCGTATTGATGACTCCCTCTGCATCCTTTACCGACGCTCCTCCGAATTTGAATACCTTCATCTTTACTAATTTTCCAGGTTCGGGCTGAATAATTTATCACCGACAAAGTAACAAAAAAGGGAGACATCCCGATTCAGCGGGTCACTTAAACTCCAAAATTTGTAACTTCGCCCCGTCATCAGAGAAGTACAACTTGGAATTAACAGATTTTCTGCATTTATACCGTTCCCATCCTTCGTTGATCGGATTAAAGGAAACCCTGAAAACCTCGGGAGCAAAGAAAATCTCTGCCTCCGGACTTTCCGGTTCTTCTGCAACAGTTGCCTTTTCCGTTTTGAGAGAGATGATTAATTATCAGGCGCTCTTCATCCTTAATGACCGCGAGGAAGCTGCCTTTTTCTTTGACGACCTGCAGGTGCTGGGACGCGAAGAGGAACTGCTCTTCTTCCCCTCTTCCTTCAAACGCAACATCTGGCACGATCACATCGACAGTGAAAACATCATTCTCAGAACGGATGTACTCAACAAACTGTCGGTGAAAGAAAAAAATTACCTCATTGTTACCTACCCGGAAGCCATCATGGAGATGGTCGTATCTGAATCGGGCCTTCAGAAGCATACCCTTCATGTAAAAACAGGCGATAAACTCCCGATTTCCTTCGTCAACGAGCTGTTGTTCGAGTACGGTTTTGAACGGGTTGAATTTGTCTTTGAACCCGGCCAGTACTCCATCCGGGGATCCATCGTCGACATCTTCTCCTTTTCCAATGAAGATCCCTACCGGATCGATTTTTTCGGCGATGTGGTCGATTCGATACGTTCCTTTGACATAGAGGATCAGATTTCAAAAGTACCTTACCACAAAATCTCCATCATCCCCAACCTCAGGGAGGGATTTTCAGAAGAGAAAACTGTCTCCTTTTTTGAATTTCTGGATCCGCAGACCTATGTCATCGCCAGGGACTTTGACTATTTGGCCAATCATATTGGGGAATTGAGCTTTTCAGGTGAGAAGAGCCTGAACGAGACTGAAAATTCAAACGGCGACTTTCTTACCGCCGAACATTTCAGGGTTTTTCTCAGAAAATTTACCCTCATCGAATTAAAATCAACTAAAAAGGGAGGGGCAATTCCACACGAATTTCACACCTCCCCACAACCTGTCTTCAACAAAAATTTTGATCTTTTGGGAGCCAACCTAAAGGAGAACAGGCACAAGGGATACCATAACCTGATATTATCCTCCAGCTCGAAACAAATAGACAGGCTCCATGCCATCTTCGATGACAAGGGTGATCCCCAGAAACTCGATTCACTTCCATTTGCCCTGCAGGAGGGATTCATCGATCATGACCTGAAAATATGCTGTTACAATGACCATCAGATTTTCGAACGGTACCACAGATATAAACTCCGGTCCAGAAAGCCATCGCGCCAGGCCATTACGCTGAAAGAACTCGCTAAACTTCAGGTTGGGGATTATGTGGTCCACACCGACCATGGCATCGGAAAATTTGCCGGACTGGTCAGATCAGTGGTGAACGGCAGTGTACAGGAGGCGGTGAGGCTCTCCTACAAGGACAACGACTCCCTCCTGGTGAGCATTCATTCCCTGCACCGTATCTCCAAATACAAGGGAAAAGAGGGACAAGAGCCTGCGATCCATAAACTGGGTACTGCCGCCTGGCAGAACATGAAAAACAAGACCAAAACCAAGGTCAAGGATATTGCAAGGGAACTGATCGCTTTGTATGCCGCCAGAAAAATGGAAAAAGGATATGCCTACATGGCGGATACCTATCTTCAGCAGGAGTTGGAAGCCAGCTTCATTTACGAGGATACACCGGACCAGATCAAGGCAACCATCTCTGTGAAGGAAGATATGGAGCGTTTGATGCCCATGGATCGCCTGATCTGCGGGGACGTGGGATTCGGAAAAACCGAAATAGCAGTTCGGGCAGCCTTCAAAGCCGTCACCGACAGCAAGCAGGTGGCCATCCTGGTGCCAACAACCATTTTAGCCTTGCAACATTTCAAAACTTTTAGGGAAAGGTTGCGCGATTTTCCTTGCAATGTAGAATACATCAGCAGGTTGCGCCATTCGGCAGATGTAAAAAAAGTCTTGCAGGATCTGGCTTCAGGAAAGGTGGATATCCTGATCGGAACCCATAAAATGATTGGGAAAGAGGTAAAATTCAAAGACCTAGGACTATTAATCGTGGATGAAGAACAGCGATTCGGCGTATCCGTCAAGGAGAAACTGAAACAACTGAAGGTCAACGTCGATACCTTGACACTGACGGCTACTCCCATCCCACGGACCTTGCAGTTTTCGCTGATGGGGGCCAGAGACCTTTCCATCATCAGCACTCCCCCACCGAACAGGTACCCGATCTCTACTGAGGTGCACTCGTTCGATGAGGAGATCATCAGGGAGGCCATTACCTATGAAGTTTCCAGGAGTGGTCAGGTCTTTTTTATCAACAACCGTGTCAACAACATCTTCGAACTCGAAAGACTGATTCACAAACTCTGTCCGGGTGTGCGCACCATTGTTGGGCACGGTCAGATGGAAGGAGATAAGTTGGAGAAGGTGATGTTTGATTTCATCAACGGAGATTTTGATGTTTTGATTGCCACGACCATCATCGAATCCGGACTCGATATTCCCAATACCAATACCATTCTGATCAACAATGCCCAGAATTTCGGGCTGAGTGAGCTGCATCAATTAAGAGGACGGGTGGGCCGGTCCAACAAGAAAGCCTATTGTTACCTGCTGACACCGCCGCTTGAAAATATGACACCCGAGGCCAGAAGACGTTTACAGGCCATCGAGGAATTTTCTGACATTGGCAGCGGTTTTAGCCTGGCGATGCAGGATCTCGACATCCGCGGAGCAGGAAATCTGCTGGGTGGAGAGCAAAGCGGTTTCATTGCGGACATTGGTTTCGAAGCCTACCAGCGAATCCTCAACGAAGCGATGGAAGAGTTGCGTAACGATGAATTTCAGGGGCTTTTCGAAGAGCAGGAGATCAGGGACCAGCAAAACGCCTTCCTGCAAACCTCCTTTATCCGGGATTGCACCATCGACACCGATATGGAATTGCTGTTCCCTGATGATTATGTCAGCAGCATCTCCGAAAGAGTGTTGCTTTACCGCGAACTGGATGATCTCAAATCGGAAGAGACCTTGTGTCTGTTTGAAAAAACACTCGTTGACCGTTTCGGAGTGATTCCAAAACCAGCGGCTGAACTGCTGGATGTAGTAAGGATCCGCTGGCAAGCCATCGCACTGAACATGGAAAAATTGATCATCAAAGAGAAGAAAATGATCTGTTATCTGCCAGCAGATCAAACCTCAAAATATTATCATTCACGGGAATTTTCCGGATTGATGCAGTGGATTTCCAAATATCCTGCCCTCTGCAAGGTAAGGGAAAACAAAGGCAAACTGGCACTCATCCTCGATCCTGTTGCCAACATTCACGATGCTTTCGACATTTTAAGAAAGATATCCCTCTACCTCCAGCAGAAGAGGGAAGAACAATCGGTATGAGAGCCTATCCTACAAAAGGAAGAACCTGGATCAGCAGTAGCTTGATGATCATTGCACTGCTGTTCTACTCCCAGAAACAGTTGGCTGCGCAAAACGCCGGAAAAAATTTCATGGAGGCGCAGGAGAATAATTCGACTGCCAGGCAAACTCATGTGGAAAGTTTACCGGATTCCCTGCCGCATTACAGCTTTCCTCCCATTGAAATTGAAGGCAGGTATCTTCTGAAAAATAAAAAGCAGGATGAACGGTACCATCAACTTTACCAGGACATCAAGCGAATCTATCCGCTCTCGAAAATCGTGATAGGCGAAATTAGGATGGTCAATGAAGAACTTGACTCTGTCTATCAAACAAAAGCCGCCCGAAAGCGTTATTTGAAGTGGTACGAAAGGCACACCTACCACACCTACCTCGATACGCTAAAATCTTTGAACGCAAGACAAACCAAGTTGTTCATCAAACTTATCCACAGAGAGACGGGAAGCACCCCCTACGACCTCATCAGGAAATACCGCGGAGGAATGGATGCTTTCCTGTGGCAACTGGCAGCCAATGCCATGCTGCTGAACCTCAAAACGGAATACGACCCGCGCGAGGAAGCCATGGTCGAAGATATTCTCAATAGATTTTACTGATTGGTGCGAAGAAATATCAAGGCCAACCTGTTCCAGCATTCCAGCCATTTTTAGAAATTTTCACCCGTTGAACGGGATACAAGTACTGATTTTTCATTACTTTTTTATAATTTTGACGTATAAAATGGTGCCATGAACAAGAAATGTCTGTCATTTCTTTCAACAATCAGATCACCCTTAACTGCAATTCATCGTGATAAACCTCAACAACAAATTACAAAGTCAAAATCCAATCTTTGACAACTCATTGGATCATCTCCCTACCAATCTTACCCACAGGGATGTCCTGACCAAATACGAAAAAATCCCAACTTTTATTTACCAGGAGAGTTCGGGTGCCTCTGCTGACATAGCCAGGGAAATTTCGGATCTGATCAGATCCAAACAGGCCGAGGGAAAAAATTGCGTGCTGGGAATGCCAACAGGTTCCACGCAATTGGGAATCTATGCAGAATTGGTCAGAATGCACCAGGAAGAGGGGTTGAGTTTTAAAAATGTCATCACATTTAATCTGGACGAATATTACCCGCTTTCCTCCCACTCCATACACAGCTACCACCAATACATGCGATTGAATTTGTTCAACCATGTAGACATTCTGCCCGAAAATATACACATTCCTGACGGGACAATCCTTTTGGATGAAGTTCACGACTACTGCCGAGACTACGAACACAAAATTGAGGAGGCCGGCGGTATTGACCTATTGCTGCTTGGAATTGGAAGAAGTGGGCACATTGGATTCAATGAGCCCGGTTCAGGAAGGAATACCAAAACACGTATCATTACGCTTGATCCACTGACAAGACAGGAGGAGGCCAAACAGTTCCGGGGTTTTATGAATGTTCCCAGGAGTGCAATCACCATCGGAATCTCTACCATTCTGAATGCAAAAAAAATCATTCTCTCTGCTTTTGGTGAGACAAAAGCCAAAGTCATCAAGCAGATGGTGGAAGATGAACCAAACAACCTTGTTCCGGCATCCTACATTCAATTTCACCCGAATGCCAAAGTGATGATTGACAAGGGAGCGGCACTTCAACTGATCCGAATGAAGACCCCCTGGCTGCTCGACAGCATGGACTGGTCTGAAGACCGCCTGATCAGGAAAGCCGTCATCTGGCTTTGCTACAAAACCAGCAAACCACTGTTGAAATTAACAGGCAAGGATTACAACGATTATGGATTGAGCGACCTGCTGGCAACAGTCGGTTCCGCTTACAAAATCAACATCAAGGTATTCAATGACCTGCAACATACCATTACCGGCTGGCCGGGAGGGAAATCCAATGTAGACGATACCTTCAGACCCGAAAGAGCCGAGCCAGCCTCAAAGAGGGTCGTCATTTTCAGTCCGCATCCTGACGACGATGTCATTTCAATGGGAGGCACCTTGCTTAGGTTGATCGAACAGGGGCACGATGTACACGTATGCTACCAGGTTTCCGGCAATTTTGCGGTTTCAGACGAATATGTCACCAGATTCCTTGATTTCCATCAGGAATACATCAACTTCTACGACACGGCAAATCCTGTAGCAAAAATTCAGCAAGAGAAGATACTGAATTTCATCAAAAACAAGAAGGACAACGACGTCGATATCCCTGACCTGAGAAAGGTCAAAGGATTAATTCGCAGAATGGAGGCCAGGTCCGCACTTCGATATTTCGGTCTGAAAAACGAGAACATTCATTTCCTGGATCTGCCCTTTTATGAAACCGGTCTGAAATCCAAAGCCCCCATCGGCGAAGATGATGTCCGGATTATTCTGAATCTGCTAGAAGAGATCAAGCCTCATCAGATCTTTGCCGCCGGTGACCTTTCCGACCCACACGGCACCCATCGGGTCTGCCTCGATGCCATTTTCATCGCCCTGGAACACCTTCGGAAACAACCCTGGATGAATGATTGCTGGGTTTGGCTCTACAGGGGTGCCTGGGCCGAATGGGAAGCTGACCAGATCGAAATGGCCGTACCAATCAGTCCGATAGAACTTTCCAGAAAAAGAGAGGCCATCTTGAGACATCAATCCCAAAAAGAGGGAGCCATGTTTATGGGCGAAGACGAACGCGAATTCTGGCAAAGAGCCGAAGAACGAAACCGTTCAACTGCCAATCTTTACGACGCACTGGGAATGGCCGAATATGAAGCCATGGAAGCATTTGTTAAATATTATCCGTAATTGTCAAAATGCCCACAATTTTAAAATGACCGCTCAATTCAAGGGATGGTCATTTTTTTAATTTTCATTCAATAATAATACTCAGATGAATTTACTCCTCAGATCACAGGTTTTGTGCTGTTTGCTGCTTCTATTTGCATGGTTGACAGGATACGGCAAAAATGATGTCAAAAATTCAGCTGAAAAAATTGTGAATGAAAAGGCTTCAGAAGCCGGAATTACCGAATTCAGGGCCGTTTGGATCGCAACCATCAACAACATAGACTGGCCATCGAAGCCAAATCTAACGGTTGAACAACAAAAAAGCGAGTTTCTGAAACTGCTGGATACCTTCCAGCAATTCAACCTGAATGTGGTCATCCTACAGGTGAGAGCAGCTTCCGATGCCTTTTACGAATCCAAGACCGAACCATGGTCTCTTTTTCTGACAGGTAAACAGGGCAAATCGCCTGCCCCATACTACGACCCGCTTGCATGGGCCATAGAGATGTGCCACCAACGCGGAATGGAACTTCACGCCTGGTTTAACCCTTTTCGCGTCAGGAACCTGGGATACTATCCTCTCGATCCAAACAGTTTTGCTGCCAAACACCCCCAATATGTCAAGGAATTTGACAAGAAATATTTCCTTGACCCCGGATATCCCGAAGTCATTTCACACCTGGTAGAGGTGATTGCAGAGGTGGCAAGGAACTACGAGGTAGATGCCATTCTGATGGACGACTATTTTTACCCCTATCCGGTGGAAGGAAAAAGATTCGCCGATGAGAACAGCTTCGCCAGGTATGGCAAACAATTTTACCCAGGCGATCTCAAGGGCTGGAGAAGGGAAAATATTAATCATTTCATTGAATCACTGCATGATACATTACGAAACATCAATCCAGGAATCAAATTTGGCATCAGCCCTTTCGGCATCTGGCGAAACAAATCTGCAGATCCGGATGGTTCCGTTGGTTTAAAGGGTCTGAGTTCGTATGATGACCTCTATGCAGATGTCAGAAAATGGCTGAAAAGTGGATGGATTGACTATGTCATTCCTCAATTGTACTGGGAAAAGGGAAACCATTTTGGCGACTTCTCTGCCATGGTGCAGTGGTGGAGCGAAAACAGTTTTGGCAAACCGCTTTACATCGGACAAGCCCTGTACAAATCCACTGCAGAGAAAAATGGCTGGAGTGAGCCGGAGGAGATCAACAATCAGATCAATTACCTCAGAAGCAACGACAAGGTCAGGGGTTTTGCCTTCTACAGTGCCTCCAACATCGGAAAACTATCCCCAGAAAAGGTTAAATCACTGTGCGACAATCAACTAAAAACAGCAGCACACCTCGACGACAACAGACATCAGCCCACCAAAACAACGCCTGCTGCCAACATAGCCCAACAGATATCAGCCAACCAGCAAAAACAGGAAGAATTAATCAGAAAAGATTTTGAAAATGCGCTGAACTTCAATCCCATCTCCATTCGGGGCAATAACTGGAATGTCTTACCAGGAAAAATCTCCATCAAGAAACTGGACAACGGGTATAGATCAATCAATTGGGCTGTACAAACAGACCCTGATGGAGAATGGTTTGCCCTGGTTTCCTTGAAGAAAACAGGAGACAGAAGATATCGCCAGACAACGGTTGAAATCTCCAGGACCTCCTCCTTCAAATGCTCGGAAGAAAAATGGCAGGAGTTGAAAAAAACAGAACTACTTCTGGTGTGCAGAAACAAAGAAAAAGATCTCGACAGGTTCTCCAGCTTCTTCCATCTGAAACGCAGACACGTTAAAACTGTTGAGAACCCCTTCAAACACAAACACTGAATCTTATCAGCAGGATCTGACCAACCGAAAGGAGAAGATCTTGAGGCTGATATCCCGCCATCGGCTTATGTTCAAATGAACGACTGGCACTGTTTGAATATCATTTGATGCGTGTATTTTCATCTGCCACATATCGGACACATCCATGAAAAAAGCGTCCCCGGAATATTCCGGAGACGCTTTCAATCCTTGTTTACAAGCTATTTCTATCTGGTGAACAAAAGTTCACGGTATTTTGGCAATGGCCACAATTCGTTGTCAACGACCAGTTCGAGTTTGTCGATGTGGTAACGAATGTCCTCCAGGTAAGGTTTGACATTTTGTTCGTAGGCCAAGGCCTTATCCCTGGAGTGCTCGATCACATTGGCAACTTTTCGTGCCTCAATCATATCCTTTGTTTTGGATTTGATGTTGGAAATGTGGTTGGAGATCTCTTTGATCAGTTCCTTACGGGCAGCTGCCAGTTCGTTGAATTCGTCGTCGGAGAAGATCAGTTTCAATCCCTTGACGTTTTCTATCAACATGGTTTGATAGGTGATGGCCGTTGGTACGATGTGATTGATGGCCAAATCGCCCAAAACACGTGATTCGATCTGAATCTTCTTGATGTACTTTTCATATTCAACTTCAACGCGGGCTTCCAACTCTTTCTCGTTGAAAATTCCCAGTGATTCGAATACTTTTCTGGAACCCTTGTTCAGGTAAGCATCCAATGCAAGTGGTACGCTCTTGATGTTGGTCAATCCGCGGCGTTCAGCCTCGATGGCCCACTCAGCGCTGTAACCGTTGCCGTCGAAACGAACAGGTTTGCATTCGATGATGTATTTTTTCAATACCTGGAAGATCGCCTCATCCTTTTTGACGTTGGATTCAATCAGTTTGTCAACATCTTTTTTGAACTGAATCAATTGTGCTGCAACTACCGAGTTGAGTGCAATCATCGCCGAAGCACAGTTTGCAGAGGATCCAACAGCCCTGAACTCAAACCTGTTCCCTGTGAAGGCAAATGGAGAAGTTCTGTTTCTGTCGGTATTGTCAAGTAAAATTTCAGGAATACGGCCAATGTTCAGTTTCAGATCCGTCTTTTCGTCAGGAGTCATTTTCTTCTCTCCAACCATCTCTTCGATCTGATCCAGCATGGCACTTACTTCTGTACCCAGGAAGGTGGAAATAATGGCCGGTGGAGCCTCGTTGGCACCAAGTCTGTGCGAGTTGCTGGCTGAAACGATGGAGGCACGCAACAGATCCTGGTTGTCATATACAGCCTTGATGGTATTGACGATGAAAGTCAGGAACTGAATGTTTGATTTTGGGTTTTTTCCGGGAGAATAGAGGTTCACTCCGGTATTTGTGGAAAGCGACCAGTTGTTGTGTTTTCCTGAACCGTTGATGCCTGCGAAAGGTTTTTCGTGCAACAGTACCCTGAAACCATGGTGACGGGCAATCTTGTTCATCAGATCCATTACCATCTGGTTGTGGTCGTTGGCCAGGTTTACCTCCTCGAAGATTGGAGCCAACTCGAACTGGTTGGGTGCTACCTCGTTGTGACGGGTCTTGACAGGGATGCCCAATTTATAGGCTTCGTTTTCCAGGTCCATCATGAACATGGCTACCCTTTCCGGGATAGAGGCAAAATAGTGGTCTTCCAACTGCTGGTCTTTGGCAGAAGAGTGGCCCATCAGGGTACGTCCTGTCAATACCAGGTCGGGACGGGCAATAAACAGGGCTTCATCCACCAGAAAATATTCCTGTTCCCATCCAAGGTTGGCTGTCACCTGGGTGACATTCTTGTCAAAATACTGACAAACATCTACGGCGGCCTTGTCTACAGCGTTCATCACTTTCAGCAGTGGGGCCTTGTAGTCGAGAGCTTCACCGGTATAGGCGATGAAAATGGTAGGGATACAGAGGGTTGTTCCAACAACGAAAGCCGGTGAAGAGACATCCCAGGCGGTGTATCCGCGTGCTTCAAAGGTATTTCTGATACCCCCGCTCGGGAAGGAGGATGCATCAGGTTCCTGTTGTGCCAATAATTTTCCGGGAAAGCTTTCAACGACACCACCCAATTCAGAATGGTCGATAAAAGCATCATGTTTCTCCGCTGTGCCATCGGTCAAAGGATGAAACCAGTGTGTGTAGTGGGTTGCTCCGTTTTCAATGGCCCAGGTCTTCATTCCAATGGCTACCTGATCAGCAATCTTCCTGTCAATGGTGGTTCCATTGTCTATGGCATCACAAATGCCCTTGAAAGAGTCTTTGGAAAGATATTTTTTCATTTTGGGACGATCAAATACCAACATGCCGTAGTAGTCGGATGTCAGGTTCTCTTCCCTCTTAACTTCAACAGGCTTGCGCGTCATCAAAATCTCCAGCGCCTTGAATCTAAATGTTGCCATAGTTATAATTTTAAAAAAATAATAAATTCAAAATTTTCAGCTAAATTATACTTTTTTTTATCACTACCCCCATATTTTTCGAATAAAAACTACAATTTCACGTTTTTTTAACATTGAAACTTGTTTTTTTGCCGTTTTCTTGAAATAAAACACTTTTTTTTCAATCCTCTTTGTTTTCTACGATAAAAAAAACCGGATGCTAGATCCGGTTTTTATCTGGTCAATAGCCCCCGATCTTTTTAATCTACCTGACTAAAATATCGGAAGAACCGAATGACACTCCTTACGCCATGGAAGAAATTCTCCAGCAAAAAACTTTCGTTGGGTGAATGAATGGCATCCGAAGAGAGTCCAAAACCCATCAGGATGGTTTTGATGCCCAGTATCTTCTCAAAGGTGGCAATGATCGGGATGCTGCCGCCGCTGCGAACAGGCACCGGAACTTTGCCGAATACATCGAAGTAGGCCTTTTCCGCGGCAAGATAGGCGGGATGATCAATCGGACAAAGGTAACCTTGTCCGCCATGATGGATAGTCACCTCCACGGAGACCGATTTGGGAGCAATCGATTCAAAATAATTTTTAAACAGCAGTGCTATTTTGTTGTGATCCTGATTGGGCACCAGTCTGCTGCTGATCTTGGCAAAGGCTTTCGATGGAAGAATGGTTTTGGATCCTTCACCTGTATAGCCGCCCCAGATGCCACAAACGTCAAAAGTGGGACGAATTCCTGTCCGTTCGTTGGTAGTGTAGCCCTCTTCTCCATGTAGCATTTCGACTTGAATGGCCGTTTTGTATTTCATTTCGTCATATGAATTCCCTGCAAGTTTCCTTCGCTCCTTTTCGGGTACCTCCACCACGTCGTCGTAGAAGCCGGGGATGGTAATCCTGTTGTGTTCATCCGTCATCCTGGCGATCAACTTGCACAGTTCATTGACAGGATTTGCAACGGCACCGCCATACAATCCGGAATGCAGATCCCTGCCCGGGCCAGTCACGGCAACCTCCCAGTAAGCCAGTCCGCGCAATCCGGTGGTGATGGATGGAATGTCCGCGGCGATCATGCTGGTATCCGAGACCAGTATGATGTCTGCCTGCAGCATATCCTTGTGATCCTCACAAAATTTCCCAAGATTGGGAGAGCCGATCTCCTCCTCCCCTTCAACCAGGAACTTCACATTGCAGGGAAGTGTCTGACTTCTTACCAAATATTCAAAGGCCTTGGCATGGATGAAGGACTGGCCTTTGTCGTCGCTTGCACCACGTGCCCATATTCTATCCTCCCTGATTTCGGGTTCAAAAGGATCCGAGTCCCATTTTTCAATCGGATCGACAGGCATCACATCCATGTGGCCATAAACCAATACTGTCTTCTTATCAGGATGGATGATTTTTTCCCCGTACACAACAGGATGGCCGGGTGTTGGAAAAATAGTGACCTGGTCGGCACCGGCCTCCATTAAAATCTTTTTCCAATACCCGGCCGCATCCATCATATGATCCTTGTGCTGCTCCTGCGAACTAATTGACGGAATTCTGAGTAATTCAAAAAGTTCGCTTAAAAACCTTTCCCTGTTTTGTTCAAGATACAATTCCGGCTTTTCCATCTTTTTATTTCAAATATAAGCCGATTACCAGAAAAATAAGTTGAAACAGAAGAACATATTTAAAAAATATTTACCTGACCATTTTAACCAGTTTTCCAATTTTTGTCTCACGCAGATCCCTGGTTTTGAGACCCACTTTCACTGCCAACTGCGTTTTTAAATCGAACTCCCCTACCGAGCCCTCCATTGAGCCGGCCAACTGGGCTTCATCCTTGAACATACTTATTGTCAAATGACTTCCGTATGCCTCACTTCCCGAAGGCAGTATCGTTTGAACCAATTCCCAGGAACCCTTTTTCCCATCCGCAACCATTTGCTGGTGCCAGGGTTTAAATATCTCCGTTTCTACTTTCGCATAGGAGTCATCCAGTTGTTTCATGATATCCATCGTAAACATGGTTCCAACTGCCATTTTAAAATCACCTTTTGTGCCATCGATCTCCTTGCATAGGACCTGATTAGCCAGATCCCTGGATTTAACAGTTTTGTCAAACATGGCAACGAGATCCTTTTCAGTTTTAGCCGGATAGGCCTTTTTTGCAAGTGCCATCACATCCAAAGACTCAACTGCCTGTAGCATACCGGCCAGGCTTGGGAAAAGAGTAACGGTGACATACTGCGATCCCTGTTCTTTTCCGGAAGGTGCAAGCGACCAAAGATCCCAACCCAGAATTGATTTTTCTGAGATCCGCTGTTTGTGAATACCAGACCAAAAATCTTCAACCTTTAAATAATCAGAGTTTTGATCGCCTTTCACCATGCATAAATTCAAACAGCAAATACAATGGCTTGGGGCTTTCCTGAGCCAAAATACCCAGTTTAAGTAAAATAACTAATCCTAAAGTAAGCAGTGTTTTCATATTATTTTTATTTAGTTTAATTAAATATAAAACTATCATTCATTCAAACATGCGACATGCATTTGATGAAATAATAGCAAACAAATAAGGTTATGCTTGTAGTACCAGTCCGGGCAACCGTTGCAACACAACTGGAAAAGCCTTATTTAGAATGATTTTTATACTATTTAGACCACGAATTGGCTACCCATTGGCAAAGTGACCTGTTTCTTGACCTTAAAAATGGGCTAATGTGCTCATTGGGAAAAAGTTCCGGATCAGGGAAAAAGCTGCAATTCCCGGATACCCCAATGACCATCTTTCACTACGGATATCCTTCGCTCATTCCACCTGAAAATCCCTTGCTTATTTATGAAAAAAATGCACAACTCTTCCTTTCCTTCGTCCTTTTTATATAAATTTGGCCGGTTTTAATTGGCTTTTAAAAGCTGTTCAGTCTAAAATAACGCTAATTGTAAATTCCACACTTCATGTCTACCAGCCGAAGAAATTTCATCCTGGATGCCGGTTTGACCGCATCCGGTATCGCAGTAATGTCCAATGCCATGAGTTCATGCGTTTCGGCCAGTGACAAAGTTGTTGTTGCGCTCATTGGTTGCAAGGGAATGGGGTTCAATGACCTTTCTGCCTTCCTGCAACAACCCGGCGTAATTTGTGCAGCCCTTTGTGATGTTGACAGCAATGTCTTGCATGAACGGGCCGCTGAGGTAGAAAAAATGACTGGAAAGAAACCCGATTTATACGAAGATTTTCGGAAAGTAATTGACAGGAAGGATATTGATGCAGTAATCATTGGTACGCCCGACCATTGGCATTGTCTACCGATGATCTATGCCTGCCAGAGCGGAAAGGATGTCTATTGCGAAAAACCGCTCGGCCGCACCATCGAAGAATGCAACCTGATGGTGAAAGCTGCCCACAAATACAACAGGGTGGTTCAGGTCGGACAATGGCAGAGGAGCGATCCGCACTGGAAGAGTGCCGTTGAATATGTTCACAGCGGAAAACTTGGCCGGGTTCGTTCGGCCCGTGCATGGTCCTACGTGGGATGGAAAGGGTCCATTCCTGTGGTAGCTGACTCACCAACTCCAGCAGGCGTCAATTACGACATGTGGTTGGGTCCCGCCCCCCTGCGCCCTTTTAACATCAACCGTTTTCATTTCACTTTCAGGTGGTACTGGGATTATGCCGGCGGTCTGATGACGGACTGGGGCGTCCACTTGCTAGATTATGCACTTTACGGGATGAACCAATATGTTCCAAAATCGGTCATGGCATCGGGTGGAAAGTATGCTTTCCCTACGGACGCCATGCAAACACCCGACACGATGATGGCCATCTATGACTTCGGTGATTTTAACATCGTGTGGGACCACACCATTGGCATCTACGGCCAGAATTATGGCAGGGGTCACGGAGTTGCCTTTATCGGAGAATATGCCACACTCGTTGTAGACAGAAACGGATGGGTGGTCATGCCCGAAACGAAGAGTACATCGGCACAGGAAGGTTTTGTACCGGTGCCCCCACAGCCAAGTACGGGAAAAGGACTCGATCTGCACGTAAAAAACTTCCTGGAGTGCATTAAATCCAGAAATAAACCGAATTGTGACATTGAGACCGGGGCCCACATTGCACGTATCTCCTCACTCGGCAACATTGCTTACAGACTTGGGCGCCAGGTAAATTGGGACGGCGACAAACAATGCTTCAAAAATGATCCCGAAGCCGACCTTTTGATCAAGGCCAACTACAGGGCTCCCTGGGAACTTCCTAAAATATAGGTGAACTAAAGTGACTAGCGTACTTGCTTCTTGATCTATATTCGATCGATGCGCTCACTTTAGTCACTTTAGTTCACTTTAGTCACTTCTTCAATTCCCTGTAAAAAAGATCCTTTGCTTCGATCTTCATCCCGGGATTGTGGGCCTGAATGGCAAAATGACCCGTTTTGTACTCCTTGTCGTCGTATGTCATGACCAGCTTGCCATTGATCCAAAACTGAATATGGTCACGGATGGCCTTGATGTGGTATTCGAACCACTCGCCATCCTTGGTCAGCAATTCGGTCGACTTCCCGGTAGGTTTACCCGGTTTCCAAAGCCAGCCGGTATAAGCTTCCTGGTTGTGACAGATTTGTGCTTCATATCCCCTGGGAAACCCGTCAATGTTGTCGGATGGAGGATTGCAGCGAAAATAAAATCCGCTGTTGCTTTTGAAGCCGGGGTCAGATGAAATGCGGAACATCCCCTTTGCCTCAAAATCAGTCACAATGGCATCTGTATAAATGTGTCCCATTCCTCCTATACCAACCAGTTCTCCGTTTTCCACACTCCATTTTGCCTTTCCGTGCACGGTCCAGCCCTTCAGGTCCTTTCCGTTAAACAGGGATTTCCATTTTTTGGCTTCACTCTTGCCCGCAAACAGAAGTGCCAATACAATTAATAACAGTGTTAATTTACTTTTCATTCGCAGTGATTTAATTGATTTATAGTAGTAAGCTTTCATAAAATCGAAACAAAATTAATGGAACTCAGATAGCATCCTTTGAAGCATCCGATGCTTTCAGCTGTTCTCCGGCCGATCCGCGCAGGAGGTTCATGTCTTGCTGCAATCTTTGGGAGAACAGTGCCAAATCAGAACTGTGAATGATGAGATTGACCCCCTCTTTCATCCACCTGATTTGTCTTTCAGGGGATTCAGAAAAATGAATGCCAACAGCCAGGTTGTTTCCGCGTGAAATGTGGATGATCTTCTTTACAGCCTCCTCAAATACCGGATGATCGTATTGTTCCGGAATTCCAAGGCTGATGGACAGGTCGTGCGGTCCAATAAAGACTGCATCCAGTCCGGGTACGGACAATAACTCTTCCAAATGACTGAGGGCCGGAACACTTTCGATGTTCGCAATGCAGAGGTTACCTTCGTTCCATTTGGCCAGATACTGGCCCAGCGGCTCTTTCACCTTCTCTGGCGCATCCAGTGCCTGGTTGAGCAGTTCCCCTTTCAATGGCCGGTATTTAAGTGCACCAACCAGTTCCTTGATCTGAGAAACTGACTCTAGGTAGGGAGCCACGATTCCCTCCGCCCCTGCATCCATCATCTGGCAAGCCCTGTAAGGATCCGGAGATGGAATCCTGACAATGGGTGCAACCCCCATTGCTCTGAAAACCTGACACATACGCGATATTTCCATCCGCTCAAGCGGGATGTGCTCCGTATCCAAAAACACAAAATCCAACCCCGCCCGCAAGGCAATGGCTGGCCAGGTAGGAGAAGTAGAGGTCATGCAGGTACCGTAAACAACCCTCCCTGCTTTAATTTTTTTAAGCAAAGTCTTTTCCATCAGTAGTTTGATTCCTGGGATAATGTTAATAGTTTCAATTGGATCGTTCTTCTGGAATCACCTGCAATTTACAAATTTGTTGTTCTACAGCAAAATTTAAACATCTACTTTTAATTTTTGAATTTTAAACATAAATTTGAAGGTCAAACCGGTTCATCGCTCAGAAGGGTCTGACCGATCAATAACTATTAAATCCATAAAAATGAATCCAACCAACAAACTCTCCAGAAGAGGTTTCATTGGGACATCGGCGGCTGCCGCAGCAGCTATTACCGTGGTACCATCGAACACCATTGCCGGCTTGGGACACAAGGCACCCAGCGACAAGCTGAACATCGCCGGAGTCGGAATCGGCGGAATGGGCTTCGGAAACCTGAAACAGATGGAAACAGAGAACATCGTCGCGCTGTGCGATGTCGACTGGGACCACAGTGCTCGATGTTTCGACCATTTCCCAAAAGCCAAAAAATATTGGGACTGGCGGAAAATGTACGATGAAATGCACAAGGACATCGATGCGGTTCTGGTGGCGACGGCCGACCACAACCACGCCATCATCGGCGCTCACGCCATGACACTTGAAAAACATGTGTACATTCAGAAACCTTTGACACACTCCGTTTATGAGTCACGACTGCTCACCAAGCTGGCCGTCAAACACAAGGTGGCTACCTCCATGGGAAACCAGGGTTCATCAGGAGAAGGAGTTCGCTTGATACAGGAATGGTTGTGGAATGGTGAAATCGGCGATGTGACCAAAGTGGAAGCATTTACAGATCGCCCCTTGTGGCCCCAGGGACTGGCTCGCCCAAAGGAGGGAATGTGGCCACCAGATACGATGAACTGGGATTTGTTCATTGGCCCAGCCAAATTCCGCCCTTACCACCGGATGTACACACCTTGGACCTTCAGAGGCTGGTGGGACTTTGGAACCGGTGCGCTCGGCGATATGGCCTGCCACCTGCTGCATCCTGTTTTTGTGGGTCTCAAACTTGGGTACCCGACACGGGTGCAGGGTACCTCCACCCTCTTGATGACGGATACACCACCAAATTCGGAAGAGGTACAAATGGTTTTCCCTGCTAGACCAAAGATAAAGGGAATCAAAATGAACTTCCCTGAAGTAACGGTAACCTGGATGGATGGCGGGATGCGTCCCATGAAACCCTCCAACTGGCCGGAAGGGAAAGACATGAACAACGGTGGCGGCGGAGTCATCTTCCATGGAACAAAGGACAGCATCGTGTGCGGTTGCTATGGCAAGGATCCCTGGCTGCTTTCCGGCAGGGTGCCAACTGTTGCCAAGACACTTCCACGCATCGAAACCAGCCACGAACAGGACTGGATCCGCGCTTGCAAAGAGCCCGCAGAAGGCAGGGTCGAAACCGCATCTCCATTCTCACAGGCAGGCCCCTTCAACGAAATGGTGGTCATGGGTGTGCTGGCAGTCAGGTTGCAGGATCTGAACAAAGAGTTGTTGTGGGATGGACCAAACATGAATTTCACCAACATCCACGACAACGAAACATTTAAATTCTGTCTGGACGACGGTTTTGTCATCAACGACGGGAATCCGACGTTCAATAAAAAGTTTAGCGAGCCAATCAGCGCGAAGGGATTTGCAGCCGAACTGATTAAACACAACTACCGGACAGGTTGGTCACTTCCCGATATGCCCGCCTGATAACATCCCATCCATGTTATTAACTGTCGCAATCGCCGGAAGCATTAACTTCCGGCGATTCTTTTCAGGTGCCCTATTTTGTGCTACCTTTGCGCCTGCATAAACAAGATGAGAATTGGAATCGAGGTATAGAAGTTCGTGAGGTTTGTTTTTGTTTAGGATGTTTATTGGGTTTGAAGGGTTTATAAATTTGATAGGACCGAACATCTCAAACTTTTCTAACTTTTCAAATTATTTGTGCAAATGGTACTTTCCGTGTAATCTGTTGTTGAAACTTGGTGGTTTATGATATCTGTTGAGGAATTATATGTTGAATTTGGTGGTTTTGAGCTTTTCAAACAGGTAAGTTTCATTGTTAATCCGCGCGACCGGATAGGTCTGGCCGGCAGAAACGGGGCAGGCAAATCAACCCTGCTGAAAATATTTGCAGGCAAGCAGATTCCCACTGCCGGCCGGGTGATTGCGCCCAAAGACTGCAAAATCGGTTACCTGCCACAACACATGGATACCACAGATTCCAGTACTGTCATCGAAGAGGCTGCCAGGGCTTTCGAGGAGATCCATCTGCTCGAAAAACGCATCAATTTCCTGAGCAATGAACTTTCGGTCAGGGAAGATTATGAATCTGCTGAGTACCATCAGATCATGGAGGAACTTCATGAAGTCAACGACCGATTTCACCTGCTTGGAGGTGGAAATTTTCACGCCGATATCGAACAAACCCTGATTGGACTGGGATTTGACAGAAAAGATTTCGACAGGCCTACCTCTGAATTTTCAGGCGGCTGGCGCATGCGGATTGAACTGGCCAAAATACTGTTGCAGAAACCGCATGTTTTCCTGCTCGATGAGCCAACCAATCACCTCGACATTGAGTCCATTCAATGGCTGGAGAAATTCCTAAAAGAGTATGCAGGAGCCGTCGTTCTCGTTTCGCACGACAGGGCCTTTCTCGACAATGTTACCAACAGAACGGTGGAAATCAGCCTGGGCAAAATATACGACTACAAGGTAAATTACAGCAAATATCTCGAATTAAGGGTCGAAAGGCGCGAACAGCAGATGGCTTCTTACCGGAATCAACAAAAAATGATTCAGGACACGGAAGAGTTCATAGAGCGCTTTCGTTACAAGGCCACCAAATCCGTGCAGGTCCAGTCCCGGATCAAACAGCTTGACAAAGTCGACAGAATTGAGGTGGATGAAGAGGATACCCGATCGATGAACATACGTTTCCCTCCATCGCCACGATCGGGCACAGTGGTTTACAAAGCCGTGGAAGTCTCAAAATCCTATGGCACCCTGCAGGTCTTAAAGGGGGTGGATTTGACGATTGAAAGAGGTGAAAAAATTGCCTTTGTCGGTAAAAATGGCGAGGGAAAAACAACCATGGCCCGGATTCTGATGCAACAGCTCGAATGCACGGGGGAGCAGCAGTTGGGTCACAACGTCAAAATAGGCTATTTTGCACAGAATCAAGCCTCCCTGCTGGACGAAGAACTGACAGCTCTCGAGACCATCGACCAGATCGCCGTTGGCGACATCCGTACCAAGATCAGGGATATACTGGGAGCATTCATGTTTTCGGGGGAGGATGTGGATAAAAAGGTGAAAGTTTTGTCGGGCGGTGAAAGATCCAGACTGGCGATGATTCGTTTGCTGCTGGAACCCGTCAATTTCCTGGTACTGGATGAACCCACAAACCATTTGGACATTCACTCCAAAGGAATTTTGAAAAAAGCGCTGCTCGATTTCGATGGTACCCTGTTGCTTGTGTCACACGACCGTGAATTTTTGGATGGGCTTGTCAACGTGGTTTATGAATTCAAAGGGAAGAAGATCAAACAGCACCTGGGTGGAATTTATGAATTTTTGCAGAAGAGAGAGATGGAATCACTTCGTGAACTGGAGATAAACACACCCGTAAAGAAGGAAAAGAAGGAGCAGATAAAAGAGATAAGTAATGTCTCTTTCGAGGAACGCAAAGAGATCAACAAGATGATCTCCAAGTTGGAAAAACAGATTGCGGATGTAGAACAATACATCTCCAAACTGGAGAATGAAATCACCATCACTGACATTTACATGAGCGATCACCCAGAAAAGGTAGACAGTGACCTGCTGACCAAATACGAAGCTACCAAGAAGCAGCTGGATATGGAACTCGAGAAGTGGGCCAACCTGAACAGCGAACTGGAGGGATGGAATGCAAAGAAACCTGAATAATTAGAAATCATGGAAGATAAGAGTTTTGTTTTTGGATTACACTCCACCATTGAGGCCATCAATGCAGGAAAGGAAATTGAACGGATTCTGATCCGCAAGGGATTGCAGGGTGAACTGTACATGGAATTGATGAAATTGATCCGTCAATTTGAAATACCCTTTCAGCAGGTTCCCGTCGAACGCATCGACAGGGTGACCCGTAAAAATCACCAGGGAGTGGTTACATTCATCTCCCCCATTGCCTATCAACCTATTACAGAAATCATTCCAATGCTTTTTGATCAGGGTAAAAATCCATTGATCCTCATCCTTGACAGAATAACCGATGTCAGAAATTTTGGGGCCATCACGCGGTCGGCGGAAGTTGCGGGTGTTGACGCCATCCTGATCCCGGAAAAAGGAGCTGCACAAATCAATGCGGATGCCATCAAAACTTCATCCGGAGCATTACTGAAAATCCCCATTTGCAGGGAAAAAAATCTGATCAATGCCGTCCGCTTCCTGAAAAATTCCGGTCTTAAGGTGGTGGCTGCCTCTGAAAAAGGGGACCTAAACTATTTCAGTTGTGAAATGACGAGTCCGTTGGTAATCATAATGGGATCAGAAGAGACAGGCATCGACCCGAATATCCTGAAAATGGCAGATGAATGGGCAAAAATCCCGCAATTGGGTACCATCCAGTCCCTGAATGTGTCTGTAGCCGCCGGAATATTGCTTTTTGAAGCAGTCAGACAGCGAATTTTGATCTGTTAAATCCCAATTTTACAGAATGAACCAAAGGATGGAAGCAATTTCATCCTTTTTTTTATTTTTTTCTGTACCCCCCTATTTTTTATCTGCTTACCCATAAAAATATGTATTTTTTTTGGATTACCCCCCTAAATTTCAACCATTCGTTTGTTAATTTATTATTAATTTGAATCATACCCCCCATTTTTTTACGTCTTATTCAAAAAAAACCCATATGTTTGTCGAAGAAGATATAAAAAAAGGGGGGGGCATCTAAAAAAAACAGTGTTTTTCCGAAAGATGTCCGAAAATTTAAAAACAGAATATTAATCTTAATTCTTAGTACCATGAAAAGGAAAATTGTTTTACTCGCTTTCACGCTTACACTCGTACTTTCTTTGAATGTGAATGCACAGGAAAAAAATCCATGGACGACTGGCGTTGATCTTTACAGCAGCTACGTATGGCGTGGAACAAAACTCGGATCAGGACCGGCAATGCAGCCGACAGTGAAATATACGAACGGTGGTTTCTCAATCGGGGGATGGGGTAACTACTGCTTCTCAACCAACGAAGCAACTGAGTCGGATCTGTTCACCAGCTATGCAGTAACGCTGAGCAAAACCTCCTCGCTAACCTTCAGCCTGACTGATTACTATTTCCCGGGAGCAGCCTCTCCCTATTTCAATGGCAACTCTCACTATTTTGAACCACAAATCAGCCTGGGACTCGGCAAGTTCTCCATTTCGGGAGCCTATATGGGAAATGCACAGGACACCTATCTGGAAGCAGGTTATGCAGCAGGTAACGTAACCCTGTTTGCAGGTGCCGGAGATGGACAGTACACAAAAGACGCGAAATTCAACTTTTGTAACGTTGGATTGAAAACAGGAACTGCCATTAAAATCAATGACCATTTCTCCATTCCTGTCACGGGTGCCCTAATTCTCAATCCTTCCACGGAACAGTTCAACATCGTGGTAGGAATCACGCTGGCCAACCAGTAAGCAGGGAAATACTCAGTAAAATACAATCTAAAATAAAGCACAATGAAGAAAATTGAAGCCATCATCAGAACCTCCAAGTTTGAAGAGGTAAAAGAAGCCCTTCATGCCATCGACATCGACTTTTTCTCTTTCTGGGAAGCCACGGGTGTGGGAAATGAGATGAAAGCGGCACAAAGAACCTACAGGGGCGTTCACGGGAGCACCTCGTTCATTCCACGCCGATTGCTGACCATCGTGGTCAGGGACCAGAATCTCCGTAAAACCGTAGACTGCCTTTTGAAGGTTGCCTACACGGGAGAAATTGGAGACGGTAAAATATTTGTCTCCTCCGTCGAGGAATCCTGGCGGATCAGGACCAAGGAAAATGGTGACGAATCCTTGTTCGTAAAGGATTAATATTAAACTCTAAAAAATACAAAGCTATGATTTTACGAAGGCTTTTCAACAGAAAAAGCGCATCAGGCCCCAAGGTTAAGATGACGCGATCCGAGAAATGGAACCTCTTTTTTGCCATTTTTGTAGGAAAAATGATTGGTGTGGCAATGGTCATCGCAGCAATGATGATGATCCCCGGACTTCTGGGACTCTCTGCCAGTGCTGCTGAAGTTTATACCCCACACGAAACGGTGACTATCAATGCCATCAACACCATCTGGACGCTGGTCGCAGCATTCCTGGTATTTGGCATGCAGGCAGGCTTCGTGATGCTGGAGGCCGGATTTGCCAGAAAGCGTGAAACCGTCAACATATTGGTCGAATGCGCCCTTGATACGGCTATTTGCGGTGTCTTCTTCTGGGCCATTGGTTATGCCTTTATGTTCAGCCACGGAAACGGATTCATTGGTTACAACTGGTTCTTCCTGCAAGGAGTTCCGCTTACCTACGAATCTACAGGTGTTGCCATTCTTGCTCACTGGATCTTCCAGTTCGCTTTCGCGGATACTGCCTCTACCATCACCTCTGGTGCCATGATCGGCCGTACCGGCTTCCGCGGAGACATTCTTTACAGCATCGGTGTTACAGGATTCATTTATCCAATCATTGGCCACTGGGCCTGGGGTCCCGACGGCTTCCTGGCTACCATGGGCAGCACAGGTTTCTTCCTTCCCGGTTTGGGTCAACCTTTCCGCGACTTCGCCGGATCAACCGTGGTGCATACCATCGGTGGTGTAGTTTCTCTCGCAGGAGCCATTGTACTCGGGCCGCGTCTTGGTCGAATCTTCTTGAGGGACAACAAGGAAAAAGGAGGATTGCCTGCTCCCCACAGCTTGCCACTGGCAACCATTGGAGCCTTCCTGTTGTGGTTTGGCTGGTACGGGTTCAACCCTGGCAGCACCCTTTCNGGCATGGACTACATCGGAATTGGGCGGATTGCAGCCAACACCACACTTGCTGCCTGTACAGGAGCACTGGGCGCAATGATCATCGCTTTCTACTTTGGAATGACCAAAGGTAAATTCGATGTTGGATTCACCTTAAACGGAATGCTTGGCGGACTGGTAGCCATCACGGCTCCCTGCTACTGGGTCTCTCCATTCGGAGCAGTCGTCATCGGATTGGTCGCAGGAGTGGTCGTCGTCATCGGCGTATACTGGTTGGAGCACCTCCGCATTGACGACCCTGTCGGAGCATTCTCCGTTCACGGGCTCAACGGAATCTGGGGTACACTATCCCTTGGCCTCTTCGCCTGCGGTTTGTATGGTTCATCGGGCCCAACCGGTGCGGATGACTCTTCCCCAGTTGCAGGTCTATTCTACGGAGGCGGAACAAGTGTTCTGAAAGCCCAGGCCATCGGCAGCTTTACCATCACCGTGGCCACCTTTGCGGTATCTATGTTGCTGATGTATGTAGTTTCAAAATTGCCACAACCATGGAGTCTGCGTGTAGAAGCCAAAGGTGAACTCGGAGAAGGCGGTATCGATGTATTCGAACACGGATCCAAGGCCTATTACGACTGATCATCCTCCTGAACGCTAAGTTCAAGATATACAACTCATTTCTTAACCTAATGTTGTTTACAAACCAGGGTAACAGGAAGCAGACAAAAAAACTGCCAAACTGTTACCTTGTTTTTTCACTCATCTCAATATTGGATCAAAACACCTTCCGGAGAGGGATGACAATTAAATGAGCTACAGGTTGATTGCTTCCAAAAGAAGTCTGATACCTGACAAATCGCCTTAATCAAAAGAATTGCCCTAAAACCATTTCAGTAAGATTCCGATACAACTTTCATTTCATCTTAGGTGCAATCATCCGGATAACACATGACAAGCCCGCCAGGGTTCATGCTATGGTTATCCGGATTTTTTTGTCTGCATCCTGCCGATTAAAACCTTCAGGGCAAAATAAATCGACCTTTCCACTGTGGCTTTTTTATTACTTTTAAGGGCACAATGTGCGGTCGAATTCCAGTTAATATTCAAAAATCCATGCATCATGAAAAAAATTGAAGCAATTATCAGAACTTCCAAGTTCGAAGAGGTAAAAGATGCCCTGCACGCCATTGACATTGATTTCTTCTCTTTTTGGGAAGCTACGGGTGTCGGGAATGAGCTGAAATCAGCACAAAGAACCTACAGGGGAATACATGGAAGCACCTCCTTCATTCCGCGACGATTGCTGACCATTGTGGTGAGAGACCAAAATGTCAGGAAAACAGTCGATTGCCTGCTTCAGGTTGCCTATACAGGTGAAATTGGAGACGGGAAAATTTTTGTTTCCCCAATTGAAGAATCCTGGCGAATCCGGACGAAAGAATGCGGGGATGAGTCGCTGTATGTTAAGCCTTAAACCCTCCGGTTCCGGAATTCGGTTCAAGATCAAACTCCCGGCCTCCCAGCCTCCATCTTCGGGGAAACCGGAAAAACAGTAGCCGGGGTAAAACCAGGGCAAACCCGGTGCAAATGAGCAAAATTCCATCAGAAACCAGCAGGCAACCACGCGGGGTAAAAAATTTAATAATTCAAAATTTCCAGAGTACCCTATCTGAATTTATTAAGAATCGGAATTTTATATTAATTTTTTAGCAATACCCCTATTTTTTTATTGTGAAATCTAAAAAATATTAGTTTATTCGCCCAACTTTATAAAAACGTTCTTGGTCAGGATGGGTTGAATGAATTTTTTTTACTGTTCCTTTTTAGAAAATCGGAACTTCCCGCTTAAAAGTCTCTTCCAGAGAAATGAATGTTTCAGTACTTGAGATACCGGGAATATTTTGAATTTTTTCGCTCAATACCGACTTCAAATGCTCATTATCCCTGGCATAGATCTTGGCAAAGATGGCGTACTGACCCGTAATGTAGTGACATTCCACGATCTCCTTGATCAGGCGGAGCTGTTCTGCAACTTCGGAATACATGCTGCCCTTTTCAAGAAACAGACCAATGTAGGAGCAGGTTCTGTAGTCGATTTTTTTGGGATCAACGTTGTAACCGGAACCAACAATCACTCCCATATCCATCATCCTGGTAACTCGCTGATGGACTGCAGCTCTGGAAATTCCGCATGCCACGGCAACATCCTTAAATGGAATTCTGGCATTTTTAGTTACGATATCCAGTATTTGAAGATCCGTATCGTCCAATTGATTTCGAAGCGTCATGATGTAATTTGAATAAGGATATGTTAACGGCAAAATCCGCTGATGAAACAACAAAACTGTTGAAAACGGAAGTAATCAGCGCATGGAAACCGCTACCTACAAATATAGGTTAAATTTATTTATTTGTAAATAAACCAGCGGATATGATAGACAAATGAATTTTTATTGACCCAAAAAATGGAAAAAAGACAATAGATTGTGCTATTCTGTCAAAAATATAGCTAAGGATATATAAATTCAAGATGAAGAAACAATGAAAAAATCGTGGCAACTTTCGCTCGTACTCTTGCTGATCCTCTCCCTTTTTGGAGTGGTCATAGCGGGGAAAAATCCCTTTGAACTGGACCCTAAAACCGTTCCCGGAGACGTGGCCTGGATGTTAACCTCCACTGCCCTCGTACTGTTTATGACTCCGGGACTTGCCTTCTTCTACGGAGGAATGATTCAGCCCAAGAACATCATCTCCACCATGTTGCAAAGCTTTGTAGCCATGGGAGTCGTGAGTGTCATCTGGGTGTTGTTCGGATTCAGTCTGGCTTTCGGGGATTCCATCGGTCCAGAAAAATATGGGCTGGTTGGTAATCCATTCACCTATTTTATGTTTAAAGGGGTTGGCGGCAACATCAATGCCTCATTGGCTCCCACCATACCGCTGGCACTATTTGCCATCTTCCAGATGAAGTTTGCCATCATCACGCCGGCCCTGATTACCGGCTCCTTTGCAGGTCGGGTCAGATTCAGTTCCTACATCCTGTTTATTTCACTCTTTTCGATCTTCATTTACGCACCGCTGGCCCACTGGACCTGGCATCCGAACGGTTTTCTGCACAATTGGGGAGTTTTGGACTTTGCCGGAGGAACCGTGGTACACATGTCTGCTGGTTTCGCCGCTCTTGCCGGCGCCATGTTTCTGGGTCCCAGAAGAGACTACCAGCAACAATTTCATCCCGCCAATATTCCATTTGTCCTTCTGGGAGCAAGCATGCTTTGGTTTGGATGGTTTGGATTCAATGCCGGATCTGCCCTTGCCGCCAATGCCATTGCTACTGTTGCCCTGATGAACACAAACATAGCTTCTGCAGCAGCCATGATTGGATTTATTCTCTTTGATGTGGCCATGGGCAGAAAGCCTTCCGCCATGGGTGCTGCCATCGGATTGGTGGTGGGACTCGTCGCCATCACTCCGGCCGCTGGTTTTGTCAATATCGGAGCAGCAATTTTCATTGGATTGTTTGCCTCCTTCGTCTGCAACATTGCCATCTCCTACCGGTCCAAGACATCCCTGGATGATACGCTGGATGTCTTTCCCGCACACGGCATGGGTGGTATCATAGGTATGCTGCTAACAGCAGTATTTGCCCAGGGAGTGGGCCTATTCTACGGTGAATTCAAGACTTTCCTCTTTCACCTGCTGACATTGGTCATCGTTGGTGTATATACCTTCGGGGGTTCTTACCTGCTGTATGTGCTGACAAACAAAATCATTCCGCTAAGGGTTTCTCCAAAATCGGAACGGCTCGGCCTCGATATCACACAACACGACGAATCCTACCTGGTTGAACACGTAAGAGATTGACTTTTAAGAGATTACTGTTATAAAAAGGGGAAACTGAGTTCAATTTGGCCGTATTACCCAGGGTTATTGAGTAGATTGTAGTTGTTCCGTTTGACCTTTCCCCAATCAGTCTCCTTTTCTGTCAGAATGGGTCGATCTGAAGACTTGTATCCAATTCCGACAATGGACAACACTTCAAGGTGACCGGGGATATCGAGCAATTCGCGGATAAATTCGTTGGAAGTCTTGTCATCATTGTAATACCGTCTGTGAATCTGTACCCAGCAGGAGCCAAGTCCCATTCCTTCGGCGGCTAGTTGCAGCATGATCGAGGCAATGGAACAGTCTTCGATCCAAACATCACTTCTGGTTTTATCACCAGTTACAACAACGGCGAGCGGGGCATGTTTTAGCAGGCAGGCACCATGCGGCTTTGAGGTGGACAATTGTCCAAGCAATCCGGCATCATCCACCACGACAAATTCCCAGGGCTGACTGTTTTTTGAGGAGGGAGAAAGCAGGGCTGCTTTTAAAAGATGATGAATGGTCTCCTCATCAATTTTAATTTCGCTGAATTTGCGTGTACTTCTTCTGTTGTAGAGGATATCGAGCATCGGTTGGTTTTATTTGCAAAAATAGAAACCAAATTGGATGCTCAGCAAGTATAGCTAACTTTTTTTTTCAAAAACTTCAAGAATTTTATCCCAATTTCGGGACATTTACTTCCAATTCAAAAGTTATTTAACCTATAATAGCGTCATCAATATTTCGCCAAATGTCCATGTAACTGATCTACAGCCAAAAGTACACAAATCGCCATAACCCCGGAGATCAAGGCAAACGGCAGACTATTCATCATTTTGGTAAGTGACTGAAAAGGTTTCAGCACAAAGGAAAAATCAACACTCTGCAGCGACAGAAGGACTCCTGTACTCTCCTTACCGGGAAAATATTCATGCAGCAGCACGGCTGCCAGCAGGAAGAGCAGGCTTCCTGCAAGAATTTTCCACCAAAGTCTGCTACTTATCAATGGCGCATACGCTACCTGTGATTTTACCGCTTCGAGTCTGACACGTTCCATCACCAATCTGGTGAAATCGTCGGAAGTGGCCTCCATGGGAAGCTCTTTCAGAAATGTGCCTAGTTTATCCACTGTTTTCATTGCATTCTTAATTTTCTTTTCAGTCGTTGATTGAACTCCTATCATTTTAAATTCAATACGCCATAACTTCTGTCGGCTTCAGCAATCCGTGCAATTGCCCGTAAAGTTTCTTTCTGGTTCTGAACAGTTTCACCTTTACATTTGAGGCACTCAAGTCCATGATGATGGCAATCTCCTCGACAGGAAGATCTTCGAAGTAATAGAGATTCAGGATGGCGCTTTCCTCCGGTGCCAGCATCTCCATCGCCTTGTGAAGCTGCAGGCTGCGTTCTTCTGCGTTCATCTGTCCAATGGCATTTTCAGTATCAAGGATATCGTTGTCAGACAATTTATAATCCTCCAGACTTACTGTAAATTGCTTGGATCTTCTCACCCTGGAGATGGCAGTTGTGTAGACAATCCTGAAAAACCAGGTCCTGAATGCAGCACCGCCCTTGAAACTCTCCAGCGATTTATATGCTTTGACAAAGGCATCCTGGGCCGCCTCTTCCGCGTCTTCCCTGTTCCTGGTGATCTTCATGGAGAGGGAAAAAGCAAGTTGCCGGTACTTTTCCACGATGGGTGAAAAAGCCTCGGGATTGCCCCGAAGCACTTCAGCGATATAATATGCATCCGTTTTTGCTTCCATTACTGCATTAGACACAGGAGCACCTGCATCGGTTACAAAATTTCAACAAATAATAGCTGAAAATAGAATTATATTTTCAATTTTGGATTTTGGAAAGCGAGCTCGAACAGAAAAATTGCAATAGGTATAAATATAGTACGTTTGTTTTTGTCGGGACTTCCTTCCAAAATCCAAAATTGAAAATCGAAAATTATTTTTTCACTGGTTGTAACCTGATTGATGTTGTTGCGTCAAATCGGCAAATGTTAAACCATTAAAACTTTATACCATGGCTGTTGCAATTGTTGTTCCACTGGCGGTATTCGCCATGATCTTCGGGATCGTTTACGTAATCGTTACGGCCCGCAACCGTGAAAGAATGTCCCTGATTGAAAAGGGTGCAGACCCAAAACTTTTCGAATCAGTTAAAAGAACCTCCAAGGGTGGAATCCTGAAATGGGGTCTGTTGCTGATTGGTATCGGTCTGGGCATCTTTGCCGCTGCCCTGCTGGTGAGCAGTGGATTTGAAGAGGGTGCAGCCTATCCTGCAATGATCTGTCTCTTCGGTGGCACAGGACTCCTGATCTCCTACAAAATGGAGCAAAAAGCGGAGAAAACCGACGAGAACGAATAGACCACCTTTCGAAATCCTAACTTTCCAGGCAGCTACTCAGTACATTTCTGAATGGCCTTGAGAATGGCCTTTTGACAAACCGGACAAAAACTGTTCGGTTTGTTTGATTTCATGCGGCAGTCCTGCATCGGACTGTAAATCCCTTTGGCCATGTAGCCTCCTCCTTCGAATACGCCTATCTTCTTTTCATTCGCTTCGTTTCTGGGAGTTGGAATCGGTGTGCCGGGTGTGATCATGTCACTCCATTTGGATTTGAAGTTGACCAGCGTAGTCAGATTGGGTTCCCAGGGTTCCACCTTCAGGTTGTAATAGTCCTCATAGGCAACCTCTGAAGTATAGTACTCGTCTGCCAACCCGGCAAACTCGTGACCGAATTCGTGCACAAACACCTTCGCAGCAAGCGCATGGTCGGCCGTGCAAACACAAACGTTGTTGCAAAATCCGCCACCTCCATATTCCGAGGAGTTCACCAATACAATGACATAATCATACGGAACTGCAGCCGCCTGATCAAAGACCGATTTAAGATCCGTGGTGGTCAGATAACGAGCAACATCGAAGGTATAAAAAGAGCTATTGTACAGGGTATTCACATAAATATGCCTTCCTGGAATATCAGTTCCAGACTCAAGGGAAGGAGTTTTGAGTGCATAAATGTTGAATTTCTCCCTTTGTGAGGCAAATGGTTCGCCAGCAAAAAGGGAGTCGACCAAACGGCCGGCATCCTTCACAAATTTCCCCATCTCCCCGGCCCGGTATCCCTCGGCAAGGATGGCAATGTCCACCTTATGGGAAGGCTCACCCGAATTGAGAATCATCGTTACTTCACTGGTCTGGGGTGATTCCTGCGAAACAAAATAGTTGGCAGGATTGACTACAGTCTTGTAAATGCTTTGAAACAACCCATCCCGGTTACGGCAATCAATCTCTACTTCCACGGATTTTCTTGGAAAAGGAAACCTCAGCACCTGGTAAAATGCACGTTCCATTTTCTTTGCCTCTTCCGTTGACTGCCATTCCTGGAAAATTGGCGAAAATCCCTGTCTGTAAATTACCTTTTTGGAAGCCTGGTCTCTGATGCTAAACTGGTAATTTCCCAGCACCTGATCATCCGTCTGGAGGTGATTGACTCCTCCCCACAAGGGTTCCCGTTTTTGTTGAACCTCAATGACTCTTTGCGAATCATGTGTGCCTGCCAGAAGGTAATCAAAACGCAGGGCACCTCCGGTGAAATAATCATCATACTTATCCTGTGCCGCCAGGGAAGCAGGAACCAAACATAAAAACAGAAAGAAGATCCTTGTTGTCATGGGTAAAAATTTAATGTCCAGCCGAAAAAGATAAAACCTCCAGGAGCTTTGTGATAGATAAAGAAAGTAAGATAAACAATTTTCAGGAACGTGATGAGTTCACAAAAAACATCCGGACTTGATAATTTCTCATCCGGGAGCAGCCTTCATGTCACCGGTCAGAAAAGATAATATTGCCAAGCATCCGTTGAAATCCGGCTTCTTTCGCTAATTTTGCGAAAATTCAAAATTAGTTTTTTTCTGAACATCTTTTAAAGAAACAGACCATGCAAGTTGTATATGATTATTTGAGAGAATTTTTACTGAATGCCCAGTTGCATCCCAGGATCGCCATCTACCTGGCGGCTCTGGGAACATTTCTGGTTCTTTCACTCATCTCCCTGATTCTGTTCTTCCCGTTGCGAAAGCTGCTCATCAAAATCATTGAGCGTTTTACCATCCATACCGAAACACTTTGGGATGATGTACTTTTCGAACACAAGGTATTTCATGCTGTTGCGCACCTGATTCCTGCAGTATTTATCTATGCCTCAGCCGGATTTGGGGCCGAAGATCTGGTTTCCCTGCCAGCTATCATCCAGGGCATAGCCAAGATTTACATTACCTACGCAGTGGTATTGAGTCTCATCCGCTTTCTGGATGCCTCCCAGGACATATACAACACCTATCCATTCGCCATTGAACGCCCCATCAAGGGGTATCTCCAGCTGATAAAAATATTCATCTATTCGATTGCGGCCATCATCCTGGTCTCTATCCTGGTGAACCAGGATCCCGGCAGGCTCTTCGCAGGTTTGGGAGCCATGGCGGCGGTATTGATGTTCGTATTCAAGGATCCCATATTGGGTTTTGTTGCCAGTATCCAGCTGGCGGCCAACAAAATGGTCAAACCTGGGGATTGGATTACTGTTCCCAAATTTGCAGTCGACGGCACCGTCGTAGATATCTCCCTGACAACCGTAAAGGTTCAGAACTGGGACAAAACCATTACCTCACTCCCCACCTATTCGCTGGTATCTGAATCTGTGACCAACTGGATCGGAATGCAGGAATCAGGCGGCAGGCGCATTCAGCGTTCCGTTTTCATCGACATGGCAGGTATTAAATTTTGTGATCAGAAATTCATAGACCGAATCTCAACTCTTCCCGTCATCAGAAGTTTCATGGAAGAAAAGCGGAAGATTAATCCTGACTTTCCGGAATGGAAGGGAAAGATGGGAAATCAGGCGACCAATCTCTCCCTGTTCAGGGCCTATGTAGAGGCATTTCTATGGGTAAACCCCGGAACACACAACGAAATGACCCTCATTGTCAGATACCTGCAATCCACAGAGCGAGGGTTGCCACTTGAATACATCGTATTTTGCAAAGAGCAGCAATCCGACAAATTTGAATTCATTCAGGCAGAGATTGTCGACCACTTGCTGGCCATCATCTCCGAATTCGAGCTGAAAATTTTCCAAAACCCTTCCGGAAGTGATTTCAGGTTTTTGATCCAAAACCAATAAATCAGAAATATTGCCTCAAAACTGAAAATTAATTTGCCGGAAGATTGAAAAATTATAATTTTGTTGAAAATAACTCAATTTAATAACAAATTGAAAGCATCGTGAAGAAAAACAATCTTGAATTAGAAGAAGATTTCAAGGAACAGGCGGTACAAATTGACGATCTTGACCGTAAGATTCTAAAATTGATAACCAACAATGCCCGGGTTCCATTTCTGGAGGTTGCACGCGAATGCGGAGTATCGGGAGCGGCCATTCACCAGCGGGTACAGCGACTGATCTCAATGGGTGTGGTAACAGGATCTGAATTTATAGTCAGCCCTTCCCGAATGGGCTACAACACCACTGCATTCATGGGAATTTACCTCGAAAAAACCAGTTTCGACCGGAAAGTCCTGAAACAACTCAAGGACATCCCTGAGGTGGTTGAGTGTCACCATACGACGGGTCAGTATGCCATTTTCATTAAAATCCAAACGAAAACCAACAAGCACCTGATGAAGATCATAGATACCGATCTTCAGGCCATCGACGGCATTGCACGGACAGAGACCTTCATCTCACTGGAACAGGACTTCAAACGTCAGATTCCGATCAAATAGGTAAACTGTGTCACTTCAGGATCAGGCCTGAGTCTGGGAGAATCCGGGAACGAATTAAACACCCTGACAAAAAAGAACGCAAGGAGCAGCAGTGCATCCTTGCGTTCTTTTTTATCCGGTACCATAATCTGGTTCAGAAAGGCAGATCGTCGTTTTCACCCTCCTTAACGGGAAGAAAATCGTCCTCATTGAAAGGAGGAGGTGCTGGCTGATCGCCTGAACCTGTACTTTTTTCAAACCTGTCAATCTTGAAGGCATTGACGTTGTGGTACCACTTGCCATTGTATTCACGTCCTTCGAGGCTAAAACTGACCTCAACTTCCTTGTTTTTATCGTTCTCCCTGATCATCTCGGTTTTATCGTTGAAAAGGGTAAAACATATTTTCTTGGGAAACTGATCATCGGGAACCTCGAGGACAAAATCCAGTTTTTTCCACTCCCCCCTTGCACTGCTGCCTGTTTGCAGCGGAAGGATGTCTGTAACTCTTCCTTTTACTTTAAAGCTCATGCTGTCTGAATTTTAGAAACGAAACCCGGAAGATGAAGTTCATCTGATCCGGGTTTTATTTCTGAGGCAAAACCTCTATATCAATAATTTGATTTAATTACTTGGTAGTCGGTGCAGTTGCTGCAGGCGTTGGCTCAATGCTAATGAGTTCAACTTCGAAGATCAGCACTGAATTTGGCTTGATTTTTGGCCCTGCAGCCTGTTCGCCATAACCGAGTTCAGAAGGAATGTAAATCTTCCATTTTGAACCTACAGGCATCAGTTGCAAAGCTTCCGTCCAACCTTTGATTACCTGGCCTAGTCCGAAAGTAACCGGTTCGCCACGCTCAACGGAACTGTCAAATACTTTGCCGTCAATGGTGGTACCGTGGTAATGAACTTTGACAGTATTGGCAGCAGTTGGTTTTGGACCTGTACCAGTTTTGATAACTTCATACTGAAGACCCGATGCAGTGGTAGTTACTCCGGAACGTTTTCCGTTGTCTTCCAGGAATTTCTTGCCAGCCTCTTTATTTTTGCCACCTTCCAAGGATTGTGCCTTCACAAAATAGCCCTGTGTAATGGCACCTGCTTTGGCAGAAGGAATCAAGGCTGAATCACCTTTCATGATGGTAGAAAAAGCCTTCAAAATGATTTCAGGATTAAGATCCTTGCCTCCAGGAGCTTCCGGAAGATTCTTCTTGATGTTGTTGCCCAAATCTACCCCAATGGCATAAGCTGCTGAATCGGCCATGGTCTTGAGGTTAACTTTGGTGTTGGATGGAGTGTTGCAAGAGGCCAGAACAATTGATCCGGCAACCACTGCTAGGAGTAAATTTTTAATTTGCATAACTGTTTTCTATAAAAAATTGAATGTAGGTTCTAAAAGGTGCGAAGATAACTATTTTTCAATAGATACCTACCGTTGGGAATTAAATTATTAATCTGTAACTACTTGTTTATAGGGTTTTTAATTTTTATTTAACAACTTTTCAAAACCCGGTGTATAAAAAATGGCAAAACCTCCCTTTTGGTCATCACTGATAAAATAGGCTTCCAAACCTGGATTTTTAGCCAGAAATTTTTTTGACTTTCTCCAAACCAAAAACCATAAAGGTGGTGGCATAGGCATCAGCCGTGATACAATCATTTGCAACAACCGACACACTCAGCAGGTTGTGCCTGACGGGATAGCCATTGGATGGATCGATGGTGTGAGAATAGCGTACACCATTCTCTTCATAATACTTCCTGTAGCTCCCGGAAGTAGATATTGCCTGATCTTTCAGGGAAAGAATGGCCTGAATTTGCCGCTCATCGGTGGCATTCCTGGTTGGCATTTCAATGGCTACGCTCCAGATCTGTCCATCGGGCTTTGAGCCGCGGCCAAGAACCTCACCCCCAACATCTATCAGGTAATTGCGTATTCCCTTTTGCTCAAAGAACCTTGCCAGCCAGTCGGAGGAATATCCCTGGGCGATGGCATCAAAATCGATGCGGATGCGGGGATCCGCCTTTATCAGTTTTCCATTTCGCAACTGAACCTTTTGGTATCCAACCAGTGGCAGCAAGGAATCCACCTTTGCCTGATTGACCTTTTCCTTTTTCGCAAAACCAAAGCCCCAGGCATTCACGAGCGGTCCGACAGTAACATCGAAAGCCCCATCAGACTTGGCGGAAACCTCCATCGATTTTTTAAAAACAGTTTCATAGATGGAGTCAGCTACGGCAGTTGTGTCGTTGTTGTTGAGCCGGGATAGAATCGAGGTTGGAACATAGGCCGAGACCGATTTGTCAAATTGCCTGAGCAGAGAATCGACTGCAGGCTGCAAGTTCTCGTTATTGTCTGAACAATATGTGATTGCGTAATAGGTGCCCTGTGCCGCCCCCGACATTTTGTAAATTTTCAACGCCTTTTTCTCTTTACAGGCAAATAGTCCGATCAAAAAGAAACCGGCAAAAAAGAGTCTTTTTATCCACACTTCAAAAAACATCAGATGATAGTATTTAGTTTTTTTAATTCCGTTTGTTGGCCCGTAACATCTCTCGCTTACCCGGTGGGCCCGGGATGCGTTCAACTTCAAAGCCAACTGCCTGAAGTGTACGCCTCACCACTCCCTTGGCACAATAGGTCACAAGAATACTGTTATTTTTCATCTTGGCAAACAGCCGTTCAAAAACAATTTGCTCCCAAAGTTCCGGTTGCCTGACAGGAGAAAAGGCATCAAAATAGACGAGGTCAAAATCCGGCAGAGGTTCGTACCTCATTTGCAACAGATCACAAGAAATTTTATTGAGGTAGAAATTTTTACAGATCTCGGTTTCCTGGTTCCAGGATGCTTTGTGCAGTGCCGAAAAAAGTTCAGAGGAACCGCCCTTCATTTGTGTACCAAAGTTCAACTGGTGGTATACCTGGTCCGGCAACGGATATTTTTCAACAGCACAATAGCGGATCCGCTGATCCTGCTTTTGAGCCGCAAGCATAGTGAGGTAGCAGTTAAGACCGGTTCCGAATCCTATTTCAAAAATGCAAAGTTCACCCTGGTGGAAACGAGACAGTCCCTCCTGAATAAACACATGTGCAGATTCATGAATGGCTCCGAAAGTTGAATGGTAATGTTCATCCAGTTCATCCAGGTACAAAGTGTGTGAGCCGTCAAGGGTCAACCTTAATTCAATTTTCATCGGGTTCCAGGGTTTTTGCATCAAAGACTTCCTGCCTGATTCTGGTTGGCAAGAGTCTGACAAAATCAATTTTTCGCCTTGGAATGGCCTTGTACTTCGGATGACTTCTCATCCAAAGAAAGAACCAACCAAACAGAACAACACCCTTCACCACAGAGGTAAGTGTAATGCTCCACCACACTCCGGTTACCCCGAAAATCAGCGGTTGAGAGAGATATAGCGCCAGCGGAATTCGCAGCCCTGTCACACTGATCCCCACCAGGGAGGGAGGAATGGTTCTTCCGACACCATTGAAAACCCCGCCTGTCGTTATTTCTACACACATGAAAAACTGGGAGATTGCCAGAATGGAGAGGTACTGGACACCAAGTCCAATCGCCTCCTCTTCCCGTAAAAAAAGTGTATAAATCTGCCTGCCAAGTGTTAGAAAACAAATTGTCACCAGGATACCAATGGCTCCGCTGATAGCAATTGTTGTAAAATAACCCTTGAAAATCCGGTCCCACCGACCTGCCCCAAAATTCTGACCGGTAAATACACCCAATGCCGTGGAGAATCCTCCTGCAGTCATCCAGCTCAGGGCTTCAATCTGGGCACCGACACTTTGCACGGCGATGGGTATCGCTCCCCAGGGGGCAATGATGCGCGCAAGGGCCACGGCAAAGGAGGCAAACAGGATGCTGTGCAAGGCTACAGGCGAGCCGAGTTGAAATATCTTTTTTACAAATTCCGCCTGCAATTGGAGCCGAAGCCGGAACTTTCCCAAGGCACTTTTACCTCGACCGATGGTCACAACAAACATCACCATGACAATGGATTGGGCGATGACTGTAGCCAAAGCTGACCCATTCGATCCCAGTTTTGGAAAGGGACCAAGACCAAAGATCAGCATGGGATTGAGCAGAACATTGACGATCAGTCCTACGGCATTGATCCTGAACGGGAGTTTGGAATTGCCGGTTCCATTGATAATTCCGGTGAACGTAGGATTCGCATAATACAAAAGTGCCCCTATTGAGATGATGCGGATGTAGGAGATGGCGGATGCCTCAACACCGCTGTCCCGGACGTGGAAAAAGGCCACCAGGTTTGGTGCGAAAAAGTAGGTAAAGGCTCCGTAAATAATTGAAAGCAGAATTACAATCGTCACCGCATTGACTGCAAAACGCTCAGCTCGAAATCTCTCTTTTGCCCCGAGCGACTGAGAGACACCAACCTCTGCCCCAATCCTGCCGATCAACATCAGTGAAACTCCCAGCCAGGTAAAATATGAGGCAATCCCAACTGCTGCGACTGCGGAGCTGCCAACCCTGCCTAACCACAGCATATCCGTCAGGTTGTATGCCATTTGCACGAACGACGTACCCAGTATAGGCAAAGTCAGGCGAATAATTTGTCTGAAAATCGGGCCTTCGGTAAGATTCCTTGTATTCAAAGTGACTAAAGTGAGCTAAAGTGACTAAAGTGAGCTAAAGTACTTGCTGGAAAAAATGCAAAAGTTCATTCGTTACAACTTTAGGCACTTTAATCACTTTAGCTCACTTTAGTCACTTCTCTCAACGAAAGTATATCGAAAAAAATTAATTTTACTATCTCAAAGCTAAAAACCAGTAACATCGTTATGCTTGTCAGGTTATATGACGAAAATCCGAATCAAAAGGAGATCGGCAGAATAGTCGAAATGTTGCGGGATGGTGCAGTTATCATCTTCCCAACTGACACCATCTACGGCATAGGCTGCGACATCACCAAGTCAAAGGCTGTTGAAAGGGTAGCCAGAATCAAAAATGTAAGACCAGATAAGGCTGATTTTTCTTTTATTCTTTATGATCTGAGCCAGATTTCAGACTATTGCAGGCCTTTCCCCAACAGCATCTTCAAATTGCTGAAGAAGAATCTGCCCGGGCCATTTACCTTCTTGTTGCAGGCCAATTCGAACGTTCCGAAGCTATTTAAAAATTCAAAAAAGAACATTGGCATCCGGATTCCGGATAACAATATTCTACGAACCATTGTCCGGGAGCTTGGCAACCCGGTACTTTCGACTTCGGTGCACCACGATGACGTGGTGCTGGAATACATCACGGATCCGGAACTCATAGAGGAAAAATACGGTCATCAGGTAGATCTGGTCATTGATGGGGGATTTGGCGATAACCGCCCCTCCACCATCGTTGATTGCACCTCCGGCGAAGCCGAAATTATCAGGCAGGGAAAAGGCGTACTACTCGAATAAATGCAGAATAGTCCGCAACAGTCAACAACCTGCCAACCTCGACATTAACCACCTCTCACTTATTGACCGAAGTTTCGGCAAATCATCTCATTGCCACCCTCAAACTGGGAGATTCGTCTCACAAGTTGAACAGCCCTGGTAACTCTGATCCCCCTCTGCCGAAAGGCCAGCTGAAGGACATTTTCTGCTGGAACGGCGGATCTGAACAACACAATATTTGATTCCGGCACAAAAATCCTCTCTGTTGGTTTCGACCTGATATCGCTCAACCAAACCAAATCAGCACACAATTCCGGGTCCATCCGCCTCTTTTCAAGAAGTCTCGAAGGAAGAATGCATATCCTGCTTCCTCCAAAAAAAATAAAACGACCACAGATGCTGACAAAAGTTCGCTCTACCCGAAGCGAATCGGATAGCCTGAACACCTCCGCATGACCGATTCCACGCGCACCATAATAGGGTTTCATATAGTAGTCCAGCCTTTCCCTGCCCATTTGGCAGCTGTCATACAACACTAGCGTGGAGCATCCCCTTGTTATGGCAACGGCCCTTGTACCGGGAATATTAAAAAAAACCATCTCTTCCCTCCTCAGTCGTTCAATAATTCCACAACCGAAGGAAATTGCCAAAATAATGGATAAAATCAGACATATATGCAGTAGCAGCGTTTTCCTGCCTCTAAAAAACCGGTACAAAAACAATACCAACAGGGTGGATAAGCATAACTGGAAGATGGTCGGATACAATCCCCTGACCACAGATTGAGGCAGTTGCGCCGTAAAGTTTACGAAAAACAACACCAACCGAACAGATAAATCCAATACAAAGGCCAACACTTTGGTGACAAATCCGGATAACAGTGAAAAAAACAGGACGACAAAGGAGAGGTACAAAATCAAAGTTACCAGTGGTATGACCACCAGGTTGGCCAACCAGAAATAGACAGGAAACTGGTGGAAATAATAGAGCGTGAAGGGAAGGGTACCAAACTGGGCGGCAATGGTTACCGACAACAACTCCCAAATCTTGTTAAAAATGGAATTTTTGATGCGTATCAAGCCGAATACCGTTGGCTGAATAAGCACGATGGCAAGTACGGCAGCATAAGAGAGCTGAAATCCGGCGTCACGCATCATGGAAGGATCATAGGCAATCAACAGGAAGGCTGAAACGGTCAGCGAATTGAAGATATTCGAATTTCTGCGCAGCGCAGTACCAATCAGTACAAATGAGAACATGGTGGCAGCCCTCAGAATCGAAGGGGACATTCCTGTAATCAGCGCATAAGCCCAGATGCCTGCAAGTACTATCGACAGATGCAAATGGCTGCCCAGCCGCCAGGATTTGAGAAAACGGAGCAGAGAATCGAGAATAACATAGATCAGTCCAACGTTCATCCCCGACACCGCCAATACATGAATCACACCAGTATTGGTAAAACTTTGAATGGTCTCCCTGTCCACATCGTCCCGGGCACCAAAGGAGATGGAAGCTATCAAATGGACCTCCTCCCTGCCAATCCCCGACCGGTACAATGTCTCAATTAATTTTTGCCTGAAGATGAGGGCACGACGTTGAAGGTTCATCAGGCTGCAACCCTGCAAAAAGCCAAATTGATTCTCTTTCAGGAAAATGCGGTAACCAATGTTCTGATGGTGCAGATAGCCGCAATAATCAAATTCAAACGGATTCCCTTCATTCTCCATCAATTCAGGCAAACCATTGAAAAAGAGAATATCTCCGGGTTTTGCCTGACTCACCTCCTTCAGTTTAGGCAAGGTAGGCAATGGTTTTCAAATTGGATTCCAGAAACTGGCAGACCAATTGAAATGTCTTCTCCTTCTCCTTCGGATAATCATCCAACACGGCAAAATAGAGTTGTTTGGAGCGCAGTGGAAAATTGATTGTTTGGAGCGAAGCACGAACATAACCAAAAGCGGCCACCGCCAACAACAGCAATGCTCCCCAGTAGGATTGGTAAATAAATGAGAGATGTCTGCAGAGAAATAGCAGCACCAACACGGCAAAAAGCAGTACAATTGCCAAAAGAGGATTTGATATCGGATTGAAAAAACGGGTACTTACTCCCAGACAGAGGGCTATAAGCAGTCGAAGAAAAGGAACAGCCGAAAGATGGAACCCGGAACGCAGCATCGAGTAAGGGTATTCACATCAAGTTACGGCATTCAGACGACAAAAAGAAAAATTCAGCGTTAAAAAATGAGGTTTTTTTGGGGACAATCACGCAAAAAAATGAAAATTAAATTTTCGGAATTTTCACCCGGTAAGTGGCAGTAGTGATCCCTTTGGAAATATCCAACAGCCTGCGTTTCAGCAATCTCTTCCGCAACGGGGAACAATGATCGGTAAACATCACACCATCCAGATGATCGTATTCGTGCTGAAGAACCCTGGCAGTGTACCCGTGATACTCCTCGTCGTGCGCGGCACCCTCCTGATCCAGGTATTGAATGCGGATGTAGTTCTTCCTGTATACCTCTTCGTGGATGCCAGGGATGCTTAGGCAGCCCTCTTCCATCAGCTCCTCCTCTCCGCTCCGTTCAACAATTTTAGCATTGATGAAGGCCTTCCTGAATCCTGCCAGACTTGGCTCATCCTTGGCCAACGGAGAGAGGTCCACCACGAAAACCCGAATGGGCAAACCAATCTGTGGTGCAGCCAAACCGACCCCTTCGGCATTGTGCATGGTTTCAATCATATTTTCAATCAATTCATCTAGACCCGAATAATTCAGGTCTATATTTCCGGCTACTCTTCTAAGAACCGGATCACCATACAATGTGATTGGCAAGATCATGTTTCAAATATACTTTTTTTGTTCAAGATATGATTGCAGGAGGATGGTGGCACTTACCCCATCCACGGTCCCTTTGTCCTGTCGCTGCATTTTACGCAAACCGGCATCAATCATAGATTGAAATGCCATTCTGGAGGTGAACCGCTCATCCACCTGCCTGATCTCCATCTTGTACCGCTGCGTGAACTTCTGTACAAATGGATTGATGTACCTCAATGCCTCCGAGGGCTGATTGTTCAGTTGCACGGGATATCCCACCAAAACAAGTTCAACGGTTTCCCTGTTAAAATAATCATCCAGAAATATCCATATCCGCTCAGTGTCAACAGTTTCCAAGCGTGTAGCGATCATTTGCAACGGATCAGTCACAGCCACTCCTACCCTCTTTTTCCCATAATCTATGGCCATGACCCTGCTCATTCCGAATGATTTTTACCTTCCAAAGATAATGGTTTCCGAAATCTTAAAAAAATGGTAAAAACGGCCTCTCACCGGCGGCATTCAGCAAGCTTCACAAACGAGAATTAAGAAACAATTAACATTAGGAAACGTTTTGAGTGTAAAATGTTTCCTAATTTTGTCTTGTAAAAAGTTATTTGGATGTAAACCTTATGGAAAAGTCGGAAGTGCCGAATGAAAGATTCAGGGAGTTGGTAGAACCTATCAGGGATTTATTCTATGCCTACGGATTGAAAAACCTAAGCATGGATGATATAAGTCACAGATTGGGCATATCCAAAAAAACGCTCTATACCTTCGTCAAGAACAAGGAGGAACTTTTGGAGAAGATATTCCTCCTTGAAGATGACAGGTTGATGATGATGAGTGAAGAGATGGACAAACTTAAGATCAATGCCATCGAAAAACTCCTAAAAATCAGTCAGCTGGTCAACGAAGAGATGAAAAGGATCAATCCGATGATTCGTTTCGAAATGCAGAAATACTATACCCAACTGTATGAAACGTTTGTTGAACGGAAACGCAGAAATGTTTTTGAAGGGATGAAGATCAACATGCTGCAGGGAATCAGCGAAAAAATTTACAGGGATGACATCAATGTAGATTTGGTAGCGACTATTTACCTCAACAGTTTCATCGAACTCCACAATTCAGATGTATGCAAAATTTTGGATATTAATTTTATACAACTTTTTGAAGTCTTGTTTGAAAACCACATCAGGGCGATCTCCACTCCTTTGGGACTCGCCTATTTTGAATCCAGGAAAAAAGAAATCATAGAATTTATAAACACAACTAAAAAATAGCCACTATGTCATTTTCCAATCGTTATCTCATATTGATAACCATTTTTTTACTCCTGCTTGGCATTCAAAAAAGTGACGCGCAGGACTCCCTGCAAGTCTCCCTGCAAGAAGCCAGGCGACTCGCTGTACAGAACAACGCCAACATCCGGAATTCTAATCTGGATATGGAAATAGCCAGAAAAAAAATATGGGAGACCACCGCCATTGGATTGCCTCACTTGGATTCAAAGGCTGCCTATCAATTTCTTCCGCACGTCCCTTCGTTACCTGCAGGTACCATGGGACCCGGTACGCCTCCCATCGAATTGGGAGTAAAAAATAGCACCACCTTTGATTTTACCGCATCTCAGCTCATTTTCAACGGTTCATACCTGGTAGGATTGAAAGCCATGAAGACCCTCTATCTGCAGACGAATGAGAATACGGAGAAAGTCGTCCAGGATGTAAATGAATCTGTGATCAACACCTACTACATGATTCTTGTTGGTGAAGAGAGCCTGAAAAATCTGCAAAAGAACCTGGACAATGTCAAGAAGACAGAATATGAAATCGGCGAGATGAACAAGCAGGGGTTCGTCGAAAAAACGGATGTGGATCAGTTGGAACTTACCGCCAATAACCTGTTGAATGCCATGAACCAGGTAGTTGGCAATCTGGATGTGGCCAACAGACTCTTTAAAATCATCATTGGCGTAGATGCAAAGACCAATATTCGCCTGACAGATACACTTGGCTCGAGTTATACACAACCTGCTGAGGTAGCCAACCTGCTTGGTGCCCAATTCAACATCGAGAAAAACATTGACTACCGGCTGATAAAAACGGCAACCGACCTCTCCAAACTGGAATACCAGAATGCCATTGCATCCTACATGCCGGTAATTTCAGGCTTTTACAACCACACGGAGAAAACAAACAAGCCGGCCTTTGACTTTTCTGTGAAAGATGTTTTGGGTATCAATGTTTCCCTGCCCATCTTCAGCAGCGGACAAAGAATGGCGGTCGTTTCCCAAAAGAAATTGGCCATAAGCAAAATGGACATCACCCGTAAACTGGTTTTCAACAACCTGATGCTTCAAGCCGACCAATATCAGACTGACCTGAAATTAAAGTACGAGAAATTTGAAATTCAAAAGAAAAGCCTGACCCTTTCGAATGAAATCTACCAGCGAACCCTCGAAAAATACAAAAACGGAGTCTCATCCAGCATTGATCTGACCACTGCGCAGAATCAATATCTGACAGGACTTTCCAGCTACTACCAGAGTATTTATGACCTCGCTACCGCGAAGACAAAATTGGAAAAACTTTACAACATCAATCAGGAATTAAGCAAATAACAAAAAAAAGTCCAGCCTGTCCGATCTCATTTGATGAATCATCAACCGGCCAGATTCAACAGTCCTAAAAAACAAAATTACAATCATATGAAAAACTCATTATTCACATTGGCCATCCTTGCCACGCTGGTCGCCTGCAATCAGAACACAGACAAAAAAGGAGCATTGGAAAAGTTAAAAACGGAACGTGAAGTTCTGAATACCACCATTTCAAAACTGGAAGCGGAGGTCAATCCCAATCAACAGAAGCTGGAGAAAGTCGTTAACGTAAATGTAAAGAAACTTGAAACCAGCATCTTTTATCACTTTGTTGAGATACAGGGAGTTGTTGATGGTGACCAAAACGTATCTGTAAGTCCGCAAATGGCAGGAGTGGTTACCAACGTATACGTCAAGGAGGGTTCGAATGTGAAGAAAGGTCAAATTTTGGCTACACTCGATGCGCAAGTACTGAAGCAAACCATGGAAGAGGCAAAGACCCAGCTGGATCTCGCCACGATCATGTTTGATAAACAGAAAAATTTGTGGGACAAGAAAATTGGCAGTGAAGTGCAATTTCTTCAGGCAAAGAATGGCAAAGAGTCTCTGGAAAGGCGCATCAAAACGCTTCAGGAACAAATCGACATGGCCAATGTAGTTTCGCCCATCAGCGGTTCGGTTGAAAGTGTACCGCTCAGGGTTGGACAGCTTGCTTCTCCGGGTCAACCAACCTCTGCGATCCGTGTCATCAACATGAGTTCAGCAAAAGTTACGGGCGAGATCTCCGAAAATTTTGCCGCACGCATCAAAAATGGCAATCAGGCATTCGTCCGCTTCCCCGATCTGGGCCAGGAGATCGAAACCAAACTGAGTTTTACCAGTCGTTTCATTGATCCTTCCAACCGTACATTCAAGGTTGAATGCCGCTTTTCAACCAAGGAGGTTGAACTTCGCGCCAACATGATTGCCTATGTGAAGATCAAGGATTATACCAACGAGACTGCGCTGGTGCTTCCGGCCAACATCATACAAAGCAACCAGGACGGTAAATTTGTCTATGCCGTCGCAAAGAACGGGGACAAAGTCACGGCAGTGCGCAGAAAGATCATTACCGGGATGGAATACAACGGTGAATCGGAAGTAATTTCCGGATTGGCAGCAGGAGACCAGGTGATCACTGCAGGCTACCAGAACCTGAAAGAGGGATCAACCGTCATTTTCTAACCGACAAAAAATACAACCATGTCAAAAGATAAATTTTTTATCAAGGAATTTTTTGCAACCAGTTGGGCGGTTGATAACAAGACCAGTGTTTATGTTCTGGCTGTTATCATTTCGATTCTGGGATTGCTGAATTACTACCAGATTCCGAAGGAACAATTCCCGGAAGTAGTCATTCCCTATATCATCGTCAATTCACCCTATCCGGGCACCTCGCCCGTCGACATTGAGAACCTGATCACCCGTCCGATCGAAAAGCAACTGAAATCCATTGCGGATGTCAAGCAAATAACCAGCAATTCAGTTCAGGACTTCTCCTCGATCATTGTTGAATTTGATCCGAGTGTAGCGGTCGAATCGGCCAAGCAGAGGGTCCGGGATGCCGTAGACAAATCGAAGACCGATTTGCCCAGTGACCTTCCGGATCAGCCTCAGATCATGGACGTCAACCTGGCTGAGTTCCCGGTGATGTACATCAATATTTCCGGCAACTACGATCTCGACAAACTGAAAAAGTATGCCGACATCATGCAGGACAAGATTGAGGGAGTCAAGGAGATTACGCGGGTAGATATTGTGGGCGCACTCGAACGGGAGATTCAGATCAATGCGGATATCTTCAAGATGCAAGCCGCAAGGGTCACCTTTTCTGACATAGAGAGTGCCGTCTCCCGCGAAAACTTAACCATCTCGGGTGGTACCATCACCATGAACGGGACCAAAAATTCCGTTCGTCTGAAAGGCCAGTTTGAAAATGTACAGGAGATTCGCGACATTGTGGTCCATGCCTCCGGCGGAGCCTACATCAAACTGAGCGATATCGCCGAGGTAAAGGACGACTTCAAGGAACAGGAGAGCTACTCCCGTCTCGACGGTAAAAACGTCATCACCCTGAATGTCATCAAAAAGAGCGGAACCAACCTGTTGGATGCTTCAGACCAGATCAAGGAGATTGTGGCCAATGTGAAGGGAAAAGAACTTCCCGAAGACCTTACACTGACGATTTCTGGCGACCAGAGCCGTATGACCCGCAATACCCTTGAGGAGTTGAACAACACCATCATCATCGGGTTCATCCTGGTGACCATCGTGCTGATGTTCTTCATGGGCTTCACGAATGCCTTCTTTGTCGGACTATCCGTACCGCTTTCGATGGCGATCGCCTATCTGATCATTCCTAACATCGGATTTACGATGAACATGATCGTGATGTTCGCCTTCATCTTTGCGCTCGGAATTGTGGTGGATGATGCCATTGTGGTCATCGAAAACACCCACCGCATGCACAAGAGTCATCCCGATATACGGGTAGCGGCCAAGTTAGCTGCCGGGGAGGTCTTCCTGCCGATCCTGTCCGGAACCCTCACCACCCTGGCACCCTTCTTTCCGCTGGCCTTCTGGCCGGGAATCGTGGGCCAGTTCATGCACTACCTTCCTGTTACGCTGATCATCACACTGTTCGCATCGCTGTTTGTGGCCTACATCTTCAATCCTGTCTTTGCGGTCTCTTTCATGCAACACGAATTTGACTCCGATGAAAAAAAGGAGTGGCAAACTGCAAAAAAAGTACTTCTGGGACTTTTCGGACTGGCCGTTGTACTCTATTTCTTCAAGTCTTATGGAATGGGTAACTTTGTCGTATTCAGCATCCTGATGGTTTTCCTCTACCACTATGTGCTGCAATTCTGGATCAAATCCTTCCAGGAAAAGCTATGGCCCAAGTTGATGGTTGCCTATGAAAAGCAACTGCGATGGATGTTGTACGGTTTTCGGCCGGTTTGGATGCTTGGAGGGATGATCACCCTGTTCATCTTCACCATCATGCTGACTGCAGTGGTAAAACCAACCGTCCTCTTCTTCCCCAACGGCGATCCTGCCAGTGTCATGGTTTACGTCAAGATGCCGGGAGGTACCGACCAGAGTGTGACTGACAGTGTGACCCGCATTGCGGAGCGCAGAGTTTACAAGGCCATCGGATTACACAACCCGGATGTTGAATCCGTCATCTCCAACATCACCATTGGTGCGGAGGAAGAGGGATTCAACAGCGCAGGCAAGCCATTCAACAAAGGCAAGATCTCGATTAACTTTGTAGAAAGCAAATTCAGGACCACAGGCATCACCACCACCAAATACATGGAGATGATCCGGGAGTCCATTGCGGACATCCCCGGAGCCGAAATCACGGTAGGCAAAACCAAGATGGGGCCACCTACCGGACAACCCATCAACATAGAAGTGACCAGCGAGAACATGGATGATCTCATCTCTGATGCGTTCAGATTCAGAAATTACCTTGATTCACTCAATATTCCGGGTGTGGAGGAGCTGAAAACAGACTTCGAGATCAATTCACCCGAGATCATGATCGACATCGACCGCGACAGGGCGCAAAGGGTTGGTCTCTCCACGGGGCAGATTGGCCTTGAGCTGCGTACCGCCCTGTTCGGCAAGGAGGTATCCAAATTCAAACAGGATGAAGACGAATTTCCCATCACCGTCAGATACTCAAAGGTAACCCGCGACAACATCAACTCATTGATCAACCTGGTAATTACCTACCGGGATATGAACTCCGGTCAGATCAGGACCATTCCGCTTTCGACTGTGGCCAAAATCCACTACTCCACCTCCTATGCAGGCATCAAAAGGCTCGATCAAAAACGGGTCATTACGGTCTATTCCAACGTATTGTCGGGTTACTCGCCCAATGATATCGTGCCAAAAATTAAATTACTGGCAAAGGACTTCCCCATGCACTCCGGCACAAACATCAAGTTAACGGGGGAGCAGGAGAAACAGGCCGAAACTTCTGCCTTCCTGCTGAAAGCCATGATCATTGCCCTTGGATTGATCTTCTTCATCCTGATCACCCAATTTGGATCCATCAGCAAGACCGTGATCATTCTGAGTGAGGTAATCTTCAGCATCGTCGGCGTATTGCTGGGAGTCATCTTCTTCCACATGAACCTGGTAATCATGATGACTGGTTTGGGCGTCGTTGCCCTTGGAGGGATCGTCGTCCGAAATGGTATTCTGATCGTTGAGTTCTGCGATGAGATGAAAAAACGGGGAATGAAGACCAGGGATGCCATTGTGCAGGCTGGAAAAACCAGGATTACTCCTGTTGTTCTGACGGCTTCTGCCACCATCCTGGGCCTGGTACCACTGGCGGTCGGAATGAACATCAATTTCGAAACACTCTTCACCACCTTCAATCCGCATATTTACTTCGGAGGAGATAACGTAGCCTTCTGGGGTCCGCTCTCCTGGACCATCATTTTTGGTTTGAGTTTTGCCACTTTCCTTACCCTGATGTTTGTTCCGGCGTTGTATTACCTGGATTACATCATCCGGATCAGAAACCGCAGAAGAATCAACCTCAAGAAGATCAGAGCTGCCAGAAATTAGGAACAAAGTCAAATACATCTAAAAAAAGAGGGTTTCATTCTTGGAGACCCTCTTTTTTGTGTTTAATATCCTATATTTAGCCGCGAAAATTGCGTTACTGAAAAATCAATCCAACATGAAATTTACATTGCCAATCCTTGCCGCGATCCTGTTGCTGCACCTGAACCTAAATGGCCAAATGGTCCAGTCAGGAAATTATAACTCACTGATAGTCAAAGGAAATGCCATCCTGAAACAAACACCGGAAATAGTGGCAGCCCGCATCAATTTGCAAACCAGGGCCGATAAATACAAGGAATGTCAGGAAAAATTGGTTAAGTCCATCAATCTTACCCGGGGCATCTTGCTTAAAAATGGCATAGAGGAGGAATCCATTCGCACCAATGATTTGAATGTAAGCGAAAGGCGGGATTATCTGCCCAACGGAGGCAGTAAGTTAAGTTTTGAGGGAATTGCATCCATCACCATCGAACACACTTATAACGTAGATTATGCCCAAAAATTACTCACCGCACTTCAAACTGATTCGGTGACCCTCCCATACAGTCTCGAATTCATCCTCTCGGAAAATCAAAAAAAAGAGCTGCGCCAGAAAGCGATAGCGGTAGCTATGGCTGATGCCAATGAAAAAGCCGAGGCAATTGCCAGGGCGGCCAATGTCAGACTTGTGAAAATAAACAACATCACCTACACCGATGACGAATCCGGAAGGGGAATGGAATCAGACCTGGTTCGCGAGAATTCACTCCTTTCAGGAAATACAGTGATGTTCAAATCTGCCGGTCAGGCTCCGGCCATCGATTTCAATCCGAAAGAGATCGGCATCAGAAAGACCATCCTTGTTGAATGGAGCATTGAGTCTGTAAAATAGTATGTTGAGATTTATTTTCGCTCAGATCGGATTCTGAGGAAGTTCATTTCCGCCAATAAGCCTTTTCAGGTTGGGAATATGCCGGATCACGATCAGGCAGCAGCAAATTAGCAGGTACATTTCCAGCAGGGGGCCGGGTTGGAAAACAATTCCACTCAGGGGAAGTGAAACAGCCAATGCCAATGAGCCTGCAGATACATATTTGAAACGCCATCTTGCCGCAAAATAAACGGCCACACTGCACAAAACAGCAACAGGGGCCAGTAACAGCGTCGCCCCAAGGGTGGTATTGACTCCCTTGCCACCCCTGAACCATAGAAAAATGGAGAAATTGTGTCCGAGAACAGAGGATAGTGCGACGGCAGGGGGGAAATAATCGGCACAAATCAATTGGTCCGATTTACGCAACAAAATAACGATGACCACGGGAAGCAATCCCTTGAGCATATCCAATACCTGTACCAGCAAGGCAATCTTTTTTCCGGCCACGCGCCCCACATTGGTCGAACCGATGTTGCCACTCCCCTGCTCCAGGATGTTCAGTCCCGTAACTTTTTTTGTGAGGAGATATCCATACGGCACGGCCCCTGAAAGGTATCCCAACAGGATCAATGTGATTTCAAGAACAGACATTATCCTTTTTTCTTCAATATTTTAAGTGCCTCATCCACATGTTGTTCTGCCTTTATTTGTGAATTAAAGATGTAAACTACCTTACCTTCCTTGTTCACAACATAAGTTACCCTGCCTGGAATCAGTCCAAAGAGATTGGACGGAACTCCAAAAAGCTTGCGAAGCATCTCATCCTCATCACTCAGCAAGGTATAATTTAGCCTGTATTTTTCTGCAAACTCCTTGTGGCTTTGGACGGATTGAGAACTGACACCGATGATCACGGCATCTGCCTCGGCAAACACCTCAAACTGATCCCTGAAGGAACAAGCCTCTTTGGTGCAACCCGGACTGTCATCCTTGGGATAGAAATAGATGACAAGATTCTTCCTGCCAAGAACCGACCGAATGTCAAAAATCTGGCCATTCTGATCTTTTAAAGTGAACGGAGGAATGGTACTTCCCACGGAAATTTTAGTCATGTTGTCTGAATTTGGTGATTGAGCTCTGGAATTTAAATTGAAGTAAAGCAGGAACAATACCAGGTAAACGGAAAGATAGGCACGGTAGGAATTTCTCAACCTTTTGTACGCTTTGTTTTCCGGTAAAATGTTGCCTGTCAAGGCTTTTATCTCTTTCATAAAAAGTGGTTTAATGTTGATGAGCCAACTATCGGTCTGATAGACCATCTTCCTGAATTTGCTTCGGAACCAGGTCAGTGGAATTCCCCAAACAAGGAAGAGCAACAGCCAGATATTGTGCAATAAAAAGTTCATGATCTCTTTTTTTTAGGGAACCAGGGCAAAAAAGCCGGCGTATTCAGCATGTATGCCGTATATTCCGGTTTATCTTTTTTCAGGGAGGACTCCAGCAGCGCCACACCAGAAACTTTGATGATCAGCGCAGTCATCAAAATGGAACCCAATACAGGCAGATAGCTGCCTGCTGAACAGGAGATCAGTGCAAATCCCCACCAAACGGCAGCGTCGCCAAAATAGTTGGGATGGCGCGTATAATGCCAAAAGCCGCGATCCAGCACCTTGCCCTTGTTGGCAGGATTGGCCCTGAATCTCGCCAATTGATAATCGCCTCCTGCCTCAAAGGCAAAACCTATCACCCAAACCACAGTACCAGCCAGATCCAGCCAGTTAAGCTGCGGATCGGGAGAGTCGTATTGGGCTCCCAGCAGCGGAGCAGATATCATCCACATCAAAACCCCCTGCAGGAGAAACGTCTGGAAATAACTGATCCACCAGTATCTTTTTTCTCCGTATTGCATTCTGAAATTCCTGTAGCGAAAATCTTCGCCTTTCCCCCAGTTCCGCCAGGCCAAGTAAAAGGAGAGTCTGAACCCCCAAAGCACGACAAGGGTAAGCAACAATATTTTTCTGACACCTGTTTCATCCGTGCAGATAAAATATACGGAGGCCGACAGTACAAACCCAAGCCCCCAAAAAAGATCTACAATGCTCACATTTTTCAAATAGACACTGATGATCCACAAAAGGGACATTGCGCCAACAATAAGGGCCAAATTCAAAAAATAGATCTGCAGGAAACTCATGGTTTCAGATTTAAGTTAACATAATTGCAACGGCGGTGGCACCTACCCCCGCATTCATTCCAATGACAGGTGAAATATCCACCACCGCTGCAGGATCGGTATCTGTCAGCGCTTTCATACGTGCGGCATATTCTGCGGCCCCTTCCGGATTGTGGGCATGCAATACCACATACTCCCATATTTTGTGGGCAGTGTGCAAAGCTTCAATCTTCTTCAGAACGAGGTTTCTGTTGGAGTTTTGACCGAAAGTTTTTCCAATCAGTTTGGCTTTCCCCAACTCATCCAGGGAGACGATGGGTTTGATATGGAGCAAGGAGGAGAAAAGACCCTTGGGTCTGGAAACCCTACCGCCTTTGACCATGTATTTTAGTGTCTTCACACTGACAAAAACATTGGATTTCTGAATCCATTCAGGAATTGTGTGCAGGATCTCATCCAGACCAACACCAAATTCAATGGCCCTTGCTGTGCGAAGCACGATCAACCCGAGTGACCCGGACAAACTCCGCGAGTCGAAAACGTGGACAGGCTTGTTGAATTCCAGGGAAATCCGCCTGGCGGCCTTCTGACTATTCTGAAGGGTACCGCTGAACTGACCCGAAAGATGAATGGCTACAATGGCATCGTAATGGGAGGCCAGGTGAGAAAAGAGATTGGTAAAAACACGTTCATTGATCTGTGAGGTTTTAGGAAATACCGGGCTTTGCTCCAAAAGGTCATAAAATTGATCCGGTGTAATGGTCACCTTGTCCAGGTAGTGGTTGTCCCCAAAATTAAGATTCAAAGGGACAACGTGAATCTGATACTGATCCAGCAATTCCCGCGGCAGATCACAGGTAGAATCCGTAACAAGCGCAATTTTCCATTTCCGTTTCCTGACTACCTCATTTTGCCGAACCATGTCGTCGACTTTTTGTGCGCTGAGCGTTCCGTATCTCCTCAATTCATGGAAGAGCTCGGCCGGCCGGTTGGTATGCAGGTGAATCCTTGTCGTTTTGCCGGCGCCCGCTACCACTTCTGAATTGCCAAAGTGATGAAGCAGGTTTTTCAGGTCATTTTGACCGAGGGTTGCATCTTTCAGCAACACCTCCGTGCAGTATCTAAACTCAATCGTATCAACGGGATTTTCTTCTGAATGCACCAAGGAAACCATCGGGGGAACCTCCGTAACCAGATGCCTGAGATTGCGGGACAAAATCAGTTCGATGACCCCCTCAATGAAGACAACGAAACCTTTGGCCCCGGCATCCACCAAGTTGAGCTTTTTTAACTCCAGCAATTTTTCCTTTGTCTCAGCCAGTGATTTCTTAAGTATCTCCAACGAATCCAGAATGATTTGATTAAAATCATTCATCTCATCTATTCTGGTGCACAAAAAATCGGACCAGTCACTCATCACGGTCAGCATGGTTCCTTCCACAGGATTTGCAACGGCTGTGTACATATGCCTAACAGATTTGCGAATTACTTCCGCAAACTCAGCAAAGGTGATTGACTGCTTTTCCGTTGTTTCCAGACTTATTCCATAAAAAAACTGAGCGAAGATGACACCTGAATTTCCCCTGGCACCCACCAGTGCGGCCTCTGCAATGACACCGGCCGTGGTCGTAAAGGAACGGTCGGGCCGAATGTTATCCATGATGGAACGAACAGTGGAGGCAAGGTTTGTTCCCGTATCCTTGTCGTTCACTGGAAAGACATTGATCCTGTTTAATTCTGCCTGGTTCTGCAATATCTTGTGTGCCCCGGCCAGAAAAGTATAGTAGAGATTTCGTCCGTCAATCAGATAGACAGGTTTATTTTTCTTCATTTCCTTTGATTCTGTTCTGTATACGAGAAAACAGCCATCAAGGTTTTAACCCAGATTCATCATTTTCACTCCCTCCCGGGGATCACATGGTCAGGGACGAAAAATAAAGATGTCCTGTCGGGAAAACATTGGTATTTGTTTTGAGATTAACGCTATTTTTAGTTGCCCTTTGAAAAGAAGAGAAATTCAACTTTCAGGAAGACCGATGGAGCTCCCCTGGAGGCGATCCATGCTTCTGCCCATTACTTAATACAATCATCGTTGCTGGATGAGAATTTTACTGACCGGCGCCACCGGCTATATCGGAAAAAGATTGCTGCCTGTTCTGCTGGAACAGGGACACGAAGTGGTTTGCTGCGTCCGTGACCTCGACCGGTTTCCCACTGTCGGAATTTACAGACACGAGAACATTACCCTCTATGAAGTTGACTTTTTAAAGGAAGCTCCTTCCATTCCTGCCCTCGAAACGATTGATGCCGCCTATTACCTGATTGGCACGATGGGTGTAAAATCTGACAAGACCGGTGCACATGACCAGGTGCTTGCCCGGAATTTCATGCACTTGATGAAACACTCACCTGCAAGGCAAATCATCTACCTTGGCAGCCTGACGGCCAGAAATCAATCCGGAATGGAAGGAACATCCGGTGAGATTGAGCGGATTCTGGCGTCCGGGGACATTCCCCTTACTTCGCTCAAGACTGAAATCATCGTGGGTTCAGGAAGTGCCTCATTCGAAATCATACGGGATCTGGTGGAACATCTTCCTGTGATGGTGACACCAAAATGGCTGAATACCCTGAATCAACCCATTGCCATCCGCAATGTGCTCGAATATTTAAGCGGAGTGTTGCTGAATCAGCTGACTTTTAACCAAACGTATGAAATTGGTGGTCCGGATTTGTTGACTTTTAAGGAGATGTTGCATCAGTTTGCAGAAGTGCGCGGCATGAAACGCTACATCCTGACCTTGCCTGTAAGTGCCGTGAAATTTTCCTCCTTTTGGCTCTATTTCATTACCTCAACTTCCATCCAACTGGCCGGACATCTGGTCGGCAGCATGAAACATTCCGTGATTCCTAAACCAAACAATTTAAATCAGTTGCTGGATGTTCACCCGATTACCTACCGGGAAGCAGTAAAACTGGCCTTTCAGCGCATTGAACAAAACAATGTGGTCTCCAGCTGGAAGGATTCTCTCATTTCAAGTTATGTGGACAACTCTTTGCTCGAACATGTGAAAATTCCCACCAAAGGATGCTACAAGGACCGGCGCAGGCTGGAAATAACCACCAGCGTCGATCAGGTGCTTTGCAACATGTGGTCGATCGGAGGTGAGCGGGGCTGGTATTATGGAAACTGGCTCTGGAACATCCGGGGATTGCTTGACAAACTTTGGGGCGGAGTGGGTTTGCGCAGGGGCAGAACAAATGTCAATACCATTCATACCGGAGACACGCTCGATTTTTGGCGCGTGCTGGCTGCCGACAAACAAAACGGCAGGTTGTTGCTGTATGCCGAAATGAAGCTACCCGGAGAGGCCTGGCTGGAGTTCAAAATCATCCAGAAAAACGGCAAGCCCTTTCTGCAGCAAACGGCTACATTTCGGCCGGTGGGTCTTGCCGGAAGGTTGTACTGGTATGTGGAACTACCCTTCCATCTCTTTATTTTCAACGGAATGGCACGAAATCTGATCCGCTATAAAAATGATGCACTTCAGCAGGAATGCAAATAGCAGCATGGGGAGAAGCAAAAAAAAGAAAAAGAGGCTCGAAGGCCTCTTTTTACATTTCTGCTGCTGAAGAAAGATTATTTCTTGGCTTCAGGCTTTGCGTCTTTTTTGTCGGTTGCTTTTGCATCCTTGCTGCAGCAAGCTTTTTTGCAGTCTTTTGAACAGGCTTTGCCATCTTTGGTGCATTCTGTCTTGGCGGCATCTTTTTTAACTGGATCAGCTGCGAATGCAGGTGCTATCATGGCTACACCGAATACGAAGGTCAATACAAGGGCTAACTTTTTCATAACAATCAATTTTATTGTTTTATGTGTAACAAAATAAGGTAAAAAAATGATTCGTTCGACTAAAAATAGCGATGGAAACCCAAAAAAAAACAGGATAACCCCTTTCTGCCAAGAGAAAGGCCTCAAAAAGTGTTGATTTATTTTTTAAAGGGACACTCCATTCAAATACATCACGCACGCATTCAACTATATATCTCTTTTCATTTTTCATTCTTCATTTTTCATTCTTCCACTTTTTCTGTATCCCATCCACCAGATAAAAAACCCGCTGATCAGCACCAGAAGCAGCGTAAGACCCATCAGAGGCACATAGAGTAAGTAAAGAGGTCCTATCAGGTGTTCAAAGATCCTTCCCGTATGCATCTCAAGCGCAGCATTCCACAGGGAGATCGGCGATTGTTCCACAATTTTTGCAGGCATGGCAGGAAACGGTTTGCCACCCTGCGTTGGAAGAATTCCCTGGTTGTAATCGATCCAGTAACTCCGGCCCCTGTCATCTTTCAAGAAGCCTGATACCATGTGCGAGCTTACCGGCCGACTCATTCCACCTGATTGCTCAGCCGGCAATCCGGTAAAATAATCGGTTGACTCTCCCGAAACCGGGTCCCAACGGAAAAGTCCACTAAAGGATCCCACCAGAAATTCGTTTCTGTCTGCAGGTTCAAGTACATTGCAACCCATGATGCTGACCACAGGCTGGTTAAAAACCGGGATGAGTTCAGATTCAAGTTTCTCATCTGCCGTAAAGAACCCGTCTGAAGTATGAATCAGGTATCTTTTCATACCGGCACTCCAAGTGATTCGTCGCAGCTTGTCTTGCCAGGGATTGTCCGTATCGAGGTGGGTAAAGGGCAAGATGCCCACCTGTGTGGAGAAGATCGGAATCAACAAGGGAGGCCTCAGAAACATTCCTGCGGTAGTGTTGATGACCAGAAAAACCGCAAAGAGGTAACCTGTCAGGTTGTGCCATTTCAAATTCCATCTTTTCAATGAAAGGGGTCTTTCATAGGATCTATTTTTATTTTTCAAGCGTTTGATCAGTCTGGGAAAGAGGAAGTGAAGCAATCCTGTGACAGACAAGAAGATCAGTACCAGCCCCAGAAGATCGACAAACAGTTTTCCGGCAAAGCCAAAAAGTTCGCCACTGTGCAACTCCCACAGTGTCAGGAAAAGTCCGGCCTTGTGGCTATAGCCGGCAGGAAGTGGCATATGGAGCCGTTCCAGATGGACCAGATCGGTTGTTTGGTACAGAAAATTTCTTGTAAGGACCAACAAGGTATCTCCTTTTACTGTGAGATCTGTGATGCGCTCCTCTCCCGACGGCATTTGAAACAAGGTCCATTTCAACGGTTTCAGGTTACTGTAAAAGAGGCCAAATTGGGTTCCTGCCACCAGCTGATTTCTAAATTTTAGGAGGCTGCCAATTTTTCTTTTGTCAATACCTTCCGGAAAACCGGCATTGCCATCCTGGAAACGCTTTAAATCATCCGTCACCAGCCAGACACCAATGTTTCCGTAAATCAGCAGGGAATCCTTCCCAACCGGCAAGGCAGACTTTAATCCGGAAAGATTCCAGTTGTTGTACCTGTAACCGGGTGGCATCCATTTTCTGGAAATATCTACTTTGGAGATGAGGTTCCTGTGATTGAGCAGAATACCGGAAACAGCAAACTGCAAGACAAAGAATGTCAGAATTATTCCCGGCCATTTATGGTATTTTCTGAGTCTTTTTATCCACCTGGCACTATTTGAGCGCATGATTCTTCCTATCGGTTTTTAACATTTTATTTGCGATGGTAAAGGAATTATAATTTATCTTTGTTTCAAAATAAATTACCACCTAATTGTAGTATTTTATGATTTTAAACAAAACCACCGAATATGCCCTCACGGTATTGGCATTTATGGCCATTGGAAATGAAAGCCCAATTTCTGCCGAATTCCTTCATGAACAACTGGTTATACCAAGAAGTTACCTGAGGAGATTGCTGACAGAGCTGTCAAAACAAGGATTCATCCGGAGTTCAAAGGGCAGGAAGGGTGGTTTTGTCTTCGCAAGGCCGCTGGATGAGATCACCCTGGCCATGATTATCAATTCGCAGGAAGGGACGGAAATTCTGGGTAATTGCATCCTGGGTCATCTAAACTGCAGGGAAGACCAACCCTGCGTTATGCACGAAACCTGGAAGGAGGCCCGTACCAGGATGCTGGAAACCTTATCCAATACCACACTGCAGGACCTTAAGTCAAAAAGCAGGGAAGATATATCCAACTAAATAAATTGCGCTGATACATTTAACTTTTGGCGATCCGGATGTTCCAAAGATCAATCGCATGCTTCATCCCGAAATGGTAAAATATGAGCAATTGATTGAGGTGGTTGTTGATTCTACTTATCATAAGCCTGATTTCGTTTATGTTAACGTCATCAATTTATTTTGATTATTGAATTGAAAACAATAACTTTACTAGCCTTTAGGATGATTTTACGATCTGTCAAAGATGATTTGACTGAATTCAAATTATTAACCCTTGCTAAAAAACCGGAAAATGAAACGTAAATTGTTGTATGTAAGTTCCTTTCTCGTGTTGGTTGCCTTGATGGTTATTTACGCTTGTCAGAAGGAGAGCAGTACTGCAGTCGTTGACAATTCTCCTTTCAATGCCAACTCTGTCGAGAAAAATGCCTTCGTAGCCACCACTACTTTTGATGAATTAAACGATTTTGCACAATCCGGATTTGATTCCAACGGATTGAAAGCACTCAGCCTTACTTTTGGCAGTTGTCCATCGATTGGCGTCAATCTCTCGACCCTTCCCTACTCCATCGTGATTGATTTCGGTACCGGATGCACAGACGGCAACGGAGTGGCCCGAAGCGGGAAAATTGAATTGAGCCTTTCGGGACTGATGAGTGAGAAAAACAGTGTTGCTACGATGACCATCGCCAATTATACAGTAGACGATAAAAAAATTACCGGTACCACGAAGATCACCTATCAGGGACCCAATCCAGGCAACAATTGGCCAAGGTACAGTGTTGTTTCTGACGGGAAGATTGAATTTGCCGACAAGAGTGTGGTCAGCTACCATTCGGAAAGTGTACGCTTGCAGGCAGAAGGCGCAGGAACTCCCTCGATCACGGATGATTTGTGGCGGACCGAAATTCAGAATGCCAACGGAGTCAACAAGGACGGGACTACCTGGACGGCCAAAACCACCAAGGTCATGATCAAGAAGGGGGATTGCAAATGGTACAACAGTGGTACGTTGCAAATTACACCAAGCAAGGGGGACATCAGGACCATCGATTTCGGTGACGGAACCTGTGACAACAAGGCTACTTTGACCGTTGGGACTACGGTGACCAACATCACGCTATAATCCAGGCAATTGGATCAAATAAAAAGGGCGGCCAGATGGTCGCCCTTTTTATTTGATCACGTTGCTGTTCTTAGTTTAAAAGGATATTTACCTGTTTGTAAACATTCTCGGCAGTAAATCCGAGTTGTTCATCCAATACCTGGTAGGGTGCGGAGAATCCGAAGGAGTTCAATCCCCAGACGGCACCATCGTCGCCCACCAAGCCTCTCAGGGTGACAGGCAAACCGGCTGTCAGTCCGAATTTGGGTATCCCGGGCGTTAAGACAGCTTGTTGGTAAGCCTTGTCCTGCTCCCTGAATAGTCCTTCGGATGGAGCAGAAACGACTCTTACTTTTTTGCCATCCCGTTCTCTCAGCAAGGCAGCGCCTTCGACAAGGGTGGCCACTTCTGAACCCGAAGCTACCAGGATGACATCAGGATTTTCGCAGGCCTCCACCACATAAGCCCCTTTGGCCAATTGTTTTGCTTCCTCCAGTCTGGAGGTCACGGCGGGGAGATCTTTGATATTCTGGCGGGAAAGAATCAAGGCAGTAGGAGTCGTTGTATTCTCCAGGGCAATCTGCCAGGCTACTGTAGTTTCGCTGGCGTCGGCAGGACGAAGAACCAGGAGAGAATTATCTCCGTGATGATTTTTAAGTTGCTCCATCAACCGCAGCTGTGCTTCGTGTTCAACCGGTTGGTGGGTTGGCCCATCCTCTCCGACGCGGAAGGCATCGTGGGTCCAGACGAACTTAACAGGAAGCTGCATCAGTGCAGACATCCGCAAGGCTGGTTTCATGTAATCGGAGAAGACGAAGAAGGTACCACATACCGGAATTATGCCTCCATGGAGGGCCATTCCATTCATCACGCACGCCATTGTGAGCTCGCAAACTCCTGCCTGCAGGAATGCGCCGGAAAAGTCGCCATTCGTAAAAGCATGGGTGTTGTTGAGAAAACCATCCGTCTTGTCTGAATTGGAAAGATCGGCAGATGCAACAATCATGTTTTCGATGCCCTTTGCATAGGCAGCCAATACTGTGGCTGATGCATTTCTGGTGGCGGCACCCGGCTTTTGAACTATTTTCGAATAATCAAAATCGTTGGCCTCACCGGAAAGGAATATTTCCAGTTTCTTTTCCAAATCCGGATTAGCAGCGGCCCAGTTGTCCTCTTCCAGGTTCTTCTCATCGGCCCATTTCAGCAGGAACTCTTTTCTGCTTTTGTAAAGTTCTTCCACTTCCGGAAAGATGAGGAATGGATTTTCCGGATCACCGCCCAGGTTGGCTACTGTTTTTTTAAAGGAGGCACCCGCGTGGGTAAGTGGTTGTCCGTGCGTCGAACACTGACGCTCAAAATTTGAACCATCCTCTTTAACGGCACCCTTGCCCATGGTGGTCTTCCCGATGATCAGGGATGGCCTCTTTTGTTCAGCCAGAGCAGCATTAATGGCAGAACGGATCTCGGAAGCATCGTTGCCGTTGATGGTGGTGACATTCCATCCCCAGGCCTTGTATTTGGCAGCCGTATCTTCGGATGTTACTGAACTGGTCTCCGTGGAAAGCTGAATGTCGTTGGAATCGTAAAACATGATCAGGTTGTTGAGACCAAGATGGCCGGCCAACCGTCCAGCGCCCTGGGAAATCTCCTCCTGAACTCCTCCGTCAGAAATAAAGGTATAGGTTTTGTGTGCCATCCACTCCCCGAAACGGGCAACCAGAAACCTTTCCGCGATTGCAGCCCCAACAGCCATGGCGTGTCCCTGGCCAAGCGGACCGGATGTATTCTCGATGCCGCGTTCCACATCCACCTCGGGATGACCTGGTGTTACGGAGCCCCATTGACGAAAGTTCTTCAGATCTTCCATCGAAAAATTACCGCCCAGCGACAAAACAGCGTACAGCATGGGTGACATATGCCCCGGATCCAGAAAAAACCTGTCCCGGAAAGGCCAGGATAAATCGGCCGGATCGTATTTCAGGAACTCTGAGTAGAGGATGTTGATAAAGTCCGCCCCTCCCATGGCTCCTCCAGGATGGCCAGAGTTGGATTTTTCAACCATGGCTGCGGAGAGGATGCGGATGTTGTCAGCGGCTTTGTTGGCAATTGTGTTGTTCATCTTAAAATTTTAGAAATAAAAATATTATTTTGAAAGCAGGACACGAACCATCAAAACACCTTCGATGGCCTTCAGCTTCTGTTCCACCTGTTCCGGAATGCTGCAATGATCCGTATCAATGATGTTGTAAGCGACTTCATTCCTGTTGCGGTTCAACATATTGGAGATGTTGATGCCATCCTGGGCAAGAATTGCCGTGATCTGGCTGACCATGGTCGGAATGTTCCTGTTGGCGACGATGATCCTGGCACAGTCGGTTCGATCCATCACGGCCTTGGGGAAATTGACGGAGTTCCTGATGTTTCCGTTTTCGAGAAAATCGATGAGCTGGTTGGCACCCATGATGGCGCAATTGACCTCAGACTCATTTGTTGAGGCACCCAGATGGGGAATCGGAATCACTCCGGGAACATTGAGCATGGTTGCATCGGGGAAATCAGTCACATAACAGGCGACCTTCTTTCTCTCTATACCTGCCAGGATATCCTGGTTGGACACCAGCTCGCCTCTGGCAAAATTTAAAATTTTTACGCCGTCCTTCATGACGGATATCCTTTCAGAATTGATCAGCGAACGGGTGGCATCCATCAGGGGGACGTGCAGGGTAATGAAGTCGGCCTGCGCCAGGCATCCTTCAATACTTTCTGAACGCACGATGCTTTGATCCAGTTTCCAGGCATGATCGACAGTGATAAACGGATCAAAACCGATCACCTTCATGCCAAGGGATTTGGCAACATTTGCAACCAAAACCCCAATGTCTCCAAGCCCAATAATGGCCAGCGTTTTGCCTTTCAATTCGATGCCTCCAAAGGCTGCTTTTCCTTTTTCCACCAGGGCCGGCACCTTGTCACCTTCTGCCTGAAGGGTCTGTGCCCAGGCTATTCCGCCTGTTATATCCCTGGAAGCCAGCAACATTCCGGCAATAACCAACTCTTTTACGGCATTGGCATTTGCACCTGGTGTATTAAAAACAACGATACCCCTGTCCGTGCACTTGTCAATTGGAATGTTGTTCACACCTGCTCCTGCCCTTGCGACTGCCTTGAGGGAAACCGGCAGTTCCATGTCGTGCATGGAAAAACTCCGTAAAAGTATCGCATCAGGGTTGGGCATCTCACCGGCAATTTCATACTTTGACAACGGGAAAACCTGCAGACCTTCATGGTCAATCTTATTCAGCGTTTGAATTTTCAGCATCTTGATTAATTTTTTTGGAAGGATAATTACTTGAAACAAATATCACTAAAATTGGTGCATCCTGAATCAATCGGGAGACAATTTTAACGTTAACTTCAAATACCCAGAAAGTTCAGAATAAATTGCACCCGCTCTACCGGATTTACCAGTGGTAAGTTAATGATTTTGTACTGAAATTTCAAATAAGCCCTTACAATTTCCTCGTGAATGGCCACCGCCTGTTCGAAGCTCTCCTGCCTGATCCTGTCTGCGACAAAAATATCTTTCCAGGGAGGAGTAAGGAAAACGATGGGTGCATATCTGTTGGCATTAACCATCTCCAGGATGAAGGCCGAGGGTTCCTTTTTCTTGTACCAGGAGTAGGCGACCTGATCGGGTAATCCACGATCAGAAAAGGCAACGGTGGAAGGGGGTGTCGATGCCAGGAAATATGCTCTTTCCGTGGCAATGGTGCGTTCAAAATCCGCAGGTATCCCCGAATTTGTATCAGGGGAAAGCAGGGCCCTGACATTTTCCTGACATACTGGAAACTGTCGCTCTGCCAACAGATTCAGCAGCGTGGTCTTACCAAAACCAGGTCCGCCGGTGATGATATATACCATTTTATTGGATGCATTGCGTGGATATTGTGTTTTACGAAAGAAGCCGCCCCTGGTTACAGAGACGGCTTCCATTCCTATTTTTTATGCCGATGACTATTCAATCACCAACGTTTCAGTTCTGCGGTTGAGCTTGTATTCAGCTTCTGTACATTTTACTCCGTCCTTGCATTTGTTGACCGGTTGTGTTTCGCCGAATGCCTGCGCATTGATCCTGGATGCACTGATGCCCTTTGCAGTCAGGTAATCCAAAACGGATTTGCCGCGTTTTTCGGAAAGTTTCATGTTGTAGCTGGCCTGGTCCCCTGCTGTCGGTATGGGATTTCATCTGAAGGTTAACAGAAGGATTCTCCAACATATCTTTTCCCAGACGATCCAGTTCGGCTTTTGCTTCCGGAGTCAGATTCCATTTGTCAAAACCAAAGTATACTTTAAAGAGTTCTCCAACGCAAGCAGGTGTTACATGCTTCGGTGGTGCCGGTGGGGCTGGTTTTGGTTCCGGTTTTGGTTCCGGTTTTGGCTGTGGCTTTGGTGCCTCGACTACAGGTGCCGGTTTGACCGGCTTTTTGCCAAGCTTGATAATCAAACCTGCATGTGTGTAAAGATATTGCTCACGAATCTGGCCAATCATGTAACCAGTTCCGGAGACCGGACCACCCTGGTTTTTGCCATCCAGGCGGTTTGTATTCACCCAACTCCATTGTGTACCGATATCCAGTTTGACATTGTCAGCCAAACGAAAGGCAAAACCGGTACCAATTGGTATGGTCCAGTACCTCCAGGGGCCCTGAACGGTTGCATCTGTAAATTGTTTGTTATCCACATGGGTCATTCCTGCACCCAGTTTGGCGTACCAGTAGGCTTTTCTGTCCAGTTTATTTTTGGACAACAAGTTGCTCATGTTCCATACCGTATTCAAATCCAATTCGTTAATTCCGGTCTTGAAAGCAGAATAACCAAAGCCTGCCTTTGGGCTGCCCGTCAGTGTCGTACCGTTGTAAGCACCTTCCAGAGCAAAAACACTTGTAAAGTTTTTTCTCACAAACAAACCATAACCAAAATCCATATCACTGTTGAATTGGTTGAAATGGCTCAAAAATGAGCTTTTATTCATAATTGAAGAACCTGCAAAATTTGCAACACCTCCATTGAACCCAATTTCCCAGCTTTTAAACTGCGATTTTTCGCTCTTTTCCTGAGCAAAAGTAAGCGCACAACCCGCGAGGATTAATACGAAAACTAAGCTAAGTTTTTTCATAATCGTTGATTTAAGATTTATATAGATTTTTATGTCTTTAGCGTTTCTAACTTAGATTGTACAAAATAACAAAAGTTTAAAAAGAAAACCAACTTTTTTTTTAGTTATTTTACAATATTTTAACAAACTGTCAAAATTTAGACCAGACCTTTCTAAATTTGGGCTAAATTGCTTTATATCTGCACAATAAAAAATTTTATCCGGATAACTCTTTTAACGCATTTTCCGGAATAAAGTTACAAAAGTGCAGCTCGAACTGGGATCTTGCAATAATAGGACGTTTTGTCCCATCTCTTTCAATAGGAACAGACAAGGTTAATAATTGTTTAGAACAACAAGTAAATTCTGCAAAATAAATTTAAACGGGGATTCACATGAATTCATTTTACATTTCGGCGCATACCGGCAACTCCGTGCAACTCACGCCTGAAGAGTCGAAGCACTGCATCAGGGTATTGAGGTTAAAGAAAGGTGATCGGGTGCAGTTAATGAATGGCAGGGGCTCAATTTTTGAAGCTGTCATCGGGGTAGCTGATCCCAGATCCTGTCTGCTGGAAATTGTCAGGGAGGATCNCTTTCCGAACCCTCACTCCTACCGTCTCACCATTGCGATTGCCCCAACCAAGAACATGGATCGTTTTGAATGGTTTGTGGAAAAGGCTACGGAAATCGGGGTTGACTGCATCGTTCCTTTGCTGTGCAAAAATTCTGAACGCAAAGAGGTTAAATTGGAGCGGCTGGAAAAAATAGTGATCTCTGCGATGAAACAGTCGGGGCAAACCTATCTCCCTGAATTGGAAAAGCTGACTCCTATCGGGGAGGTGCTCAACCGTCAGTTTGAAGGTGACAAGCTGATTGCCCATTGTGTCCCGGGTGAAAAGCTTCTGCTAAAAAATGCCGTTGGAACCGGAAGGGATGTATTGTTACTGATAGGACCTGAGGGTGATTTTGATCCTTCGGAGATCGACCTGGCCCTCGGGAAAGGGTTTGTTCCCGTTTCCCTTGGTCATTCGAGGCTGCGCACCGAAACGGCTGGAATTGTGGGTTGCCACGCCGTTTGCATGGTGAACGAGTGAATTTTCGGTCAGCCATCCCGCCTGCATTCACAAAAAATGCCTTCAAACAGTTATTGTCAGAAGGCATTTTTTGTGGCAGCCAAATCAGATTATTTGCTGCCTGTTTCGAGCATCAGCGTTTTGGTAGGCGCATCGCAGACAGAGGCAGGACCCCAGTACTGAATCGGTCCCGGATAGACGTAGGAGGTTTGGAGGGCCCATTCATTGCGGTGCGCGGCAAATGTTTTGAACGGGGCTGCATCCAGGTCAACGAGTGCCTTTTGGATGACAGGCTTCATCAATCCGTGACGTCGTTCCATATTCATCATCATGGTAATCGGAACCCCGGCAGCCACCCAATGATTGGATGGAGCGGTTGTACTCTGAACGGAGGCCATGTAGCCGGATTTGCCTTCGGCCACCAACATTGCCGCAGTCTGGCCGAGTGAATAGCAATAATCGGCATCAAAGTTAGAGGGTGCCGCACAGCGTCCTTCGTAGCCAAAAAAGTGGTTCAGTGCAGAGAATTTCACCTTGGTATCTCCCTGTTTTTTGAGGACAGAAAGTCTCTTTTCAACCATCTCTATGAGCAACCTTTCGGTTTCAATCCTGGATACCTGCACATTGCCGTGTGGATCCCTGTCCAGAGTCAGCTGCTTGGCGATTCCCTTTGGCAGTGATTTGAACACTTTGGAGGTATCGCTGGCAAGGTGGGCAATCACGTAATCTCTCTTCTCATCGTCTGTCACCTGGGCATTGAAGGCTTCAGCCGTTGCATGACCCTCGGCAAGCAGTTCGTTGAGCTCGGCGATCAGGGTTTTCATCTCGGGTATGAATTCAATCAGCCCTTCCGGAATCAGCGCAACACCAAAATTCTCCTTGTTGGCAGCCCTGTTGATGATGACCTGAACCAGATCATCCACGATTTGCTGCAATGTTTGTTCTTTCGCAGCTACCTCTTCTGAAATAAGGCAGACATTTGGCTGGGTCTGGAGTGCGCACTCCAGTCCGATGTGGGAGGCCGAACGACCCATCAGTTTGATGAAATGCCAGTATTTCTTGGCGGAATTGGCATCCCTCATGATGTTTCCGATCAGTTCTGAATAGACCTTGCAAGCGGTATCAAAGCCGAAGGAGGTCTCGATCATTTTGTTTTTCAGATCCCCGTCGATGGTTTTGGGGCAGCCAATCACCTGGATGCCGCTCTTTTTCTGCAGGTAATATTCGGCCAGGACGCAGGCGTTGGTATTGGAATCATCTCCGCCTATGATGATGATGGAATTGATTTTTAATTTCTTGCATATTTCAAGTCCCTTGTCATACTGCTCCTCTTCCTCTAGTTTTGTCCGGCCGGATCCGATGATGTCGAAACCGCCTGTATTTCTGTATTCGTCGATGATGTCGGCAGTAAGCTCCTGGTATTTGTGGGAAACAAGTCCGCTTGGGCCACCCAGGAATCCATACAATTTGTTGTTTTTGTTGAGTTTTTTTAGACCGTCAAACAGACCTGAAATAACGTTGTGGCCTCCGGGAGCCTGGCCACCCGATAAAATGACCCCTACATTCATCTCAGGAAAGTTCATGGCAGCCTCACTGGCTTCAAAGGTCACCAGTGGCATGCCATAGGTATTCGGAAAGATCCGTTTGATATCTTCCTGGTCTGCAACTGATTTGGTATTTTCACCCAAAACAATTTTCACATTTCCCTGCAAAGCTTTCGGCATCTTCGGCGCGTACTTTGCCCTTTCAATTTGTAAGGCACTCTTGGTCATATTAAAAAAATGTCGATTGTTGATGTTGTTTGGACAAAAATAGTGCTGCCATCTCCAAATTGGTATCTGCACCTACAGGAAAAACGTGAAATTTGACAATCTTTTAATATTTACCCTGCCCTTCGAATTACTTTTTGTCCTCCTTCGTTCCCAAGTTTTTGGATTGGACTCTTCCCGCCGACTTAAGGGCCTGTTGCAGAAGGTACTCAATCTGTCCGTTGACACTGCGAAATTCATCAGCTGCCCAGCGTTCCAGCGAATCGTATACCTCCTGCTGAACCCTTAAAACGAATGATTTCTTTTTGCTCATCCCCGGAAGGCTAATAAATGGTTCCGGCGTTGATGACCGGTCGGGCAGATTCGTCTGCACAGAGCACAACCAGGAGATTGCTGACCATGGAGGCTTTCTTTTCATCATCCAGTACGATGACCTTTTTCTCCTTGAGTTCGTCCAGTGCAAGTTTGACCATCCCGACGGCCCCTTCCACAATCTTCTGGCGTGCGGCGATAATTGCCGTGGCTTGCTGGCGGCGCAGCATGGCTCCTGCGATCTCTGGAGCATAGGAAAGATTGGATATCCTGGCTTCAATCACCTCGATGCCGACAAGTGACAGGCGTTCCTTGACCTCAGTCGCCAGCGCGGTATTGATTTCATCGATGCCTGACCGAAGGCAGATAATTTCCGGACCTCCGTCCTGCTCGATGTTGTCATACGGATAGGTATGTGCCAGTTTGCGCAAGGCAGATTCCGTCTGAATCTTGATGAATTTCTGATAGGACTCCTCGTATTTTGTCTTCTTCATGCCGGATTTGGGATCCACCTCTTCCAGGGTCTCAATGTCGAAGACCGCCTTGTAGGTATCGACTACCTTCCACACCACAATGGCGCTGATCAGAATGGGATTACCCTGCTGGTCATTTACCTTGATGACATCCGACTCCAGATTCCGGATCCTGAGAGAAACCCTTTTCTTTACATAAAACGGATTGAGCCAGAAAAACCCATTTCCCTTGACTGTTCCGCAGTATTTTCCGAAGAAAACCAGCACTTTCGTTTGATTTGGCTGAACGATGAAGAGGCCAGTCAGCCAGATGACTCCGATCATGGAGACCAGAATAAAGAGTGGAATTGCCCAAACCTCGGGGTAAAATATGAGACATATGGGTGTCAGCATGAGCAGTATGCCTACCAGCAATTGAAAGAATCCATTGTTCCTGAGTTGAATTTCCTTTTCCATTTCAAATAATATTTATAATAATATCACAATGATATCATTTTAAATTTATATTTCAAAATTTTCAGCCGCATTTTTCCTGCGGAAGCTCCTACATAATTCAGGTTGGATATTTTTCCTTTTGCGATGAAAACATTCGTAAATTTGCAGATTGGCCAGGTGGCTCAATTCAACATACAGACATGACTGAAAGTCTTAAAAATCAATATATTGAAATAAAGGGAGCGAAAGTTCACAATTTAAAGAACATCGATATAAAAATTCCCCGAAACAAATTTGTTGTGATCACGGGTCTCTCCGGATCGGGAAAATCATCGCTGGCCTTCGACACGTTGTATGCAGAAGGACAAAGAAGGTACGTCGAATCGCTCTCCTCCTATGCCAGGCAATTTCTGGGCCGGATGGACAAACCGGAGGTGGATTACATCAAGGGAATTCCTCCCGCCATTGCCATCGAGCAGAAGGTAAACACGCGCAATCCCAGATCGACGGTGGGAACTTCCACGGAGATTTACGATTACATCAAACTGTTGTACGCCAGAACCGGCAAGACCTTTTCCCCGGTATCGGGGCAAGAAGTTTTGCGGCACGAAGTGGCCGATGTGGTTAATTATCTGACTGCATTCCCGGTAGGGTCAAAAATTACCATCCTGGCTCCGTTGCAGATCAGGGAGGAGAGGACTTTGCCAAAAGAGGCGGAATTGCTGTTGCAGCAAGGATTCACCAGGCTTGAAATTGACCAGGAGATTGTCAAAATCAGCGAGCTTCCCGAATACAAAAAGAATCCTGCAGAGATTAATGTCCTGATTGACAGAATTCCCGTATCGACCGACGAGGACTTCTCCGCACGAATTGCCGATTCCGTACAGACTGCCTTTTTTGAAGGAAAGGGAGATTGCCTTACGCGGGTAGAATTGGACGATCGGACAGAAACAAAAATATTTTCGAACCGCTTCGAGGCCGACGGGATCACCTTTGAAGAGCCTTCCCTGCATCTGTTTAGTTTCAACAATCCCATCGGGGCCTGTCCTGTCTGTGAAGGATATGGCAAGACCATCGGTATCGATGAGGACCTGGTGGTGCCCAACAAATCCCTATCGGTTTTCAGCGACGCAATCGTGTGCTGGAAGGGTGAAAAAATGGGTGAATTTAAAGATCAGCTGGTCAGGCAGGCAGCCAAATTCGATTTTCCCATTCACAAACCCTATTATGAACTTACGCCGCAGCAAAAAAGGGTGCTTTGGACCGGAAATGACTATTTTGAAGGGTTGAACGATTTCTTCAGGCAACTGGAGGAACAGGCCTACAAAATCCAATACCGGGTGATGTTGTCGCGGTACCGCGGAAAGACCATCTGTCCTGCCTGCGAAGGCACCAGACTGAAGAAGGAGGCCTCCTACGTGAAAGTGGGCGGAAAGTCGGTGACGGAACTGGTGAACCTTCCGGTCACGGATTTGCAGAAATTCTTCCGTGAATTGGCACTTTCCGAGAGCGACCAGGTGGTTGCAGAGCGTCTTTTGATTGAAATACACAACAGAATCGAATTTTTGTGTGATGTAGGTCTGGGGTACCTGACGCTGAACAGGCTTTCTGCGACCCTTTCCGGCGGAGAATCACAACGGATCAACCTGGCCACCTCGCTGGGAAGCAGCCTGGTTGGATCGATGTACATCCTGGATGAGCCATCCATCGGTCTGCATCCGAGGGACACCGGCAGGCTGATCAAGGTGCTCAGAAAGCTGCAACAGCTTGGAAACAGCGTGATAGTCGTCGAACACGATGAAGAGATTATACGGGCTGCAGACTATTTGATCGACATTGGTCCCCTGGCCGGCCAGCACGGTGGCGAGGTGGTTTTTGAGGGCACACAGGACAAACTGGTGTTGAACAAGGTCAGTCAAACGGCCAGGTATCTGACGGGTGCAGAGAAAATTGAGGTTCCTTCCGTTCGCAGGAAATGGAACAATTTCATCGAAATTACGGGAGCCAGGGAGAATAATCTGAAGGGCTTTGATGTTAAATTCCCCCTCAATACGCTGACGGTTGTCACAGGTGTAAGCGGTTCCGGCAAATCCTCCCTGATCAAAAGAATACTTTACCCTGCCCTGACGAAATACTATGGTGGCTATGGCGAAAAAACCGGAGATCACACCAACCTCACCGGGGATCTAGGTCGAATTACTGCCGTAGAATTTGTAGACCAGAACCCTATTGGAAAGTCCTCGAGGTCGAATCCAGTGACCTATCTGAAAATTTACGATGAGATCAGGAAACTGTATGCCGAGCAGCCTGCCGCGAAGGTAAACGGCTTTACGCCCTCCCACTTCTCCTTCAACATCGAAGGCGGAAGGTGTGAAACTTGTCAGGGAGAGGGAGAAATCAAGGTGGAGATGCAGTTTATGGCAGATATCCTCCTGACCTGTGAGAGTTGCGGAGGGAAAAGGTTCAAATCAGATGTACTGGATGTCAGATACCGATCCAAAAACATTTTTGAATTACTGGAATTAACAGTGGATGAGGCCATTGAATTCTTCAGTGACAAATCCTCCGACAAGAGAATCGCCAAGAAGCTGCAACCACTGCAGGATGTGGGTTTGGGTTACATTCACCTGGGACAATCCTCGAGTACCCTTTCCGGTGGGGAGAGCCAGCGGGTGAAACTTGCCTCCTTCCTGGCAAAGGAAAAAGAGGGAGCCACCCTGTTCATATTTGATGAACCGACCACCGGTCTTCACTTTCACGACATACACAAGTTGCTTGACTCTATGAATGCCCTGATATCCAGGGGACATTCCATTTTGGTCATTGAACACAACCCGGAAGTGATCAAAGTTGCAGACTGGGTGATCGATCTCGGTCCGGAGGGAGGAGATGCGGGTGGCTATAAGCTCTTTGAAGGCACCCCGGAAGGGTTGGTCGATTGTCCGGACTCTTTCACGGGTTCTTTTCTCAAAAATCACCGGATTATCTGAAAATGCTGAGAAGTTGGAATCCGACAGTTCGCTTGTCTAAATAATTTTATCTTTGTCGTACGCTAAAAAGGAAAATCGCTCCGAATGGAAAAACTGGACAAATTAAATCGTTTAAAATCTGCCATTAAGTCGGGTAATCAGGAGTTGATAGACCATGCCCTCGAGGAGATAAAAACGAAAGGCGATGACACCTATATCTCCCCCCTGATTGCCTTTCTGCACGAAACTACGGTCAGGGAGGTCAGGGAGAGTATCTACGGATTATTCAATGATTTGAAACACGAGAATTCGGTAGATCAGTTCATGGCTGAATTGAAAAAGGAGAAGAATCTGGATATTTTGGAACGGTTGGTAGCTGCATGCTGGCAGAACGGCCTGAATTACAGCAAATATCTCCCCTACTTTGTTCAACTCATAATAGATCAGGAATTTCAGATTGCCTTTGAAGCCTTCACCGTGGTCGAAAACATGTATGGAAAGATCGCCAACGATCTTGAAGCCACCTTGCTCGAACAGATAGAGCAGAGTATTCCTGTGGCTGAAGAGCGCAAACAATATTTGCTGAAAGGCTTACTGGATATCATCCCCAATATTCCGCTGGACCAGGATCCGGTTGATTTTTAACCGGACTAATTTTCATGAAACGATCAATCTCATTCTTTGGCAGCAGTTGGTTTCACCTTTACAGATTCAAAAAAGGATGGATCATCCTGTTGCTAATTTTGGGAATTGGTTTTCTGTCTACCCGGAAAGCCTCTGCACAAGATCCGCAATTCTCCCAGTTCTATTCCAACCCCCTCTATTTGAACCCCGCTTTTGCAGGTACCAGTCCGGGTCCGCGTCTGGTTTCAAATTACCGCAACCAATGGCCCAGTTCCGGAAATACTTTCGTTACCTACAATTTCTCCTACGACAATTACCTGCTTGGGCTCAAGGGAGGAATTGGTTTCCAGGCGCTTTACGACAGGGAGATCAACGGCAGCATCAATACCATCCAAAGTTCCTTCATTTATTGCTATCACGTGAAAGTGAACGACAGGCTTTTCTTTACCAGTGCGCTTCAGGCAGGCTTTACTGTCAAGCAGTTCAATACAAGGGACCTGATTTTCCCGGGGATGATCAACCAGGAAAATGGTACGATTACAGGGAATTATGCCATCCCTGTTGAAAGTGGAAAGAAGATATTTCCGGACTTTACTTTTGGGATGGTCGGACAGCAAGACAATGTTTATTTTGGATTTGCCCTCAGTCATCTGACCCGGCCCGATCAATCCATCGTCGACGGCGACAATCTTGGGAATTTACCGATGAAATTTACCCTTCATGCAGGAGCAAAATCTCAGGTGTATGTCAGATCGCTCTTTTCGAAGGAGTTTTACCTCTCCCCCAACGTCATTTACCAGCAGCAGGGAGTTTTTAAACAGTTGAACCTCGGAATGTACATGGTCACCAATTCCCTGACCTTTGGTGCCTGGTTCAGGAACAATCTGTCGGCCCGTCCGGATGCTGTCATCGGGATGATCGGGTACACTACCCCACATTTTCAGATCGGCTATAGCTTTGACTACGTACTATCCGACATCTCCTTGTACAGCATGGGTTCACACGAAATCTCCTTCATCTTTTACCTCGAAAGGAGCAGCCACAAGCGATTGTATTACAATACCCTCCGCATTCCAACTATCTGAGGAGGTGCCGCTTTCAGGCCGCGCTGGCTTGATTTCCAGCCTTCTTGCCCTCCATCTCCTGCTGAACCATCAATAAAGCAGCGCCACGCTTCCCTCCTGCCGGTGAGGTTTGCCCAGAAAATCCGTAAACTCAAGAATCCAGATATAGGTTCCCGGCTGGGCCATCGAACCGTCGGTGAGGTGTCCATCCCAGCCCAGGATTTGGTTTTTGCATTCAAAAACCACATCGTTCCAGCGACTCAGAATTTTCAGGTGGTAACCTTGCTGAATCATCCCATTGGCAGAAAGCTTAAACTCCCTGTCTGCCAGGTTGGTTGCATTGGGAGAAAATGCATTGGGTGAATAAATTTTATCCATTGCTATGGAGATTTTCAGGGAGGTGGTATCCTTGCAGCCAAATTCGTTGGATGCCTCCAGCCAGACCCTGCGGTTCCCTGCAGCAGCAAAACGATGGACCGGATTCATCTCCGCTGAGTTGGACCCATCGCCGAAATTCCAGTAATAACTGTCGGCTTCCAACGATTCATTTTGGAAGCTGACGGTAGGATTTTCCAGGTAAATAATCTGTTGTGCCACGAAAAAGCCTGCTTTTGGAGTGGGATTAACCGTTACCATCCCGGGGACGAGCACAGTGTCACTGCAACCCGTTGTGGAGGAAAAAGCAATCAATGCAAGATTATACGGTTGACTGGCATACAGATATTTGTGGGTGAAGTTGTTCCCATTTTGCATCGTTCCATCACCGAATATCCAGGTGTATTGAATCTGATCGATTGGGTCTGCACTCCTGGCATTCATTTGAACCTGCAGTGGTGAACAACCACTGGTTACAGGCGTTAACAGGGAATAAAGAGGTTTTCTTTTCAACACCTGCGATTTCAATTCACTCGCACAACCGAATTTTGAGACAATCTGGAGTGATACCTTTGCTGCGGGTTGCGATTTCAGATTAAAAATTAGCGGCAGAGATGAATCGCCAGGGTTTTGGATCACTTCACCGGGGAGGAATGCCGACAAGTCCCAATGAAAATGGTCGCCTTTCCCGGCTGTTCCAACATAGACCAGTGAATCCAATCCGGGTACCAGGCATAAATTTCCGGTTGGAGAAAAGCCGATGGTTGGTATCGGAGCCACCTGAACAAGGGCCTCTTTCTTAACGGAATTGGCACAAGACTTATCCGTTTTGACAGTCAGTTCAACGTCGAATATTCCCAACTTCGCATACCTGTGCACGGCAGTGCCCGAAAGGTGTTCAATGGTTCCATCCCCCCAATTCCATTCAAAATCCGTAATATTGGCCTGATGAGTTGCATTGAACTGCAAATCACCCGAGAGACATACTACGGTATCAGCGGGTGCAAAATCCAGATCCGGCTTCTCATTCACCATCTGTTCAACCCTTTGATCCTGGCATCCCGTTTCCGCCAACACCAGGCTTAATTTGGCAGCGGACAGGCCCGATCCAAGTTGTTTGTGAACCTGGTCTATTCCAATACCGCTGGCAAGGGTATCGTTGGCGAGTATCCAGATAAAGCGAGTTCTGTCCAAAACCGCATCACCCGCATACCTTGCATCGAGACTGTATCCGAAACAGGTGGAGTCGATTTGGATGGCTGCCGAACTGTTCTTCCTGAATTTTACGACAAAACTTGTGTCCGCACCACAGGAAAACTGATCGGTTGCCGTGAAAGTGAAGCCATAGCTTCCATAATCCGGCACTGTGGCAGATAATCCCTGAATTAGCACGGCAGGGTTGTTGCTCGTTAAAGTATAGCTCCCCTTACTGGCAGAGATGTCAACATTGGTGGTCCTGGTGCCGCAAAGTAACGAGTCAATCCTGTTGATTTTGAGTACGGGAGGAGTAGTCAGACCTACACTGCTGGAATCTTTTCCTGTACATCCGTACTTATCTGTGATGGAGACTCTGTATTTGCCGGAATTTGTGACACTGATGGTGCGCGTGGTGTCACCTGTCGACCAGAGGAAGGAGCTGAAATTTCCAGCGTCAAGTGTCAATGAGCTATGCACACAAAGAGTTGGATCTTTTGCAAGCGAAGGTTTTGGATTGCTGGCAAAGGCAAAAATACTGTCTTTCAGTTCACACCCTTCAGAAGTTGCCACTTTCACTGCATAGTATCCCCCTTTGTTCACACTTATTTTCTGTGTGGTCTCCCCTGTATTCCAGAGAAACGAAGAGAATTGGGAGCCGGCATCCAGAATTTTGGTTTCATCGTCACACAGAAGCAAGGTATCCTTCACAAAATGGATGTCTCCGCCCAGATCCAGGCGTGTACTCAGGTTGAACCCAACTCCGTAACCATAGGATTCCACCCCGCCAAAGCCGTAGACATAAGCGATGAATCCCTTCCCTGCTGCAGTGCTGTTCAGGTTATGGTTGCCTGCAGCAATCTTCACCTGTGCATAGGAATAACCCGAATTGGGCAACGAAACGAAGGGAACCGGAATGCCATCCAGCTGAATCTGGCCGACGGCGTTGTCCTGGGTCACCACGTTAACGAATAGCTTACTTGTTATTTCAGGGGTATCATAGGCCACGAAGGTCACACTTTCACGTGTTTGATCCACCGGACTGATGATGAGCATCGAGGGATCCCCGTCCCAGGTTGCCCCCACAGGCAGATCGGCAGGAATGTCAACATCGTTGGAGTTGCTGTATTGTGCCAGTAACACCGGATGATCGCTTTCAATCAGCGAAGGCTCGTCGCTGTTGAGCATAAATTCGTAAAACTTGCCCTTGTCAATCCAGACAGTTGACTTGCCTGCGATGCGGACGGTGGTCTGATCAACCGATGCCAGGATCCGGTAGGTATCTTTTCCCCTGGATTTGAGCGGAACCGTCACGAACTTCCTTCCCCACGACCGCACCGGCGGAATTTGTTCGTAAAGATGATCCCAGGCATTGCTTGAACTGTTTGGTATGGTCGTAGCCCATGACCCTGAATAGAGGGCAACAGGCTTGTCGCTTCGGATGTAGCTACCTGTCAAATCCCCTTGTCCGGTGAGTCCGTCGGCATTCATTGATTGAACCTGATACATCTCCCCCTTGTTCAGGGTGACCGAAAAAGGGAGGTTGGCAGGCATCAGGTGATCCGTAACTTTGCTGGGTGTAATGGTAACCACTGTTTGGTCCTCCGAAGCCACGACGGCAAACTCGCTGTTCTTTCCATTGTAAGAGGCACCGCAGATCAGGTTCACAATTTTAACGTGGGGCTCATAGCACATGGCAAAGTATTCCTGACCAAGCGCCTCCACGGGAAAAATCACGGCAGCGTCCGCAGAATTCAAGCCATAGTTCATGGCATAGAGGTTCAAAGGTTGGTCAGAAACCAGGTGCACGGCCTTTGCTTCGATGTTTTCAGAACCGGATGGTTCGGCAAGAGATCTGTCGAGTCTGTATTTTTTGGGGGTATTTGGCTGAAGAACATCACTCACGACTGGGATAACCGATTTGCCAATGGTAATGGTAAATTGACAAGTGTATTTTGAAGTCACTGTAACTTCAAGATAATTGGCGGTGAATGGGGCAAGGCAATTCATTCCCGGCCTGTTTTCCAGAAAACCAAACCAGAACTCTTTCCCTTCCGTGGATTTCACGCAACTGCCGGCCGGACTCTGGGCCGATAGGCCATAAGTAAACAGCAAAAGAAAGAGAAAGACCAGTCCATGCTTGATCATTGGGTAAAGATCGGATTTTGCGGAGGAAAATTAAAAAAAAAACCTGCTAATAAACCAACGTCACACTTCCGCTTTGGTGGTGAAATTTCCCCAGAAAGTCGACGAAGTTGAGAATCCATATGTAACTGCCTTCAGGGGCCCTCGAACCATCCCTCAATTGACCATTCCATCCTTGCAGAACATCCTGACTTTCATAGATTACGTCGTTCCAGCGGCTGAGAATCCGGAGGTGGTATCCCTTTTCCAGCACCCCGTTGCAATAGGGGAAGAAGATCCTGTCGGCAGGATTGGCCGCATTGGGAGAAAGTGCATTGGGTGCAAAAATATTTTTCAGGGCGATGATGATGCTGTCTGAAATCGTATCCGCACAACCAAATTGGTTCATTGCTTCCAACAACACCTGCCTCGGACCAACGACCACATACCTATGGGTTGGATCTTTCAGATGGGATATTTCTTCATCTCCAAAATTCCAGAGAAAGTGGTCAGCCCCCTGGGATTGATTGGTAAAAACAGCGACCGGATTCTCATTGCCCAGGACCTTGTCATTCACGGTAAATGCTGCAGTTGGCTGGGGGTAAACGGTGAAAAAACCGGGTTTGAAGAGTGTGTCCCTGCAGCCGGTAGTCTTGGAATCTGCATAAACTGTGAGGTCAAAATGCTTATCCGGAACTGGGTAAGTATGCGAAACTGCCAATCCGTTACCCCTATTCCCATCTCCAAAATTCCACTGGTAATTCACCTCGTCAACAGGATCAGCTGTCAAGGCACGCAGGGAAATTCCATAGGGGATGCAACCCGAGCTATCTGCCGCCTGCAAGGAAAATTTGGGGATCCTCTGCAAATCAAGTGATTTTGTCTCGCTGATGCATCCATATTTCGAAACCACCTGCAACCGGATGGTAGTTTTGGGTTTGGACTTTAGTTCGAAGATCACCGGCCCTTTGGTATCCAACGGATTTTTGATCAGTTCATCCGGTTGCAGAGAGGCAAGGTCCCAATGGTAATGATCCCTCTCATCGGCAGAACCCGTGTAGAGCAACGATTGCGGACCAAGGTTCAGGCATTTGTCAGGTTTGATTGAAAAATCCACGGTAGGAACAGGTGCCACGTAGACCATATTCTCCTTTTTAACCGTATTGATGCATTTTTTATCCGTGGTTGCAGTCAGTTGAACCGAATAGAAACCCGCTTTGGTGTAATTGTGGGCAGCGCTCTTGCCGTTGTGAAGAACAGAGCCATCCCCCCAATCCCAGAAATAATCAATGACATTCTCGGTATTGGTGGCCGTGAAACTGAATTGTTTCGGCTGACATTGCAGTGAATCTGCTACCGCGAAATCGAGGTCAGGAATTACACTGATCTCGGGAATCACAAAACTGTTCTTGCATCCCTGTTCAGTTACCTGCAGGTAGAGATCACGTTTGGACCGGTCTAACCCAAGTTTGATCAGTATTTGGGTTTTGTTCAACTGATCTGCAAGCGTATCCTTTGCAAAGACCCAGGTAAACCGGGCGCGCGTCGAATCTGCATCACCGAGATACCGAGCATTCAAGTTATATCCATAACAGGTGGTATCATCCACGGAAATGAGCACGGTGGGAATTTTGTGAAATCCGGCGCTGAAACTGGTATCTGTGGTACAGGTATATGGATCAACGGCCGTGAACGTAAAGGGGAAAGATCCAAATGCCGGAACGGTTGCCGTAAGACCATTGATGGAAACGAGGTCATTGCTGCTCTTCAGTGAATAACTTCCCTTGTCGGCAGTGATGTTGACAGTAGTTTTCAGGCTTCCGCAAATGAGCGTATCCAACTTATCGAGGTAAAGTTTTGGTTTGTTTACAAAATTGACCAAAATGGAGTCCATCGCCGGACAATCGTACTTATTTTTGGTCAACACACTGTAAATCCCTGTATTCTTAACCGTAATCTTCTGGATGGAGTCTTTTGTCGACCAGGTATAGGTTGAGAAACCCGGTCCGGCATCCAGCAGGAAAGTGCGTGGATTGCAGATGGTGGTGTCGTTGCCCAGCCTCACAACCGGATTGCTGACGTAGGTATAGATGCTGTCGGTTATGGTACATCCCTCTGTAGTAGAAGCAGTCACCTTCGAATAGCCTGCTTTGGTAACGAAGATAGTTTGGGTAGTATCACCGGTACTCCAAAGAAATTTGGAGAAATGAGCACCTGCATCCAATATTTTGGCCTGTCCCTGACAGAGCAAGATGGTATCTTTGACGAAATGAATATCACCTCCGAGATCCAGCTTGATACTTAGGTTGAATCCAACGCCATATCCATACGATTCGACCCCTCCATATCCGTACACATAGGCGATGAACCCGTTTCCCGGCATTGAACTGTCAAGATTATGGTTCCCTTTGGTGATGGGAATCTGCGCATAGGCATATCCTGAATTATTGAGCGTCAGAAAGGTAATTGGCGAGCCATCCAACGTGATGTAGGAGGTGGATTCCATTTTTGTTACGACGTTGACAAAAAATTTACTGACTATCTCCGGTGTATCGTAAGCGACAAAAGTGACTGCTTCCCTGGTTTGGTCGACCGGACTGATGATCAGCATCAGGGGGTCTCCATCCCAATTGCTTTGTGTGTAACCTACCGGCCGGTCGACACTGTTGGAGACCATAAACTGAGCCAAAAGGATGGGATGATCACTCTCGATGTAGGAGGGTTCGTCCTGTGTAAGCCTGAATTCATAAAATTTTCCCTTATCCAGCATGATTGTGGAGCCGGATCCAATGCGGATACTGGTCTTGTCCTCCGAGGCGATGATTCGGAATCTGTCCTCTGCCCTGCCTTTCAGGGGAACAGTCACAAACTTCCTTCCCCAGGAGCGAACCGGAGGTATCTGTTCGTACAGGTGGTCCCAGGCTGAAACCGCATCATCTGCCGGAATAGTAGTCGACCAGGAGCCCGAATAAAAGGCGATGGGTTTGTCACTTTTGATGTAGCTGCCTGTCAAATCGCCCTGACCAACCAGGTTGACATGATTCATCGATTGTACCTGGTAGAGATCGCCTTTGCTCAAGGTGATGGTGAAGGGCACATTGGCGGGTCGAAGCTGGTCTGTAATCTTTGTAGGGGTAATGGTTACATGGGTATTGTCTTGCGAAGCCACAATGACAAATTCACTGTTCTTTCCATTTCCGGGTGTTCCACCTGGACCTTCATTGAGATGAGGATCGTAGCACATCGCATAATATTCATTGCCGATGGCATCAATGGGGAAGATGACGGCAGCATCGGCCGAGTTCGGGCTCCAGTTCATGGCAAAAATATTCATCGGCTTGTCCGAAACGACATGAATACCTTTCTGTTCGATATTTTCTGAACCAATTGGCTCAATCAGGCTCCACGGAGGCTGCCACCGGAAGGGGACATTGGGTTGCAAAGTACCGCTCATGTATGGGGTAGCGGAATTGCCAAAGTAGATTTTGAAACTGCAGGCATAGGTCGATGTCAGGGTGACCTCCAGGTAATGGCCGGCTTGCTGGTGGCGACTTTCCATGTAGCCGTACCAGAATTCTGTTCCTTCCGTCGATTTGATGCAGGCAGACGAATTTACTTGTCCAACCAGTAACGGGTGAAGGAACAGCAGAAACAGTATGGGCAGACAGAATTTGATCATAACGATTTGGGCCAACAATCAAAGCCAAAAGATAGAAAAAAAACAGCTCAAAACAGCAAGGTCAGCGATCCGCTCTGGCGGTGAGGACGTCCCAGAAAATCAAAACACTCTAAAATCCAGATATAGTTTCCGGCGGGGGCATAATCACCATTGGTCATTTTGCCGTCCCACGCCTTCACAACATTTCTGCATTCGAAAACGATGTCGCTCCATCTGCTCAGAATCGTCAAATGATATCCCTCCTGCCTGATACCATCGGAGGCAAGCAAGAATACCCTGTCAATGGCATTGGAAGCATTTGGGGAGAATGCGTTTGGTGCAAAAATCCTGTTAAACGCTACCAGAACAGTTCCGGAAATGGTATCCTGACAGTCAAACTGATTGTAAACTGTTTGCAGCACTTTCCGTTTTCCTACGACGGCGTAATTGTGGGTTGGATTTTGCTCCCGGGAGTGTGTTCCATCCCCAAAATCCCAGAGAAAATTGACAGCATTTGAACTTTGGTCTGAAAATATAACCTGCGGCATATCGTTGTATACTATGTCGTGATCCATCGTAAATCCAGCTTTTGGGACTGGGTGAACGGTGATGTATCCATCTTTCCTGATGCTGTCGCTGCAACCAGTAACGGAAGATATGGCCTTTAATCCGACCGAATAGATGTTATTCGGTATGTCATAGGTGTGACTCACTTGGGCACCCGAATCAGAGGCGCCATCGCCAAAGCTCCAGTTGAAATCGAGTTGATCGACAGGGTCGTCCACCTTGCCGGTGAAATCCACATTAACAGGTGCGCAACCATCCTGAATCTGCGAATTAAACGAAAACACAGGTTTACGTTTGACCCTGAGGGCAGCTGTTGTACTCCGGCAGCCAAATTGAGAAATTACATAAAGAGACAAATCAGTCTTTGGTTTGTTAATCAGGTTAAAAACAAAGGGGCCGGAGGTTGCTCCGGGTGATTGAACAACTTCGGCGGGATCAAAACCGGTCAGGTCCCAGTAAAAGGTATCCATGGCATTGGCTGATCCGACGTAATTCAACGTATCATTCCCCTGATTCAGACAGTTGCCCTGAACAATCGAAAATCCAACCGTCGGAATAGGTGCCACATACACCATTTTTTTAACCGTGGCAGAATTCGTACAACCCTTGTCTGTGGTAACAACTACGTTCACATCATAAAATCCATAAGTGGCATAAAGGTGCGAAGCCAGTTTTCCACTGCCTTTGGTTCCATCCCCCCAGTCCCAATCGTACCTGACCACATTTTCGGTGTTGGTGGCGGTGAAGAAAAACGTCTTAGGCTGGCATTGTAAGGAATCCCTTACGGAGATACTAAGGTCGGGAATGACCAGGATATCTTTCCGTGTTCCGGTTCCTGTGCACCCGTCCTGCGTCACTTTGAGCACCAGATCCCGCTTCGACTGGTTCACACCAAGCGGAATCTGCTCTATGTTCTGCCCCAGTTTGTTGCTGATGGTATCGCCACCAAAGATCCAGGTGAAGCGTGAAACAGGCAGATCAGCGTCGCCTATATAGCTTGCCTGCAAGTTGTATCCGTAACAAACTGTTTCATCGATGGTTAGTCCGACATTTGGAATTTTGTGAAACTGCAGGTTCATAGAGGTGTCCGAATTACACCCAAAGGGATCCTTCACCTGGGCTGAAAACGGATAATACCCGTAAGCAGGCACGGTGACAGAGGTTCCCGAAAATTGCTCGCCGGTGATCAGGTTCTTCAGCAAATAGGTGCCATTGTCGCTGGATATCTTCAGGTTGGCAGAGCGTGTACCACAAAAGAGGGTATCCAGTTGGGAAAGGTCCATTCTGGGAAACTGATGTACGACCACCTGCACGGTGTCTTTCGATTTGCATCCATTGCTGCCTGTCAGTCCTACGGAATAAACTCCGCCTGAAGTGGTGGTGATTGTTTGGGTCTGCACTCCCGTTGACCAGGTGTAGGCGGCGTGAATGCCGGGATCGAGCGTGATCCTGTCGCCCGCACAAATATCGTTCACCTTCTTCAGCAAGGAGACCGGAGCCGGATTGATGTTTACGGTAAATTTAACTGAATCCCGGCACAAGCCATGAGTGGCAATCACCGTGTATTCGGTGGAAACATTGGGTTTTGCCAGCGGATTCGACACGATAGAAGATGAAAGTCCTGCCGCGGGCCGCCAAAGATAGCTGGATTGGGTCTCCTGCTGATTCAGTCTGACCGTGTCACCCTGACATCTGGTAAAAAATCGGTCGGAACCAAAACTAACTGAATTGACCATTAACCCAATACTAGCCGTTAAGTTGATTGATGGATCACCATCCATCCCCCCCCACTCGATCAGGTAGCCAGCCGGAAGGTAGTCCCCGCTGCTTCCACTGTTCGGCAAATCGTTCCATTTGAGTGATTCGGAAGGATTGTTAGGGAAATAGGTAATGTGCGCATAATTTTCGGTACCACCCGAATTGTTGGGTTCCCAGTTGGTGCTGGGTAGCGAGGAGGAATAGGGTACATCCCACCTGTTCCAGTTTTGATACGCCCCATTTACAGGGCCATAGGTACCAGGATTTATCTTTGCCTGGTAACCCGAACCCAACCAGAAAAGCAGACCACTTCCATTGCCTGCCAACCCTTCCGGACCAGTGACCCATCTCCATTCTCCTTCCAACGCGGCATCGGAGGCTCCAATCCACCCTACTCCCTGCGTTTTCTGCTGGATGAAGGCATTTTCTCCGGCAGAAGTAATGGTCGCCAGGTAACCTTGAAGTCCGTGGTACTTCTTGGCTGCTGATGCCGCTTCATCCCTTGCAGCGGTCCAGGAGATTCCCGGATGCGGGACAAATTTGTAAAAATGACCCGTTTCGGGCAGATAATCCGCGTCATTCAGGGAAAAGGTCAGAAAACGCACTGCGTTCGTAGGGCGTGTAGCTTTGTTGTTGTAGTAAACCTGTCGAATGGCCTGAATGTAGTCGTTTACATTATTACCTCCGGATAGAACCAAATAGCCCTGTGAAGCGGACCATATCCCTGAGACGGGACCGCTGCTACCCTGCAAACTAAGTTCATCTTCGCCATAAATGTATCCCTGACTGAAAGAGACCTTCATCCCATCAATGGTGGAGTTGGCAACCATGGTAAAATTCGGTGCCACTGGTACCATCTGGTTGCAATAGGTTGTCCCCTGTGGCTGATTAGGCATAATATTGATGTCCTGCGACCAGGCCATTCCGTGAAATACGAAAATCAAGAGAACAAGCAGACTGGAAAATTTCAATTTGACGGTTTTACTTTCATGATGGGCTTTCACCTGGTTCCAAAAATTTTGCTGCCTATACGTACCAGCGTACTGCCCGCTGAAATGGCAATCTTGTAATCATCCGACATTCCCATCGATAATTCGCAAAAACGATCGGAATCCCGGAAATATTTCTCCTTCAACTGCCTGAAAATATCGGAAAGCAATTCAAAATCAGACTTTATCACAGATTCATCTTCGGTGAAGGTAGCCATCCCCATCACTCCATTCACAGAAATATTTTTGAGGTTATCCCATTCAGGGGAAGAGAGCATTTCTTCTGCTTCACTGAGAGAAAGGCCAAATTTACTCTCCTCTGCCGCGATATGAAACTCGAGTAAAACGGAGACGATCCTTCCATATTTTTCTGCCTCCTTGTTGATCGTCTCCAACAGCCTGAAACTATCGACTCCGTGGATCAAGGCCACAAAGGGTATGATTGGCCTGACCTTGTTGCTCTGCAAATGTCCTATGAAATGCCATTCGATCTCCTTCGGCAGCAACTGCCATTTCGTGATCAACTCCTGAACTTTGTTTTCTCCAAACAACCGTTGTCCGGATTGGTATGCCTCTAAAATCTGGTCTGTAGTTTTAGTCTTTGAAACAGCAACCAATTTGACAGATTTGGGAAGTTGCTGTTGTATGAACTGAAGATTGTCTGTGATCGTCATTGAAAATAAATTGCTCCCAAATTTAAGAAAAGAGATTCATTTTTCTACTTTTACAGCGGCAAAGATTAGGGTATTCACGGGCTGAAGCCATATTTTTAACGGACAAAGTATTTAAATCCCCTAAACTTGAATTTTTGATTTTTGATTTTGCATCAGAAGAATGAAATGGTGGCCACCAACGAAAAATAGGTTTTTGGCAAAATAAACTTTACCGACTGCATTAGTTGAAGCATTCATAGACAAAATATTTAAGATGAAGCGATTCGCAATAAGAACAACCCTCGGGCTTTTCTTGCTCTTGTATTTCCAAATGCTGACGCTTGCGCAGGATCAGCCTTTTACAAAGGAATTTTATTTTGGGGTAAAAGATGGTCTGGTATTCAGCAGGGTGAAATTCAAACCAAACGTGGAGCAGAATCTCTTTACAGGCAATACCGCAGGATTCCTTTTCCGAATGATCTCGGAACCGCATGTTGGCATCCAGATGGAATTCAACTACCTGCAAAAGGGTTGGGAAGAGAAGCCGTTGTCAGGGTCCACCCAAAGCTACTTTCACAAAATCAATTATTTTGAAATACCGGTCATGACCCACGCCAACCTGGGCAGCAAGGCTTTCAGGGTGACCCTGAACCTTGGACCATCCATCGCTTTCCTGCTCTCAGACAGTCAGGGAATGAACCCTGCATCCCCCGGTATCCCGGCTTCGCCGGATATCCCCTACTGGGGAAAGCCGATTGACTCTACCGTGGATTTTCTCTTCACGGGAGGATTGGGTGCGGAATACAAATTCAAGCACCTGGGCATCATTTCTGTGGATGCAAGAGTGTTCTATTCGCTCACGAACCTCTACGATTCAAAAAAATATGGGTATGATCCTTCTCAAACCAATGGTGTACAGGTGACGCTGGCCTACATCTGCAGAATCAATCCACCGAAAAAAATTAGGGTAAGGCATTAATGTAATATATAGTTCCAAGCGAGACTGCATATCGATGAAGCATACCAATGCATTGCAGATTTGATCTCAATTCAAGTAAATTACAGCTGCAGCGGATTCCGTCTCTTCAAGCATTCTGTGCATCCACCGGACCAAACCATTTTTCTTCATCAGCGCAATCCGGTCCTCTATTTGCAACTGCAGTTTAGCAAAACCATCTTTGCTGGTCGCTAGTCCGCTGCGCTTGTTTCGTTTCATCCACAACTGCTCGTGTCTTTCCAGAATGGTTGCATTCAGCATTTTCATCTCTGTCAAAAGCCGAAAATTTTCCTCATCGGTTTGTTGCAGATGATAGCCGTTGTATTGCTTCAGGCAGGCCCCCAACCGGATCATACGGATGGCATTCAAATATTCCTCTTTTACCTGTGAACTGTCGGTCAATTCCAACCTTGTCTGGAGTAAAACCTTCTCCAGACTATCTACGTAACTTACCATTGCCTCCGCTTGATACACCCTGGCATGAGAAAATCTGTCAGTTAGCTGCTGTTTCACCTCTTTTTCAGAAGATAAAAGTTCAAGTAGTCCGCCGTGCAGCTTTTGGTCAATGGCCATCAGCACCAGTTTATCCATTAAACCAAACCTGTACGCCATGCAGGTAGTGGTCATGGCAACCATCGGAAACTCTTCAAACTGATTGTATCTGCCGAGCTCCAAAACCAGGCTGCCCATTCTGTGATTCTTATCCCTGAAAATTGTCTGATCCAAATAACCTGTGAGCGGCACCTGATTCCGTGGCAAATTATTCCAGCTCAAAGCCCCTGCATAAGCCAATCCCGGATAACTCACCGTCAGGTACTGAAGATGGGGCGTATCTCCCCAGTCTGTGATCAGCATCCCTTCTGCCCCATATTGGATGGCACCTGAAACTGCATTTTCGACATTCCCAAGCATGTTGTCTGTTCTGCCGGTGAAAGAGGACCAGGAACTGGTACCCGGACAAACCAGGTACCTCAATCCCGCCTGCCGGTATTTGGAACAGATTTCGGCAAATGGCTGAATGGATTCATACCGCCACTCCAACAGGGTGATGTTTTTTGGAATTTCCGAAATGATTTCAGGATTTCTGGAGATTACATCCCCCCACATCATCATCTTCTTCCCCTTGCTGTTCAGGTAATCGTTCAGCTTTTTTGCATAACTCAGGTAAATTTTGGCAATCTCCCTGGAATCAGAAACCGGATGATCCTTGCTTTTCCCTAATTCAAAAGGTTCGTCGAGGTTGGCATTGAATTGTCCGGATTGAAAGTTGGGCATCAGGTCATCGCACATTTTTGTCACCAGCTTCAGTGAAGCAGGATTGGAGGGATCGATCGTTGATTTCATCTCAATCAATCCCAGCATTTTAAATCCTTCCGGGCACTCGGCCAGATTTTTAAATTCATCCCTCTTCAGCCAGGCGTCCATGTGTCCAAGAGAATTTTGATTGGGGACCAATTCGATGAATCGATCCCGGCAGTAGGCATCCAGTTGCCTGATCTCATCCGGCATCAGGGGCGTCTCCGTTTTTTCCCACAAGTTCTTGAAGGAAGGATAGCCGAAGGAGAATCCCTCCACATACAACTGTAGCTGGTTGTATTTCAAATCTGCCAGGAAATCCACCATTCCGAAAAGTGTTTGGAGCGTGGGAATTTTTCCGCGACTGATGTCCAGCATGGCTCCCCGCACCTTCAGGTCAGGATGGTCTGCGATCTGTACACAGGGAATCAGACGATTGGATTGTACTGCCAGTTGTTTCAGTGTGGAAATTGCGTTGTTCATTCCCTCCCGAGTGCCATATTCCACCTTTATTTCATGTGGCAGGACGGTCAGGTTGTAAGCTTGTTCTGCCAAAGAACTGTTTCGCAAAAATTTAATTTGAGCAGATTTTTTCGCCAGCCATTTCGAAGCCATTCTGATCTCACCAGTTTTGCGGATGATCGCCTCATCGTCAGGTGGGGAAACAAATTCGACCGTTTGTTGCAAGGGGAAACAGCCATTCTCCCATGTTATTTGCTTCGGGACAGGAAGCAATACAGGCTTTCCTGCAACCGATGCGGCCATCCGGATGGGAGGTGCAGCCGAAATAGGTGATGGCAATGGTGTGGGTTGGTAGTTGATTTGATAGTAGATCAACAATCCTGCAACCACTAAAACCAATAAAATGATGAGGAGTGAAAACAGGTATCCCAAGATCTTCAAAAATTTTTTCATGCCGGATGGTATCGCTGGTTTGGTGGATCAACGGTGAACGCAAATTAAAAAATAATATGCAGTTCCCCAAACCAACTGAAAGTCTCCTGTTTCAGTTTTCGAAAGTTGAACTGATAATTCATCCCTAACTTTCAAAAAAAAAGTTTGAAATGTGCCCCAAAAAGGACATTTCAAACTTTTCTGACATCAGGTCGCTACGAACTTACTTTCAGTGGAGCTCGTGCACTACCAGACCCGAGCGAAGCTTGGGTTCAAACCAGGTAGTCTTGGGGGGCATGATGTTGCCGGAATCGGCAATGTTGATCAGTTGTTGCATCGAAACGGCAAAAAGGGCAAAGGCCACCTTCATCTCGCCGGAGTCGACCCTTCGTTTCAGTTCACCCAGTCCGCGGATTCCTCCCACGAAATCAATTCGTTTATCGGTCCTGAGATCCTTGATGTCCAAAATCTTGTCCAGCACCAGCGCCGAAAGGATGGTTACATCCAGCACCCCTATGGGATCGTTGTCGTTGTATCTGCCCTGTTTGGCAGTCAACTTGTACCAGGATCCTTCGAGATACATCGAAAAGATGTGCAGCGACTCGGGTTTGTAGATCTCCTCACCTGTCCTTTCCACCACAAAATCCTCCGAGAGCTTCTGAAGCAGCTGATGGGATGAAAGTCCGTTCAGATCCTTGACCACGCGATTGTAATCGATGATGCGCAACTGGTTGTCGGGGAAATGTACGGCCAAGAAGTAGTTGTACTCCTCTGTCCCATTGTGTTTCGGATTGGCAGCTCTCATTTCCTTCCCGACCAGTGCAGCCGCAGCGGTTCTGTGGTGACCGTCGGCAACGTAGGTGGCAGGGATGGAGGCAAAGAGTTCAACAAGCTTATCGATGGTCTTGCAGTCATCAATCAACCAAAACTGATGACCAAAGCCATCACTGGCGACGAAGTCGTATTCAGGTGCACGGGAGGCAACGATGGAAGCTACAATCCGGTCGATCTCCGCGACAGCGGGATAGGCAAAGAAGACGGGTTCCATGTTGGCAGCCGTGATACGGACGTGCTTCATTCTGTCCTCTTCCTTGTCACTTCTTGTGAGCTCGTGCTTTTTAATCACCCCGTTCAGATAATCGTCGACAGAGGCACAACCAACCAGTCCAAACTGGGTACGGCCTTCCATCGTTTGGGCGTAGATGTAGAGAAATTCGGAATCTTCTTTCCTGAGCCAGCCCTTTGATTTGAACAGATTCAGATTGTCGGCAGCTTTTTGGTACACTTCCGGACTGTGTTCGTCCATGCCAGCTGGAAGATCTATCTCTGGTTTGATGATGTGCAGGAGCGAGTAAGGATTCCCCTCGGCCTCCAGGCGCGCTTCATCCGAGTTGAGTACATCATAGGGACGGGAGGCAACCTGGGCTGCCAGTTCCACGGGAGGACGCAGCCCCCTGAATGGTTTTAGGATGGCCATACTATTGCTGTGCTTCGAAATCTTTCATGGTTTGAACCAATGCGGCCACACTTTCTATTGGCATGGCATTGTAGATCGATGCCCTGAAACCACCCACACTGCGGTGCCCTTCGATACCAACCAGGTTGTTGGCCTTGGCCAGTGCCTGGAAATCTTTTTCAAGGTGCTCGTTTCCGGGAGTCATCACGAAGGTGACATTCATGCGGGAACGGTCGGCCGGATCGGGTACCGTACACTGAAACAGTTTGTTGCGGTCAATTTCGTCGTACAACAGTTTGGCCTTGGCAATATTTTTGGTCTCCATGGCTGCAATGCCGCCATTTTCCTTCAGCCAGATCAAGGTCTGGAGTGCTGCAAAAACAGGCAAGCAAGGAGGTGTATTGAACATGGATTCCTTCTCGATGTGTGTCTGGTAGTTGATCATCGTCGGAATGGGACGGCCGGTTTTGCCCAGTACATCCTTACGGACGATCACCAGGGTAACTCCGGCAGGTGCCAGATTCTTCTGTGCACCGGCATAGATGACGGCATATTTCGAGATGTCGAGTGGGCGGCTGAAGATGTCTGACGACATATCGGCAACCAATGGAACCGGTGAATCAAGATCATAGAGCATCTCGGTTCCAAAAATGGTGTTGTTTGTGGTGATATGCAGGTAGTCCAGATCGGCAGGAATGTCAAAATTTTTCGGAATGTAGTTGTAGTTTTTGTCTTTTGAAGAGGCAACCTCCACCACTTCCCCAAAAAACTTACCCTCCTTGATGGCTGCTGTTGCCCATACTCCAGTGTTCATGTAACCTGCCTTGCTTTTCATCAGGTTGTAGGGAGCCATGTAAAATTGCGTACTGGCACCTCCTTGAAGAAAGAGTACTTCATATCCTTCCGGAACCGCGAGCAACTCTTTCACGAGTGCGATAGCCTGATCCATTACAGCAACAAACTCTTTGCTCCTGTGTGAGACCTCCATCACCGACAGGGTGGTTCCCGCAAAATTGGTGACAGCTTCAGCTGTTCTCTGGATGGTGAATTCGGGAAGGATGGATGGTCCTGCGTAAAAATTGTGCTTCTTCATTCGTATCAGTTTTTGAGATTTGACAACGTAGCCCGACGCTGCCGAATCGGATTAAAATATTTATACTATCAGATATTTAACTACTTAAATTTAATGCACTTACATTTTCTTTCAGCGCTAAAATTAACACTTATATTCACCAAACATGACAAAAATCAGTTAATTTTAGGTTAAGCCTCTCCAAAAGCCGGGATATGGAAACAATCTAAATAAATGGCATTTTGACTACTTTGGCCCTGAGCAGTTTGCCCCTGACTTCCAGGTAGATTTCACAGCCCGGCTTTGCCAGTTCTGCCGGCACATAACCCATGCCAATTCCCTTTTCCAGCATGGGTGACTGTGTCCCCGAGGTAACATGTCCGATCACTGCTCCTTGTGCATCAGTGATGGAATAATGGTGGCGCGGAATTCCGCGGTCAATCATCTCAAAACCACACAAGCGGTTCGCGGTGCCCTCCTTTTTTTGTTTCAAAAGCAGCTCCTTGTCAATGAACTGCTTGTTGTCATTGAATTTGGTAATCCAACCCAATCCGGCTTCAATGGGTGAAGTTGTATCATCGATGTCGTTTCCGTATAGGCAGAATCCCATTTCCAAACGAAGGGTATCCCTTGCTGCAAGACCAATTGGCTTTATGCCCAACTCCTTGCCTGCTTCAAAAATGGCTTTCCACATCGTTTGTGCGAACTCGTTGTAAAAATAGAGTTCAAAACCACCGGCACCCGTATATCCCGTTGCAGAAATTATGACATCTTTCACACCGGCCATTTCACCTACTTCGAAGGTGTAGTATTTTATGTCTGCTAAATTTAAACTGGTCAGTTTCTGCAACACCTCAATCGCTTTTGGGCCCTGCACAGCCAATTGGGAGATCCGGTCTGAAGCATTCTCAAGGACGGCCCCGTTGTCGTTACAGGCAACCAGCCAGTTCCAGTCCTTTTCAACATTTGCGGCATTGACGACCAGCAAGTATTTTTCAGGGGAAAAATAATAGACCAACAGGTCGTCCACGATTCCACCTTTTCCATTGGGGAAGCAGGAGTATTGTGCCTGACCTGGTTGAAGAACCGCCACATCGTTTGAAGTAACTTTTTGCAAAAATGCCAGAGAGGCAGGACCCTTCACCCAAATTTCACCCATGTGTGACACATCGAAAACTCCTACACCGTGACGAACTGTCAGGTGTTCATCCTTGATTCCGCTGTATTCGATCGGCATATCAAAGCCTGCAAATTCGGCCATCTTCGCCTTGTAGCCAAGATGGATTTCGTGAAAATAGGTCTTAAGCATTTATTGAAAATTTGAGTTTTGACTTAGTTAAAATGATCCTCAAACGTAAATCGGAAGATCAGTCAGAAAATAAAAACATAAATATATATTATTGTTTTTCAGATAATTAAAAAATATCACCTAAAAAACAGTTTAAAAATAGGCCGGAGATTCCAGTCATTTTACAAACACCAAAATTACGAAAAATATAGCGAGGCGCACCTAACAAAACTCATGTGAAAAAGAATAATTATTCCTATTTTTACAAAAGAAACCAAACTAAACACCATTAATCCCTTAAAAAAATGGCAGTTACAAATTTAACCTATCTTAGGACGATTACCGATGGGAACAAGGCAATCATTCGTGAAATGATTGAAATGTTCCTGGTACAGGTTCCTGTTTTCATTCAGAACATGCACAAGTACTATCAGGATGGAAATTATCTTGCACTTGGCAAAGAGGCACACAAGGCCAAATCTTCCCTGCAAATAATGGGAATGACTGATTTGGAAGCAGAGATGAAAACCTTGTTGCTAAAAACTATTGCCGGCACGGATGTGGAGAGTTATCCCACCTGCATTAAAAATTTCGTGAGCCAGTGCGATATTGCCGTTGCAGAACTCAAAACCGTGATGGAAACTTTGTAATCAAGGTTTTTTCAGGCCAAGAACCTCCTCTGCAAAGGAAAATGTAGCCTTTCTGACCTCCGCGACGGCACCTGAAGTCAGGTCGCAGGCCATCACGTGTGCACCAGCATCCGGGAAAGCCATGGACCGCTTTTGGGTTGAAGGAGTTCCCAGATCGTCGAACATTCGGAGGGACGCCTGAACCTCCACGGTCTGGTCCTGGTGTTGCTCATCCTTGTAATAATAGCCCATGAAGACAGGACATTTCACTCTGGCAAAAACCTCTTTTTTCATTGTGGCATCCAGCAACTGCTGGAGGTAAACAGTCGCCTCAGCGCGGTAGCTGCAATTCCAGTATTTACAAATCTCCCCTTTGGGGTCATCGTCTGTCACACGAAATTTGCTTCCATAGTTCAGTCTGGCAATCTGCAATCCCCAGGGGCCTGAGAGAAGCAGGGCAGCCTTTTGTTTGATCTGAATGTTGGGGGAGTACAGAATCATCGCATCCACCATCTCCGGAAAATCGGCCGCAAGTTTCAGTGCAAGGGTACAGCCTGTTGAGCAGCCCATAATGACCACTTTATTCCCAAGTTGTTTCGCTATTACCAGGGCTTCTTTCGCGGATTCGTAGAGGCGGTCCGGAGTCATGTTCAACAAGGGATTGTCAGACACCAGACCATGGGCTGCCAGTCTGGCAAAATAGGCATTGCAACCAAAACGCCTGACAAAATCCTCATTGACAGGGGATCCCTCCCTCCAGCTTGCCGAGAATCCGTGCAGGTAAAGAAGTGCATAGGGTGTCAGTTGCCGCAGGGAGTCGTTGGCCCAAATAATTTTTGCTTCACACCCTGGCCGAATGACCAATCCTGGTCTGTGCTCCATCTTTGCCACGTAATTGCTCACACTTCCCGCAATCACAGGAAGTTTGCCGTTCAGTACCGGTTTTGGCATTTCGGGACCGGCCAGATAAAGAAGCGCAACAGCGAGAAGAGAAACGAGCAGGTATTTGAGATATTTCATCATATTTTGGATTTTGGATTGAAGGAAAGTTGGGGGTGTTATGGTTCCATTGTTCGCATTCGTACCACGGCCGTTCGTTTTCTGCCATCCATCAGGACTTCCAGGGGATGTTCGAATCGGACCCAATTGACAAATTTTCCTTTCTTAACCAGTTGCTGGGAAGCGAGCAGAGGCATGTTCACGAATTCATGTCCATCCACCAGGGGAACGGAGAAATAGCCAACATTCATTGAAGTCACATTGTGAAAGAAATGAGAGCCGAGGGAGGCATCAAGCGGGAAGTCGGGCAACCCGATTTCAACAATGACCTTGGCGTTGTTGATGTTTGCCCACCTGACGGGGATGCCTGTAAACTCATCGCGTGTTCCCCATCTTCCTGGTCCTATCAAGACATATTTACGCTCTTCATTGGACAACAATTTGTTGAATTCCGTAATTTCGGCGGCAATCTCCTTTGTACGTGTTCTGTCAAAGCTACCGATGTCGACGTAGAGGAGATCGTGAATGCCATTGATTCTCCCGTTTCCCATACCCTTCTGCGAAAGCAGAACCAAGTTGTTCCGATCCAGTTCATCGAGATCGATCACGATGTCGTCTTCCCTGCGAATCAGCGGTTTCAGTTGAAGCAAATAAAAGGTTGGCCAACCATTGTCACCCCTGTTGAGATCGATGGCGAATTCCATCTCCACGGGGGATCCCATCGCCTGCTGAAACAATTTCATCAGTACCAAAAGAGCATCAGCCATCGGCACCTGATTGTATTTCAATATGTTGGCAAAATCAACTACCCTTGGACCACGCGTATTGGTACCCGGCAGGACCACCTCATTCTCCATGTCATAGGTAGAAACACACTGGTCAATGACCCCATCCTTTTCGGCCACAGTGACAGCATATTTCCGGATGGCTGCCAACTCGCCCTCGCCTGTCATATCAAATTCACTGTGTGTCAAATCGATGGCATAAAATTCACGCTGCGTATCCCTCACCTGGTCGGAAATGGCCCCAATGTTTAGCGCCGGATATTTGGGACAGAAACGATACGCTTTTTCACCACCCGAAACAGCCTGGCCCAGTCCCAGCGCGGCAACAGCAAATCCGTCTTCGGGTTGCATGTAGGAATAGGGATAGTAGTTGTAGGATTGTGCGATGCCGCTGATGTCGACATAAAATTTGCCACTGTGCTCTTTCCCAACCACCGGCTGAATGATGATTGCCATCTTCTCCTCTTCGATCTTGTAATTGATGGCCTGGAAATAGGAGCGCGCATCGTTGCTGAAGACGGAGGCATAGATCAGTTTGACTGCATTGACAAGCTGTTGGAACCTCACTTCCGCATCCGGATGGTTATTGGGGATGAGATAGGTATCGTAAACGCCAGAAAATGGCTGCAGCAGGGAATCTTCGAATAGCCCTGAAGACCGGATGGCAAGCGGCTGACCGATGTGCTCGATGTATTGCATCAGTTTTTCTTTCAGGGAAACACTCAGATCGCCGGCCAGGAAGGCACTCTTAATCTGTTCCTGATCGGTGGAGTGAAATGCCAGCTCAAAGAGGTCGTTCGATTCAAGAAACTTGTCAAACTCAATGGCACCGATAATGGAGGTAGCCGGCATCCGGATGTTGATTCCTTTCAGAATTGTCTTCATGTCGATGTTCTCCAGCAGATTGCTCATAAAGGCAAGTCCCCTTCCCTTGCCGCCGAGTGATCCCAATCCCATCCTGACAATGTACCTGTTACCCGAAATTAATGTTGAATCGAAATTGACTATCCTGCCCCTGTTCTTTTTCTCGCGGACATCCGCAAAGACATTGAGACAAAAATTTCGCAGCTTTTCCGTGTTTTCGAAATCTTCAACTTTGTAAGGAATGAGCCGCTCCGCCATGTTGATCTCGCCCCGTGCCATCAGCCAGGTAGAGAAACCATTTGCGCGGGCATGAAAGAGCAACGATTCCATCGGAACCTTTGCAACCAACTCCTCGAATTCGTGGAGGTTTCTGGCACAGGCAATCTTGTTCCCTTTCTTGTCCTTGAAGATGAAATCCCCAAAGCCCAGCTTCGTGTTGATGAATTCGTGTATGTCGTGAGCCAGGGTGTCCGAGTTTTTGGTGATGAATCCCGCACCAACAGATTCCGCCCTTTTTGCATTCTCAATGTCGTGCGATTGCAGAAGCAGCGGAATGGGGTACTTCATGGCCTTGTGGGCATATTTCAGCAACTCGATCCCCGCATCCTCATCGTTGACACCCCCTTTGGCAAATTTTACGTCCGAGATCACGCAGAGCAGGTATTCCTTGTAATCGTTGATGATTTGTACGGCCTCCTCATAGGTACTCACCAGCAATACTTTAGGTCTGGCACGGTACTTGAAGATTTTGTGCAGTTCGTCCGTTGAGTTGTCGGAGACCAGCGACTGCGTCTGGGTCAGCACACTGGAGAAAAGCAGCGGCAGGTAGCGTGAATAGTATTTTACTGAATCCTCTACCAGCAGAACGATCCGGACGCCACCCAAAACCGTGTCCCTGCCGACATTTCGTTTGTCCTCAATGTATTTGATCATGGCCAGAAAAACATTGGAGTTGCCGTTCCAGACGAATACCCTGTCGATGGCAGGAACCCTGGCAGCCGACCGTTTGAAATAGCCCACATCGTTGTTGTTGTTGACAAGCAGCAGGATCGGAATACGGGGTTTGTGGGCATGAATCAGCTCGGCCACCCTGATGGGCATCTCCTTGTCGACTCCAGCCATGATAATGATCAGGTCGAAGTGGCGAAGATTGATGGTGGGAATGACATCTTCCGGCGTGTTCACACTTGTGAAGCGCGGCGCCGCGTACAAGTTGAGCTGTAGGTACTCACCGAATATCTTGTCCGAAAACTGCCCCTCCCTTTCGATGGAGTAGGCATCGTAAAGTGTGGCAAAAAGCAACACCTCCTTGACCCTGGTGGGCATCAGCTCCTGAAAGATGTCACGGTCGGTTTTCCGCCTCTTGAAGAGGGAAGATATGGAGATCTGGTCCAGTTTTTCTTTTTCCATGGGGCTTTTGATTGGCCCTTAAAGTTAATAATTCCGGATAAATTTCGAATGGAAAACAACCGTGGCAATTTTCGATTTTGGATACGGTCCCTGTGCTTGTCGAAGTGTTCGATTTTGAAGTGGCCAACCGGCAAGATTGGTATACTTTGAAGAAGGTTTGATTTCGGGTGTTTTTTTAAGATAAAAAGGGGTTATTGAAATAGTTTAACTTTTCAATAACCCTTCCAAAATCGTGTTAACCAGCCAAATATTCTGAGAAGAAACAAAATTTCTTTTGTTCCACATCAAGCATTGCTTATTTGTCCAGGGTACCCAATCCAAAATAGAAAATAGAAAATAGAAAATTTCCCCTGGTTCCTATACCTCAAATTGTTTTCAGCAGGTAATTTTCTGCTTCAACATTCCAGAGGCCATTGTGCCTGGTGCAAATTTCGTCCAGTTTTGCAAACAACGGATCCGACTTTCCTTTTTCCGCAAATTCAGAGAGGGGGGTTAGCGGCATCCCGATGTGGTTGTAGATTAATTTTTTACCTCCGGGAATTTCAGGAAGATGCAGCGTAGCTTCGATCACGGCATTCAGTCCGCCGATGTGGGTCACCAGACCCGCCGGATCCAGACCTTTAGACATCAGCTGGATGGCCTCCTTCATGTCGTCCGTATTCCCGCCGCTGGTCCCAACCAGGTGGGTATAGGCATAGTGAACATTGTAGAAATTGATTCTGGCACTGAATTCAGGATTGGAGGGTCCTGCAAAAAAATTGAGGCATCCGTCGAAGGCAAGCAGCGCATCTGCCTGTTCGACCACAGGTGATACCGGGGCAAAGACGAACACATCGTCGAAACCGGTATCCCCCGTCAGGGATTTGAGTTCCTTCACCGGTTCAGCAAATGCAGAGGTATTGATGTATTTCAGTTCAATTCCGCGAGAGGCAGCAAAATCAACGGTATAAAGCGATGCAGCCCTGTCGAGGCGCGATTGCTCAATGTCTGTCACCACCACCAGGGATGGACTGCGATCCGCGCGGTTCAGGACATAATTTATGGCAGCCAGTCCCATCGGACCCACGCCTGCCAGGATGGCCATCTTGCCGCCGGCCACAATCTCCATGTTGTGGATGTAGGATCCCGGGGTAATGTGGTAGTTGGCGTGCATCGCGCCAATCACGCAGGAGAGCGGTTCTGCCAGGGAGGCAGGGTAAAATCCTTCGCCCGTAAAGGGAAGCAAGGCACCCAATTCCATCACCTCGTTGGGGATGATTACATAGGTGGCATCACCGCCAATAAACTGATACGAGTAACCCGGAGCGCTCAATACGCCGACCGGACCATCCGCATAATTCAAGGCCGGCTGAATGGAAAATTTATCGCCAGGCTTAAACTGGCTGCTCCACCTGGAGCCAATCTGTACCAGTTCTCCGGCAAATTCATGACCGATAATCACCGGGTTTTCTGCCACATCATTCGGAATCCGCTTGTGATCTGTACCCTGTGAAGCCGCCTTGTAGGAGGACATGCAAAGGGAGTCGCAAACCACTTTCGCCAATATTTCATTCTCTTGGATAGCGGGAAGTTCGAACTCTTCCAGTCGAAGGTCCTTCTTTCCGTATAATCGTACTGCTTTGGTTTTCATTTTTTTTTTAAATTACAATGAATGATTGAAAATGGTTTATAGAGACGCGGTATACCTTTTCTCTACAATCAATTCAACATAATCTGACCCCCTGTAACGGGAACGGCCTGACCTGTTTCGTATTCCTGTTCGATGATGTAAAGGATGGCACGAAATACGTCCTTCACGCGGCAACCCCTGCCAGCAGGAACCTGTGCCTCATAAAACGCCTTGACCTCTTCGATCGATTTTGCTCCGGGAACCTTTCCGGCACGCAGATACTGAACAAAGAGCCCCTTTTCGGGATCGCTCCAGAGCGGTCCTTCGAAGAAATTTCCGGGACAAACGGAATTGACCTTGATCTTGTAAGGCATCAACTCCATGGCAAAGGATTGAGTCAGTCCGATACCGCCAAACTTTCCGCCGGCATAGGCAAAATTCTTGTTGCTTCCCTTTAATCCTGATTTCGAATTGATCTGGATGATATCCGTGAAATATTCCTTTCTGTATTTGGACTGCAATTTCATCACAGCCGAACCGTATTTTGCACAAAGAAAATAGCCTTTGTAGTTTACATCCGTCATAAAATCAAAATTCTCGGGAGTCATCTCCTCCAGCGAACCGGCACGAAGAACACCGGCATTGCTGATGATCAGATCGATGCCGCCGAAGTGCCTGGTCGTAGCCAGGACCAGATTTTCTACGGAAGATGGATCAGATACATCCACCTTGACAAACAGCGCCCGGTTGCTGGTAGGTGCCTCCTGGTTTAATAGATCGGCGGCCTTCTGACCTTCTACCTCGTTCCAGTCGGCTATCACCACGTTGGCACCCTCTGCGAAAAGCATGGAGGCAATCCCCGCACCAAATCCCATCGCAGCACCTGTGACAATGGTGATCCGGTCGGCCAGCCGACCGAGGGAAATCGAGTAATTTTTCTCTTCGGCACCAAACATCTCATCGAGCAAAGCGGCATTGGGAGCCAGGGCGATCAGGCCCACTTCGCGGATCCAGACATAATCCGGATAGTAGGAGCGCTCCTCCTTCCACATCGAAAGTTTTACTTCCAGGTCTGAAATGATCTCCGTAGGTTCAGTCGTTTCATCTACCACCAAAATGGTAGATTCCTCCTGGATGAAGGGCAAGGCTCTCAACTCCTCCTCTTCTTTCATGGTAGCATACAATTCACTGTCATCCAACCTGATGGTCAGCACATTTTCCCTGGAGGCCAGCATCCGCAAGACGGGCAAAACCTGTTTCACAATTGCATCAACCATGGTTCTCTTGTATTAAAAATTCGATCACAGCACCTCCCAGTGTTACAAATTGATCGCGGTCTTGGAGGTAGGGTAAGCCTTCCGCATCCAGATAGCCCCTTCCCTCTTTTGCGACCAGGAATTGATGGGCGGCTACGACACAGCCGCCCTTGTAATTGATCTCTTTTACCAGCGGAGAAAGTTCTGTCTTCTTTCTGGCAAAAAGTTCGATCGGTTCCATGGCAGGGGTGTTGTGTTCACTTCCCAGCGTCACCACAAAACCTTCTTGGTAAAAATAACTGACATATTTTTCCAGTACGGCGAGACTGTTTCTGGTAGTAATCAACTCCACAGACCAGATGTTCCTCTCCTTCAGGATGGCGGCTGCCTTCTCCATTGGCGCTTCGAAGGGGGTGAAATTTCCGTTGTTGTCGTCGGCCAGAAAGGGATAGGTCGGGATGCCTCCCTGGTTTCGGATCATTTTGCAGACCATCTCCGACTCCAGGAATGCCTCAACGGGTTCCGGAATGAAGGCGGCACCTCCTGCTTTCAGAAGGTTGTTGCGAATTTCGTTTTCAATGGCCGCCGGAGCCTCCAAGCTGGAAGTGAGTGGTTTTCCGCTGAAAAGGATATGGTAAAACGACTGTTTTGCCTCCTCTGCAACAAAATGTTTCTCGATTTTTTCACGCAGTGCCTTGGCAAGGTGCCGTTCGCGTACCATGCCCTTGGTCATATCGGCCCGAATCTCTTCAAAATCGAGACTGAATCCGGCGCCAATTGCAAAAAGCAGTTCATTCACTTTTTTGCACATCCCGGCAACGTGCTTGTTGGATTCGGTGCGAACAGAAGCAAGAGCGGAAGCATAAGGCTCATCCATTTTGGGAGGAAAAGCCAGCCCTTTTCCGCTCAGGTAGGTCCTGCCCGGGTTCCCGGGATCGTTGACCTTCAATCCGGCCAATTGATCGGCCCGGTTCAGACTGATGTATTCGATGTTGAACAGTGGAAATATTTTTCTGGAAGCCGACTCTGCGGCCCATTCTGCGTAGCCATCCGTTGAATAGAAATCGTTGATCCCCATCACGAAGACCTTTTCCGTGACACCCATATCCAGCGCCTGCGGAATATCCGTAAAGGCACTGAAAGAGTATGGCGTGTGCAGGTGCGCATTCACGGAAACGACAGTGCCTTTCCCGTTCTTCGCGTACCATGCCAAGAGTTCCTCCCTACCGGGAAATCGCGTCCAAAAATCCTTTGTCATTGTACTTGTTTTGCAGTTCCAAAATCCAAAATATTTTTTATACTCCCAGTTTCGCTCTCCTGATCTGCTCCATAACGGTGAAATTTTCACCTGGAACGTATCCTGCCAATGGAACGATCTTCTCGTGGATGGCATCCAGGAACCAGCTGGGTTGAGGGAAGAAGGCCTCCTCCAGTTCGTAGGCGGGGGTGATCCAGTTGCGTGAACCGACCACTACCGGCGGAGCATCGAGGTAATCGAAGGCCAGTTCCGTGATGTTCCGGGCAAGATCGTTCAGGAACGATCCGCGGCTGTTGGCATCTCCAGAAATCAGGATGCGGCCCGTCTTTTTCACAGACTCAATCACGGGACCATAATTGAATGGAACGAGTGATCTGGCATCGATGACTTCCGCCGAAAGTCCATATTTTTCTTCCAGTATTTTTGCCGCATCCAGCGCACGGTAAAGGGTTGCACCAATCGTCAGGATGGTCACATCCTTCCCAGTCCTTTTCACATCCGGCTCACCCAATGGGATTTCGTAATACCCTTCCGGAACACCGCCTGCATGAAACTGTTCGCCGATGTCGTACACCCGCTGACTTTCAAAGAAGACCACCGGATCAGTACCCTGAAGCGCTGTATTCATCAAACCTTTGGCGTCATAAGGCGTTACGGGGAAGACCACTTTCAATCCGGGGATGTGGGCCACCAGTGAGGTCCAATCCTGGGAGTGCTGGGCCCCATATTTGGAACCAACGGAAACCCTGAGAACGACAGGCATTTTCAGTACGTTTCCACTCATCGCCTGCCATTTGGGCAGCTGGTTGAAAACCTCATCGCCACACCTTCCCAGGAAATCGCAATACATGATTTCAGGAATCACGCGACCGCCGCACATGGCATAACCGATGGAAGTTCCAACGATGGAGGCCTCGGAGATCGGGGAGTTGAAAAGACGGTGATAAGGCAGTGCCTCGGTCAATCCGCGGTAGACGGCAAATGCGCCACCCCAGTCGCGGTTCTCTTCGCCGTAGGCAATCAGCGTCGGATCCTTGTAGAACCTGTCAATAATCGCTTCGAATATTCCGTCGCGAAGCTGAAATTGTTTCATCTTGGAGAATGGCTTTCCCTCTGCGTCGAAGGCAAATCGCTCTTTTTTGGCCAGCTGGATCACACGGGCATTTTCTGCCATTGCATGGTTGACCTCCACTTCGCGCTGCTCCATGGAAACGGTCGGCGTGTTGGAGAAGATCATCTCTCCAATCTGCTCCGGACGCTTGTGAATATCCATCCTGGGAGAAACATTGGGATCGATTGAGAGTTTGAGCATGTCGACCATCAACGTTTTGATCTCTTCCCATATTCCATCCAATTTTGGCTGATCGGCCACGCCTGCTTCCACCAGGTTTTTGGCATAGGAATGAATGCAATCCTGATTTTGCCAGGCTTCCACCTCCTCTTTCGAACGGTAGGAGGAGGCATCGGAAGGTGAGTGACCACTGAAACGGTAGGTCAATACTTCCAGCAAAACAGGTCCCTTTTTATCGGCAATGATTTGCAATTTTCTTTTGTAGGCGTCAATGACGGCGAGCGGATTGTAGCCGTCAACCCTTTCGGCGTGCATCTGGTCCGGATTGACACCGGCACCGATGCGCGCAGCCATCCCGTAACCCATCGTTTCACCGGCGGTTTGACCGCCCATTCCGTACTGGTTGTTCATGATGTTGAAGAGGACGGGAAGTCCGCCCTTCATGCCCTCGTCCCACAACTGGGTGAACTGGTCCATGGCTGCGAAGGAGATTCCCTCCCAGACAGGACCGCAGGCCATGGAGGCATCGCCGATGTTGGCAACGACCACCCCTTTTTTGCGGTTGACTTTCTTGTAAAGTGCTGCACCGACAGCAATATCGCCGCTACCACCTACGATGGCGTTGTTGGGATAAACACCAAATGGGGTAAAAAAGGCGTGCATGCTGCCACCGAGTCCCTTGTTGAACCCGGTTTCGCGGGCAAATATCTCGGCCAACGTACCGTAAATCAAAAATTTACGACCAAGTTCCCTGACCGTACCCTTGAAATCCTTTTGAACAATTTTCAGGATAGTGCCATCAAAGAAGGACTCCATGATGCCCATCAGTTGGGCGTCGTCCAGTTTCTGAATCGAGCTGAGGCCCTTGGCGAGAATCTCTCCGTGGCTGCGGTGTGAGCCAAAGATAAAATCATCCACCGTGAGGGTATAAGCCATCCCGACCGCCGAAGCTTCCTGACCAATCGAGAGATGGGCAGGACCCGGATGATCGTAGGGAACGCCGCTGTATTCACCTGTGGTTTTGATGAGATTCAGCATCGTTTCGAACTCACGGATCACTACCATATCGTGGTAAATGCGAATCAGCTCGTCATTCGTAAAATTTTTCCTTTCCTCCTGGATGGTCTTGTTGTACTGATTGACAGGGATCGGCTGAAAAGTGATCTTGCCTGCTTTTCTGGCAACACTCGGGTCGATAAACTGGACTTTGGGCATTTTTGAATTGAGTTATGAGTTATGAGATATGAGATATGAGTGTGGAGCTAACCGTGAGCATATTCAAGGGAAGGGAAACTTCAAAATTTCAAGCTCTGAACCCGAAAATTGTTTTTTGTTGTTAGAATCCAAAAATTGTTTCCTTAAATATTTCTGATACAGTAGGATGCGGAAAGACCACCTCTTCCATCTCCTTGAGGGTCATCTCCATCTCGATGGCCATGCAGGCACCGTAGATCATCTCGCTGGAAGGATTTCCCAGCATGTGGACGCCAAGTACCTCACCGTATTTTTCTCCCACGAGCACTTTGCACAAGCCGCTGCCACCCTCATTTTCGGCAATGAAGCGTCCGGCATAGGCCATGGGTAGTTTTACGCAGCGGTAGGCAATATCTTGCTCTTTTGCTTTCTCTTCGGTCAGTCCGACCCCCGAAAATTCGGGATTGGTATAGACCACGCCCGGAATGGCGTTGTAGCGCATCCTGTCGTTTCTTCCAGTCAGGTTGTTGACGACCACTTCCCCCTCGCGGCTGGCGGTATGTGCCAGCAGTGAGAATCCGGTTACGTCGCCTGCAGCAAAAACGTTCGGCACGTTCGTTTTCATCTTTTCATCCACCTTAATGCCTCCTCTGTCGAGTTCGACGCCCAGGTTTTCGAGTCCAAAGCCTTTTGTGACCGGTTTACGGCCCACACTAACCAATATTTTCTCTCCGGTGACGGATTCTGTCTTGCCCTCTTTTTCGAAGATCACCTCGGTGCCTTTTACCTCCACGACTTTGGAAGAGAGGTGAAAAGTGATTCCCTTTTTGGCATACATTTGGCGCATCATCACACTCATTTCGCGGTCCATCCCCGTCAGGATCTCATCCAGCATCTCGACGATGGTCACTTTTGTGCCGAGTGAATTGAAGAAACTGGCAAACTCCATCCCGATCACTCCGCCCCCGATCACCACCAAAGAGGCTGGTAATTCTTTCAGTTTCAGAATTTCGCGGTTGGTGAGAATGGTTTCATCCGGCGTTCCCAAACCGGGGATAGGAGGAACAAATGCCTCTGAACCGGTGCATATCAGCAGGTTGGTTGCTTCAATCTCCTCGCCGCCGGCCGTGATGGCGATTCCGGAGGCTGATCTACCTTTGATAAATGCCTCTGTTTTCAACACTTCCACGTGATGTTCCTTCATTTTCAGTCCGACACCGCCTACCAATTTTTTAACCACCTTCTCTTTTCTGGCCATCATCTTGCCAAAATCGAAGGTGACCTCCCTGGCTTCGACCCCGTATTTTCCGGCGCCTATCGCGTTATCGTACAGTTTGGCACTGTACAGCAAAGTTTTAGTTGGGATACATCCCTCGTTCAGGCATACGCCGCCCAGTTCACCCTTTTCGATCAGAACGACCTTGAGTCCCTTGTGTCCGGCGCGTTCAGCTGCAACGTATCCTGCAGGACCACCACCGATAATTGCCAGATCATAATTTTTGCTCATCTTGAATTTGCTTTAATGTTAAAGTTCGATGGTTAAGTTTTCGATTTCCGTCGCAATTTGTTTCAAAAATCGGGTAGCTTCTCCTCCGTCGAGGGCCTGATGGTTGTAGGTAAGGCTCAGACCGAGGTGCGGAACGAAGCCATAGACTCCGTCGCCCAGCTCTTTTGGCCTGGGAATGATGGTGTTGACACCCAATATCGCCGTTTGAGGCAGGTTGATGACGGGAGTGAACATCTCTACACCATAATTTCCCAGGTTGGAGACGGTAAAAGTAGCTGCCTCCGAAGCAAGCAGTTCGGGATTGACGCTTCCCTTTTTGCAGGCAGCCGCAATCTCGCGCATCTGGTTGGAGAGCCCCTGAATCGAGAGGTCGTCGGCGTTCCGGATCACCGGGACCATCAATCCCCGATCGGTATCCACGGCAATGCCCAGATGGATCTTTTTGAAGTACTTCATGGAATCATCCGTGAAATGGGTATTTACCTGCGGGAATTTCTTCAGGGCCCTGATCACGGCATAACAGATCATGTCGTTCAGGGTGATGTTGGTTTTGTATCCTTCATCGACCGCCTTTTTGACCACTTTCCGCAGGCCCATGATTTGACGTGCATCCGCAGACAAATGGTGCGTCAGCTGGGCTGAATTCTGAAGGGAATTCAACATCGCCCTGGCAATCAGTTTCCTGATGTTGGATAATTTTTTAATTTCAAATTCATCTGCAATTTCAGCCGATCCAGCCTGTTTCAAATCCTTCGCAGTGATCGATCCTCCCAGTCCCGTACCGGTGCAGTTGGAACAGAGCTGTTCCTCTTCGGCTTTCTTCCGCGCAAGCGGAGTAATCTTTGGTTTGGAGGCCAGCCAGGCCAGGACATCCTGCTCAATGATCCTTCCATTCGGTCCGGTTCCCCAGAGGGAGGTTATTTCCACACCCTCCCTGACGGCCAGAAGCCTGGCCCTCGGTGAGATGAAGTTGTTTTCACCAACCTCTTTTTCAGCAGTAATGACTGAAACGGTAACCACCGATTTGTCATCCCTGTCAGTTGTCTCTGTCTTTGCCGCTTTCGGCTCTACGTACACGGGCGCACCCGCAGCAACCTGTTCTCCCGCCTCGCCAATCACGCATACCTCTTTCAAAACAGGCACTTCATCGCCGGTGGCATAATGGAAGGCCAGCAAGATACCATCCACAGGAGCAAACTCCTCGAAGGAGGCCTTGTCTGTTTCATACGCAAAAAGGAGTTCTCCCTTTGTGATTGGGTCCCCGATTTTTTTTGGTATTTCGGTTAGAATACAACTTTCTACAGATTGCCCCTGCTTGGGCATGATCACGATGGTGGCCATTTGCTAAGATTTTTTTACAAAAATAGTTAATCAACTTGTAAATACAAGTAGATAGCAATATTAATTAATATAAAATTAATGATAAATTATATTTTACTGAATATCATTACTTTAAAATATAATTAAATATTTTTCATGTATTTACAAATATTACCAGACAAAATATTCTACCTTTGCAAATTGGATGCCTTTAAGAGATGAGAGTAGAGTGAAAAACGAAAAATCAACAGAATACACGGCGGTATTGCCCAATCACAGCAGGGTATACGAAATATTGCGCCAGCACATCAATGAGGGTGTTTATACAGAAGGAGATTTGCTCCCATCGGAAAATGAACTGTGTGCGCTGCATAAGGTAACACGGCCAACCATCCGCAAGGCGCTGGATCGTCTCACAAATGAAGGTTTCATCGTCAGGCACCAGGGGAAAGGCAGCATCGTAAAGGGCGCTCCCAAAGGGGTTGGAATTCTGGCAATGAAGGGAACCACCTCCGCCGTAGGCAAGGAGAACCTGCTTACCCGCATCATCGTGGAGCCTGAAATAAGAAACTGGACCGAAGCCTTCACCTTTTCACTGACCAGGGTGGAACAGGAATCCGGGTGCATTTACCTGGAGCGGCTGCGACTTGTCAACAACAAACCGGTATTTTTTGACATTACCATGATTCCCAACATCAACTTCCCTCGTTTTATAGGCAGGAACATGGAAAATAAATCTTTGTTTGATGTACTTCGGAAAAACTACAGGCTCGAGGTAAAAGGCGGGGAGCAACGCATTTTGGCCATAACTGCCGATGCACGCCTGCAGCAACATTTTGGGGTACCGGCAGGCCATCCGGTCGTACAGCTGAACCGAAAGTTAGAGACCAACCGTGCTGGTTTGTACATTTACAGCCAGGTATTCTGCAATACGGACGAATTTATGCTCTCCGGAAATTTTTAAATGTCCCCAAGTCCTACCATCCTACAGTCTCAATTTCTTATTGTCCCCCAGTCTCCAAGTCCCAAAGTCCCTGAGTCTAACAGTCTGACTTCAAAGTCAGTCGTTCAGCTCGAAGATCGCTTCAATCTCCACCGGACAGTTGGCAGGAAGTCCGGCGACGCCGAAAGCACTCCTCGCTCCCACCCCGTTTTCGGTTCCAAAAACCTCTTCCATCAGTTCACTGCAACCATTTACCACGAAGGGATGTTTGTCAAAATCGGGTGTTGCATTGACCATTCCAAAGAGTTTGACCACCTTCCTGACTTTGTTCAGGGAGCCCAACTCGTGGCGTAATGTAGCCAGAATGGCGAGACCCACGGCCCGGGCTGCCGCTTTCCCCTCCTCCATCGTACATTCGACACCCACTTTCCCCCGGATCAGGGTTCCATCTTCACGACTTGGAAGATGGCCGGAGAGGTAAGCCAGATTACCGGAGATTACAAGTGTTCTGTACAAACCTTTCGGGGCCGATACCGGTGGTAACTGCAGTTGAAGTGCTGAGAATCTTGCTTCGTTGTTCATAAGATGTTAATGTGCTAGTTTGCTAATGTGCTAATTAAAAGAATTGTGCAAAAAAAATCAAATTGTCGGAATCGCAGCAAAAATCCCAAATCCAAAATCGAAAATTACATCAGGTCATTTTGCAGCAACAAAATCACGGTTGAAACGGTAAAGAATACCACCATGGCGGCTGTGCCGACGATGATCTCCAGCTCCCTATGGGTCAATTTATTTCGCTGGTAGGGATGTACTGGAAAGGCCTTGCTCTCTAAAAAAATGAGCACTTTGAAGACCCCCAGACCCACCAAAACCCCGAGAACAGCTCCGCCCAGGATATCACCAGGGTAATGCACGCCGAGATAGATCCGGGTATAGGCGATCAGCAAGGCCCAGGGATAGATAAAAATGGCATACCCCCTGCTTCTGAAAAGCAGCGCCGAAAAAGTGGCAAACGAAAAGGCATTGGCTGCATGGGCCGACACGAAACCATACAGCCCGCCGGCATTGAAAAATACATGTGCAAGCGGAGCTACCCCCGGATCGTTGGAGGGGCGCAGCCGCATGAAAACGTGTTTGAAGAGATTGGAGAACTGGTCCGCCAGCAGAATCATCAAAACTAAGGCCACAATAACAGGAATTGCTTTCCTGCTGTATCTTCGGATGATGAGAAAAAGGATCACTCCGTAAAACAGAAACCAGACCGGCGTTAAGGTAAAGAGAGTCATCACATAATCCATCAGATTGTTGTGAAAACTGTTTAAATAGAGAAATGCAGATTTGTCCCAGTTGGAGATCGTCTGAATCACGCCCATGGCTCTTTCAGGAATTTAATAGTTTCCAGATTTCATCTTTCAAAGTAACTATTCCATAACCCGATACAGAGGAAATAAATGTGTGCGGAATCTCCTTGAATTCCTTGTCAATCTCCCGCATCAATTCCGGATCCAGCATATCGGCTTTGGAAATGGCTACGTATCTTTGTTTGTCGAGCAATTCCGGATTGAACATATCCAGTTCATTGAGCAGGATGTCCAGCTCCTGCCTGTGGTTTTTGCTGTCGGCCGGAATCAGGAAGAGCAAGATGGAGTTTCTTTCAATGTGCCTCAGGAAACGCAGGCCCAGTCCGCGTCCTTCGTGTGCCCCCTCAATGATGCCAGGAATATCAGCCATCACAAAGGATTGGTCATCCCGGTAGGAGACGATTCCCAGGTTGGGGACGAGGGTGGTAAACGGATAGTCTGCTATTTCCGGTTTTGCAGCAGAAACGACAGACAAAAGGGTCGATTTGCCTGCATTCGGGAAGCCCACCAATCCTACATCTGCCAATATTTTCAGTTCAAGAATTTTCCATCCCTCCTCTTCATCCTCGCCCGGCTGGGCATATCTGGGGGTCTGGTGGGTGGCACTCTTGAAATTGACATTGCCCAATCCGCCCCTGCCGCCCTTCACCAGGATGTGGGTCTGATCGTGCTCCGTGATTTCGAAAAGGACTTCGCCTGATTCGGCATCCTTGGCCACGGTTCCCAGTGGCACATCGAGGACAATGTCTTCACCGTCTTTCCCGTGACTACGGGATGCACCCCCGCACTCGCCCCATTCCGCATAAATGTGTTTCCTGTATTTCAGGTGCAAAAGGGTCCACATCTGTGAATTTCCCTTCAGGATGATGTGTCCTCCCCTGCCGCCATCGCCACCGTCNGGACCACCCTTTGCAGCAAATTTTTCCCTGCGAAAGTGTTTTGATCCTGCACCGCCATGGCCTGAACGACACATGATTTTTACATAATCCACAAAATTTGTTTCAGCCATTGCTCATATTATACGTTGCCGCAAAGGTACATACAATCCCGGACTATCGAAAACGATCGAAGGTAGACAATTTTTTGGTTCAACCGGCCGTTTCACTACCTTTACAAAGCCTGAGAAGGATAGGAAAGGGCAAAATAATTTCCGATTTTGGATGTATGATTTTGATTGCGACTTCGACTATTTGATTTTTTTTGCACAATTCTCCTCATTAGCACATTGGTAAATTAGCCCATTGAATTATGATCCCAGTCTGGAAGGAAAACTACAAGATCACCTCGTACCAGGTTGATTTTCAAGAGAAAATCAAGCCCACCAATCTGATGCAACTGTTTCAGGAAGCTGCAGGAAACCATGCACAACACCTGGGAGCAGGTTACGCTGCATTGTTGGAAGCAAAAATGTTCTGGGCCCTGTCGAGGATTCGGGTGGAGATGCTGCAACTTCCGTTATGGGGTGATGAAATTCACATAGAGACCTGGCCCTGCAGTCTGGTTGGTCCATTTTTCAGACGCGACTTTGTTTTTTACAATGCTGCCAACGAGCCCATCTGCCGGGGAGTTTCGGGCTGGTTGCTGTTAAATGCCGAGACCATGCGTCCACAGCGAGCCGACAAGCTAAACATTGATCTTCCTTTCAACGAAGGGAAATTTGCCCTTGACAGCTTTCCCGACAGGTTGAGTGGAACAGCAGAAACGGCTGTCTTCAAAAAGAAAATTCTCTACAATGAAATTGACGTCAATTTCCACGTCAACAATACCCGCTACCTCGACTGGGTGATGGATTGCTTCGACAGTGAATTTTACCAATCCCACAGACTGAAAAGCTTTACACTTGAATTTCTGGGTGAAATGCATTGGGGAGACGAAGTCGAGCTGCTGTCTGGTCAGGAAGGCACCTCCTTCCACATCCAGGCACTGAACAGTCTCACAGGAAAAATCGCTTTCAAGGCGGATGTGGACTGGAAATAATAATTTTGGATTTTCGATTCGGATTGTCGAAGGGTTCGATTTTGGTTGTCTCGCGAAACTGGAATCAAGAACGCACAACCGCCTTCCTTGCACATTCGCATGGTAACAAAATTATCACAGCAGCTACCTGTTCCTGAAAAGCATCGAAAATAATTTCGATCTTTTCCGGAAGAGTTTCATGCTCTTTTCAATGATGGTATTGTCAAAATCGTGCGAGAACATCAGCTCCGAAGTATCATCGGCAGAATTGGTATAAACCAGAATGAAGCTAAAGGTCTCAAAGTGCTTGGACATCAGACGGGGAATGCTCTCCTGCGACAATTTGTAGGAAACACCTCCACTTCGGGGCAATGGAATGATGATCAGGTCAGAGGGTGACAAATGGTGTCCTAGATTTTGGAACTCCTCCCAATCCAGAAATTCCTTGTGAGCAATGGAAACTGTGGAGCGCTGTTGCCGGTGAAAATCCGACACATTTTTAAAAGTTTGCGGGGTCGACAAAAACAGGCAGGAGAGATCCAGTGATTTGCACATACGCAGTACACGGCTCAGCCAGTTCTGAAAACCGAATTCCCTGTCTGCAAATTTCGGACAGATCACCACAATTTTTTTGTAGTGGTTCAGGTTGGACTGGATGCTGGCCACCCAAACGGCCTGGTCAGTATTCTCAACCAGGTATTTGACGTTGTTTCCGAAAAGCATCTCCGAAAACTGGTTCTTCAGGGCAAATCCGATGATGATCTCTGAGGCAAAGATCTCCTTCGCCACCCGCTTGATGCCGGCCGTCACCTTTTGATCGATGGTGGTGATGATCTCCACCTTCTGGTCGATGGCTGCAGCGTGAATGATCGCTTTTTCAAGCATTCTCTTTGCCTCAATCAGTTTAGACTTGGCGGTATGGTCATCGTCGACCACCGACAGACTCACAATGGGGAACCTGTTTCTCGGAAGTTTGATGGCTATGGCCAGATCAATCAGTCGCTCCATTGTGTTTGGATTCGAGATCGGGACCAATATTTTTTGCTCCAGTTGCGGGGAGGTGGGCTGTTCCTTGAACTCCTCCTCCAGAATCAATATCCGTTTGGCAGCATTCTCTGTAACGAAAGAGGCTACGAGACAGGTCACCAGAATCAAAACGATGGTTCCGTTCAATACATTTACGTCGACGATGCCCATTTTGAAACCAACCATAATGACGGCAAGTGTGGCTGCTGCATGTGAGCTGCTCATGCCAAAAATCAACCGCCGCCAGGTGGAGGGAAATTTAAATGTCAGGGCTGTCATGGCAGCTGCCAGGTATTTACCGAGGATGGCTACCACTGTGAGGGTACCGGCAATGATCCAGGCCGCCGTTCCGGTACTGATTACCGTGAGGTTTATCAGCATCCCCACACTGATCAGAAAGAAGGGAATAAAGATGGCATTGCCCACGAATTCAAGCCTGTTCATCAGGGAGGAGGTGCGCGGTACAAATCTGTTCAGCGCAATTCCCGCCGCAAAGGCGCCGATGATGGGTTCCAGCCCGGCCACTTCCGACAGAAAAGCGGCAAAAAATACCATGGCCAGTACGAAAATGAAATGCGATCGTTTTTCACCTTCCAGTTTCTTGAAGAACCAGGCTGTGACAACCGGTATCAGCAGGAAGACAATCAACAGGAACAACACCACGGAAATACCAAAATTGAACCAAAAATGGAGGTTGATCTCCCCTTTTACTGAACCTACAATCACTGCGAACAATACCAGTACCGCCGTATCTGTCAGCATTGTGCCACCGACCGTTACTGCCACGGCTTCGTGCCTCGAGATGCCCATTCTGCTGACGATTGGATAGGTAACCAGCGTGTGGGTGGAAAACATGCTGGCTACCAACAGACTTGCATTAAAATCAAGACCGATCAGGTAACGGCATACGGGAAAACCGATGGCCATGGGTATCAGAAAGGTATACATCCCGAAAATGAGGCTCTTGTGCTTGTTGGTTTTGAACTCTTTCAGGTCCAACTCCAAACCCGCCAGAAACATGATGTAAAGCAATCCGATGGTGGAAAAGAGATCTACTGCCGCATTTTTCTCGATCCAGCCAAGACCATGTGGCCCAATGACCAGACCCGACAGGATCAATCCGATGATACCGGGAATTTTGAGACTTCGCAAAAGAATTGGGGCGAGCAGAATGATGAACAAGATCACTGCGAAGATTAAAACCGAACTGTGGAACGGTTTCTGCAGTAAATCTATCAATCTGTCCAGGATTTGAGTCATGGGAGTGGTACCGGTGTTCTTTGCGTTTCCAAATATAGACAAATGAATGCAAATAAAAATCAGCCTACGCTCTAAAAAGGCCGACCCTGCAATGAATTTGATTTTGATCCTTCCGTTTAACACGCAATGTTGACACTATTTCAATTTTACATAAAAAGTTGTATTTTAGATAACGGAATTTTCTGAAGTTTCAGTACCTTAACCTTTTAATTTGATCAAAATGAAAAAATTTGCAGCCTTCTTTGCGATGATGTTACTTCTGATCTCCCTGCATGCCCAATTTAGCCTGAAAGCCCCCAATGTAAAATGGGATTCCAGTTACAGCTTTGACAAATGCAATGTTTTCAAGATGGAATTCTATGCCAAAAACAATGAGTTGATGCGAACCTTTCAGTTAAAGACTTATTACCAGTCGGGCGGTGACAATTTCGATGTAAAAACCATAACGGAATCACGCGGGAACGGGATGGAGACCATCCTGGACAAGAAAAATGAGGTAGGCATACAGATTATGGGATCTGGCGGCGGGGCCAAACCGCTCTACAACGCCGGCGGATTCAAGTATCCGGCTGAGGCCGACCTGAAGAGGCTGGAAATCGTCGCTACCAGCGAAACCAAGGTGATTGCCGGCATTCCTTGTAAAAAATATACCTATACTTACAAAAAAATATTCGGAGAAGTATGGATCACGGATCAGGTAACCCTGAAAAATGACCTTGGCGTTTTCCGCGCCTGCAAGATGCAGGCCCTTCACAACACCCTTTCCGTCAGTGGATTTGTGATGGAGATGACCACAGAAGATGCCAAGGGCGGCAGGACCCTGATGACCACGGTATCCCTGCAGAATGAGGAAAAATATAATGTGGATCTGTCACGTTCGGATATCAGTACGGCCCTCAACAAAGTGAACTATTATACCTTCTGACAAGTTATTTTGAATTTGCTAAATAAATATCCTTAAAATGGTAATTCCTCCCTTACTCGATGTCGTGCTGCGCTCGGTGGCCGTCTACATTTTCATAGTATTGGCCATCCGCATCTTCGGGAAAAAAGAGCTGGCGCAGTTGTCTGTCATCGACCTTGTCTTTATCCTGCTAATCAGCAATGCCGTTCAGAATGCCATGGTGGGCAGCGATACCTCGTTACTTGGTGGTGTGGTGGCAGCCCTGGCCCTGTTTCTGACCAATTTTGTTTTCAAGAAGATCCTCTTCCGAAGCAGTAAAATCAGTGAACTGATCCAGGGCAGGTCTGTCATGCTGGTGTATGAAGGGAAATTGCTGCATGAAAGCTTGAAGTCTTCCGAGATAACAGAGGAGGAGATCGAAGCTGCTGCCCGCGAACACGGGGTGGAATCGATCCGGGAGGTGAAACTGGCCGTCCTGGAGGTGGATGGGAATATCAGTATCGTCAGCAAGGATTTTGGCAATAAAACCTCCCATCAGACGCACAAGACCAGACACAAGCTGAAAGGGAGGGTCAATAATCTTTAGGAG